>ERZ778029.128-NODE-128-length-207942-cov-44.399760_pt1 | contig 207942 bp, 178 predicted proteins | sample MGYA00375759_ERZ778029 | MGnify/ENA primary metagenome ERZ778029 (study PRJEB29350, sample SAMN05389819) | bioreactor metagenome | isolation source: Ammonium sulfate bioreactor | place: South Africa: University of Cape Town | collected 2014-04-04 ...
TGCGGCACGGCCTTTCCCTTTGGAGTTCTTGATCGAAATCTTCAATTCCACATAACAGCCGTCCACGACCGAATGCCAGTGATCTTGAAGCCCTCCGATTACGCCCGATGGTTGGATCGAGCAGGCCCTGACCGCCCTCCGATTGACTTGCTAAGACCATACGAGGCTGCCGAGATCGAAGCGCACCCGGTAGACCCGCTCGTCGGCAGTGTCCGCAACAATGAGCCTGGACTCTGCGTTCCGTGGGACTGTCCACCAAACTCTCAATAACCAGCCGAAACTCTTCTATGCCGATTTACCATCACCAATCGCTAAGCGAGTTGCCTCGTATAACTTCCGGATTGCCGACGAACCGCTCGGAACACGAACCGACGGCTCCTCGATGAGTGCATTGCCCTGAAGTCGTCAATCTAGAACAAACCGGCTGGGTCGGCGGCCACTTGCCGTCTTCCGGAGATAAATTTTCGGGCGCAGTGTCATGGCCCTCCTCCTGCCCCCCGCCCGTAATCACGTCAGAGTACCGGGAGCCCCAGCAGGGAACGTAGGCAACGGATGACGTCAATGACGGAGGCAAGGTCCTCGTGCACGGCATACTGCGACACGTATCTATGGAGTCTTGCTTTGCCGTCTACACTCCATTCGCGGTGTTCAAGCCCAGACGCCTTTATGCGGGCTCGGAGAGCGCTTGGCTGCTCTGATACGAAAGCCTCTACAAAACGAGGAAGGGAGAAGATCCTCGCACTCCCAGTCCAACTTCTCATATTGAAGATTCTCAGACTCAAAAAGGCTCTTCATTGCCTTGATGTCGTAATTTATGGTCTTGGGCATGATCGGGCGAAGCCTATAAACGTCCCGGTACTCGAAAATATCAGTGTTCAATGCGTTTGAGGTGCGCGCAGCATTGCGTCCAGCGGCGTCGTTATCGAAGAGGCCGATGAACCGGTAAATCTGCTTTCCGTCTTGGGACAGTACGATCCGAGATATGCCTTTCAATCGCGATAACTCACGGAGAATGCCGGTTGTCCCTCCGTCATTTCCTTCCCGGCTGCGGCTATAGTGAAGTCATTTCCATATAAATCGGCCGGGGCCTGCAGCTGGGATGCTCCTCAGATCCTGGACCGGATCGTAGCGTGCGTTTCACGGAGGCTTCCGGCAAGGTCGTGGACTATATTCGTTACTCGGGCCACGCGACTGGGCAGCAGGCAGTCGAAGTCCGGTTCACCGATGGGACATTCCTTTATCTTGAGCCGGTTCCCCGGGTTTCATTTCGATCTCGATATCTCAAGGCCAATCAGGGAAATATCAAGAGCGTCCGGGATTACGGGCGTCTTGCCTGAATAGGGTCGCTTCTATCTCGAGCGAGGATCGAAAACCCCCTCCCCACTGCCTCAATTTGTTCCCCTGTAAAACTCGCACAGCGTGTGCGAGTTTTGTAAGTCATTCATCGCTAATGGCTTGTGAGTACTACGGCTCGTCCTCGAATCCGGCCAACAGCAACGCAACCTGGTCTGGACTCGGGAGTTGACCTCGAAGGTTGCCGGGCACATCCGGAGTTACAGAATAGGCCGACACCCCAATCGGTGCCGAGGCCTGTTTCAAGGCATATTCCACTACCAGCCGGTTTTTGGATTTGCAGAGAATGATCCCGATTGAAGGCTGTTCGTCAGTCAATCGGACGGTTTCATCGAGGACCGAGAGGTAGAACTGCATCTTCCCAACAAATTCCGGTTCGAACTCTCCGATCTTCAATTCAAGAGCCACCAGGGATCGGAGCCGTCGGTGAAAGAGCAGCAGATCGATAAAGAACTCGCGATCACCGACCTGAACCCGGTATTGGCTGCCAACGAAGGTGAACATATCCCCCATCTCTCGAAGGAAGGCCTCGATGCGGCCGGTGAGGGCGCGCTCAAGTTCTCTTTCGCTGTGTTGCTCCTCGAGATCGAGGAAGGCAAAGGTGTATTCGTCCTTTACCGCCAATTTGGCCTGGACTTTCACAGCGTCCGACAGCGCTGTGTCGAAGTTGTTCTGGCTGTTCAGCGTTCGTTCGAAGACCCGGTTGTCGATTTGATGAACGAGGACATTGCGGGTCCACCCAAATTTTCTGCAACTACGAATGTAGAACTCCCGCTCCCCATCGCTCTTGCATTTCTCAAGAATCGTGATGTTGTGCGACCAGCCTATTTCTCGCACAAGCTGTGCGAGTTTTTCACTTTCCCCATAGGCCTCAAAAAAGATCTTCATTCGCCATAGATTAGCGGCAGAGAAGCCATTGGCTCCCGGAAACTCCACCCGAAGGTCTCGGGCAAGATTGGCCACCACCGACTTGCCCCAGGTATCTCCCTGCTGCCGCTCAACGATCATCCGACCGATGTCCATGTAGAGAGTGATCAGCCCCTGATTGACGACGCGCAGCGCATCGAGTTGAGCTGTGCGGATTCGCTCTTTGAGAGCCCCAAGGAGCTGTTCGTATTCTTGTGGTGAAGCCAAAATATCGGTCAAAGCTGCTGTTCCATCCACAACCAGTTTATCCGCAAGAAAGAGGTTTTACCCCGGGTCGACGCCTTCCGCAGGCCCGGTGAACAATTATCTTCCCGTCACAAGGAAAATCCATGAAACCTTCCAAGCTCTATGAAGCGCTTCACGCGCTCATTGGCGAGCGTGTGCCCCTGCATATCTGGGGGCCATGCGGCGTCGGCAAATCTCAAATCGTGGGACAGGTTGCCGCCGATCTCGACTACAACTTTCTCGATGTGCGAGCCGTGCAACTCGACCCTGTCGACCTTCGTGGTCTGCCCCGTATTGCCTCGGACCAAACCGAATGGGTGCCGCCGAAGTTTCTTCCCACCACGGGGAAGGGCATCCTCTTTCTCGACGAACTGACCTCCGCTCCGCAGATGACCCAGGCGGGGTGCTATCAACTCGTTCTCGATCGCAGGCTTGGCGAGTACGTGCTACCGGATGGATGGGTCGTCATAGCCGCCGGCAATCCGGCCTCGGAACGTGGTGTCCATTTTGCGATGCCGCGACCGCTGCGCAACCGGTTCGTGCATCTCGAGCTTGAGGCCGACCTGGACGATTGGTGCACATGGGCAGTCAAGGCCCGCATCCGTCCCGAGATCATTGCCTTTCTGCGGTTCAAGCCGGAGCTGTTGCACGCGGCTGATACAACCGCCGACGCCAACGCGTGGCCTACTCCGCGATCCTGGGAGATGGCCTCGAATGTCCTGTGCGGTGTCGCCAAACGTCGGAACGCGGTCCTGCTTTCGGGTACCAGCGAATTCGAGGCGCAGCTCCTTGATGGGACGGTAGGCGAAGGAGCTGCTTCGGAACTTATAGGGTTCCTCCGGCAGTTCCGTCAGTTGCCATCCATCGACGAGATCCTTCTTAATCCTGCGTCGGCCCCAGTCCCCACGGAGACCTCGGCACAGATTGCCGTTGCCACGGCGCTCGGCCGTGTCATGACGGACAACTCCATCGGCAGAGGACTTACCTATCTCGACCGCATGCCGACCGAGATGCGAGTCATGGCCGTTCGCGACGCGGCCGCACGAGAGGTCGCCATCACCCATACGCCGGAGTTCATCCGGTTTGGCGTGGAATACCGGGAGGTACTGCAATGATTACCGAACGCGCTATGCTGGCGGCTGTCCACATCAGCATCTGGACGGCCGTCAAACACGATCGTAAGGTCAGCCGAGATGTCGCCGATCAGCACGGAGCCCATCAGAGCGCCGGACGCTACAACAAGCAGCTCCTGCGCGGTGCAGACAAGTTGGACGAACTGCGCACGCTGGCAGGCCAGATTCGGCAGCACTTTTACAAGATCACTCTTCCTTGGTCCGATGAGGGCTTTCGCTTGTTGCCGTCGAACTTCTACTTCGACCTGATGGAGCGGATGCGGGAGTTCGAGGCGGGCTTCGAGCAAGGAGTGGACAGCTTTCTTGCGGTCTATCCTCAATACATCGATCAGGTGCGTCCGGAGTTGAACGGGCTGTTCCGCGAAGAAGACTATCCGTCTGTCGAGAAGCTGCGGACGAAGTTCGGCGTGAAGCTCGAGATTCTGCCGATACCGTCGGGCGCGGACTTCCGAGTGCAGATGTCGGCCGAGGAGCAGGCTCGTGTCTCCCGCGAGATCGATGCGAATGTACGTCTGTCGCTGGCTCGCGGGACAGAGGACCTGTGGAAGCGGTTGCGCGAGGTGGTCTCCCGCATGGTGGACCGGCTGAACGAACCGGAGTCCCGCTTCCATGGGTCGCTGGTGACTAACGTCTTCGACCTGGTGGAGATTCTTCCGCGTCTCAATGTTCAGGGCGACGAGGACCTGAATCGGTTTGCAGAACAGGTGAAGCAGAGGCTCTGCAATTACTCGGCGCAGGACCTCAAGAAGCATGACCTTCTGCGCGTCACGACCGCGGCTGACGCGGCTAACATCGTGGCGCAGATGGACGGTCTCTTGCAGGATCGCGAAGCGCCTCAGCCCGAGCCGACACCGAGCGTGGAAAACATCCTCGACCATATGTCGGCCTACATGGGAGCTGCGGCATGAAGGTGCTGACAACCATCGAACGACGTCTCCAGAAGGCGCGGACCACCCTGTTGCTCGACCATCCCTTCTTCGGCTCTCTTCTGTTCCGGTTGCAGGGACGGGAGAGCCGGTCGATCAAGACCATGGCCACTGACGGGGTCTCTCTCTTCTACAATCCCGACTTCGTGGACACACTCAATGCCGCGACCCTTTGCGGCGTCCTGGCGCACGAGGTACTCCATCCGGGACTACAGCATCATCTGCGCCGTTCCGGCCGCGACCCGAAGCGGTGGAACGAGGCCTGCGATTACGCCATCAACCCTATCCTGTTGGACGCCGGTCTTCATCTGCCGGAGGGAGTTCTCGTAGACGACCGTTTCCGCGAGATGAGCGCCGAACAGATTTACAACCAGCTCCAGACCGAGCAAGAGCAGGAGCAGGAGCAGGAGCCAGGCGATACAGACGACACGCAGGAAACCGCAGGAGAAGCAACCGCTTCTCCTCACGCATCTCCAGGTGACTCCGGCGAACCCTCAGCCCCGGTTACAGAAGGCGGGATCGGACAGGTGCTGGATGCACCCACGGCCGACGAGGAAATCCCGACGGTCGAGGAGCAGGCAAGGGAGTGGAGCATCGCTGTCAACCAGGCGGTCACGCTTGCCAAGCAGGCTGGCAAAGTTCCGGGTGGCATCGAGCGCACACTCGACGGAGCGGCCGAGGAGGCCGTCGACTGGCGGGAGCTGCTGCGCCGGGCCTGGTCCGAAACCACACCCGCGGACTATAGCTGGATGCGTCCCAACCGGCGCCACATCTGGGCCGGTCTCTACCTGCCCGGAGTGGTGCGGGAAGGGGTAGGCGAGGTTGCGATCGCCGTCGATTGTTCCGGCTCTGTGAACGCGCGGCAGTTGCGCTTCTTCGAGGCCGAGGTTCGTTCGATCCTCGAAGGCCAGCGGCCGCAACGCGTCTATGTCCTCTACTTCGACGCGGTGGTTCAGAAGGTCGAGACCTTCGAAGCCGGAGAGCGAGTTTCGCTCAACCCCGTGGGCGGCGGAGGCACCGAGTTTGGGCCTTGCTTCGAGTGGCTGGACGAGCACGGCGTGCAGCCCCAGACTCTCGTCTTCCTCACCGATCTCTACGGGTCATTCCCAGACTCCGAACCTGCCTACCCGGTTCTATGGGCCTCGACTGGAGGCCGCAGAGCACCGTTCGGTCAGGTCGTTCCTATGCAGGCGGCCTGATTCCCCGGTCGATTCGAGAAAGAAGGTCAGCATGGAAAGAATCATTCGCATTTTTACGGATGGCTCGGCCATCGGCAATCCCGGTCCTGGTGGCTGGGGTGCCGTTGTCATCGAGGGCAAGAAACGGCGGGAGATGTCCGGGGCCTACCCATGGACCAACATCTCGGAGATGGAACTTCTCGCGGCTGTTGAGGCCCTTCGCTCGATACCAACGGGATCGCGGATCGAGCTGTACTCGGACTCCGAGCTCCTGATCCACGGGATGCGCGGCTTCGTCTTCCGCTGGCAGAGTCAGGGATGGCGGAACCGGCGCGGTGCGGCACTCCAGCACCGGGACCTATGGCTGCAGCTTCTCCAGTTGAACCTCGAGCTCCGCGTTCGATGGAAATGGCTACGGGGGCACAACGGGCATCCGTGGCAAAGCCGGGCCGACGCCCTCGCCTATGGAGCGGCCAGAAGCCTCGCGGTTCCTCAGCGCATGGCAGCGTGACACTCCCGATTCGCAACCTGCCTTGTAACCCCTGACAAAACATTTCAAAGGAGATTCAGTGATGACGACCGTTGTGGAATCCGATTTCTTGTTTGAGATCGACCATGAACTGGATGATCTGCTTGATCAGATTGAGGAGCAGGTGGAAGCTGAGGGAGAAGCATCGGAAGAGTTGTTGTGCCGCTTCCGGCAGTTCTGTGAAATTCACGGCGAGAAGGTCGATCGGATCGGCCGGTTTGTTCGCATGATGGAGGCCCGCGAGCAATACTGCCGGGCCGAGGCTGCGCGGCTTGGCGATCGTGCTCGCGCTGCGGCGAATAAGGTGGACCGGACCAAGTCGATGGTCCTCTTCTACATGATGAGCCGGGAACTGAGAAAGATCGAAGGCCGCGAGTTCACCCTGCGAATTCAGAAGAACAGCCAGGATTCGGTGAGGATCACCGACCAGGCAGCGGTGCCGAAGTGCTACTGCAGGATTGAGGCGCGCGTCACCGGAGTTGTCTGGGAGACGGTGCTTCCACTGCTGCCCGATGAACTTGCTAAGGCGCTGGAATCCTCCATCCAGGAGGCCCGACCCGACAACGACGCCATCAAAGCAGCGGTGGCGCAGAACGAAGCGGTTCCGGGAGCAGAAGTGCGGCGCGGAACGCACCTGCGGGTAGCCTAAAGGTGATCGACATCAGCACTAGAAGTGTTCCGGTTATCTAAATGATCTGGAATCCCTTATGCTGGTCTGGCTACAATAAATCATCAACAGCCTCCTGCTTCAAGACGGCGCCGTAGAGCACACCCAGTTCAGGGGGAGACTGAATGCCTGATCCGCGGGACTTACTAATCTGCCTTCTTGATTACATCAAGGAGCAAGCCAAGCAGATCAATCCGGCAGCATACCGACTCGCGAACGCGAAGACCTTTCAGCGTCAGCGTGGCGACCTTGTCGGTTTGCCCGGTGTCGAATTCGACATCAAGGTGGCTGGGGACCATATCTGGCTCAGAGTTCCCCGATTGGTCGCCGAACCACCACCTCCTCCTCAACCGGCACACAAAGCGCTGCTCCGGTTTAGCCCCGATCCGAATGGCCCGCCTCCGTCGATCGATGAGGCGGCGCTCACCAGGCAAATCAATCAACGTGTGCAGTCGGCCAAGGCGCGAAACGAGCCGATCGATATAACTCAAGTCGAAGCGCAGGCAAAGGCGGCAGCTGCCGAAGCCCTTTCCGCGTATTCGGCATTGTGGACAAACTGGGCCACAGGGGAGAGACCGCGCCGCCGAACCATAGCGCTCTACGGCGACTTCTTCACATTAATGCACCAGATGGAGGCCGAACAGACTAGCAAGCCGCAAGAGTTGATCTGGGGCATCGGGATCTCGTCGTGGCTACTGAAGACGGAGAAGGAGACCATCGCGTTTGAATATCCTCTTCTGACCCAAGCGATGGAGCTTTCGATTGACGATCGATCGATGGCAATCGAGATCCGCCCGAGGGCGACAGAGACCAGCGTTGAACTCGATGCGTTTGTTGCCTGCCAGGTCTCGGGAACCATCGAAGTCGAGCGAAGTGCCATTGCCCAGCTGACGAGGCAAAAGGACCGACCGACGACGCCCTTCGATCCCGGAAGCTACTCTGACGTGCTCAAGCTGATTGCCGGCAACTTGGACAGCGAGGGTCAGTACAAGGAAGTTCTGAACCAGAATGGCACGGCTCCGCCGGCAAGCTCGCACCTTGTCGTAACGGACGCTTGGGTATTGCTCTCTCGACCAAGGGCCGTCAACTATCTCTTCGAAGATCTCAAGCGTCTCCAAGAGAAGCTCGAAGGAGGTTGCACGATCCATGAAGGCCCGCTCTCGCTCGTAACGCAGTCGTCTGATGAGCCGATCAAGTTTGAGGCGATTACATTCCGTGGGCTGTCAGGACGTGGAACTACGGGTGCAGGGGGCAAGGTCGAGGAGTTGTATTTCCCGCTGCCCTACAACGATGAGCAAGTGACCATCGTGCAAAGGCTGAAGCGGGCGCCGGGTGTGACCGTTCAAGGACCGCCGGGGACAGGCAAGACCCACACTATCGCAAACGTTATCTGCCATTATCTTGCGAGCGGCAAGCGTGTGCTCGTCACATCCCGCGGTGAGGCAGCACTCTCCGTCTTGCAGGACAAGATTCCCGAAGAAGTACGCGCGCTTACTGTTGCGTTGCTTACCAGTGACCGGGACGGCATCCGCCAATTCCAGGGCTCCATCGAAGCGATCCAACACAAGGTCTCGCAGATCAACCCAGAGTTGACCCGCCAGGAGATTGAGCGCCTTCGCGGATCCATTGACCGTGCTCACTTGGAGTTGATTTCGATCGACCGAAGAATCGACGAGATTGCGCAACAGCAGCTCTCTGCGATCGAGGTTGATGGCGTGGAGATGCGTGCCCAAAAACTCGCTGAACTGGTGGTCTCAGGCAGAGACCGGCATGGCTGGTTTGACGACGAGATCACGCTGTTGCCGCTGCACGCTCCGCCTCTTTCGTCCGATGAAGCAAGCCGGCTCCGCGAGGCTCGACGGTCACTTAGCGAAGATCTCGTCTATGTGACCTCACGCGTCCCGTCGGCAGACAGTTTTCCATCCGTTGCATCGATCTGCGATTTGCATGACGTTCTGGTCAAACGGGGCTCTATCGAAGAGGAAGTACGGAGCGGCCAACTGACGTCTCTGAAGGCCAATACACCTGACGTATTCGAAGCGGCTCGCTCGTTTGTCGAACTGATCGAAGAGATGATCGAACTCACCGACGAGCTTCAGGATGTCGGTGAGTCATGGCCCTTCGAACTGAGGAAGAGGTGCGGACAGGCTTCTTTTGCCTCAGAGCGTTCTGCTCTGGAGTCTCTGTTCGAAGATCTGGACGCATTGGTCGAGGCGCGAGCTGAGTTTCTCAAATTCCCGGTCATTTTCCCGAGCGAAGCACTCCAGGATGGAAAGACGGCGGAGGCGGTATCGCGAGCAGTCGAGACAGGCAAGCCGTTTAGCTTCCTGTCTATCGGAACCAGCGATGCGAAGGAGTACATCGCCGAGGTGCGCGTTCAGGGCAGAGCTCCGGCAAACCGGGATGAGTGGCGAAAGGTAAAGGAGTGGATTGCGCTCCACGAACAGGTATTGACGTTCGAGACGCGGTGGAACGCAATCCATGAACTACTCTCTGTTCCTGCTTTGGCTGGTGGACTCACGTCCCTGAGGCAGCTCGAATTGGTTGCACTCTCGGCTCGAAAAGCGCATCGACTGGGTACGCATTTCGACTTACAGTTTGGAAAACGTGCGTCAGAGGTTTTCGACAACGGCTTCGAGGCGAGAACACGCACAGGCCGCTCCGACCTTGAGGAGATTCGCAAGGAACTGTCCCAACATCTTGTGTTCGCAGGTCTGTCCAGCGCTGCGATCCAGTTGAGCGATATTCAGGAGAAACTTGCTGGGAAATCGGGACCCGTCTCGGATACGCTACGGGCATTTGTACGCGACACGCTTGGCAATGAGCAGATCGCCAGGGAGCGCGCCGGCGCTCAATATGCGGAACTGATCGAGGAGCTGCGACGCATCGCTGCGCTCGCCAGCTACTTCTCTTTTGTGGGCGATGCGTCCAACAGGATTGAGGCGGCAGGTGCGCCGAAGCTGGCAGCGCGGGTCCGCTCCGTGCCCATCTCAGCGTCAGGCGAAGACACCACATTCCCGACAACGTGGAGAGATGCTTGGAACTGGGCAAGAGTGCGGACGCACCTTGACCAGATCGAGGCGAGAGAAGAATTGCTAACCCTGGCACGTCGGCGACGCGACGTGGAAGGCGGCCTTGCGCGCTTCTACCAAGAGATGGTGGCAAAAGCTGCATGGCTCGCCACCAAAGAGAACGCAACGCCGCGAGTCCTCCAGGCATTAGCGGGATATGCGACCGCAGTGCGAAGAATCGGCCAAGGCACTGGACCGAACGCCACCCGCTACCGGCGGGACGCTCGCGAAATGATGTTTGACGCGGCCGGAGCAGTTCCTTGCTGGATCATGAACCACAGCAGGATCTCCGAGGCTATGCCAGCAGATATCGGAGCGTTCGACCTTGTGATCGTCGATGAGGCGAGCCAGTCAGACCTTTGGGCGTTGCCTGCGATCCTTCGTGGCAAAAGGATTCTGGTTGTCGGTGACGATAAACAGGTGTCGCCCGACGGCGGGTTCATCGAAAGTACCCGCATCCAGGAATTGCTGGATCGGTTCCTTACCGACCAGCCATTCAAGGCTGAGATGACGCCAGAGAAATCACTATACGATCTGGCTGCGCGGGTTTTTGCCGCTGACCAGGTGATGCTCCGGGAACACTTCCGTTGTGTGCCGCCAATCATCGCGTACTCGAACCGGACGTTCTATCAGAACCAGATTCTGCCGCTCCGAATCGCGCGAGCCTCCGAGCGCATCGAGCCTCCACTGGTCGATATTCACGTCGAAGGCGGGATGCGCGATGCGCACGACCGGAACGATTACGAGGCGCGGGCGATCGCAGATGAGATCAGCGCTATTCTCGCCAATGAGAAATTCGCCCACCGCACCATCGGTGTCGTCTCTCTCCTCGGTAGCGATCAGGCAAAGCATATCGATTCGGTGGTCACCCAACGATGCGATGCGGCCGAACTGCGGCGGCGGAAGTTCCTTTGCGGAGATGCACGGGCGTTTCAAGGAAGCGAGCGACACATCATGTTCCTTTCGATGGTTGCCGATGCGAGGAACTGCAAGGCGCTGTCCGGAAGCATGTTCGACCAGAGATTCAACGTTGCGGCGAGCCGTGCCCAGGACCGAATGTACCTGGTGCGCTCTGTCGTCGCCTCTGACCTTTCGGACAAGGACATTCGGGCCAGTCTGCTTTCTCACTTCGACAAGCCGATGGTGCTCAATACCGAAGACACCACCAAGCTTATTGACCTCTGCGAATCCGGGTTTGAGCGTGATGTGTACACCGAGGTCACCCGTCGCGGATACAGAGTCATTCCCCAGGTGAAGACAGGAGCCTTCAGGATCGACATGGTTGTTGAGGGCGCAGGCGACGTGCGACTTGCCATAGAGTGCGATGGCGACGAATATCACGGCCCAGACAAGTGGGCGCACGACATGAACCGACAACGCATCCTTGAAAGAGCAGGTTTGGTCTTCTGGCGTTGCTTCGCTTCAACTTGGACCCTGCGAAGGGACGAAGTTGTCTATGAGCTTTGCGAGCGATTGAATATGATGGGGATCGAGCCGCTCGGAGCGCTCGAGCATACGAGTACGATGGTGGAAAAGCGTGTGTGGCGTGTTCCTGTTGAGGAAGCCGTTGCGGCCGATTCAGAAACGGTAGGGCTGCAAGCTCGTTTGCTTTGATTTTCTTGCCGTCGTCTTTCAGGGGTAGCGATAGCCCCTGTAGCAGTCACCCACATCGCATTGTGCGCGTTGACCAGTGCTACTTCGAAGATTTGCCCTGCTCTTCTCTGAAGAGACTCAAAGCGGCGGCCCAGTTTGACGGCACGACTAAGTTGACACCAACCCCGTTTGCCGGATCGGTATGGCGCCGCAGCAGGTCGTATGTCTGGTGAGCGATGGGTTTTGCCCTGCTCTAGCTCGGTGAAGAAGCCCTTCACATATCGCATACAGAATCCCGCGAGAATGTCAGCGACCTGAAGTCCAACTGACTCGGTAGAGTTCGCGAAGGTCAGAGATGCCGTCTCTCTGAAATTGAAGTTGGAATGGGGGGTGAACATCTCTCTCGCCCTCTCCCGAAGAGATTCGGCTCCCCGTTTGCTAACCTCGAGGATTTCATCGAACTGGAGCTGCTCAACCAAGTCGACGTGTCCGAAGGTTGATGATTTCCGTTTAACGGTCAAACCGAAAATAACCTATACTCCAACAGCTCAAATACTCCGGGAATAGGGCACTCTTCCGCCTGTCTTCGATGTCATTTGGGCTCTGAGCACCACTATTGAGCGCGTTGCATGGTGAAGTACTCCCTGCGTAACGCTACCGAGCGAGATCGCCCTTTCGACATAAGTGTCCATATGAGTGAATGTTGACCCGGATTTGAGATTCTGGCACCATTAGCGAGTAAGTAACTGAGTAGCTATGCGAGCTTCTGTTCTCCCCAAACTCCGCATTGCTGCCGGTTTGCTGTTGGCCGTCCTGTTGAGTGTTGTCGGATGCCACGTCCTCCGCCGGAGGAATCCTGCCTCTCCAGAGGCGCTCCTCGAGCGAGCCGACGATATGTCGTGGCTGAACAGCTGGATAGCAGCAGAACCTCTTTACCGACAAGCGGAAATTAAGTTTGTACAGGAACACCTACTCTCCAAGGCACTCTACGCGCGGGTCAGTGAAATGCCTGCTCACAGCGAGTCTTCAATGGGTATTCCAGCCCAAATCGTCACACTGACAAAGGATCTGAAATTACCTGAAGCGCGTGATCCCGAGACGCGGCTTCGCGTTTTGACCATCCTCGGAATGCTCGAAGTCAACTACGACTCTGGAATGGCGCGGGATACCTGGACTCATGTTGAGGACTTGGCGCTTCGGCGGCACCATTATCTGCTCGCATCCAGAGCGGTCGGCGAGCAGGGAATTGCAGCCTTTCTTCTCGGGGACATGGCGACGGCAAAGAAGGATGTGGTCAAGGCATGGATGGTAGCAAAGGCCGTTGATCCTGGTGCACACATTCGATATGCCAGCATGTATGGCACCGGTTTGGTCGAGCTTCACAAATATAAGGAGGCGCTTGGTCCGCTGAATGAGGCAATCAGAGTCGCCAAAGATACTCCCGGCGCGGCTTATCCGACTATTGCCATCACCGCAAAAATAGGAGCACTCAGCGGTCTTGGCAAAAACCAGGATGCATTAGCGTTGGCGGGCGAGGAGATGCAGCGCGTAGGCAGTTATCATCTTGTCGAACATCTTGCCGACGTTTACCAAACCAGGGCTAGCGTCTACGAAAGTATGGGCAATTGGGATCAAGCCGTGTCCGATTATGGTCAGTCGGCCCGATATGCGAGGCAGGTCTTGCATTGGCGCGGCTTAACTCAAGTAGATGGTCTTCTCGCAAAGGCTTATCTACATCAAGGGAAGTTGGAACAGGCACTGGCCGCTATCAACGAGGCCATCAAGGCCAACGAGCATACCCCCGATGAGTTGTATTTTGTGCCGACGAATCTTGCGATCAAGGCCGAGATCATGGCTAAGCTCGGAAACATCAAATCGTCAAACCAACTATATGAGAAGAGCGCGGACATGCTTGACGCTCTTCTGAGCAAGGTTCCGACACCGACCGTCGAACGCCAACTCTTGAGCGATCTGAGTGGGGTGTACTCAGGATATTTCGCGTCACTGAGCAATCAGGGCAGAACCGCTGATGCGTTTCGGGTGATCGAACGCGCGCGCGGGCGAGTAGAAGCACAAGCATTGACGCATCACGAAGTGATTGCGCCACACGATCCGAATCCTTTGGAGCAGCGCCTGACAAAGCTGAACCTTGCATTGCTCGACACCGATGAATCGAGTGCTAGAGGCCACATACTGGACGCGATCTATCAAGCGGAGCAACAACTGACCCCGGATTCAGCAGAAGTCGATACAGCTCCGAAACCCGTGGAGCTTGGGCAATTGCAACGCGATCTTCGCCCTTCTGAGCTCTTTGTTGAATATGTCCTCGATAGCCCGCAATCTTACGCTCTCGCTGTGACCGATCGAACTGTCCATCGCTATACATTGCCGTCGAAAGATATATTGACGCAGGAGGTAACGCAATACCGGTCTGAGATATTGCGACAAAAGAACGATCGAGCCCTTGCACAACAACTTTTCAATGGTCTCCTGGGTGGAATCCCAGAATTAAAGGACAAGCAGACGTTGATTGTGGTGCCCGATGGCAAGCTCCACCTCCTGCCCTTTTCAGCTCTGTCGAACGGTGGCCACTATGTTCTGACCTCTCATGTCGTGTCTGTCGCTCCGTCCGGAACTGTGTTCCACATTCTGAGGCACCGCGCAGATCAAGCTGGCACAGACGATTTGCCATATGTAGGAGTAGCGGCTTGGACAACCAATTCATCACCCCCGAGAAAATTCCTTGCCAGCGTTCTACGAGCAGTTTCCGGACCTGAAAGAAAGGAACTCATTGCTCTGCCAGAGAGCCGGCATGAAGTCGAAACAATCGCAGCAGACCTGCCGAAGCCGAACACCATCCTTCTCGGAGACGATGCGACGGAGACCAATTTCAAACGCCTTCCACTCGGTCAGTACAACGTAGTCCACTTGGCCCTTCACGGATATGTTGATCCTGAGTTCCCGGATCGCTCTGCTCTCCTCTTCGCCCCCGAGCAGCAATCCACAGACGACAGCCTGCTCCAGGTGCGAGAAATCAGGCATCTTCATCTCGACGCCAACCTCGTAACGCTTTCAGCCTGCAATACGGGGTTAGGGCCTGTCGGCGAGGAGGGAGTCGCGAACATCGTCAATGCGTTCATTGAGGCAGGATCGCGAAGCGTAGTGTCTGCTCTCTGGGAGCTAGAGGACCACGCTACCACTCATCTGATGACTATCTTTTATGAACATCTCGGGCGTCGCGAAGAGAAGGCGGAGGCGTTGAGGCAAGCACAACTTGAGATGCTGAATTCGGGATCGCCTCCGTACTATTGGGCGGGGTTCGTGCTCGACGGCGAACCCAGCGGCAGTCTTTTCCAAATGTCCGTTGACAATATTTCTTCAAGGAGCCCCCAATGACAGACGAGCAATCTGCTTTAACGGCATCATCAGTCCAGCTTTCAACACGGAATCGCCATGTCATTCTCGATAACGTACTCGCCGCTCTGGAGAAGAGATTCTATCTGCCGGAAAAGCTCAACGATGATTGGCGTGCCGCTGTGGAATGCCGTCGCTCAACAATTGAAGGAGCAGAGACCGCAGATAGTTTTGAACAGTCCATGAGCGATCTCCTGGCGGAGCTTCATACGTCTCATTTGGGTTTTTTTCACGGTAGCGCCCGACGAGCTTCGAGCCGGGCTGCGTTGAGCGCCACGTACCTAGCCGATGAAACACCGTTCGGGACACGTTGGATTTTTCAGGATGTTCACTCAGGAGGTGCCGCGTCTATCGTTGGAATTGAACCAGGGGACATTCTTCTGAAGGTGGATGGACGCGATATTACTCCACCCGAACATCCGGTCTTTGTGATGGGCAAAAAGACGGATTTGGAAATTGTTGGAAAGGACGATCTACGTCGCACCGCCATAGTCGACGTAGCACGGCCAAAGGGGAAGAAGCTCCATTTTATCGAGCCCACATTGGTTGAAGCGAGACAGCTTGGAGGTGGGCTGGGCTACCTTAAGATTGCAATGTTCCCTGGGATGGTTGGAATAGAGGTGGCAAACAAAATCTCCCGGGCAGTTGAAGAGTTGGGAGGGATTGACAGTCTCATCCTCGACCTTCGCGGGAATACGGGAGGAGGAATCGGTGCTCTTCGCGTCATGAGCCTGCTCACACCCGGTAGAATCCCAGTTGGATTCGCACTCGAAAAGAGCCGTGTTACCCAGAATCTGGAATCGGACAAACAACAATTTCGCCGCTTTCGCAGTATCCCTGCATCTAAAAAGGCACTGTGGTTCCTCGCACTCCAGTTTGCGCCAGCGATGCTCACCAAAGCCCCCGTCGTGCTTGAGACGGAAGAACTGGGCCGTAAGCAGTTTCACGGGAAGGTGATTCTCCTAGTGGATCGTCATACTGCGAGTGCAGCCGAAATGATCGTCGCGTTTGCGCGAGAGAACAATCTGGCCACAATCATTGGTGAGAAGACTGCTGGTCGGCTCCTTTCCGCTACTTCCGTGAAAGTGGGTCGGGGATACCGACTGGCGTTGCCAACTGGCGCCTATTACACATGGAACGGCACTGTTCTTGAAGGAACACCCATCGAGCCGGACGAACTGATTCAGTTTCATTGGCAGCAGAGAAGAACTGGTATTGACGGTCAACTCGAACATGCCATCGATAGAATCGGCAGTGAGAGAACTCAAGGCGATAATGTGAGAATCGTGAATATCGGCAAAACAGCAAATTAGATAGTTCTACCGATTGACTATCTGATTTGGAGCGGGTAGTAGTAGGACGCTTGATCCTGCTCATGGGTCGTTGAAAGGAAATACGACCCGGGTTGAGATCTCCGCAAATCGAGATAGACGGAGACTTCTTTTCGATCTCCGGTGCCGATTGCCACTCCGTTGCCATGGGCCAGTAAGTCACGACCTTCTTTATCGCGGGTCACGGCGACATCATACCGCCCCGGTTCGCTATAGCGGGGGAGGATGATTTTTGCCTTCACCAGCGCTGCGGGTAACAGAACGACCTGCAACTGCCCCGACTGTTCTCCGCGAAACGTTCCCGTATTCCAGAGATCCAGGGTTTGAGAAATTGCAGTTACGCCAGCCACCTGCTCCTGTGTGCCTCTACGGCGACTCAATACAACAAACACGACGGCAACCAGTAGGCATGAGGCAACTGAGACTGTCAGTACGAGTCGTCTCCGTTGCAAATGATCCTCGCGTCGCAATTCCAGTAATCGTCTCATGCAAATGGAACAATTCACTGCGTGATCGACTCTAGGGTCTGATAGTTGGATACGTCTGGATTTTCTGGCCAAACTTTTGAGAAAGGCATCATCAGGGCAAGGTCCGGCAACAGTTTCGCCCCCAGTAAACACGCGCTCCTGATGACGCTGCGCAACCCAGGCTTCAAAGCGATTTTCACGGCGTGAAAGTTTGGTCAAATTCAGCCACATTGTGAGGAATCTCCAGGTCGAGAGAGAGCGTGGCGCAAAGACTCCATCTCCCGAAAATAAGCACGTCGCACCACAGTATGGTCCATGTCGAGGTCGTCAGCGATCTTCCTCCACGAATATCCTAGCCAACGCCAGCGCACGATGGATTGCGCAAGTGGCGAAAGCCTCGCAAACAGTTCGTTCGCGTAGATTCTTTGCTCTACCTCTGGTTGACCAACATATATGTTTTCCAGATCGAGCGCCGATCCATATTGAACTTCTCGACTCTTCTTTGCGGCTAGTTGCCGGGCGCGACGCTTGATAATACTCTTTACGCGCTGTGAGAGTCTTTTGTCTGGACAATCGGGATGCCGGCCAATGTAACCGGAGGTGTTTTGTATTGCATGGTCCATAAGGTCATGGGCTGCGGCCTGATCGTTCAGGTAGGTCCAGGCACAAAGAAGCGTGTAGGGCCAAGCTGCCTGAGCAGCGGCCTCCAACCTCTGATCAGAAGCGGGATGCCCGGTCGAATAGGCCCAACTCCACGTCAGCTCTTCCCAGCTACGACCTTTTGGCGGCATTCACGCGCGTCTACCCGAGGAGGATTGACCACCAGTTAACCAGTAGTATAGGCCACGGTTTCGCCAGCCCGCGGAAAGAAATCGTCGTAAACCTGCCCCAAAACACATTCAGAAATGCCTTTAGTAGGCAGAGAACGCTGCCATGGAGTCCGTTGAAATCAACACAAGGTTCGGAAATGTAGTGCGGTACGGAATGATCCTCAGTTCGGCAGCGCGGAAGCGCATTCCATCAGGAAATAGGGGTCTTCGTAGGCGACATTGGACATCTAGCGGAACGAGAAGAATTCTCTCTCCACACAGTGGCGCACCTTGGACGACCATAAAAAGTTAACTATCCTAGTCACCGGAAGATCGGTCACCGAGGCGCACATGGCAACCCTCCCTAAATTGCCCGAGCGATCCACAGCGTGGAGTACGGAAGTTATGGCTATGGTAGCTCAAGCCAAAGTGCTCTCTGGCAACAAGCTCGAGCAACTCGTGGTCCGGATTCAGCGCCACTCGGGCCGCTCCAAGGATGCATGCTGGCGCTTTGTCATTCAATATGGGCTCAAAGGGAAAGTGGAGTACCGTCGATGGACTGAGTCTGAGTTCGACATCGTTCGTGAGGAATTGGTCAAGGGAACGGTAGAACAGGTTGCGAAGAAGCTTAACCGAACTCCTAAGGCGATTCGCAACATGCTTCGCAGAAATCAACTAAGCCTGCGGGACATTCGGTGCGATCTCTTCTCCGTAGAAAGCCTGGCTACCGTGCTTCGCGTTCGCAAGAGCGAGATCGTCCAATGGATTGAACAGGGGTGGCTGGAGGCGAGCGTTGGTAGTCGCGGGAAGCGGCATTTCTACATCATCACGCCGGAAGCGCTGACAAAGCTTTACAAACAGCATCAACAAGACCTCTTGAAGCGCGGTATTCGCAATCAGGCGCTCTTCGAGGCTTACCTCCAGTATTGCTTCTCACCGAAGCACACGATCGGAGAACAACTGTTGGATGTTCGTCGTGACAAACGAGAGAGAGCCGCCTTCGCCGCTGCGAACGCGGCGGACAGCGATCCTGGCGAAGATGAGGAGGATGACGAAGATGATCAGGATGAAGAGGAGTTTGGCCCGAGTATTGTCGATCTGGAAGAGTTGGAAGAATCCACCGAAGACTGAAGAAATGGCAGGAAGTGATGCATGTCCTTGGCGCGGAGCCCGCGTCTATGCGCCTCGGACGACGGCGAAGGATGTTGCCATTACCGTGCTCTGCTCGATACTCCTGTTGGCGATCGCCATCCCGGCTGCTTGGGCCACAGAACAATGCCTGAAGCGGGAGGGGCGGCAACTCGTTCGTCACATGATGATCTGGCATGAGCCGATCGAAAGTTGGAATCAGTAGCTTCACAATGCAGGTGATTCGGTTTCCGGCAGCTAATGAAAGTCGTGCGAAGCGAGCGCCAATCCGTTATTAGATAGCTGGGTAATTCGTTTCGCCTGGATGCGGACTACATTATCTTCGCTCTGAAGCTTTCCTTCGACCAGAAAAAACTTGCACCGCTTAATGGCTAATTTATTGGCTTCAAAGAACTTCTTTGGCACGATGATGTTGAAAATGCCGGTCTCAGCCGCGGACGAGATGAAGTCAACGCCTTTTGCTGTGCCGGGGCGCTGCCTGTTGTGCGTCTTTGAGGACCGCGCGGCCTACGCAGTCTTTGCCAACGATCGCGCGGATGCGTGCGAGCTTAACATCGAGCCGCCCCGGGCTCAGGCAACTGCGGAGAAAACAATCCAAGTTGAATCTTGCTGGTGCTGCCCAACTCCGCTGTCAACCTGAGAGGCAGGATGTGAGCTTGTGGGGGATGCGCCTCAAGATCGAGTTGAAGGAGCTTGAGCCACAGCAGGTGGTCGTTCGTGGGGAGTGCAGGCCGAACTGGCCGCAGATGAGAGCTCTTGTCTTCGAGAGAAAGAGCGAGATGAACGGAAGCCAGCGCCAAAGTGCGCGATGCTGCCCATCCGCGCCCAACTCTATCCCGTTGCCTGTGATCGACGCTAACTCCTGCGCGTCTCCTTCGCATTTTGCCGTCGGATGAAATGCAAGTGATGCTCGTTGAGAAATCGGATACCAGTAACAAACAGGCCAGTTGTTTGATACCACTAATTAAAACCTGTCACCTTGGGCGCATATCTTGCTTCGTAACCGTGTTCGCGGTGAGCATCCCCCCAAAAGGTGTTGTACGAGCTTTCTATGCTTACGTAAGTGTTCGCACTAACAACTTTGCAAGCGGCGTTCCGCCTCCGAAAAGCTGTATGGCGCCTCCCCGAGCGCCATACGGCCGGGCTGAGTCAGGCTCTTAAAAATTGAAACGTTTTCGTCACCTCAATTCATAGGTTCTGTTGAATTGGCCTCAACTTGAAAATTTACCCTGTCGGTTTTCCATGAAAGCCTCCTTTTCGAAAACCCATTCGTAAAGAACAGGAAGAAGCAGCAGGGTCAGGAGAGTGGAGGTAACCAGCCCTCCGATCACAACCGTCGCAAGGGGCCGTTGCACCTCCGATCCCGTAGAGGCTGAGAACGCCATTGGAATAAAGCCGAAGCTTGCAACGCACGCTGTCATTAGAACGGGCCGGAGCCTGCGACGTGCGCCGGCCAGCACGGCGTCGTAAGTCGTCAGGCCGGACTCTCTCGACTGATTGATCGAACTGACCAAGACCAGGCCGTTCAACATGGCGACGCCAAACAGAGCGATGAAGCCTACCAAAGCCGAGAGGTTCAAATTCATGCCTCGAAGCCAGAGTGCCGCGATACCGCCGACTAGCGCGAACGGAATGTTGCCGACTACCAGGAGAGCTTGTTTGAACGACTTCAAGGCAAGGTAAAGCAGGACATAGATAAGGAAGATAACAACGGGAATGATCATCATCAAGCGCTTGGTCGCACGCTGCTGATTCTCGAACTGACCGCCAAACTCAATGGAGTAACCTGTCGGCAGCTTCACTTCGCGCGCGATGTTCGCTTGTACCTCTTTGACGAAACTACCAAGGTCTCGGTCTCTGACGTTTGACATCACCACCATTCGCCGCTGACCCTCTTCACGGTCGATCTCCACAGCGGCCCGGACAACACGGACCTTTGCCACCTGATCCAGCTTCACCTGTGCGCCGCCGGAAGAGCGCAGAGTAATGTTCCGCATACTCTGCGGATTTGCGCGATACGACTCCGGCAGCCGCATCGCAATGTCATATCTTTTTTGACCCTCGATAAGCTGAGAGACGACGGAGCCCGAAGCGCCTGCTTCGACAGCCTGCTCTACATCCGAGACGTTCAGGCCGTAACGAGCCAATGCTCCACGATCAATGCTGATGGTAAGATCGGGAACACCAGAGGTGAGTTGAATCTGCGTATCTGCAGCTCCGCGTACCGTAGAGGCGGCATGAAGAACCTGCTGAGAGAGGGAGTCGAGCTGGTCGAAATCATCGCCGAAGATCTTGATGGCCAAGTCCGCTTTCACTCCGGATACGGTTTCATCGACACGCATCGCCATTGGCTGCGTAAAGTTATAAGCCAGTCCGGGAAATTGGGAGAGTTCCTTATCGATAGCCTCTATCAGCTTCTCTTTGGTATGAAAGCGACGCCATTCTTTCATCGGGCGCAACAAGAGATAGGTGTCCCCTTCGTTGATCCCCATAGCTTCCGTTGCGAAGTCAGGACGGCCGATTTTGATCACTACATCAGCGATTTCGGGGAAAGCCCGAAGCCGAGTCTCAATTCGCTTGCTAATCTCTACTGATTCCGTAAGTGAGATTCCCGGCAGCTTGCGCGTTTCGACAAGAATCGATCCCTCATCGAGCTTGGGCATGAACTCCGTGCCAATCACAGTCAGAGACCAGATCGACACCGTGAGGATGAACAGGGCAATTGCAACCGTGACCTTTCGGTAACGAATGACGGTGGCGAGCCAGCTTTGATAGTGTTCTCCAAGCCAGTCAATCCAGCCTGCCTTTGCAACTCCAGTTTTGGCAGGAAGACCTTTGCCGAACGCGAACGTGGTGAAGACTGGTATCGCGGCAAGCGCGAGCAAGAGTGCTCCGAAAAGCGCCGAGCAGACCGTAAAGGCCATGGGCTGGAACATACGGCCTTCGAGACCCTGCAAGAAAAAGATCGGAAGATAGACAGCGATGATGATGACGACGCCGAAAACCATGGGACGTGCCACTTCATGAGCTGCTGATCGAACAGCGTCAAGTCCTGACTCGCCTTCTCTACGTTCCTCCAGCCGGTGAATAGAGTTCTCCATCATAACCACCGCACCATCGACGATCATGCCAAAGTCGATAGCGCCCAAGCTCATCAGGTTCGCACTGAACCCGAAGATGCGCATATTGATAAAGCTGATTAACATCGCTAGAGGAATGATCGAAGCCGTAATCAGCGCGGCGCGAGCATTACCAAGGAAGATAAACAAAACCACAGTTACGAGAATGAAGCCCTCGAAGAGATTCTTCTTGACCGTGTGAATCGTGCCCTCAATGACGATGGACTGGTCATAGAACGGTAAGATCTTCACGCCAGCCGGTAAACGCATGCTCTTGATCTTTTCTTTTACTTGCTCAATGACACGCTTACCGTTCTCGCCCTTGAGCATGATGACCATGCCTGAGATCGTTTCCCCATTGCGGAGGACGGCTCCGATCTTCGGGGCCGGACCGATGCCGACTTTGGCGACATCACTTAGAAGTACGGGAACGCCGCGGCTCGATAGCAGGACGATGTTGCCGATGTCCTCGATACCCGACGCGCGCCCCTCGCCGCGCAAAGTGTACTGCTCGTTATTGTGTTCAATATAACCACCGCCGAAGTTGGCGTTGTTCTCGGAAACGCGCTGGGCAACATCATGTAATGTGAGCCCATACTGGGTCAGTACGGCAGGATCAACAACGATCTGGTACTGCTTAACCTCGCCACCCCAATTGTTGATCTCGGCCACGCCCGGAATGGTTCGGAGTTGCCGCTTGATCTGCCATTCCTGCACATCCTTGAGTTCCATCGCAGCCATGGGGCCGCTGAGGGTGTATTGATAGAGTTCGCCGAAGGCAGTTGCAGGAAGGCCAAGCTGCGGCTGGATGCCTTTGGGGAGTTGATCGGTCACTTGCTGAAGACGCTCGTTGACCATCTGCCGAGCGAAGTACATCGACACCGAATCATCGAAGACGACAGTGATGATCGAGAGACCCAGCTTGGACAGTGAGCGCACTTCCTGTTGCTTGGGCATACCCATCATGGCTTGCTCGATGGGATATGTGACAAGCTGTTCTACCTCAGTCGGAGGCATGGACGGAGCTTCGGTAATCACCGTGATCTGATTGTTAGTTAGGTCCGGAAACGCCTCGACTGGCATTGTGTAGATCGCATAAGAACCGCCTGCGATCAGCGCCAGGGCGGCCATCAGAACGATCCAGCGTGCCGAGAGTGCAACGTCGATGATGCGATTCAACATGCCTAGTCTCCTATCGATGACTTCAAAAGCTGACTCTTGGCGATGAAGCTCCCCTGTGTGATGACCTGCTCCCCAGCCTTCAAACCTTGCAGAATGCGTACCTTTTTCTGAATGTTCTCGCCGGTTTGGACCGTTTGCACTCGGAACCGATCGGGGGCGACGCGAACGAACACGACATCCTGGCCGTTCACTTGCTGAATCGCCTCCTGGGGAACCAGAAGCGTTGCAGTACCGGCTCCGGTGGTGAACTCTGCATTGGCAAGCATTTCGGGCCGTAGGCGAGAATCCGGGTGAGCGACTTCAATCCGCACCTGAATGAGGCGGGTGGTGGGATCGAACTCCTGCCCAAGGTTCGTGATCTTACCGGAATAGGTCGCATCCGGCACGTCTGGGACAGTCACAGTCGCAGGCTGCCCGCGATGTAGTTTTGAGAGTGTCGCTGCATCTACCGAGGCCAGCATCCAGAGACGGCTAAGGTCTCCAATGACAAAGGCATCGGTTGTAGTTGAAATAGTCGCGCCTGGTGTGACACTCTTCTGAAGAATTCGTCCGCTCGCGGGAGCCTTGAGGGGGATTAAGTCGGCGTCTTCCGAACGGTTCGATGGGGCATCTGCACGGACGCCGAGTGTTTCTTCAAGGTGAGCCTCTTCGCGATGGACATTGTTGTCCGCTTCGCGGGCAGCAGTCTGAGCATTAACCAGTTCCTGTTTCGCCGTCTCCGTCTGTGAGACAGATTCGGCTTTCAGCGCATAGAGTCGTTGACTGCGGTCGTAGTTCTTTTGTGCGAGAGCCTCCCCAGCTTGAAGGCGCGTGCGCTCCGCAACCGCATTTGCGTATGCGGCTCGGGCCTCATGCATGTCGTGACTGTGCATCCGTGCAAGAACCTGCCCCTTCATCACGAAATCGCCGAGATTGAAGTACACCTTTTCTACTCTGCCGTCTGCTAGAACGCCGACGCGCCATGTCGCATTATCCGGTAGGGCAATTCTGCCCTTAGCTTGTTGTGCAACGACGGCTACTCCAGACTCAACGGGCGCGACCTCTATTTTCTGTTCGGCCTGTGCCTGCCTCGTCAGAGTTACTTCATCCGAAGTCCCTTTGCTTTCGGATTGTGTGCTGGCCTCGGTTTTTATATCCTGCTTTGCATCGCGGCAGCCGCTTAAGAGACTGCAGGCCACAATGCATGCCCATGCGGCATTTCCTATAATTTTCATTGATCCATTCCCTCCGCATAGTTAAGTGCAGCGACACTGAGATGAAACCCTTCGAGCGCACGAACATAGCTAAGCTGTGCGTCGACTCGCGCTCGTTCGGCATCGAGGAGGCGCAGCAGATCCAATCCCCCAGCCTGATATGCGGCGCGACTGATATCCGAGATTTCGATTGCCTGGTCTCGCAGTGGTTTGAAAACCTGAAGATATTGCTCCCGGCGTATCTCGTACTCGCGCTGAGACAGAGCAAGCTCCGCAGCAAGGCGGTTGCGTGTGGCCTGGTAGGTCTCTCTCGCAGCGTCTTCGTCGGCTCGCGAGGCAGCCACTGCGCCTTGATTCCGATTGAACAGAGGGAGATCGAACTGCACTCCCGCCAGTGGTGCATCCAGTTGGGCATCCCGTTTGTACCCACCTGTAAACAGAAGATCGGGCCTGCCATTTGCTCTCTCTAACTGGGTCCGTGCCTTGGCCTGCGCAATGGACTGCTCTGCAATCTGCGCCTCAGTACGAAGCGAGGGCGCGTCAGAACCAGCCGGAATCGCTCTTGGCTCTTCCAGAGTCTCCAGATCATCGGAAAGTACCCATGCGGGGTTGGGCGCGGCGTTCATCTCCTGCGCCAGCACGAGGATTGCTTTCTCGGAATCCAACCGTGCATTCGCTGCCGCAGCTTGAATCTGTTGGCCTTGCAGACGAACCCGGAGTAGATCGACCTCCGCCAGCTTACCTTCCTTGAAGCGCGCCTCATGATAGTCGATGACCTGTCGGAAGTATCTTGCATTCTCATCGTAGAGATGGGCAAGCGCCTGCATGGACTTTGCCTTCCAATAGTTTTCGCGGACGTTGAGAGCAATCTGACGCCGGACCAGATCGACCTCTAATCGCCTTTGCTCAATACTCTGGTTCGCAACCGCAATTCGACCGCCACGTTTTCCGGAGATTTCCAGGATCTGCTCGCCTTCCCAATAGGTTTGCGAGTTTTCGCCGAATGCCGATGTCTCGGGACGAAGATCTTCTTTGCGGAATACAAAACGTGGATTTGGGATCAGGCCCGCCTGCGTTCGTAGACGTTCTGATCCGCTTACACGGGCGTTCGCGGCTCGCAGTTCTGGCCGGTGGGAAAGGGCAAAGTTGACGGCTTCAGTGGATGAGAGCGCTGTCTGCGCATGACAGAGCGTCGGCCACGGAAACGAGGCGGCAAGTACGAATAACAGAAATTGTTTGTTCACAATGAGCCTGCATAGACTTCGCTGAGAGCTGCCGACGGAAAGCGGGCAGCAATGGGCAATAGCGCCTTCGTCCACCGAAGAAGACCGATTTCAGGTCAATCTTGAGAACGCGCACAGTCGATTGCGACCTGTGCAGAAGGCGCAGCAGCGAGCAGGATTAGACGGGAGGACCACGAGGTGCGGAACGCAATAACCCAGGTGGATCATGCCCGCTCAAGATCAGGGATTCGACGTGAGAGTCGGAAGACCAGATTGGCTTAAAACTATAGCTAAATGTTTGCATATACAGCGGCACGGCATAATCACCGACTGTGGTCGCAAACCAATCCCGAAAATGTGCATCATCGTCAGGATTAAGAGCGCGGAATTCCCCCAACTTCGAAGTCGAAAAATGATGATCCGGAAAATGCGTATGGATGAAGGCGTGGGAATGACGCTGCGTACTCTCATGCTCATGAACGTGCTGAAACGGCGCTTGCAGGAATGTAAGCACCAGTACAAAATTCATCAACATAGAAATACAAGTTCGCACGATCGAAGTGTACCAGCTACCCCTACCGCCTGCCACCCTTTAAAACGGAAGATGGGACGGCCTTTAAACCCGGTAGCGAAACGACGGTAACAGGATGCTAACTACCTCCGTGAGCGGGGAACGCGACTCGGAGATGCATCAGGTGAAGGAGGGCAAGCAGTGGTGCTTCGGCATGAAGGCACATGTCGGCGTGGATGCGGATACCAAACTGATCCGGTCGGTGGCGACGGCAGCCAACGTGACCGCCAGCCGCATGCTGGGCGAGCTGCTGCGCGGCCAAGAGACGGACGTATGGGGCGATCAGGCCTATCAGTGCCAGACCGAGCAAAACCCAACCAGCACCTATAAGCACCGACAAATCCACCACTACTTCAGACCATCATTAAAGGTACTTCGGGTCAAAATAGCTTGGGTTGAAGCGAAACTATTTAAGAAGTTTGAAGATTTCTGTCTCGTCCGCTACCGCTAAGGATCGTGCCGCGCCTAGTGTACGTCTTGCGAGTGCAGAGGTTTGCTCCGGCGGTCTTACCGTCAAGTGCCATCGCTAGTGGCGGGATGCTAGCCTAGCTATACCTGTAGTTCCTAATGCCCGTCCAATCAAACGATGCGCCCAGAACTGATCCAAGCAATCAAGCTGTTACAAAGCAACGATTCCGAATCGGTGAACGACGCCATCGGTCTACTGCAACAAACGGTTTACGCCTTCAGCATGAAGGTTTGCGGGCATCCTGAAGATGCAGAGGACACAATGCAGGATGTGCTAATGCGCTCAGTACCGCACCTCTCAAAGCTCACTGACCCGAGCGCTTTGGCTGTATGGCTCTATAAAGTGACCAGGAACCGCTGTTGGCGGACACGACGCAAATCCGTTTATGCTCCCAAGCACACCTTGTCGCTTGAAGAGTTGATGCCCGACGATGCGGAATTAAATGTGATGCTGCAACGGCCTGGAACAGACCCGGAGTGCCAGATCCTGGAAGGGGAGCAGAACCGACTGCTGCACGATGCCATTTTGTCTGTACCACCCGAGTATCGGATCGTTCTCGTTCTGCACGACATCGAGAATCTGGATACCGACCAGATTGCCCTGGTTCTTGACCTGCGGCCCGGCACGGTGCGAGTTCGACTGCATCGCGCACGCCTCTCGGTGCGGAAAGCGATGTCGCAAGTCTTTGAAAAAGCCCCGGGCAAACGACCACCCGCTACGGGACAGCGCGAAACTACGCGACGGAGAGTTTCTTCCCGCCGATCCCCGCAATGTAGAGAGATATTCGCAAACCTTTCCGAGTACCTGGATGGCCGATTAGCCGTGCCGGACTGTGACCAGATGCGCCAACACATCGAAGCATGCCCAGCCTGCATAGCGTTTATCGGCGATCTGCGCCGGGCCATTGACCGTTGCCGAAAGCTCGATATCGAATGTGATGCCCGGATCGCTGCAGATCTACGGTCTTTGCTTACGAAAGAATATCTGCGGATGCTCGATTTGCCTATTCCGCAAAAAAATCTCGCCAGGCTGTAACGTTTCCCCATTTCATGTCTTTCTTCTGTTGACAGTGCTTTCCAAGACTTCGGAGGCAACAATGCTGCCTTTGAAGTGACATGCATCACTGCATCTATTTTCGGTGAGGAATATTCATGTCGATGGCGCCGTACGACAGGAGATTGATGGGATACGTTTTTCATGTACGATTTTGGTCCGTTTGGATTCTTCTGGCCCTTTCCGGGGCAAGCGGGTTGCCGCAACAGGTCGCTCCGCTGACTTTGCGGGATGCGGTGGCAATTTCTCTGGGCAGGAATCCCGATAGGGAAGTGGCCAGAACCGAGGTCGATTTGGCCCGGTCTGGTTCGCGACTGGCGCGGACAGCACTGCTGCCCAATCTTATGTTTCGTGAAGCGGTTACGCGCGGCAACGACCCTGTGTATGTCTTCGGCACTCGACTGAGGCAACAGGGATTTATGCAAAACGATTTTGTGTTGAACCGACTGAATCGCCCTACGCCGATTAACGACTTCGCCACGCACTTCTCCGGTAATTGGATGGCGTTCGATTCCTGGCACACCCAGTTTGAAATTCGGCGATCTGATCTGCTTGTAAAAAGCTATTCAGTCGCGGCTGCCCGGTCCGATCAGTCGATCATATTTCGCACGGTGGAAGCCTACGAATCGATCCTGTTCGGTATGCGCCAGGTCGAAGTGCTGCAGCACAACGCTGAGACAGCAAAAGCGTTGCTTTTCTTGAGTGAAACCCGGGTCGAAGCGGGCCTTGCTGTCGATGCCGACAAACTGACCGCGGCTGCCTACCTGGCAGAGCGTCAACAGGAACTAATCGCCGCACAAGGCAGAGTGCAGATTGCCTTGTCCGAACTTGAGGTCGCCATGGGCGCATCTATTCCCGCTGGGCAACGGCTGCTTGTGCCGCTCACGGAACGGCGATTCGACGGCGAGCCCCTGGACCAGGCAGTCGATCTTGCGCTCAAATCGAGACCTGACCGTCAGAGCCTGGCCTTACAGCGCGACGCCCAGAGTGCGGCAGTACAGTCAGCAAAATCTGCCTTTGGACCGCAGATCAATACCTTCGGCTCATGGGAGACAGACCGGCCATCTCTGGCAAACTCGGGCGGAAACAACTGGATTGCCGGGGCAGAACTCCGCATCGATATTCTTCCCGCAGCGAAGCGGGAGAACCTGGCCGCAGCCAGGATCGGCCTACGGCGGGCTGACGCTGCGTCCGCGTCGGCCGATCAGCAGATCCGAATGGAGGTGACTCGCGCCTATTACGAACATCAATCGGCAGAACAGATGCTGGTGGTGGCACGCGCTTCAATGAGCCAATCCGAGGATAGCCTGCGTATCCTTCAGGACCGCTATCAAGCTGGCCTGGCGACGATGACCGACCTGCTTCGCGTCGAAGACGCCGACAGGCAAAGCCATGCCAACTACTGGCAGGCTGTGTTTCGCAACACCCTGACCTACGCAAAACTCAGACTTGCAGAGGGGACATTGACACAAGACATTGCCGGAGACCTCCAATGAACAGATTCGGAAATAAATTCGGCGTTCTTTTTGCAATCGCTGCTCTGGGACTTGCCGGATGCACACATAAGGCACCCGAGGCTGCTGTGACCCGTGTCGTTTCCGGTCTTTCCATCGCCCATGCTCAGGAGCAACCGGTATCGAGCAGCGTGGAAGCTATTGGCACGGTTCATGCACGGGAGTCGGTGGTCCTTTCTGCACAGGTCATGGGACGCATCACGTCGATTGCCGCGCATGAAGGCGATGCTGTGCGCACCGGACAATTGCTGGTGACGATCGATAATACCCAGGCGCGCTTTGAGATGGATCACGCGCGCGCCGCAGTTTCAAGCAGTGAGCAGAATGTGCAGGTTGCGCAGACGGAGGCGTCCCTGGCCAGTTCGACGCTGCAACGGTATCAATTCCTGCGCGAACGAAAGACCGTCAGCCGCCAGGAGTTCGACGAGGTGGAGCGTCGCTCGCAGGTCGCCGTTGCGAGGCTCGAATCGGCGCGTGCCCAGATGTTGGCGGCCAAAGCGGCGGAGGGCAGTGCTGGCACGGTAGTAGGCTATGCCCAACTCAGCGCCCCGTTTGCAGGTTTCGTCACAGTCCGGCATGTCGATCCCGGCGCAATGGCGGTGCCGGGGATGCCGCTGCTCGAAATGGAGAAAGCCGGAGTCCTGCAATTCAATACGACCGTGGACGAATCCATGGTCAGGTTTTTGCAGAAAGGGATGCCTGTTCCAGTTGAGATTGCTGCGCTGACGCCCCAGTCATTGACTGGACGCGTCGCTGAGGTCAATCCTGCTGCCGATCCAGCCAGTCACAGCTTTCTGGTGAAGATCGATCTTCCCGAGGCTCACGGCTTGCGCTCCGGAATGTTTGGCACAGCAGCGATCAGCAAGGGGAACCTCTCTGCGCTTTTGATTCCGCAGTCGGCAGTCGTTGCGCATGGTTCGTTGAATTCCCTCTGGGTTCTCGACGGCAACCACATTGCCTCTCTTCGCTATGTAACCCTGGGTGCTAGGCGCGACGACAAGGTAGAAGTGCTGTCCGGGCTCAGTGCCGGAGAGATTGTCGTGCTTAATCCCGGAGATCGTGAATTGGGCGGCAGCCGGGTTGAGGTGCGGCAGTGAAGAACTCCCTTGGCATCGCCGGCCGCATTGCGGCAACCTTCCTTGACTCAAAGCTGACTCCTCTATTCATTGTGGCTTCGCTCTTGCTTGGAGCATTTGCAGTCATGGTCATTCCCCGCGAAGAAGAGCCGCAGATCATCGTTCCCATACTCGATGTGACGACATCCATACCCGGAAGCTCACCCAGCGAAATCGAACAGCGAATCACTGTTCCTATCGAAAGACTGATGCGGGAAATCCCTGGAGTCGAATACGTTTACTCCACCTCCAGCCCCGGAAACAGCCTCGTCATTGTACGTTTCCTGGTCGGAGAGCGGGAAGAAGATGCCCTGGTCAAGGTCTATAGCAAGCTTTATTCCAACATGGACAGGTTTCCGCCGGGTGCCTCGCAACCGATGGTGAAGCAGCGTTCTATCGACGATGTGCCGATCCTCACGCTGACTCTGTGGGGAAAGAACTACAACTCCTATCAGCTTCGTTTGCTCGCGGCAGGCCTGGAACACAGTATTCAGCAGGTGACGGATGTCTCCGAAACCACCATTATTGGAGGGCAGCCGCGCACCATGCGAGTGATGTTAAGCAACGATCGGATGGCCGCCTATTCGATCTCGGCCGAAGCCGTAGTTGCGAAGCTGCAGGCGGCCAATGTGCGCGTCGAGGCGGGCCAGTTTGCCACCGGCAATCAGCAGTTCAGGGTAGACGCTGGCGACTTCTTCCATAGCAAAGCAGATCTGGAGCAGGTGGTTGTCAGGGTCGATCATGGCCGCCCAATCTATCTCCGCGATGTCGCCGCGGAAATTGTCGACGGCCCGGAAGAACCGGCAAGTTATGTGACGTTCGGCGCAGGTGCCGGAGGCAAGACGGCCAACATGACGATTGGCGGCGAACTGCCTGCCGTGACTATCACGATAGCCAAGCGCAAAGGAACGAACGCAACGGACGTCGCCAACGCAGTGCTCTCCAGAATCGCTGGAATGCGGAAGACAACGCTGCCAGCGGACCTGAATATAACAACAACCAGAAACTACGGTGATACGGCCAAGGCGAAGTCCGATGAACTCCTGGAACATCTGTTGCTGGCTACGTTCTCCGTCACGCTCCTCATCGCCATATTTCTCGGCTGGCGCGAATCCGGTGTGGTGCTGCTGGCCATTCCCGTAACGCTGGGCTTGACGCTCGCTGCCTTCTATCTCTATGGTTACACGCTCAACCGTGTCACCCTCTTCGCGCTTATCTTCAGCATCGGAATTCTGGTCGACGACGCGATTGTGATCGTCGAGAACATGGTCCGTCACTTCCGGCTTCCAGAGAACCGTGGGCGCCCCTTGAGTGAAGTCGCCATCGAAGCGGTCGCTGAGGTCGGCAATCCAACCGTTTTGGCAACGATAGCCGTTATCGCTGCGATTTTACCAATGGCCTTTGTGCGGGGCCTGATGGGCCCATATATGCGCCCCATTCCAATCGGTGCCTCCTCTGCCATGTTCGTCTCACTCCTGGTCGCATTTATGGTCTCTCCATGGGCTGCGATGCGGTTGGTAGCACACACCTCGGAGCACGAGGAAGCGCACAACGGTGAGGAGAACTGGAGTACACGCCTCTACCGGCGCATTATGTCACCGCTCATCCGCTCGTCCCGCTATCGTCTATTGTTTCTGACTAGTGTAGTCGTACTGCTGTTGGCAGCAGTCGCGTTCGTTCCACTCCAACTGGTCAAAGTCAAAATGCTTCCCTTCGACAACAAGAGTGAATTCCAGGTTGTCGTTGACATGCCGGATGGAACCACACTTGAACAGACCGCGAGAGTGACTCAGGTGCTTGGTCATTACCTTGCACAGCAGCCTGAAGTGGTCAACTACGAAACATACGTTGGGCTCTCTGGTCCTTATAACTTTAATGGCCTAGTCCGTCACTATTACCTGCGCCGACAGCCGAACCAGGCCGACATACAAGTGAACCTTCTACCCATCAAGAACCGCAGTGTACAAAGTCACGCAATTGCCAAGCGGCTGCGTCCGGAACTAGTGAAACTGGCGTTGCCATTTGGCGCGCGCATCAAGGTAAGCGAAGTGCCTCCTGGGCCGCCGGTTGTACAGACTCTGGTCGCGGAAATCTACGGTCCGGAGATGTCCGGTCAACTCGACGTAGCACGCAGAGTCAAGCAGATCTTTCAGCAGACCGCGGGCGTCGTCGATACTGACTGGTACGTCGAGGACCCACAGTTGCGCCTCGTCTTTACCGTCGATAAAGCAAAAGCTGCACTGCGCGGGATCGCAGTGGCCGACGTGGCAAAGACGCTTGAGATTGCTGAATCCGGGGCATCTGCCGGTCTTATTCATGACGACCAGTCTCGTGATCCCGTGCCGGTCCAGGTACAGATGGAGCGCGAACAACGCTCATCCCTGCTACAGCTTGAAAACATCAAGCTGACCGGGACGGACGGAAGCCTCGTCTCCCTGCGTGAGCTGACGCAGGTGCGCCAGACAGTCTTGCAGCCAAGCATCTACCACAAGAACCTGAAGCGCGTCGTCTATGTGACAGGCGACGTCGCGGGCGCGGAAGAGAGTCCCGTCTATGCGATCTTCAAGATGAATCGGGCTCTCGATCATCTCCAGCTTCCAGCGGGCTATACGCTGGCCCGTTACAACTCCAAGCAACCGGAGTCGACCGACCATTACTCCATGAAGTGGGACGGAGAATGGCAGATCACGCTTGAAGTATTTCGCGACCTCGGGATGGCATTTGTCGTAGTTCTCATTCTTATCTATGTTCTTGTGGTCGGGTGGTTTCGCTCGTTTCTCGTGCCTCTGGTCATCATGACTCCTATTCCGCTCACCCTGGTAGGAATTCTTCCGGCTCACGCCATGCTAGGAGCATTCTTTACCGCCACTTCAATGATCGGCTTTATTGCCGGCGCGGGCATCATCGTTCGCAACTCCATAATCCTGGTTGACTTCATTGAACTTCGTCGCATGCAGGGAATGCCTCTTGCCGAAGCGGTCATCGATGCCGGTGCAGTTCGGTTTCGGCCCATGTTATTAACCGCAGCCGCCGTGGTCGTCGGTGCAAGCGTCATTCTCTCCGATCCCATATTTCAAGGGCTGGCACTTTCTCTCATCGCTGGCGAAGTCGCATCAACTTTACTATCGCGGCTCGCGGTTCCTGTCCTTTATTACATGATCAAGAAACGAGATGCTACGACTGCTGTTCACGCCACGACCTCGGAGCACGCTGGAGCTTCGTCGAGACCCTATCAAATGTTCGATTGAAAAGGAGAACCCATGAACGTCGAAAGTGCCGTCCGACTGTTAGCTGGTGTTATTGTCCTCTTATCCCTTGCCCTCGCTCACTATGTATCACCTTACTGGTATCTCTTGACGGTGTTTGTTGGATTAAATTTGTTCCAATCCGCCTTCACCGGCTGGTGCCCCGCGATGGCTATTTTCCGCACAATGGGCCTGAAGGATCATGCGCCGAAGCCGAATCGTTGAACGCGATTCATGAACGTATAGTTTTACTTCTCCAAGTTTATAAGATTTGCTCGTGAAAGAGCTGAGGGATGATGCCAAGTTGAAGTTGAGTTGAATGCGAAAGCTGGGCCAGTTGTCTGTGACGTCTATCACGTACGGATATGGACTTGATCACAGGTGTGAGTGTTCCATGTGCGCTACTGTATCGATATCGTCTGCGTTTGGTTTTGGATTTGCGTTAGTTATCGAGGTGCATTATGTCCATTACTGGAGATCAAATAAACCTGATTATCGACCGTGTTCTTCTCGCGACTGACTTCTCTTTGGCTTCTGATGTTGCGGCAAACTATGCCTGTGCCGTAGCGAAGCGGTTTTCGTCGGCGGTAACGCTTGCGAATGTAATTGATCTTTCGGTGGCATCTCGTCCTGAACGTGCGGTGGTAGGAGAACCCATTGCTGAGATGCGCCGCGCCAGCAGCGAAAGCTTGAGGCGATTGGCCAATGATTTTTCCAGTTCCGGGGTGCTTGTCGAGACTCAAATGCTGGAATCACGCGATCCGGCAGCGTCGATCGTCAGTTTAGCCGAGGGGCAGGATTCCGATCTTATTATTTTGGGAACCCATGCACGACGTGGATTGATCAAGCTCATCCTTGGTTCCTGTGCTGAAGGCGTGATCCGTCATGCGGCTTGTCCAGTCCTTACTGTCGGGCCGAATGTTAAGGAGCCGACCGATGGCGATTTCTCCTTCGATTCGATTATTTTCGCTACCGATTTAGCTCCCGATGCCGCTAGAAAAGCTGCCTTAGCAGTTGCGTTGGCACAGGATAGCCTCGGCAAGATATACCTCTGCCACTTCATGCAACATCCAGGGCGGACGAGTCCTGATGCTTCGGCGCAGCGACTTAAATTCGAGGCAGCTCTAGAAAAGCTCGTGCCTGCTTTGTCCTATGATTGGTGTTATTCCAACTGCATCGTTGAATATGGAGAGGCTGCTTCACGAATTCTCGATACCGCGAAACGAGTCAAGGCGGAGTTGATCGTTCTAGGAGCCAAGAAAGGCCCCCGTCTGCTGACACGATTCGAGGATGGCATCGTGAGCAACGTTCTTGCGCTGGCAGAGTGTCCTGTCATGACTATTGGTTCTCCAGGGATATGACATTGACTGAGCCTGGGTGCCTACAACTCGAGATACGACGTCGTTGATCTGATAGTCAGGCAAAGAATGTATCGACTGCGGAGATATGACTGGCGAAGAGCCAGTACGAGCGCTCAGCGAGGATGGAAGGAGTGCTTCTTTCACCGGGTTCCGACGATAGATCCCAGAACGGTAAATATAAGGCTGAATGGTCATTGATTTCATATTTTTCTCTCGAGAAACAAAAGTCGGCGTATATTTACCCCGACTGCTAAGTTGCATGAGAGTATCTGGTCAACCAACAGGAGTTAGTGAATGCAGCTCAACGAAAAACGGCCGCTGATGATCTCCAACGGCTGGATTCAAGCCGCAGCCATCGTCCTCATCATCGGCTTCTTCATTATGGGCGTACTCACCTACTACACCTATAACGACGAGCCTCCCATTCCCGAAGTCGTGAAAAGCGAGACCGGCGCCGTCCTCTTTACGCGCGCCGACGTCATGACCGGCCAAAGCATCTTCCTGCGAAACGGCCTGATGGAATACGGCTCCGTCTTCGGACACGGCGCGTATCTTGGCCCCGACTTTACCGCCGAGTATCTTCATCGTGCTGCGCTGTCGAGTATTGAAACGTACGGCGGCGGCAACTCCGACATCGCGCGCGGCAAGACTATCGAGGACTTCAAGGCCAATCGCTACGACAAGTCCAGCGGCGTCCTCGTCTACACCAACGCCCAGGTACAGGCTTTCGAGCAGAATCGCGCCTACTACGCCTCGTTCTTCGGTGAACCCACCACTAAATTCGGGCTTCGGCCCAGCGTCATCCACGACCCCGAACAGATTCGCCAGCTCACCGCCTTCTTCAGTTGGACGGCATGGGCTGCTGCCGCCACACGCCCTGGCCACGACTACTCCTACACCAACAATTGGCCGCCCGAACCGCTGGTCAACAACCACGCCACGGCAGACGCAATTGTATGGAGCATGCTTTCGCTCGCCGCCTTGCTCGGCGGCACGGGCCTGCTGCTGGCCATGTTTGGCCGATGGAACATGATGGGCTGGCATGGGCGCGAGCAGCAAAGCATGTCGTTCCGCTCCCCCGACGACGTCGTCCTCACGCCCGCGCAAAATGCGTGTGCGTGGTTCTTCTTCGTCATGGCCGCGCTGTTCCTTGTCCAGACCATGCTCGGAGGAGCGTCCGAACACTATCGCGCCGACCTGCAGACCTTCTTCGGCATCGACCTCGGCCGCTGGCTCCCCTATAACATCGTCCGCACCTGGCACCTCCAGCTCTCCATCTTCTGGGTCTCTACCTCCTACCTTGCCGCGGGCATTTTTCTGGTCCCGATGATCACGGGGCACGAGCCTCGCGGCCAAAAATCGCTTGCCTATGCCTTGCTCGGTGCGCTCGTCATCGTGGTTGTCGGCAGTCTTCTCGGAGAATTCGCCGGAATGCAGGGACGCACCATCAGCAGTTGGTTCGGCGATCAGGGCTTCGAGTATCTCGACCTCGGGCGCCTGTGGCAGATCCTTCTCATCGTCGGACTCTTCTTCTGGGTTGCCATCCTCTATCGTGGACTTCGCGGCCGTCTCCGTTCCGAATCTGCCGGCAATCTTCCTTGGCTCTTCTTCTTCTCCGCGCTGTCGATCCCTGCCTTTTACGCCGTCGGTCTGTTGGCCAACCCTGGCGACCACTTCACCACTACCGATTTCTGGCGCTTCTGGGTCGTCCATCTCTGGGTCGAGGACTTCCTCGAACTCTTCACCACGGTCCTCGTCGCCTACATCTTCGTTCTGCTCGGTGTCGTCCACGAACGCACTGCGCTACGGATGATCTATCTCGATGTTGTCCTCTACTCGGCGGGCGGCATCGTTGGCACCATGCATCACGTCTACTTCTCCGGCGTGCCTGCGATGCACATGGCGCTTGGAGCCTTCTTCTCCGCGGCCGAAGTCATTCCCCTCACTATCCTCACGCTCGAAGCCTGGAGCTTCCTGCAACTCGGCATTGCACAGGAGTCAAAGTCTTCCACTCCGTTCCCTCACTACTGGGCTGTCATGTTCCTCGCTTCTGTCGGCTTCTGGAACTTCCTCGGCGCGGGAGTCTTCGGCTTCCTCATCAACCTGCCCATCGTCTCTTATTACGAGATCGGTACAGCGCTCACTGCAAACCACGCTCATGCCTCCATGATGGGCGTCTACGGGATGCTCTCGGTTGGCCTCGCACTCTTCTGCCTACGCTATATCATCCCGGAGAAGCACTGGTCGGACAAGGCTGCGCGTATCAGTTTCTGGTCGCTCAACCTCGGTCTCGCCTGGATGGTCTTCGCTACCCTATTTCCTCTCGGTGTGCTCCAGCTTTACCACTCCATCAGCGTCAGCTACTACGACGCCCGCACCCTGAATTACATCGGAAACCATACCAATGCCGTGCTCGAATGGATGCGGATGCCCGGCGACATCGTATTTATTCTCGGGGGCACCTTGCCTGTGCTTTACCTCGCCGCGCTCGGTGTTCGCTACATGCAGAAAGGCAGCTCGATCCAAGGACCGCAGGATATCCTCTTCTCCGAGGTCGCCACCCAAACTGAGGAGCGCTGAAGCCATGCATGGCGTTTCCATCGAATTCATCCTCTACCTGGGATACGCGCTCTTCCTCGCCTTCATCGCGCTTCTCCTGGAGTTGGTGGCTGGCCACGCACATCGCCGCTCCGCTACCATCAGCACCGTTGGCTTTACCTATCATTCCGACCGCGACGTTTGGGAGTGCCCCCAGGACCAGCACCTTTTCCCGGTCTTTTCGGATGCAGTCAAAAAAACCGTCACCTATCGTGCTCCTGCCGACATCTGCAACAGTTGCCCCAGCAAGGCCGCCTGCACCGACTCTAACAACGGCCGCACCATCGAGCGCAAGAGCGTAGAGAGCCTACAGTACGGTATGCAGCGCTTTCATCGCGCCATCTCCCTTACCCTACTCACCCTCGCCACCCTCATTCTGGCCGTCGAAGCCTATCGCACTCCCAGCTTCTATCCTCGCGTTTCCCTTATCGCGATTCTGTTTCTCTTCGGACTGCTCGGCATACGCCTCTCCGCTGCCCTCTCACCCGAACACAAAACAAACTGATCTTGCAATTCTGAAATACACGTCAAACGTAATGACCTCGGACACCCAGCACGGCGGCCTTGACTTCACGGGTCACCCGAGCCACGGTTGACCAAGGAGCGTGGTCTCCAAGAAGGTGTTCTTGAAGTCCAATGACGATCAAACTGGCAGACTCTGATTCGGCAATCGCGGCAATGACCTCAGCCGCCTTGCCGTACTCGACACGTAGCCGCGCCTTACAGCAGTACTCTGCATCCGGAGGAATTAGTCCCTGAAGATTTTGGATGAGCTCAGCTTGATGGACGTGCGGCATGGGTTGTTCTTTCATCACATGAAGAAGAGTGAGCTTCGAATGAAAGCGTTCTGCAAGCCCTGTGGCATACTGTGCTCCACGCAGCCCGGTCGTCTTCAGATCGGTCGCAAACAGAATAGATCGAAACGGACATTGTTCCGGCTTACATTGTGGTCCGACGATCAGGACCGGACAACTCGCCTGATGCAACACCGCCTCGGCAACCGATCCCAGAGCCAACCGTTCGAGTCCGCTGGCACCGTGAGACCCCACAATAATCAGGTCTATTTTCTCTTCGCGCGAGACTTGATTGATGAGATCTTTCGCTTCAGCATAAGCAACAGTTATGCTGGGCTTTAGCTGGCTGAGCCCAGGCTCGCTCAATACCAGTTGATTGATCTGTTCCTTATCCGTATCCAGGTCGGCATTCAGTACTTCGATGGGAATGGGAACTGGATCGATCCCGTATCCGATTGGAGTTGCGGCATGTACTAAGTAGAGCTTTGCTCCGAATGTCTGGCTGATCAAGATTGCCATCTTCAAAGCCTGGGTCGCGGGTTTCGAGAAGTCAGTTGCAATAAGGATCCGCGAGAAAGTGATTTCGCTTGTGGCCAAATGCGACTCTTGATCGATTGAAGGAAAGGCGGCTGCATCCTTGGATTTCATAAGCAAACCTCTCAAGCCACAATAGCGATTAATAATTACGATCGAAGCTCAGATTATCGCTTCGCGTCAGTACGGATGGTGATTTAGGTCACAACTAAACTATGCTCAAGTTCTATCGAATATTCGCCCGGATATTTCACGTTCAGCCCGACGGTACTGGTAGATGAGAAATGCCAGCAATTGCAGGCTGGTGATGACTGCTCCATAGCCTAGTAACGTAGCCACTTGGTAGGTTGACATCTTGCTACCTATAACGAGTGCCAGTCCAAGCGCAACCTCACATGCTCCAAAGAACAGGAGCGCTCGTCGCTGCTTCGGATGGTGCTGTAGATGGCGTGATATCCGCAATTCAGCGATCCCAAATAGAAAGGCGTGCGGTGATACGACCAAGGCAATTATCTGCAAAGATTCAACCTTGGATATGGCAAGATATAAGCCGGAACTAACCGAGAGCAGGCCAAGCAAGAGATAGCCTAATAATTCCCGCTTGTGCCTCATGCCGAATTGAAGGGCCACAATTCCTTCTGCTACTCCCATGTACACGAGTGCGGTAGCGACAGCAATCACGACGATGAGCGATATGCTTGCCTCGAGCCATACGTCAACAGGGTGTGAACTTAGATAAAAGAAAAGGAGGGCAACCCCCGTGACGACTGTCGCGAGTATAGCTAGAAGCAATCGATGGAGCCTAAGTTCGTACTGCATAACTGTGCATCTTTCAGCGCATTATTCTGCCTGCTATAACTATCGAACAAAGCTAACGCCTACATGCTTGATGGGCTGTGACCTCGATCACATGTCGTATCCTCGCCGCTTTTTTAGAAATCCTGCAGATCTTTTGTCGGAACTGATGCACGAATCGCATTGAGTACAGCAAGCAAGTCAATTACCTCTTGGCCGATCGCCCCCACGAGCGGCGAAAGAAGACCGAGGGCTGCGGCGACCATTCCGAGTGAACTCAGTAGCATTCCTCCAATCGCGCTTTGGAGCGCGATTCGCCGCATTCGCATTCCGATGTGAAGAAGCTCGTCGAGCTTACCGAGCGTAGGTTCAAGAATCACGGCTCCGGCCGCTTCTGCCGTGATGTCGCTATTCTGACCGAATGCCACTCCTACAGTTGCCGCCATCATCGCGGGCGCATCATTGATACCATCTCCAACGAAGAGCGTCAGCGCCTTCTCCGTTTCGAGGCGCACGATCTTGAGTTTTTCTTCGGGGGTTAGATTCGAACGAACATCTGTAATCCCGACGATCGCGGCAAGATGCTGGACCTCGCTGTCACGATCTCCGGACAAGATCATCATGCGCTTCACATGATGCTTCGGTTTAAGGTGGCTAATGAAGGACTTTCCTTCTTTTCTGGGACGGTCATGAAATCTGAGTAGACCGAACAGGCGGCCATCTACAACGATGATGGACTCCATGCCTGAGGTGCTCGGTGGCAAAAGAGCCACCATTTCAGAGGGGAGCTTGCGCCTTCCCGTGACGAGGATCTTCTGTCCTCCTACATGTCCCGTCAAGCCCTCGCCTGGTTTTTCGCTGATGTCCTCCACATTTTGCAGAACAACACCCTTGTCTTCGGCAGCGCGAAGGATGGCGGTCGCGAGCGGGTGTTTCGAATACTGCTCGAGACTTGCTGCCAGGCGAAGGACATCGATGGGGTCGGCGTCGGAAAAGCAGACGGTGTCGGTGACAACTGGCTCGCCGTGGGTCAATGTGCCTGTTTTGTCGAAGAACATCGTCTGAATCTGTCCGACCTGTTCGAGCACGACAGGCTTTTTGATGACAATCCCACGTTTTGCCGAGAGCGAAATAGCGCCAATGATCGATATGGGAATTGCCAATAGAAGGGGGCAGGGTGTGGCGATAACGATGACAGCCAAAAACCGTTCCGGACTGCCGCTCATCAACCATCCGACCAAAGCCACAGCGACCGCAATCGGCGTATAAATAGCACCTAACCGATCGGCCAGACGACGGATTTGGGGAGGATGCTGTTCAGCTGTCTGCATTACCTTCATAATGCGTGCGTAGCGTGAATCAACAGCACGCTTGTCGGCTACGATCGTAAGAGCAAAATCTTCATTCAGCGCGCCGGAGATCACCTGAGAGCCTGCGATTTTGCGCATGCGAAATGGCTCGCCTGTCAGAAAAGATTCGTCCATCGTTCCAGTCCCAGATTCAACGGTCCCATCCACGGGACATATTTCGTGCGGGAAGACTATGAGGCGATCACCGATAGCAATGTCAGTAACGGCAATCTCATGCGCCTTGCCATCTATAACGCGATGAGCCAGGTTGGGCATGCGCTTGGCTAGCGCATTCAAAACCGAGGATGCGCGCTGGGTCGCGTATTCCTCTAACGCCTGTCCTCCCGAAAACATCAGGACGATAATTGTTGCAACCAGGAGTTCTCCCAGCAGAGTGGCCGTAATGATCGAAAGCCCTGCCAGAAAATCGGAACCGAATTGCCGTTTGAGCACTTGCCGGGAAAGATCGTATAACAGCGGCAACCCGCCCACAATCACTGCGAACCATAAGGGGAACGTCGAGGCTCTGCCGTTGATATGAAATGCATAGTGCAGCAGAAGATGCAGAATGATAGCCAGAGACGACACTGCAACGGAGATGCGGTTCCACATGAATCTCATATTGTGGCACGGTGGCTCTTTCCTGTTTCCCATAGCGTTCTTTCCCTATCAGTAACCGGTGCCAAACGCACTTATGAAGATATGGTTAGGACAGCGCATGGCGCGGCGGCAATCACTTGAAAAGCGGACCGGGGCGCAAGATGCGAGGCATACGCAGATGCTCGACGTACTCCAAGGATCAGAAGATCCGCGGGATAGCGTTCAGCTTCATTTGTTATTGCCTGGCTTATATCCCTTCCATGTAAAGTGATATATTCCGCCGTGAGTGCCGTGCTTTCGCCTTTGCCACCATGAAGAGCTCTACGGACGAAATCGAAGCTCTGATCTTGAGGCGGGCCATTAAATTCCGGATCGGCTGATACATGAAGAACTCGAAGAGATGCGGACGAGGATTCTTGAATCATCGCTGCGAACGGCGCTGCAGCAAGAGATGCCTCACTGAAATCTGTGGCATAGAGCACGCGATGAAAGGACGGACCATCATTTTCTTTATAAATCACATGTGGCCCTGTCGTAATGACAGGGCACGATGCTTGGCGCAAAACTTCTTCCGCGGTTGATCCAAGGAGGAAGCGATCCATGCCTCCTACCGCATGGGTTCCCATAACGAGAAGTGGGTTCTTGTATGACTGAAGGATATTGAGAATCTCCACTGAAGGAAATCCATCCTCGATCAGCATCCCCTCCGTTTCGATCCCGAGATCAGTGAGGACCTTTCTGGTTTCGCTCATCCTCTGTTGAACATCTCTCCGAATGCCCTCGATCATCCAGCCGACCGGTACCTGATACTGATGGCGAGCAACATATTGGAAGACATGCACAACCAAGATCTTGGCGTTGAATATACGGGCAACTCTTCCAGCAATAGATCGCGCCGCTGATGAGGCGGGCGAAAAATCAGTTGCCAAGATAATCTGGCTGGGACTCATAGTCTGCCACCTTTCCATATCTATGCTTTACACAGTACAGACTGATCTTCTCTTAGTCCTGTGACTGTCGTCACAGACTTTACGTCGGCGAGCAGAAACATTTGATGGTGTTCCATGTTTATGGATAAGAATGATAAAACCGAAGTTCCGCAGGAGCCGAAGGTATCTTTGAGCGCCGAAAGGAACTGAAAGTGCGGTTGATCGATATGTCAGGACTCGACGACTCGCCCATTCACCAGTCACCTCACGAACAGCCGATCTCTATAGTTGCATCTGAGCTGAAAACCGATCTTCAGGCGGGGCTCACAGCTGAAGGTGCACGAGAACGCCAGAAGCGTTATGGCCTGAACACACTAAATTCAAAATCCCGTGTTTCTGCATGGATGCGCATTATCGCTCAATTCCGTGATCCGCAGGTATATTTACTCCTTGTTGCGGCCACCGTGTCGATACTTGTATCGAAGATCGGGGAGGGAAACGCAATATCCTATGAAGCCTTGATTATTCTCGCAATCGTTGCATTAAATGCTGTCCTGGGTTTCGTCCAGGAAGACCGAGCGGAACGCGCATTGGTTTCCCTGACGAAGATGATGCCTGAACAAACTACTGTGATTCGCGATGGTACTCAGCAGCGCATCTTGGTTCGAGATGTTGTTCCCGGAGATCTCTTAGTGCTTTGTGAAGGTGATGCCGTTCCAGCGGATGCCCGTCTGACGCAGGCTATTTCTCTACTCACCATGGAATCTTCGCTAACAGGCGAAAGCCTGCCTATTCGCAAACTCATTGATTCGATTGAACATAGCGCGGCACTCGGAGATCGCCAGAACATGCTTTTTGCGGGGACGATGATCGTCTCGGGAAATGCAAGAGCCATCGTTACTGCTGTCGGTATGGAGACCGAGTTTGGGAAAGTCGCAAAGCTACTGGATACGGAAGAGAATCAAGTCGCACCTTTGCAACGACGTCTGGTGCTTTTGAGCAAACAGATAGGTGCAGCTGTCCTGTTGATAGCTGGCGTCGTCGTTACAGCTCTGCTCGTTACCCAAGGTGTGCAGAGCGTTAGCGAGGTTATAGAAATTCTGCTATTCGGCATTGCCTTAGCAGTCGCGGCCACCCCAGAAGGATTTGCCGCTGTCATTACGCTGGTGCTTGCGATAGGGGTGCAGCGTATGGCACGAAAAGGAGCCATAGTCAAAAAACTAGCAGCGGTAGAGACCCTGGGATCTACGACGGTGATTGCTTCGGACAAAACCGGGACCCTGACGTGCAATGAAATGACCGTTCGGGCAATCGTTACTGCGTTCGGCCAGACCGATATCTCTGGGAACGGATATGCCCCTGAGGGACGCCTTTCGGCGGACGAGGGAAAGCAATTGTCTGCGCTTCAGGCGCAGGAGGTATACCAATTACTTCTCGCAGCCACACTGGTGAATAATGCACAACTTGAGCAGACCGCAGATGGATGGAAGATTCAAGGAGATCCCACGGAAGCTGCGCTGCTCACCGCTGCGTGGAAAGCGAAGGTTCGGCCTTCAGTTATGCAAAGTCTCTATCCGCGTCTGACGGAGTTTCCGTTTTCGTCAGAACGAAAGATGATGAGCACTCTAAACAGATTTGGGGAGAGTGCCGAAGAAATAACTCTTTTTGCCAAAGGAGCTCCCGATATTCTTCTGGATCGCTGTACAAATGAATATTGTTCCGGTGTTGTACGTCCTTTGAGACCTCAGCGTCGCCAGGAGATTCTCCAGCGCAATGATCTGCTAACGTCACGTGCATTCCGTACACTTGGCGTTGCAACTCGTTTGCTGACTAAAATGGAGGTCACAAACTCTGCGGATATCGACAAAGACGGTCTTGAACAGCAACTAACATTTCTTGGGTTGATCGGTATGATGGACCCGCCACGCCCGGAAGTTCGTCATTCAATAGAGCGGGCCAAGCTCGGAGGGATCCGCACAATATTAATTACCGGGGATCATCCACGTACCGCCACGGCTGTTGCTCACGATTTGGGAATCATCTCGATTGAAGCTGTACTGACTGGACCCCAACTCGATCAAATGTCCGATTCTGATTTGCAGCAGGTCGTTAGCGTCACAGGCGTCTACGCACGAGTAAACCCAGAGCACAAGCTTCGAATTGTCCATGCCCTCCAGAAGAACAATGAGATCGTCGCTATGACGGGTGATGGGGTGAACGATGCGCCAGCTTTGAAGGCCGCCCATATAGGAATTGCCATGGGCATTGCCGGGACAGATGTATCGAAAGAGGCTGCCGACCTTATCCTCACTGATGATAACTTTTCCACAATTGTTGCAGCTGTTGAAGAAGGTCGGATCGTCTTCGATAATATTCAAAAGTTTCTACGCTATTTGCTGGCCACCAATCTGGGAGAAGTTCTCACGCTATTCCTAAGCGTCATCATACTGTCCTTCCAAAACGGCGGTTCGATCCACTCACTCGTGTTGCCGCTTACGGCGGCTCAGATTCTTTGGATTAATCTCGTTACGGATGGCGCACCTGCATTGGCGCTCGGAGTGAATTCCGCATCTCCAGATATCATGCGTCGCGCTCCACGATGCCCGACTGGCAACATTATTAGTCGTCAGATGTTTAGTGATCTGTTGCTCGTGGCGGCTGTCATGACAATAGGAACATTACTGATCTTCTTTATTCTTTCAGGTAATGACTCCATACTGCATAGACGGTCGATGGCTTTCACCACGCTTATTTTCTTCCAACTGTTCAATTCGCTGAGCGCTCGTTCGTATTCTGATAGTGCATTTCGTGGCATGTTCAAGAACCGTTGGCTTTGGGGATCCATACTGTTATCTATAGGACTTCAAGTGATTCTTCTCAATGTCCCTTATCTTCGGCTTGTATTTGGCATCGTCTCCCTGAATCTTGCGGACTGGACACTCTGTGTTTTGACCGCAAGCAGTGTCTTATGGGTAAGTGAAATCGCGAAATATTTCAGAAGGCGCAAACTTCGCTTTTTGGACCTCAATTCGAACAGAGTGGGTATCGCGATGAACGAAGGCGTGGGGTGACAGTAGAACGGAATAGGATCGCCGTAACGAATCTGCTCTTCCTGACGCAGGTGCCATTATGTTCAGTCAATGTTCATTTGGGAGAATGACCGCCGGGCCACTCAATCTGTCTTCCTTTAGCCCAAGGAGAGCCTCGTTGATCTGATCCAGGCAAAAGGTCACTACTGCGGGTTTTAGACCAATCTCGAAAGCGACTTTCAGAAAATCTGTTCCATCTTGCCGGGTCATGTTTGTCACGCTGCGGAGTTGTCTCTCACCCCAGAGGAGCGAGTCATAGTCAAACTGCGGCATACGATCCAGATGGATCGCATTGATGGCGACGATTCCGCCCTTATCGACTGATCGTAATGCCGCTACCACAACATCCCCTGAGGGGGCGAAGGTAATTGCAGAATTCAAGGGCTTAGGTGGAACTTCCGTCCCACCGCCGACCCAGTCTGCCCCTAGAGTATGTGCCAATCGTTGGTGATGCAATTCGCGGGTAGAAACATAGACGCGGCAATCCCAGGCTTTGAGTACTTGAAATAAAAGCTGCGCCGACGAACCAAAGCCAAAAAGGCCAACGTGCTGGCCCCGCTTCACTTCCGCAATCTTGAGGCTTCGAAAGCCAATAATGCCGGCGCAGAGCAAGGGGGCAGTGGCGCGGTCTTCGAGCGTATTAGGCAAAGGAAACAGAAAGTCAGTTCGTGCGGTCATATACTCCGCGAACCCTCCATTTTGTGTATAGCCGGTATAGCTGGGATGATCGCAAAGATTCTCTCGGCCTGTTCGACAGAAACGGCAGGAACCATCTGTGCCGCCGATCCACGAGACACCCACTCTGTCGCCCTTATGAAAGCCGGGATCGGGAGACCAAATAATCTCCGCAACAACCTGGTGGCCCGGGATGACCCAGTCGAGTTTTTTGGGCAACTCACCTTCCACAATATGAAGGTCTGTACGACACACACCGCAGGCGTGGATCTTAAGAAGAGCATGTCCTAACCCAGGGATAGGCATGGGAATCTCCTCAATCTTCAGGGACTCTTCATTAAGAGGAGCCGGGACTCTTAAAATTGCCGCTTTCATGGTATCGATCCTATTCCGCAACTTGCCAAGGCCACAAAACAATAGCGAGGAAAATTAAAATCTTAAGGACAAAAAAGGCGCCAGTTAGTAATTCCACTGACCAGTCCGAAGCCTCTGACATCTCAAATTGTGATGAATACCTCTCGGAAATTGTTTGAGGTATTGCCGTTAGGCCTTTAGGGAAGATTAATTGTGAATGCGCCATTTTTCTCCTCCAGTTTCTTATAGGCCCCGTGGGTGTGACAACTCAACAACCCGGTAATCGGCGTACAACATCCGTGCTGCCGTCAGACACTGCGCCATACCGAACGCCACTAGATATCCGTAGATAAGCCAGGCGACTTCGCGGGATGAAAGGCCTTCACCAAAGACTGCACCAGCTGCAGAATAAGTAATCAGGAAGAGCAACGCTACACTTGCAGCCGCGTAATTCCACCGCGATACCGCTCGAGTAAAAGCATGCCGCGCAACAATAAATTCTGCCGTGGCCGTACAAAGAGCCTGGAAGGCAATGAGGTATAGAAACCAATGAAGAGGGAAGCGGCTATAAACAACAAAGAAGAGAAGGAGTCCGACCAGCACACCGAAAGCACCTTGAAGCCGCAGAGCAATTTGTGGACTTCTGGTGGAGACCATGAAGCTGCTGACAAAAATGATCGTACTGTCCAGTACACCATATGCCGCAAGACATAGAATTGAAACCGCAACGGCAAAGGGCATCAATAGCAATGTGGAAGCCATATCCGGGATCACCATGACGGCGCTCCCCACAACGAGCGCCAATGCGCCACGAACCAGAATCGCAATCCAAAAATGGACATCGTTTTTCACGTTATGTCTCCTGCATTGCTTTAAGCGAGGAAATCGTTAGCAGCTACAACTTGTGAATATGTCACCAGAACATGGTGTCGTCCGCATACCGTTCGCATCTGTCAAACAACTGTAAGTGTACGGGTCAACGTCCCGGGCGATGTGATGACCATCACCTGTTCACGTGCATGAAGTCACATCGTGAAAAAGTCATAGCCAATACCCTATTGTTGACGAATGGTGAGAATGGTTTGTTCCGCATGAATGGAAAGGTGATTTATGGCTGTAATTGGAAACCAAGTAGGACTGACAATAGACCGTATTGTTTTGGCAACAGATTTCTCTGAGGCTTCTGAGTCGGCAACTGGTTATGCAAAGGCGTTAGCGAAGCACTTCTCTTCAAACCTTACTCTTGCTCATGTCGTAGATCTTTCAATAGCCACTCGCTCCGAGCAAGCCGTAGTGGGGCTGCCCATCAATGATATGCGTCGTTCCAGCAGCGAGAATCTAGAGAGACTGCTTAGCGACCTGACTTTTGACGGGATTCACGCCACGGCCCAGACGCTGGAGTCGCATAATCCGGCTGCGGCGATAGTAGGTCTGTCAGAGCAGCTAAAAGCCGATCTGATCGTCGCTGGTACGCACTCGCGCCATGGATTGAACAAGGCGATCCTAGGGTCGTGCGCGGAGGGCATTTTGCGACATGCAAGCTGTCCTGTCTTTACGGTTGGACCAAAAGTTAAGGCTCCTCCGAATGGGAATATTGCTTTCAATAGGATTGTCTTTGCGACAGACTTTAACTCCAGCACGGCCGAGAAAGCCGCGGTAGCGCTGGCATTCGCTCAAGATACCAGGGCAAAGATTTACCTGTGCCATGTACTAGAGCGGGCCGAGGGCGATATCTCCGAGACGTTTGCACTACAGATTAGATTCAAGTCTGCTCTTCAAAAATTGGTCCCACAAGCGACCTTTGACTGGTGTACTCCAGAATGTGTAGTGGAATTGGGTGAGATTGCTCCTCATATTCTTGGATTAGCCAGAAGGGTAGGAGCCGACCTCATCATCTTGGGTGCCAAACGTAGTTCGAGCTGGTTCCCTCATTTAGCCGACGGCGTGGTTGGGCATGTGCTTGCTAATGCAGAATGCCCCGTGATGACCATCTGCTCGAATTAAGTCGTGTTGGGATAATGGGATTATTGAATGAAAATAGCCGTGCTGGCTCTTTGCATATTAGGTTGCTACTCGAGCGGTCTGGCTGCCATACCTGAAGGGTATTGCCCACCAATTTCACGCTCGACAGCTCTGTCGGCGGAAGATGATCTCCTTCGCACAAATATTGCAAAGGAGGAAGCATTGGTAGATCCCTCGAATGCAAGGCTCGTCGATGCTTTTTATAGACCCTGTGGATATGCTGCTGCATGGGTCTTCAGAGGCTCGCTCACTCCCGCAGCGGTAGCTATGTTGGACGTCTTGAAGAAGGTTCCTGAAGAGGGACTTAATCTGGAAGACTATGTCATCTCGCAGGCCCCAGTACCAACAACCGCAACGAATTCCGTGGACAGGGTTTCTGAATTGGCAATCATGGAGATAAAGCTAACCATTGCAGCGTTACGATTAGCGACAGATCTTTATTGCGGACGTATCGATCCTCATTCGGTCCACGCGGATCTCGTACCTCATTGTCAGGACTTTAGCCCCACGGAGTTTCTGTGGCATGTCTCTCAAGCCGTGAGCCCCGCGAGGGAGTACGAGTCTCTGGAGCCCATCGCTCCCGGGTATCAGCGAACGAAGCAGGCTTTGCGAAATTATCTTGTCCTAGCTCAGATGTCCCCGATCAACTTGCCTCGTTTCACAGAGTTGGTCCATGTTGGAGATGAGTATGAGGGGGCCGAATCTTTGCGTTCCTTGCTTCTCAGATACGGTGATCTGCCTCCGAGCCAACAACAAGTTGCGCTAAATGTATACGACGAGTCGCTCGTGAGAGGCGTGAAGAGCTTTCAATTGAGACATGGATTAGATCCCAACGGCACTTTGAATCGTGAAACGTATAACCAACTGACCATCCCTGTCAGTTATCGGGTCGCCCAGCTTGCGATGACGCTAGAGCGTTGGCGCTGGGTTTCGCGAACGTTCGCAGAGCCTCCAGTTGTTGTTAACATACCCGAGTTCAAGCTGCGTGCCTACGACGCCACGCTTCATGTTGCGCTGGCGATGAAGGTAATTGTTGGAGGAGCCTATCATCGACGTACTCCAGTCTTTGAAAATCAGATCTCTTCGGTAATCTTCAGGCCATACTGGAATATTCCTCCAAGCATCCAGCGCCACGAGATTGAGCCTGCAATGCGTCGTGATCCGCACTATCTTCAGAAACATGGCTATGAAGTTGTGCGTGAAAAGGGAAGGAAATCGCGTATCCGGCAACTCCCTGGGGACCGCAACGCTCTCGGGTTGGTCAAGTTCTCGCTACCCAATACGTACAATGTCTATTTGCATGGAACGCCTGTGCAATCGCTATTTGATCGAACGCGTCGGGACTTCAGTCATGGGTGTATTCGCGTTGCTGAGCCTACTGCGCTGGCCCAGTGGGTATTGAGGAGAAACACGGGCTGGACGAAAGAAAAAATCGTGGAGACGATGTACGGTTCACGAACGATGTCCGCCGAAGTCGCCCGTCCCATTCCGATTCTTATTGTTTATGCAACAGGTTTCGCGGCTGAAGATGATACGGTGTATTTTCTTGCTGATATTTATGAACAAGACCTGGCTCTCGCGGTGAAGCTGAGATCGCTGACAATAAGCCGCAGGATAGAGGATGATAAAGTTACCTCCGTCCTTTTCAGTAAGCATTGAAGCATGAGGATGTAGGTCGCTCGGACTGCAAGGGAAGAGATCTTCCGCGGACCATCGACTGCCATCTATGTTTTTGATGAACTCGCCTGTCTCTCTGCCAGGTCTGTAGGCCACTTCCAGTTTCTGATCTCGGGTCTGTCCTGCCCTTCGGCGTAGGCATAGGCAATACTTTCGATAATCTGCCCCTTTAGCCACTCCTTAAGGTGAGCGGCCGGCTCCTGTAATCGTGCAACGCGGTCGATTACATCGATCGCGAGGTTAAAGCGGTCAACCTGGTTACGGATCGCCAACTCCAGCGGCGTATTGATATTGCCTTTCTCCTTGTATCCGCGAACATGGATATTGGCGTGATTCGTTCTGCGATAGGTGAACTTGTGGATAAGCCATGGATATCCATGGAAGTTAAAGATCACCGGCTTGTCCTTGGTGAAGAGGGAATCGAAATCGCGATCAGATAGCCCATGCGGATGCTCTGAGTCTGGCTGCAGGCGATACAAATCAACGACATTAACGAAACGAATCTTGAGATCTGGCAATCTTTCCCGAAGAATAGCCACGGCAGCCAGAGCTTCCTGTGTCAGGATATCGCCAGCACTTGCCACAACAACATCCGGCTCAGTGCGCATATCATTGCTGGCCCATTCCCATATGCCAATGCCCTTCGTACAGTGGATAATCGCAGCATCCATATCGAGATACACAAGGTGGGGCTGTTTATCCGAGACAATCACATTGACATAGTTTTTGCTGCGCAGGCAGTGGTCCGCAACGCTTAACAGGCAGTTGGCATCGGGGGGAAGGTAAATGCGGGTGATATCCGCGCTCTTGTTGCTGACCACATCCAGAAAGCCGGGATCTTCATGTGTAAATCCATTATGATCCTGTCTCCAGACGAGCGAGGTAATCAAGAGATTGAGCGATGAGATAGGGGTTCGCCAATCGAGCTCCAGCTTTGACTTTTCCAGCCACTTTGCATGCTGGTTGTACATCGAATCGATGATGTGAACGAAGGCTTCGTAGGTATTGAAGATGCCATGGCGACCGGTGAGGATATAGCCTTCCAGCCAGCCTTCCAGTGTGTGCTCGCTGAGCATCTCCATCACACGTCCGTCCGGCGCGATCGCTGTTCCATCGCTGTCCTCTGGTAAGAACTCTGCCATCCAGGTCTTTACACTGGCCTGGTAGACATCCTGCAAACGGTTGGACGCATTTTCGTCCGGGCTGAAGAGCCTGAAGTTCGTCATGTTGCGGCGCATTACATCACGCAGAAACTTGCCCAGCGTTTCAGTGGGCGAGATTTTCTTGGAGCCGGGCTGCTCAATTGACACCGCGTAGTCGCAAAAAGTGGGAAGATTAAGCGGCTTCCGCAGGTTTCCTCCATTCGCATGAGGATTGGCGCTCATACGACGGTCGCCAGTAGGGGCAAGCTCCCTCAGTTCGGGGATTAGCCTCCCCTGACCGTCGAACAGATCTTCGGGATGGTAGCTGCGCATCCACTGTTCGACGATCTTCAGATGCTCCGGATTCGATTTCACATCTGATACCGGCACTTGGTGCGCGCGCCAGAAGTTCTCGACCTTATGGCCATCAACCTCCTTAGGCCCCGTCCATCCCTTCGGTGTTCGCAGGATGATCATCGGCCACCGAGGACGTTCCGGATTACCCGTCCTCCGCGCTTTTTCCTGAATAGACCGAATCTGCTGGACACAGTGTTCCACTGTCGCAGCCATCTTCTGATGCATCAGTTCCGGATTGTCTCCCTCGACGACATATGGCATCCAGCCATATCCCTGAAAAAGATCTGTAAGTTCTTCAGAGGAGATGCGCGCCAATATCGTAGGGTTATTTATCTTGTAGCCGTTCAGGTGCAGGATAGGGAACACGGCGCCGTCGCGGATAGGATTGAGAAATTTGTTAGAGTGCCAGGAAGTTGCTAATGGCCCTGTCTCGGCCTCGCCATCGCCCACCACCACGCTCACAATAAGATCGGGATTATCGAATGCCGCACCGAAGGCATGGGAGACGCTATAACCCAACTCGCCACCTTCGTGAATTGATCCAGGAACTTCGGGCGTGCAATGACTCCCAAGTTGCCCTGGAAAAGAAAAGGCGCGAAAAAGCCTTAACATGCCCTCTTCGTCCTGAGTTTTATCAGGGTAGACTTCTGAATATGTTCCTTCCAGATAGCAGTTGGATATGACTGCAGGTGCTCCATGGCCGGGCCCAGAAATATAAATCATGTTCAGGTCGTATTTACGGATGACACGATTCAGGTGAACCCAGGCAAAGCTCTGGCCAGGATCGGAACCCCAATGTCCAAGCAATCGATTTTTGAAGTGTTCCGGCTGTAATGGCTGCTTAAGCAGTGCATTATCACGCAGATAAATCATCCCAGCACAAAGGTAATTGCACGCACGCCAGTATGCATCCATTCTCTGGAGCTCTTGAGTAGTCAATACCTGATTGTGGATCGTCAATAGTGATTCTTGGTTCGGGGATAGTTCCATAACTTTCACACTCCTGCTCTTAACTCGATTGTTCCCGATATTGAGATCACATCCTTAGGATGCCAATCGAGAAACTGCTGGCTAATAATGCTGCATACTCCGACTATAGGCGGTGACGCAGTAACGATGGAGGAAATGTCAGCAACCGGTTGGGTCGATAGTTCAGCAGTAGGGACATTGATTTGCCGCAGAGCCCCCATTCTATTACGACAGCATCGTTCCAAAATGCTCCAGGTGAGGAGCCAGAGGAGACTATAGTCGTGGTTACCACTCTCCGACTATTTTTCTAACTCCGCCTTCACCATCTCACTCACCATCTTTCCATCGACCGACAAACCAGCAGCCCGAATCCATTGCTGAGCCACCTGTAGAGCAGTCCCCATATCCTTTGGTCCCGGCCTCACCCCACGGGCATCCTCTTGCAGATGAGCAATTGCCCCCTGCACCAACCTCCGGAAGTCCTGCTCACTCGAAGCTTGTGACAGATAGTTACCAATAATTCCAATCTCCAGTCGGTTCTTCTCTACTAACTGTGATCTGCCCTCCTTCGTGGACGACTCCACCGATTCCTCTCGCTGCTTCATCAACGTCGTCAGAATTTGTACCTCTTCCGTATTCGTCAACACCTCGCGCTTATCAATCGCCTTGTTCTTCAAAGCAGACTCTACTTCGCGTAGCATCGTCAACCGATGTTCATCATGTGCCGTCTTCCCGGCCAGAATCTCTGCAATGTCGCTCCTAACCTTATCGCTAATCTTCATGGCTTCCTCCGGATGCTGGAGTTTTATGACCTGTCGATAAATCTCAAAAACCACGTTCCACTGATAATCCAAGTAGTCGAGCACAATGGGTGGACATTTCGTGCTCGTTCGATTACCTCTAACCAACCGGCACTCTGATCAGGCTAAGTCCCGTTCGCCTTCTATGAGAGGCCAGTTGTTTCTACAAGGCTGTGACGGTAATCACAAATATCTATAGTCCGTGTGGGAATGAAGACCGATCTGCTCTTTTCTTGCATTATCGGAACAAAATATCTAGATAGCAATTGACTTCCAATCCAACCGGAAGTAGCATAGCGGCATTTGGCATCCTTGCGGGATAGAGAATTCCTCACAAGCCTCTTCTGAATTCTGGCGAAGCGAAGCCAGTTCAAACAGGCTTAATAGGGGATTACGGGTTATCCACTAGAGAATTGTCTTATGCGAGCTCAAGCAACAAGCGATGTTGAATACGATAGATTGAGTTTCTCAACAGGCTCGCTTGAATTTTCATACCTTTGCGAATGATGGGCAATTTGTCCATTGTGCGGCTGCCTGAGTTTGGGGCAAAGGACTGATCGATCTGCATCTCTTTTGCAGCCTTGTGACGCGCGTCACAGCCGGTTTCCTGCCTTGAATCGTATTCTTCACTCGGTATTCAAGCAGGTAGGGAAACCTAGGCATGTCGGTACTCTTCGCTTGCCCTTTTTGAGGTAAATTGCATATGCGGCTTTGGTTCTATACGCTAGCGATCCTAGTAGGGATGAGCGGGGCAGGGGGAATCGCGTTCGCGCAAGCGTATGGCGTGCTACAGCCGCAGGGTGCAACATCTTCTCAAAAGGCAGTATCAAATTCAACAGATTACGTCGGCTCGGAGACCTGCGTTCTCTGCCATGAAGACCTCTCAAAGAAGTTTGCCTCCAATCCTCATTCGAAGCTCGCGCTGATGCACGACGGCAAAGGCGTGACCTGCGAGAGCTGCCACGGCCCCGCCCAGGCCCACGTGGAGTCGGGTGGTGACGTGGCCAAGATATTTCGCTTCACCAAGGCAACCTCCAAACAGGTCGATGAGAAGTGCCTCAGTTGCCATCTGGGGACGCACGCCAACTTCGATCGGTCTGCTCATGGCGCAGCCGGCGTCAGTTGCATCAGTTGCCATAGCAACCATTCCTTCCAGAGTAGGGAGCATCTGTTGAAGGTCGAGGAGCCGAAGTTGTGTTACAGCTGCCACACCGATGTAAAGGCAGCGTTCGCCCAGCCTTTTCACCACAAGGTGAATGAAGGCCTGATGGTTTGCAGCGACTGCCATAATCCCCATGGCACCTTCCAGAACAAGCTCCTGAGGTCGAATGCGGATCAGAACGCGGTTTGCACAAAATGCCATGCGGAGACCTTGGGCCCGTTTGTCTACGAGCATCCTCCTTTGAAGCTTGAAGGTTGCACCTCCTGCCATCTTCCTCACGGATCGCCGAACGCAAGGCTGCTCAACCGCGGCAACGTCAACTCGCTGTGCTTGCAGTGTCATTCCGCGTCGATGAACTTTACCGCACCGGGAACGCCTTCATTCCACAACCAGGCCAATCAGTACCAGGCCTGCACCAACTGTCACGTTCAGATTCACGGCTCAAACGCCAGCAGTGTTTTCTTCAAGTAGGGACGGTCACATGATGAGCGCAATTTCCATGATGTCGCTCCTCCTGAATCTACGACGCAGCACTTTGCTCCTGTCTGTCATTGCGGTAGCTGTTGCCGCTACTCCTCGAGCCATCGCGCAGGCTCCGGCTTCAGCTACCGCGCAAACCCCTGCACCGCCAACGCCCGGGGACAATATCCGTTACGGATACGTGATCCATCAGTCCGTCGATCTAGGCGGGCACATCGCGGATCACTCCGGAAGCGGCGCAGTCTAAAACACGATGGTCAACCTCCAGTCGGGGCCGCGGATTCTCGATCAATCCCTCGACCTCCGCGCAGTGGACCCCTCGCATGCAATCCTCTTCGACCACCTTTCCACAAGCAGCTTCGGCTATGGAGGCGATCCCAATAGCGTCTCGTTCCTCAATATCGCCAAGGGAAAACTCTATGACTTCAGGGGAAGCTTTCGCCGTGATCGTCAATATTTTGATTACAACCTGTTGGCCAATCCTTTGATACCCCCTGCGTCGACCCCCTACGTTCCCATTCTGGATTCACCCCATCTCTACAACACCGTGCGCCGTATGACCGACCTCAACCTCACGCTGGCTCCGCTGTCGATTGTCAGCGTGCGCCTCAGCTACAACCACAACATCAGCGAGGGACCTTCTTACAGCACGCTCCACGTTGGAACTGAAGCTCTGCTCACACAATTCTGGCGCAACTCCACAGATAGCTGGACGGCAGGAATCGACTGGAAGTCAGTCTCGCACACTACGTTCAGCTACGACGAATTCATCACCCACTACAAGGGCGACACGAGTTGGCAACTTACGGGCCTCAATTACCAGCTCTCGAATGGCTCGCCCGTCAGTCTGGGAATTGATCTCTCTTCAGTCTGGAACTCTCCCTGCGCGGCCCCCTTCAGCCCGGTTGGAACGGTCAACCCAGCGTGCAGCGGCTTTCTCTCTTACAACCGTTCTGCGCCTACACGCGCTCTGTTTCCCACCGAGCAGCTACGCTTTCAGAGTGCATCCATTCCCCACGTCACGATGAATGGCCGGCTCCTGTACAGCAGTGGGAATAGCACGTTGAACAACTTCAACGAATTGTTCAATGGCCTTGACTCGCGCGCGAAGATCCGTCAAACCCTGGTAACCGGCTCCTCCCACACACGCCGCGTCAACGTGAACGGAGACTACAGCGTCACCTGGCAGATCACTCCCACGATCGCGGCCACAGACGTCTTCGACTTCTGGGACTTCCGCATGCCTGGGACGAACAGCTTTACGACAACCAACTATGCGGGAACCACGATGCTGGCGCCTCCGGGGACCGTCACCACATCCACAGCGTCGGACTATCAGTTCATCAATCAGAAGACCAAGACCGATACATTCGTCGTCGCCTGGGATGCTACACCGCGTGCACGCCTTTCGCTTGGCTATCGTTACCGCAGCCGCATCATCACAGACGCTGGCGGAGATTTCATCCCGATCCACGAGAACTGGGGACTCTTCGGAGCGACCCTCAGGCCCACGCCTCAGTGGCGCGTCAACTTCAACGTGGATGCCATGTACGCGGACAATGCCTTTACACGTATCAGCCCGCGCCAGATGCAACACTACATTGTGCGAACCACCTATAAGCCGCACCCATGGCTAATCCTTGCCGGGACCGTCAATATCCGCGAGAGCCGCGACAATGTTCAGACCGTCAATCATCTGGAGCACAATCGCGATTTCTCCTTCGGAACGTCGATCTCTCCCAGTGAACGTTGGTCACTCGACCTCAACTACGCCTACGACGACGTATACTCCAGCACCCTTGAGTGCTACGCCTCTACGCCCGTTCCACCTTCGGCGGGAATTGCGCCGCCAGTATGCGTAGCGGCTGGAACTCCGCTGCTCAGCGCCGGCTATTACAACGCACCCACGCAATTCGGCTCGATCGGATTCATGTTGGTTCCCATCAAGCGAGTCCGCTTCAATGGGGGATATCGCATGACCGCCGTCAACGGAAACAGCGATTTCATTAACATCCGCCAGGTGAACGGCTCACTTCAGTCGCAGTTTCAATCGCCGTACGCAAATCTCGCTGTAGATATTGCCCCCAACTGGAGTTGGAAAACCGACTACAACTACTACAGTTACGGAGAAGGAACTCCGATTGGCCCCACGCTTCCCCGCAGCTTTCGAGGCAACGTCTGCACGCTCGGAGTTCACTATGCTTTCTAGTTATCCCATACGACCGTCATCTTTATCTTTCTTCCATCAAGAGGAGTACTACCCATGCTGAAATACACTACCCATACCGGGGCTATTGCCCTGATCGCCTTTTCTGTGAGCCTCACAAGCTTCGCTCAAACCTCTGGAGCCGATACCTACAAGGCGAAATGCCAGATGTGTCATGCCGCTGATGGCAGTGGCAACACGCCTGCCGGTAAGGCCATGAAGGCTCACCCCTTCGACTCACCCGACGTTTTAAAGCAGTCGGATACGGACCTTGTCGCCGTCATCAAAAACGGCAAGAACAAGATGCCAGCTTTTACGGGAAAACTTACGGACGCACAGATCACCGATCTCGTGGAACATATTCACTCGTTGCAGAAGAAGTAAGAAGATCCGCGAACGCGAGCCGAATTCACACAGGACAGCTTTCCCAGAACCGAATAGACAAAGGAGCGGGCTTGATGGAACTGACACCGCAGACGAATGAAGGAGTCAAGGTTGAACCGAAGAACCGGCGGTCCTTCCTGCTTGCTCTTTTTGGATTGAGCGGAGCAGGAGTGAGTGCGCTGCTCGCTGTTCCTCTCGTGCGCTTCGTGACCTATCCGCTGCGCAGGAGGGCAGCAGCGAACACATGGTCCGAGGTAGGTCCGGTGCAGGACTTTGTGGCCATCACCGCGCCAGTCGCCAAGACCATTATGCTGGAACGTCGCGATGCCTGGCAGACCACTTCCTCCCAGACGGCAGTCTACGTGTTGCCATCCAGGGCTGGCCAGTTTCGTATCCTGTCGCCCATCTGTCCGCACCTGGGATGCTCAGTTCGCTGGGTAGACGATCAGAACAAATTCATCTGTCCCTGCCATGCAGGATTGTTCACCGCAGATGGGGAACGCATCGCCGGCCCACCTCCTCGTTCGATGGACTCGTTGGAAGCCAAAGTAGAGGATGGCGTGTTGAAGGTGCGCTACCAGTATTTCCGTCAATTAGTTTCCAGCAAAGAAACCATGGCGTGAGGCGTATATCGATGACGAACCAACCCACATCTGAGCCCACCGACAAAGACAACGTCGTAACCCGGCTGGACGTCTGGCTCGACCGGCGCACGGGCATAGACTCCATTCTGCACGAGACGCTCGATGAGCCCATTCCGGGTGGCGCCAGGTGGGCCTACATCTTTGGCTCCGGACTGCTGTTCCTCTTTGTCTCTCAGATCATTACCGGAATCTTTCTCGCCTTGTACTATGTGCCGTCGGCAGACCACGCACACACCGTTGTGTCTTACATCGTGAAGGAGGTCACCTCAGGATCATTCATCCGCAGCATCCATGCGTATGGGTCGAGTGGCATCATCATCCTGCTTGTGCTGCACATCGGGCAAACCATCGTCTATGGCTCCTACAAGGGACGCCGCGAATTGCTGTGGCTTTCCGGATGCATCCTGCTGGCCTTGATGCTTGGCATGGCCTTCACCGGGTACCTCCTGCCTTGGGACGAGAAGGCATATTTCGCCAGCGCGGTAGGAACGAACCTCATCGCAGAAGTCCCATTGATTGGGCCACCCTTGCAGCAGTTGATACGCGGCGGTAACCAGATGGGAACATTAACACTCTCCCGCTTTTATGTGCTGCATGTCTTCGTGTTGCCGGGCTTGCTGATTAGTTTTATTGCGGCGCATGTCTTCTTCTTCCGCAAAGCAGGCGCTGCCGGCCCGATCGAGGAAGACCCAATACACCCCAGGCTGCCAGCTGTGCCATTTTATCCACGCCAGGTTGCCATGGATGCGGTCTTTGCGGTGGTATTGATTGGTATTCTTGCCGCTATCGCACTCAAGACTCCAATGGATTTGGGCCCCGCGGCCAATCCCGCGGATACGCACTTTCTACCGCGTCCGGAATGGTATTACCTGCCATTTTTTCAGTGGCTCAAATACCTGAGTGGCCACTGGTCTTTGATTGGCGGCATCCTTCTGCCAGCAGTGCTCGCACTAATCTTCGCCGCTCTCCCCTTCTTCGATCGACGGCTTGAGCGTCGCCCCTGGCGTCGTCCAATTGTCGTGGGTGCGTTCCTTCTATTCCTGGTTGTTTATGTCTCTCTCGGGGTGGCCAGCCACCGGGATGACGCCAAGGATCCCGGGGTAGCGGAGCAGATGCACAAGCAGGAAGAAGATGCGAAGGCTTTTATGCAGCAACCCTTCGTCCCGGAAGCGGCCGCGGGAAGTCCAGCAGCCGCGCTAGCATCCGCGCCCCCCGAGGTAGTGAAGGGGCTGGCTCTCTTTCAAGCTGGATCATGCAACTCCTGTCACGGAGAAGCAGGAATTGGAACAGCAGCCGCGGGTCCACTGACGGGCGTTGGCCAGAAATATACAGACGCACAACTGCTCGCGTTGCTGCGTACACCCGACAGCAAGATGATCAATGGCGGGATGATGCCTGTCGATCTGAAGCAGGATGACCTCGAAGCATTGGTGGCATATCTGCGTCAATTGCACTAATCAGCAAAAGCCCGGATATGCTTCAAGAAGTAGCAGTAGGTACGCAAAGACGATGAACAGTGGGATGCGTATGCCCGGAAGCGAGTAGTAGGGTGCTCTCACTGATATGGATATCGCCCTTTTTTCGCAATCGCCTAAAGAAGATCAATCTCACCTGGTAGATGAATGCGACGTTGGCGCACGCCTAGACCTAGTGGGGGAGTTGCGTATGCTCCTAAGGCTTAGTCGTGATCATGGTCGTGATCATGTCCTATCCCCATCTGACTTAGTCGCACGGCGGTATCGGTCAAAACAGAGGTTGCTGAAGGAAGATTCGATCGACGTGGAGAGATACTTGAGTTAGAGTTCTCGACAGTTTCGACACCAGATCCCCCGCCTTCTTGAGCCGGGTTCGACATTGGCTCGTCTTCGTTCTGAATATGGTACTGAACAGCATGGGAGATGGAAGGTGATGGTTCCAGCAGGGGATCCCTATCGAGATTTGCAGTATTTTTTATTTGTGGGGTAAATCGTGAAATCAAGCTGATTCGGTGAGGGTGGCGAATTTGGGCGATGGGATGCAGATTGGCAGGCGCCGCTGCTACGGATCGCGGAATTGCAGTCAGGCTAAAGCCGACCCAAAGGGCCGGAACCGCTGCGGCGAAGAGCCAGAGAACACAAGTACTGAGCAAGGCGCGTCCACTAAGGGACCACCTGGAGTAGGTGCGTTCCCCCTTTAGAATTGATTTCACCCGAGCGTTCAGGATGGCAGATTGTGAAATAAAACCGATACCGATGTAATCCCGCTGTTCGGCCGCTGCGGTCTTCCAACCAAAATGCACCAAAGTATCCGCGTATAGATGACGTTTCTCCGGGTGTGTTCGGATGACCACCATGTCGCACGCCAACTCCCGCTCAAAGCGAAGTCTTGCAAACGCTTTATGAACAAAGGGATGAAAAATGACCAGAAGGCGGCAGAACCGCGAGACAGATTCCCAGAAACTGTCTTTGCGCCTTACATGAGAAAGTTCGTGTCGGAGAACACTGTGCAGCCCGGGTTGTTCTTCGCCGCCGCATTCGAAGGGGAGGTATACGGCGGGCTTCAGCCAACCTAAGGTTGCCGGGGATGTCAGTCCTGGAAGGAGCCACAGGCCGCAATCGGATACGCGCATCTCTGATTTGATGGTCTCGAATGTTCTTGTAAGTTTCTCTGGCGGAGCCGTGCGGTAGCTTAGAGCGCGAGCAAGCTGAATGCGTTTCCAACCTCCGAGGCACACTATCACAAGAAGAGCACCTGCGTAGATGAGAAATATTGAGCTAAGGAGACTGCCAATGATTTGGGCAACAGACGTTGAAAGCGTCCATGTCAGTCCAGATGAAGACGCCATCGATCCCGTCATGCCAATGGTGAATGCCATGCTGTTGAAATAGACTTGCGCGACACAGTAGATCCAATAGGCGCCGGTCAATGTCAGGTATGAAAGCCATACTACGAAACGTATGGTAGCTGCGGTGGCAATTCGAGTGAGCAGCCAACAAAAGAGGTATGCAACGCTGACTTTGAGGAGAAACCCGCAAAAGGTAGAGAGAAAAGCGACAGCAACGCCGGGCGACATTGCAAAGAGATTCATTGGGGTGCCTCCTCTGCCTCTTTGCTCTTGCGATACTTGCGAATGAGATCCTCTATCTCATTCAGGTCGCTGCTCTGCAGCGTCTCCGACTCCAGAAGATTTACGAGCAGTCCCCTCGCGGATCCGCTGAAACTTTGTTTGAGAAGCCTGTTCACAGACATCCTGGCGATCTCCGATTCGCTCACGGTTGGGACAAAAGAGAAGACCTTACCCTTGACTGTGTGTTCAATGAAACCTTTGGTTTCCATGATCCGTAATAATGTATGTGTCGTCTTATAGTTTGGACGTTCCGATAGAGGGAACGTATTGACGATCTGCTCGACAGTCGCTTCCCTGAGAGCCCACAATGCATGGAGTAAGCGCATCTCTGCTGGCGTGGGAAGTAGGGGTTTCTTTGACTTTGGCATCGTCACACCATGTCCTCGTTTCGACTAGGGTAGCATCAAAGCCCCAGAAAAATTCCGGGAGACTTCTTGAGCGATTCGGGTAGTTTCCCTTGCCTATGAGCAGACTGTGGCACTTTTCGATCAAGTAAATGATTGCCTTTAGAGAGATTGACAGATTAAGTCTTAATGTATTAAGACTTAATTGTAACCTTGGCGCTCTATGCCGATCACAAGGCGGAATTATGAATTCAAGGCCACCTAAGCACTTAAATCGCCAAGCCGACGCGGTCGCGCCTAACGGACAAGAATCCTATGCCCGTCATGTCAACCCGGAGTGGGCAAAGCTTGCCAATCTGCTCCAGATGAACCTTCACTATACCCGCTGTACCGGTGCAGAACTTGAGACGGCAGAGGGACGAACGATCCTCGATTTTCTCTCGGGATATTGTGTTCATAACACCGGACACAATCATCCCTACATCGTTCAGCAACTGATAGACGAACTACAAGCTGAAGGGCCGGCGATGTTGCAAAGCAACATCGTCGAAAGCGCAGGGACTCTGGCTGAAGCTCTCTGCAAGAGGGCCGGCGGCAAGGTTTCGAAGGCCTTCTTTTGTAGCTCAGGAAGTGAGGGAATCGAGGCCGTCATCAAGTTTTCGCGGGCTTTTACAAAGCGAACCGAGATCGTTTACGCAACCGGAGCCTTTCATGGCCTGACCTGTGGTGCGCTCTCGCTGATGGGGGATCAATTCTGGCGTGAAGGTTTCGGCCCGATGCTAAGCGGCACAACAGAGGTACCATTCGGAGACCTCGCCGCAATAGAAAAAGCAATTGCGACGCGGAAAGTTGCTGCAGTTGTACTTGAGCCTATCCAGGGAGAGGCGGGTATTGTTGTCCCGCCTCCGGACTACCTGAAAGGTGTTGAGCGACTTTGCCAAAGCCATGGCACGCTCTTCGTGTTGGACGAGGTTCAGACGGGAATGGGGCGCACCGGCAAGTTTCTTGCCGCACATCATTACGGTGTCGAACCGGACATGATTGTCATGGCTAAAGCATTGAGCGGAGGATTGGTGCCGTGCGCGGCGGTGCTGATGACGGATGAAATCTGCAATTCCGTCTATCATTCTCTGCGACGAGCCTTCATACATACGTCAACCTTCAGTGAGAACACCCTCGCAATGCGGGCCGCGCTTGCAACGCTCGACGTACTGGCAAATGAGCGTCTTGCTGAACGAGCCCAAAGCATTGGCCTGGAGTTGCGTGAGAATCTACGGCGTGCGCTGGCTTCTTTCGAGATGGTGAAAGAAATTCGTGGCGAGGGTTTGCTCTGCGGAATTGAGTTTCAAGCTCCCCACACGCTTGCACTGCGGCTACCGTTCGAAGCGTTCAAGGCCATCAATCCCGCCATGTTTGGACAGATGATCGTTATGAGGATGTTCAACGACAAGAACATTCTTACCCAGATCTGTGGAAACAACTTTATGGTGCTCAAGGTAGCTCCTCCCTTGATTATCTCGGAACGGCAGATCGACTATTTTATTAAGTCGATCAACGATGTCGTGGCGATGATGCACTCCTCTGGAACTTTTTGGTCCGATGCAATTAAGCTCGGTCGGTGCGCGGTTTCTACGTAGTCTTGAACTAGCACAGGAAGGCTAATTGAATCTTCGACTCTCGTCTGCGATCGATTCAAATAATTTACAGGCGCCCATGTACGATACGGATGTTTTTATTTGCGGAGGTGGACCGGCTGGTTTGGCGACTGCGATTGCGGCTCGACAACAGGGACTCGAGGTAATCGTTGCAGATTGTTTCAAGCCGCCAATTGACAAAGCGTGCGGAGAGGGAATGATGCCGGACAGTATTGCTGCTTTAGCAAAATTGGGAATCACCTTCGAAGGCGTTGAAACCGGCATCTTCCGGGGGATACGCTTTATTGAAAATGGCAAGTCAGTCGAGGCGTCGTTTCCGCAAGGCGTCGGTCACGGGATACGACGCATTCTCCTCCATGATCTTTTGCATCGTCGAGCTACCGTGTTGGGTGTGCAGTTTCGTTGGGGAACGCAGGTTCTGAGTGCAGACGATGGTTTGGTGCAAGCGGGATCTGAACAGATACGTTCTCGTTGGATCGTCGGGGCTGATGGGATCAACTCCCGTATTCGCAAATTGTCTGGTCTGCAGGCGGGGAAACGCTTGAGCCGTCGAATCGGAATGAGACGGCATTACAAGATTTTTCCATGGAGCGACTTCATGGAGATTCACTGGTCATCGATAGGGCAGGCCTATGTCACCCCTGTCGGCAAAGACGAAATCTGCGTTGTGATTGTGACGAAGGATCGGCTTGGTTCCGTTGATGCCGCGCTCCCGCTGTTTCCTGAATTGGCTGCCCACCTCCGCGGGGTTGAACATGGAAGTTCGGAGAGAGGAGCACTAACGACGGGACACGTTTACGACCGGGTTACGACTGGCAAAGTGGCGCTGGTGGGCGATGCTTCGGGTTCCGTCGATGCTATCGCAGGTGAGGGCCTGGCACTCTCCTTCGTACAGGCAGTGGCGCTATGTGAAGCGCTGAAGCGCGGAGATCTGAGCCTATACGAAGAGGCTCACCGTCAAATTCGACGAGTTCCCACTTTTATGTCGCAGTCCATGCTCTTGATGGGGCGTTTCGGAATGGTACGCAGAAGATCTTTCTCAACCTTCCAGCGAGACCCCCGGCTGTTTCAACGAATCCTTTCCATCCATGTCAGCGCGACTCCGCTGACCGTGTGGGGCCGATCAGGTTTGCTCAATCTTGGATTTCGGCTACTCAGCCGTTAGGAGGCTTGCTTGACTCTGCGAAGACACATTCAACTGCTATCTGTGGCGTTACTTTGTGTTCCTCTCGCGGCACAGCGCAGGACATTTATGGTTGCGCCCGACAAGAGTGAGGTTGCCTTTAACCTTGGAGATGTCCTGCATACAGTGCGGGGTACTTTCCGCGTATCTAGTGGAAATGTCAGTTTCAATCCAGAGAGTTCCGAGATTTCGGGGGACATCCAGGTTGCGGCAGGTAGCGGTACAAGCGGGAATGCTGTACGAGATCGACGGATGAACAGCACCATTCTCGGTGCTCCCCAGTTTGCAGTCGCTTCCTTTAGGCCCGAACGTATGGTCGGCAGTATTGCACCAACCGGCGATTCAACAATTGAGGTTTCGGGAATCCTCACACTGCATGGTTCTCCTCACATGTTGAGCGTGCCAATGCAACTTCATGTTGAAGGGAGCCGATGTACTGCGAAGACACACTTCATCATTCCTTACGTGCAATGGGGTATGAAAGATCCAAGCACGTTCGTGTTCCGTGTCGCCAAAGAAGTTTCGATCGACCTTGTCTTGGTTGGTCAGATATCTCCAAATATGTCGCATTGAAAGCCACGAGGTGAAACTATGAGTGCTGTCGAGGACTACCCGCTTAGTTACTTGTTGTACGTTATCGGGGCACTCATCGCCATTGTTGCGATCGCGGCCGGTGCATTTTATTTCCTCTTCTAAGGCGTGAGTACTCGATTAGGTATCTCACTTTTTGAAACGGTGATCGTTTAGATCTAAAGTTATCTATCCTTATAGCCGCTCAGATGAGGGATAGGGAAGAGGGTGTGCTACGGATAGGATTGAGTATTTATTAGAGTGCCAGAAGGTCGCTAAATGGTCATGCTTATAGGCAGTGACGTTCGTCACAATATGCTGTAAGTAGATATACCAGCATGTCCATAGTCGGAGCAGAAATGCATTTTCCCCTTCAGCCCTTCAGAAAGTTGGCTCGCACGTGTCCGATTCAGCTATTTTGGTCATAAATGCAGGGTCTTCCTCCCTTAAATTCGGAATCTACAACGAAGGAAATCACGAAGAGCAGCTCCTTTTAAGTGGAGTAGCGGACGGGATTGGACGGAGCAGTGGCACACTCGAGTTGCTGGACGACGACGGGCGGACGCTGCGGTCCGAAAAATGTTCGTTTGCAACGCAGCAGGACGCTCTCAGCAAAGCCGCACACTGGATTGCAGGAACCTTTCAGGGGAGACTTCGTGCGATCGGACATCGAGTGGTTCATGGTGGTCCTCATCTAATCGCTCACCAAAGGATTACAGGGGGGGTTCTTCAAGAGCTACGCAAATACACCCATTTCGCGCCGCTTCACATCCCTCTAGCACTTCAATTGATAGAAAGAGCAGAACGTATCTACCCACAGGTTCCGCAATTTGCGTGCTTCGATACCGCTTTTCATCATACTATTCCGGAAGTTGCAGCAAGGTTTCCCCTGCCGCGGGAGCTGTACGACGAAGGCATTCGGCGCTATGGATTTCACGGGCTTTCGTATGAGTCGATCATTCAGCAGATGGGTAGCGATCTGCCCCATCGTACTGTAATCGCTCACCTGGGTAATGGTGCTAGCTTGGCGGCGATTTGTGAAGGTCGATCCATCGATACGACAATGGGTCTTACGCCCACAGGTGGGATTCCAATGGGTAGCCGTAGCGGCGATCTTGATCCCGGAGTGTTGCTTTATCTTTTACGAACGAAATGCGTGGACACAGATTCGCTCGAAGCCCTGCTGAATCACAATGCCGGTCTGAGAGCGCTATCGGGAGGCATGTCAGATATGCGCGATATTGAAGCTGCAGCTGCCAAAGGAACTCAGGAAGCGCAACTGGCTATCGAATTATTTTGTACTTCCATTCGAAAAACAATTGCCGCCTATGCGGCAATACTTGGAGGCTTGGATATGCTGGTGTTCTCTGGAGGAATTGGTGAGCACAGTGTTCGCGTGCGAAGTGATGTTTGTAGAGGCTTGGCTTTTCTAGGCTTTGATCTCGACGATCTCAGAAACGAATCGCATTACGGGACGATCTCGACAGATACCAGCAAGGTACAAGTCTGCGTTGTAGCCAGTGAAGAGGATCTCATGATTGCTCGCCATTGCCGTGCGATTATGAGAGAGACTGGTATCTCACAACTACCTCACTCTTCTGGATAACCCTGGATGGCCAGTGTCCACCTTCTCTTGCTATTTGGATGACGTAAGATAAAGCTCCTGATACGCCTAGTCAGTGGCGCCTCGACATCGGGGGCGTCAATGGAATGAGTTTTTGATCACGAGAACGCTGCATTCGAGATCACGGACGATATGCGAGAGCGTGGACCAGGGAACATGATCTGACAAGGTTACCGGCTGGCGCAGGCCAACGATAACCAGGCTCGCTCCCTCTGCCTTAGCTTTATCTACGATTACCTGAGGCGGTCTGCCGTGTTCGAGTAGCATCCTGGGCCTGCAATTGAGTCCGGAATCCGGTGGACTTAACCGCTGGAGTTCCCTGCGAAGGTCATTTTCGAACAGTTCGGGATCGGGGCCTGGGGTATGAGGGTTTCTCTCAATTACGTGGAGTAATGTTAGGTGGCTACTCAGAGCACATTTGGCTAACGCCCTGGCATACTGCACCGGGCGTAACCCGGTTGTTTCGAGATCTGTAGCAAGCAAAATGGAGCGAAATGGATTCTGCACGGCAGCGCAGTTTGGTCCGACGACGAGCACAGGACAGGGGACCTTGCGCAGAATAGTCTCAGCTACTGATCCAAGCGCGAGTCGCTCTATTCCAGATGTTCCGCGGGATCCGACGACAATCAAATCAGCATTCTCGTCGATTGCGGCTTGTTGAATAAGCCCGACAGGGCTTCCGTAAGCAACCATCGTAGCCGCGCTCAACTGATAGAGCCGCGGCTCGTCAGCGATAAGTTGATCCATCCTTTCCCTGGCTCGATTGAGATTCGTTCTCAGAAATTCAGCTCTCATCGGGTATGTCTGTGGTCCATATACATTAGGAACGGCATGAATAAGCACTATTTCCGACGCGAAAATCTCTCCGACTGCAAGTGCCACCTGTAATGCACGTGCGGCGGGATCGGAAAAGTCGATGCCAACTAGGATCCTAGCGAAAGGAATACTACCTGGAGTGAGGATTCCCATCTGGATGGGACCGCCCGGAGCCCTATGAGCAGGAATCATGAGTGCGCCTCTTCAGTTCACCGCGAGGGTGCGGGGATACGTTCTCGAATCAGCATAGGTCCAGTGCGCCCTACCCCGCCGTGACACCGGTCACATGCGAAGAGGTAGGTGTGATCGAGGTCACAGTCAAACCGCGTGACAGCGATTACGCTCCTGTATGTAGAGGCTCACGGCGGTTCGGGTTCGACAGACTTAGTCTTCGAACAAGCATTACCCAAATTCAAGCAATGAGGTGGCACATGCCGGTAATCGGGGATCAAGTTGGACTCACTTTGGATCGGATCGTTTTGGCGACGGATTTTTCCTCTTCTGCTGAAAAGGCCTCGAGCTACGCGCAGGGATTAGCAAAGCGCTTCTCTTCGAGCCTGTCGCTCGCGCATGTGATTGATTTGTCGGTTGCTCCTCGGTCCGAAGCCGCAGTTGTTGGACTGCCCATTGATGAGATGCGTCGCACGAGTGCAGAAAACCAGGAACGCCTTCTTGACGATATGACCTCCGCGGGAGTACGAACGACGGCGCACACGATGGAATCTCACAACCCAGCGGCGACGGTTGTCGGTTTTGCCAGGGAACTCAAGGCCGATCTAATCGTTACCGGAACGAACGCACGTCATGGACTGAGCAAGGCGATTCTTGGTTCGTGTGCCGAGGGAATGATCAGGCATGCAAGCTGCCCTGTCCTGACGATCGGTCCGAATGCCAAATTAGCTCCAAAAGGAGGCTTTTCGTTCCATACGGTAGTGTTCGCGACGGATTTCAGTTCCAGTGCTGCCTTGGAAGCCGCCGTTGCGCTGAGCTTTGCCCAGGATAGCGTTGCAAAAATTTACCTGTGCCATGTGCTCGACCGACCAGGCAAGGACATCTGCAAAACAGCCGAATTGGAGCTGAAGTTTGAGGAAGCTTTGCAACAGCTCATTCCTAGATCCACCTATGACTGGATTAGCCCTGAACGGGTGGTCGAGACTGGAGAAGTTGCGCCAGGAATTCTAGGACTTGCCAAGAAGGTCGATGCCGATCTGATCGTTCTTGGTGCAAAGCACAGCGGAACGTGGTACGCCCACTTAGTAGAGGGAACCGTTGGTCAGGTGCTTATGAAGGCGGAATGTCCGGTGCTGACAGTCTGTGCTTCCTAGATTTCAGGACACGACAAGTAAAGGTTTGGTGAGGGTATGGAGGGAAGCTATATGCCCTTCAAGCCATGGATTCAGCGATTCGCAATTTGTTGTGAGGAGGAATTTGACATGCTTGAATGTGCAATCTTCAAATGTTGTGGTTGTGAGGAGTTTTTACGTTCAGCTATGCTGCATCTGGCCGACGCTGTGCGAGAAGATGGCAGTGTGGCGCGGAAGATAATGGATTAAAAGCATTGGCTGGAAAATGAATAATTGTCATCCTCCAGGCAGAAATCCTGCCGAAAATGGTTTCGAATTATAGATTGTTAGAGCTGAGTAAGCCTCCTGGTCTATCATGCAAGGCGAAGAAAGTCTTAAGTAGAATGCGTGGATCGTGATGCCCCTTGTATACGGGGGGAGGGTACCTACGCAGACCCAGCAATGCATAGACTGCAGTTTGTGCGGTGCGGATTGAATATTCTATGGTGAACACTACGTCGTCCGGAAGTTCACAGAATTGTCCAACAAAGGCAAGGTTCTTTGAGCGCTTCGGTACTACCTGAGGACGATCACCTTTGGCTCGACGCAAAAACTGGCTGGTGATGAAGGGCATCATGCAGGGAATACAGGTGCACGTATCCAGGATTTGTTGGGCATGAGCTTGAATCCCTAGGTGGCCCATAATCTCGATCATAATCTCCCTGCCGGTACATGAAGACATAGGCTTTTTTACAAAATTGCCGGGTCTGTCGACAGAAAGGCCATAGCCCCAAAAGACCTGAGTATCAGCTGGTTGTCCAATAAAATGGGGTTGTTGAGGTAAGACGATTGACGCTAACCAATTAGAGTCTGGGAACGTTACAAGGCCTCCTTCTCCCGGAACATTTCCTGTCATGTCTTCGATGAGGCGAAAAAAAGTCGGGTCATGGAGTGTTGTGGTGAAAGAGACCCATTTGGACTCGTCTATATGGTCGGCGAAGTTGGCTGGACGGCCAAATTGAGGATGGCCATCGGCGATCTTCTCCCACAAAGTCCAGGATCTTCCTTTAGCCTTGCCTTTCAGTACAGGCGCCGAATCCATGGACCCCAAGTTGGAATCTTCTGTCATCGATCCTAATGTAACAATGACATAGTCCGTTCCCTCCACTCTGATTTGCTTTTTGCGACCCTCCTGTTCACAAATGATACGATCCACACAATAGCCCTCAGCATCATGACAAAGGCCCAGATTTGTGACGGAAGTGGCATATTCAAATCGCACACCGCGGGCTTCCAACCACCTCTGGAGTGGACGTATCATAGAGTCGTATTGGTTATAGGGCGTTCGCATGATCCCGCCGAGCGTGTTGAATCCTGAAACCATGTGTGTAAAGCGCAACAGATAGCGTTTGAACTCAACCGCACTGTGCCAGGGCTGAAAAGCGAAGGTGGAACACCACATGAACCAGAAATCTGTTTTAAAGAATGAAGATTCGAAATGATCGGAGACGCTGGTCCGTCCTAGGATCACTTCTGGTTGGAGTTCGAGGCGTTCGATTGCCAGAATATGCTTTTCGCTGAGGCCAAATTTGGGAGCATTTACCCTGTGCCCTTCTCGAAAGAGACGCGATTTCGACGAGGTCTTCATCACCCTGTTCCATTCGAAGATCTCTTCTGTGACCGTTTTGCTGTCGTCAAGAGTCGGAATCGAGGAAAATAAATCATATGTACAGAGATATTTACTTTCGATCATTCGGCCGCCACGCATAACGTAGCCAGTCCTAGAAGTTCCGGCTGCGTCAAGACTCCCGCCGATTTTCTCTGACTCTTCGAAGACGACAATGTTTTTGCCCGGTACGTCTCCATCACGAATGAGGAAGGCCGCAGCTGCAAGCGATGCGACTCCACCGCCCACCAAGTAAAAGAGAGAACTCTTGTCAACTGATTCTTGAGGCATTGAGATCACACTTTCGTTTCTTTGAGTCTGTTTCCTCGGAGCGTGAAACATTTACACCAGTTTGCTCATTGAATCCTCACAAGCAGGCTGCAGCTAGGATCGGTGGCGATTCCGACGCGAAGGCGATCGTAAGTACAGGACATAGAGACTCTGTGATGATGCGATACGCAATGTCAGTAGAAATATGTGACGCAAGGATCGAGGACTGCTCAATGCCGAGGACGATTAGCCGCGCTCTGTGCTGCCTGGCATACTCGGTTATTGCTTTTGAGACATCGCTGCCATATGCAATTGTGTAAATGTCGGAAGTGGTCTCCACGTTATTCTCAGCAGCAATATGACACAAGGCCTCTTTCATGATCTGCGGAACAATCTGGCTTGGAGAACCGGATTCAAGCGCTTGTGGAAGCACGTGGAGGCAATGCAATGGTGATCGCGTCGTCTTACAAAACGTTGCAGCATAGCGAATGGCATGAGTCGTAGTGCGATGGAAGTTTGTCGCAAAGACCACTGGGGCTTCAGTCCAATTTGCCATTGCCGGATTCGTTGTATGGGGACCCACCGTCAATACTGGGCATGTGGCTTCACGCAGAACTGCTTCGGCGGTTGAACCAAAGACAAGTCGTTCAAAACCATGAGGAGCACTTGTCCCAAGAACGACCAGATCATTCTTGTTCTGTGAAAGAACCTTGAGAATTGCTAGCGACGCGATTCCGCTAGCTATTATCGTTTCACACCGCACACCTGCTTGATTCGCTTCCTCACGGAACCTTTCAAGTGATTCTAGAGCGCCTTCCTTATGGGAGCCTGATTCAGGTATCCGACCTCGCGGTTCGGATGCGCTGGCCTTGGGATACTCAAAGACATGCAGAATAGAAAGACTCGCTCTGAATGCCGCGCACACGCAAAGAGCGACGTGGAAGGTCACTTGCGATGCGGCAGAGAGGTCGCTCGCAAAAAGGATTGTGGTAAATGGCTGTGCCGACCCATTGACTGATGCTCGCATAGGCTTCTGCTCCTTTCCGCGCTGTTTACAGATTCAATAAAAGTTCGTGCTGCATTGGATCATGATGAAAGTTGATATAGCCTGACCCTCCGGAAGAGGCTAATTCATATCGACGGGTGACTTGATACGACGATGTATACTCCCCGAGGTCGGAAACGAGCAGCAGGCGGCTATCTGGGTCAGGTGGGCGACGAAGTTCACGGTCAGATCTCGGTCTCACAACAGGAGAGTTCTTCAAGTCCAGACAAAAGATAAACCCGGTCACGCAGGTTGGGCAGAGCCAGAAAAACTCGGTGTTCGCGGACCGCCTTTCGACAGCATAGAGATGACCGCCGTTAAGGGTCTTGAGCGCAGTACCGCAATCCGGATTGACGCAGGAATTGACCATGGTCACCTCCGCAATCAACTTACGACGTGCTAAAAAATCATGCTGTGACAGCCGTCACTCGAAAGACGATCGTCACAAGTGTATGAAGGTCGAACCCGCATTTGATTATGGGCAATATGGCAACGGGTTCATTGAAAGTTGTTCATATTGCTGACGTAGCCGTAAAATGCACAGCTATGACGTTCCCATGGTAAAAATGCCCCCCGTGCAGCGACCAATCCGGCAGATCGACGAGGAGACTTCCCCGGAAGCTCTAACTTATAAACGGGACGCTCAACAATGGCTTGCCTCTATTGTTGAATCTTCTGACGATGCAATTATTGGTGAATCCCTTGAAGGCATAGTGACAAGTTGGAACAAGGGTGCCCAGAGAATCTTTGGGTATGAAGCTTCCGAAGTGCTTGGAAAGCATATTTCTTTATTGGCGTGGCCGGGGAATGAAGAGGATACATCCCGCTTCATCGAAAAGATCCGCCGTGGGGAACGTGTTGACCATTACGAGACAACAAGACGTCACAAAGACGGTAGCCAGATATTCGTTTCGCTCACGTTATCCGGCATTCACGATGCGGAAGGCAGGCTGATCGGGATTTCTAAGATGTCTCGCGATGTCTCAACCAGAAGCGTTGCCGATGCAACCCTCCTCAGGCAGGCTCGCCTTCTAGATCAGGTGTACGAACCAATTCTTGTTTTATCGATGGACGATCGCATTCTGTATTGGAATAAGGGTGCAGAGCGGGTTTATGGATGGCCTGCTGAAGAAGCCATCGGACGGGTCGGTTGCGAACTCCTCCAGACGAAGTTTCTCGAATCGGAATTATTAGTGCGCGAGGCGCTGGAGACAGAAGGGAATTGGGAAGGCGAACTGACCAATTTAACCCGCGATGGTGTGCGTCGAACGATGTTAAGTCGACGGAAGCGTCAAGAGGGAACTGGCGGCTGGGAGATTCTGGAGACCAGCTTTGATATCACAGAACGAAAGATTGCCCGCGAACTGGAAGAACAAACGCGAGCGATCGTGCTCGCCGAGGCAAAGTTTCGGGAACTGATAGAAAATGCCCCTGATGCGATCCTTCAGGTCGATCCAAACGGGAAAATCCTTGTGGCCAATCACACAGCGGAGGTGATGTTTGGCTATACACGAGAGGAGTTGCTCAGTAAAAATGTGGACGTCCTTGTTCCATCGGCGGCGCGGGGACGTCATGTAGAGCATAGAGCCTCCTTTGCCAAGTCTCCGAAGGTGCGTCCAATGGGTCGCGGTATGGAACTATCCGCTTTGCGAAAGGATGGGATTGAAATCCCGGTTGAAATTAGCCTGAGTCCCTCCCAGAGAGACGATGGCGTTAACGTCACAGCAGTCATCCGTGATGTGAGCGATCGTCGGCAGACTGAGATTCAGATGCGCTCTCTGCAGGAAAATTACATGGTGGAACTGGAGGCTCGACAAAGAGAAGCAGAACGTCTCAACCTCTTGAAGAGTGAATTCCTGGCGAGCATGAGCCATGAGTTGAGGACACCGCTACACACCATTATGGGCTTCTCGGAGCTGCTGGGTGAAGAGGGGGAAGGTGCTCTGAACTCTAAACAAAAACGTTATCTCCAGCACATCCGAGAGGACTCAGAACACCTTCTTGAGTTAATCAACGATGTTCTGGATTTGAGTAAGATTGAAGCGGGAGCGATGTCGCTAAGGATCGAACATATCTCTCTTGCCGATGCGGTTTCAGACGCGGTGAATGCGATCCGTCCTAATGCGATAATGAAGTCCTTGGCTTTGGAAAGTCATGATATTTTCAAGGGACTGGTTGCCGTTGATCCGATGCGCCTCAAAGAGGTGTTTTACAATCTGCTGGGAAATGCGGTGAAATTTACTCCGAAGGGGGGAAAAATCACAGTGCAAGCGGAGGAAGACGGGCAATTTGTCCGTGTCACGATCGCGGACACGGGGATTGGCATACCGGCAGATAAATTAGAACAAGTCTTTGAAAAGTTTTATCAGGTGGGTTATGCCACAAGTGGCGTCCGCGAAGGAACTGGTCTAGGGTTGGCTATCTGCAAACAATTGATTGAGATGCATGGGGGCTCAATCAAAATTGAGAGCGAGCTAGGTTCTGGGAGTCGATTTCATTTTACTGTTCCGAAAGTGATGTGATGAAAATCACGTCTGCATTTCATGGTCTGCTGTAAGACTAGGAGTCGATGAAGTTGGAATACGGCAGGCCTATTGTGCAACTTGATGAGATTACCAGCCTTAGACGAGTCATACTGATCGCGGATGACAAGCAAAGCAGCCGCGACCTTCTGCGCGCAATCCTCGATGACAAATATTTAGTCGTGGAAGCTGCTGACGGAGAAGAGGCACTTTTGATGGCCTTTGAATTGAGCCCTCATCTGGTGATTTTGGATATTCACATGCCGAAGAGGGATGGATTTGGCGTAGTGGAAGAATTGCGAAAAGAACGAGCTCTGCAGGATATCCCAATCATGGCATTGACAGCGAGCGCATCGCCCGACGAGAAGGACCGGATCCTGAATTCTGGCTTTGATGCGTGCTTCGTCAAACCGATCGGACCGGCAAAACTACGAGAGGCTGTAGCTGCTTTGCTGCAAAACAAGCAATCAATTACGTAGACCGAAGTCACCTATTTGATGCTCGATGCTATATTTCTTCAACTTATAGCGGAGCGCATCTCGGCCGATTCCTAGCCGACGAGCCGCCTGTGATTGATTTCCACCTGCCTCGGAAAGGGCTCGAACGATGAGTTCTAATTCTTGTACAGCCAATTGTGAGCCGCCTGCGCCGTTAGGCATATTTGATTCGACAGGAGGAGCAGCCGATGTATCAGGCATGCCATTAGGACGGTCCAACCCTGATTTACATGCCTGTACGAGTCGTTCTGGGAGTTCTGGCACGTCAATCCTGTCGGCAGTTGTCATCATGCAGGCATGACCGATAGCGTGTTCGAGTTCGCGCACGTTTCCTGGCCACGTATAGCGTTCCAGCAAAAGCATGGCTCGAGGTGTTACGCCATGAATGGGCTTGCTATACTCCTCAGAAAAGCGCTGTACAAAGTGCCGGACAAGCAAAGGCAGGTCTTCCATTCTCTCCTGCAGACTAGGAGCGGCAATCTCAACCATTGACAAGCGGTAGTACAAATCTTCACGAAATTCCTTATCTCGGATGGCCAACGGCAGGTTCTTATGTGTGGCGGCAATGATGCGGACATTCACGCGGCGGCTGTCGAGTGAACCGACGCGGGTAATCTCCTGGTTCTGAACCGCTCGCAATAATTTGGCCTGTGTAGACATCGGCATGTCGCCAATTTCATCTAGAAATAGCGTTCCCTGATCCGCGATTTCGAAAAGTCCGGTTTTGTCACGATCCGCTCCTGTAAATGAGCCTCGTACATGTCCGAACAGCTCACTCTCAAAGAGAGTCTCTACAACAGCAGAACAATTCAAGACAACGAATCTTCCCTTAACACCGCTCAGGCGATGCAGCGCTTGTGCCAGAAGATCTTTACCAGAGCCGGTTGGGCCATTAATGAGCAACGAACGGTAATGGGGTGCGACTCTCTGTAGCCTTGCAAAGACCTCCCACATCTGGGGACTGCGCGCAATCATGCCTTCAAATTTCAGGACATCAGGTGCGGAAGCATCAGTCTTGAGAGCTCTCTGTCTCCGTTGCGCTGTATCCAGCAGCCTATTGACACGATCACGAAGAAGAGCCAATTGCACCGGCTTTTCGAGGTAATCTGCTGCTCCCTTACGTATAGCCTCGACCGCTGTTTCTGTTGTGTAGTGCGCAGTCATAAGGACAACGTCAATTGCCGGGTCGATCATCATCACCCGATCCAATACTTCCAAGCCGGTGAGACGGGGCATAACGAGATCGGTAATGACGAGACGGGGGCGGAGCTTTCGAATGAGTTCCAAGCCCAGTTCCGGGCTATTGGCAGTGTGGACATGGATTCCGTCGCGATTCAATGCCGCTGAGAGCAGTTCAAGACTGCGCACATTGTCATCGATCACCACAATCTGTATGAAATCAGCCATAGAACGCTGCCTCGGGGCTGAGTTTTATCTTATAGACCAACCCACAGCTGCGCCATATGGCGCAAATGAGTTGGGCTTCTTGACGCAGTCAGGCCCTCTATTTATGAGCATAATCTTTATAACTTATTGAAAATAAATGATATTGTGGTTTGGCGATAGAGATGCTTCGAGGGAAGTCATAAACCCTGGAGCATAGCGATGAAAACTTGCCAAAACTGCACCCCCAAAAAACAGCATGCATTTTGCAACCTTAGCGAAGACGCCCTGGCATTCATGGAATCTGTTTCTATCTCTACCGAATGTCCGCGTGGAACGACATTCTTCCGTCAGGGAGACCGATGCGACGCTGTCTACATTCTTTGCCGAGGCCGGGTAAAGCTCACAACGACATCGAGTGAGGGACGGACAATGATACTGCGGGTTGTCGATGCGGGCTATGTGCTCGGTCTGAGTGCGATCTTGTCCGAAGGCGTTCATGAGGTCACCGTAGAGGCTCTGGAACCGTGCCAGGTCACGGTCATCAATCGCCGCCCGCTGATGGAAATGCTGCAGAAATATGGAGAAGCCAGTGTCGGTGCAGCGAGAGCTCTCGCACAGGAATGTTGCAGCGGTTTTAATGAAGTCCGTCGGCTTGCGCTTCCCGCGTCTCCGGCTGGACGGGTGGCTCGCCTGTTGCTCGATTGGACAGCAGAGAAATCAACCCCCCAGTGCACGAAGGGGGTGGCGTTGCCACTCACGCATGAGGAAATTGCGTCCATGACCTCCACTTCGCGTGAAACGGTCACTCGTACGTTGAGTCGCTTCCGTCGCGACAATTTGATCACCTTCAAAGGCGTCCTTCTTACGGTGATGCAGCCAGATGTCCTGGAACATCTTTCAGCATGTTGAATTGCTCGCATGGCCAAAATGGATGGTGCGGCGTTTTTTATAGCTGAGCGTGCTCGTGCCCGAGTGCAGACTTACTCGGCCGCCAATCGATCGGGACGAGTGAAACCCGTAATTTGAAGACTTATTCGACCCAGTTCATGAGGTAATCGGCATGGCAACATTTGAACATGAATTGAACCCCGGAGCTGCCTCTATTGCTCCTGTCTCCACCATGAAAGCCCTGGTCTATCACAGAGCTGGCAATGGCTCTCACTGGTATGCATGGGAAGATCATTCAGTTCCATCGATCAGGGACCCGGGCGATGCGATTGTTCGAATGACGACATCAACAATCTGTGGAACCGACCTTCACATCTTGAAAGGAGATGTGCCTTCTGTGACTGATGGGCGCATCCTTGGACATGAAGGTATTGGTGTAATCGAACAGATCGGCGCAGGAGTCACAGAATTTGAGGTTGGGGATAAGGTCATAATCTCGTGCATTACCTCTTGCACGAAATGCGAGTTTTGTAGAAGAGGCATGCCATCTCATTGCAGGCGTGGGGGCTGGATCCTGGGTAACACTATTGACGGAACCCAGGCCGAGTATGTTCGCATTCCACACGCCGATGGAAGTCTCTATCCCTTTCCAGCGGGAGGTGATGAAGAAGCTCTGATAATGCTCAGCGATATCCTTCCAACTGCGTTCGAATGTGGAGTCTTGAATGGGCAAGTGAAGCCAGGAGATTCAATCGCTATCGTTGGTGCCGGCCCCATTGGACTCGCAGTTCTGCTTACAGCGCAGTTTTATTCACCGGCTGCAATTTACATGATCGATGTAGACGACAAGCGTTTATCGGTAGCGATGCGGCTTGGTGCGACTCATGTAATAAACAGCACAGATGGGCAGTCCACTGTACATTTGTTAGAACTGACCAGTGGTGCCGGGGTGGATGTCGCTATTGAGGCTGTTGGGATACCCGAAACAATCGATATCTGCCAAGCTATCGTCGGACCAGGTGGACGAATTGCAAACATCGGCGTTCATGGTAAACCAGTGACCCTACACCTTGAACAGCTCTGGGACCGCAATATCGCGTTGACAACACGTCTTGTCGATGCCACTAGTCTGCCCATGCTGTTGAAAGTTATTTCATCGGGCAAGCTACAACCGAACAAACTGGTCACCCATCGTTTTGACCTTAACGACATCCGAAAGGCCTATGAAACATTTGGCAATGCATCTGAAGAGGGTGCTCTGAAGGTGATTCTCACGAACAATTAGCTGCCCATATGTGGCGAATTACATATCATGGAACACTATCAAAGCAGAGCGTGCTTACGGTAGAACCAGGTCTTCACGACTTGTACGAGAAGTAGATATGTAACGGTCAGAAGTGCAATCATGCCCAGTAGCGATATGGGCAGCGCTGTAAAGCGCAGCAATCTCCCGAGCGCAGTGTATGGCAGTACAACTGCCACAATAACCACCAACAGTACACTCAACAACAGTGCCCGACTAGGGCGACTCTTGAGAGGATTAGCTTGCGTTCGGATCACAAACACTACGAGAGTTTGGGTCGCCAAGGATTCCACAAACCAACCGGTATGGAAGAGCGCCTCATTTGCGGACGCATGGAACAGCCAGAGTAATATGCCGAAGGTCAGGAAATCATAGATGGAACTGATGGGACCGATGATCATCATGAACTGCCGGATAAATTGAATCCGCCATCGTTTAGGTCGTTGCTTTGCGGCCCAATCGACATTATCACTGGGGATACTGACTTGCGACACGTCGTAAAGGAAATTATTTAAAAGTATCTGACTCGGCAGCATCGGCAAGAATGGCAGAAAGAGCGATGCAGCAGCCATGCTGAACATATTGCCAAAGTTTGAACTGGTGCCCATGATGATGTACTTCATGATGTTGGCGAAAGAGCGCCTTCCTTCTAATACTCCATCGTTCACAACTGAAAGATCCTTTTCCATGAGGATGATCTTGGCAGCGTCCTTAGCCACGTTCACACCATTCATGACGGAAATTCCGACATCCGCAGTGTGCAGCGAGGGTGCGTCGTTGATTCCGTCTCCCAGGTAACCGACAACGTGTCCGCGGCTTTTAAGTGCAAGGATGACTCTATTCTTCTGTTCGGGCGACATACGGGCAAAGATCGCGCCGTTTTCTGCCTGATATGCAAGGGAGGCATCGTCCATCGCGTCGACTTCGTTTCCGATGAGAATGCGGTCCACACTGAGCCCTACTTCATGGGCTACTTTTTGAGTAACGTACTGATTGTCACCCGTCATGACGACCACAGAAATACCATTGTGCTTCAGTGCTCCAAGGACGGAAAGAACTCCTTCTTTCGGTGGATCAAGAAACGCCGCGAACCCTACCAGTGTCATCGTATGTTCGGCTGTCACGGTATACAGGTTCTGGCTTTTTACATTTGACACTGCTACACCAAGTGCACGATATCCATCTGCGCTTAGCTTCTTAAGCGTACATTCTGCCTCTGCCCGTCGATTATCATCGAACGGTTGAGGAACACCATCAATAGCGACTGTTTCACAGATCGCAAAAACGCTCTCAGCCTCGCCCTTGGTGATGAGACGGTAGTCGTCACCGTAGCGCACCACCACTGAGAGGCGCTTGCGATTGAAGTCGAAGGGAATTTCGTCCATCTTTTCGTAACCCACTACGGAGGGGGCATCATGCTTCAAAATGGCATCGTCAAGAGGGCTCTTGATACCCGCCTCAAAATGACTGTTTAGGTAAATGAGTTGCAGCACATTCTCATTGTCTTTGCCTTGATAATCCACGTGCCGATCAAGCACTATCTCTCCTTCGGTGAGTGTGCCTGTCTTGTCGGTACAAATAATATCGATGCTCCCAAAATCCTCGATAGCCGCGAGTTGTTTCACCAAAACCCTTTTCTTCATCATCCGTTTCGCGCCCTGAGCCAGAGTCACTGTAATGATCATCGGCATCATTTCTGGTGTCATTCCGACTGCCAGCGCAACCGCAAACAGGAAAGATTCAAGCACCGGACGGTGAAAGATGATGTTCACCATCAAAACGAAAAGGACCAGCAACAGGGTTACCCAGGTAAGCATCATTCCGAATTGGCGTGTGCCTCGAGCAAACTCAGTTTCTGGTGGCCGCATCGCCAGACGATGTGCGATTTCGCCACAGGCCGTGCGCTTTCCGGTGCGAACAACGATTGCGGTTCCTATCCCTGTCTGGACGGCGGTGCCCAGGAAGACACAGTTATTTGCATCCTCAATCCCGTGCTTCTCTCTTGAAAGATCGGCAATCGTCTTCTCTACCGGCAGAGACTCCCCGGTTAGCATAGATTCGCGCACGTGGAGATCTTTTACATCGAGTAGTCGGGCGTCCGCAGGTACAAGATCTCCTGCCTTGAGTTGGATGACATCTCCCGGAACCAGATCGGCTGTGGGTAGATCAACGAATTGACCGTTCCTCATTACTATCGCTGTAATGGCAATCTGTTTCTGTATTTCCTCAACTGCATGGCGGGCTTGAAAGTCCATCAAAAAATTCAGAAGCACACTGAACATTACAATGGCAATGATGATGAGTCCACCAATATGCTCGCCAAGAGCAAGAGATATGGCGCTGGCAACGACAAGGATGATCACAAGCGGATTAGCAAAGAGACCCAAAAAGCTGAACAATGCAGCGAAACGGGATTCGTGATCCAGACTGTTAGGGCCATAGAGACGGAGTCGCTGGTTGGCTTCTTCTGATGTCAGACCATTAGGAGTCGCCTGAAGAAGCTGGAACAACTCGAGTAGCGACCGATCCCAGAAGGCATCAAGAGGCTTTGTTGGCGTTTCCATCGCTAGGTTCCTTCCGCTACTGCCGTGGGATCTAGAGGTTGCTATGTTTAGGCGCCTTTCGTGCTATTTGTCGCTTGAACGCGGATCCTACGCTTTCATGACTCCATAGAAACGAGGTTAGTGTTTTGTATATGCGGTTATTGTGATCTTCGTCACAGTGACCGCGTTCGCGGAAGATAGTTCATGCGTGAGGCCGGTCGGGAGAAGTGGTGCGAGGAAGCAGCTGCCAAGTTCAAGCCCGGATGCGAGGAGCATACTGGGTGCTGAAACATGGCCGCGTATCTGTCATGTCCTATGGCTGGCCGAACATTGATGAGTCCTTCGACCCATGCAAAGACGCAGGCTTTCTACCCATCGGACACAGGGTACTCCACAGAGGGCTATAACCAAAGCGAATGACAGCTCTGGTACCGCTCGTTCGAAGTTTCATGGCCGAATGAGTTGGTTCTGCATCTCTTCGCAGGCGGTGGTAGTTCGTGCTTGGCTGGTTACTCACCTCCTCGTCGGAAAGGCAGCGTAGCTCCGAGCGGCTCTGTGTTGAGCCCGAGTCAAACATCGAAAATTTGAGCGATGAAGATCCACTCGTAGACCGCTAATCGGACGCAAGTACAGATTTAAACCAACCGGTTGAAGACTGAAGAGCATACTAAGCTGGAGGCAACTCCATGATCTCTTTCGATAGTGCGCATCGTGCCGTACATTATCCTGAGGACCGCCGATTTCGTATCTGGATACGGCCCTCGGTTTTGATTGTCCTTTTCTCCCTGGTTCTGGTTCCGGTAGTGATTGCGTTGGTGGAGGTGATGCTCTATGGCCTTCCGCAGCTGCCGGCATTGCCGCAATTCATCGAAGGGCAGATGAGCGGGCCTCATGGGTTTCCCGGGTGGGTTCGGTGGAGCCACTTTTTCAATTTCCTTTTTTTGATGCTACTGATACGGAGCGGGCTGTCAATCCTGATGGACCATCCGCGGCTTTACTTCAATAACGATTGCACACCCGGTTCGGAGTGGATTCGGTTTACGCCGATCCGCGTCCCGAAAGACCGCGTGTGGACGGCGAAGGATGACGCGCGATACATATCGCCGGTGGTTGCGCTGCCGGGATACCGGCACACCGTGGGAGTGGCGCGATCGTGGCACTTCATCACGGTGTATGGGTTTATTCTGACCGGGATATTTTTTGTTGTTTGCCTATTTACGACCGACCAGTGGATGCGTCTGGTCCCGACATCGTGGGATACAGTGACGGAGGCGTGGAGAACGTTTGTGTATTATGCGAACTTCCACTTCCCACCGGAGCCGAATGGGTTCTATGGGTATAACGCTCTACAGCAGATTGCGTATGCCGCGACGGTGTTTGTGATGGCACCGCTCTCGATCATGACGGGACTGGCAATGTCGCCGGCGCTGGTAAACCGGTTCCAGTGGTATCCGAGGCTATTTGGAGGGCGGCAGTCGGCGCGGTCGATCCACTTTCTGCTGTTGAACGGATTTCTCGCGTTCATCGTGGTGCATGTGACGCTAATCTCGATTACCGGATTTCGGCGGAATATGAACCACATCGTGATGGGGACGGACAACCTGCATCCGATCGGGATGATTTTGGGGTTTGTGGGGATTGCGGTGGTAATGCTTTCGTGGATCGCGGCACACTATATTTCGTGGAAGCATCCGCGTGCTTTGCAACATGCACAGAAGGCGGTGGCGTATCCTCTGCTGCTTGCCAGTCTGAACCGCTTTCAGCCGGCGGAGAAGTATACGAAAGACCATATCTCGCCGCACTTCTGGCCAAATGGGAAGCTGCCGGTGCGGGAGGACTGGAAAGCGATGGTAGCGGACAAGTTTGCCGACTACAGGCTGAAGGTCGGTGGACTGGTCGAGAATCCAGTGGAGCTTTCGCTGGAGGAGTTGAGGGCGCTGGGGATGGAGGACTTTATTACCATGCACCACTGCATCCAGGGCTGGTCCGGCGTGGCAGAATGGGGTGGAGTGCCAATCCGGAAGCTGGTGGAACTGGTGAGGCCGCTGCCTTCGGCGCAGGTGTTGGCGTTCTTCTCGTTCGGCTATTCGCTGTATGGGGCGGAGTACTACGATACCCAGAGCCTGGAGAATGTGTTGAAATCAGAGTGCATCCTTGCGCTGGAGATGAATGGTGCGCCGCTGACGGAGACCTATGGCTCTCCGCTACGTTTGCGGGTCGAAAATCAACTAGGTTACAAGATGGTGAAGTGGATTGAACGGATCGAGTTTGTCGGCAGCGAAAAGGACGTGGGCAAGGGCGAGGGCGGGAGCAACGAAGACGACGAATACTTTGATCTGTTACCTAATATCTGATGCCCCAGAGATCTAAACCTCGGCCTCCGCGCGTTGGCTCGGAGAATGTCAGTACGGCGCTGGCTCACCTGCGTTTGAGCTGGCTGCTGAACCACTTTCCTCCGCTGCTGATCTGGACGCTGTATGTATTTGTGAATGGGTTTGTGACGATTGCGTTGCTGGCTCTGCTGGCCGTGGTGAGCGAGACGGCGTTTGTGTTTCCGTCACTGGGGCCGACGGCGTATCTGTTTTTCTTTTCTCCGATGGGTCAATCGTCAAGTCCGCGGAATGCGATTCTGGGCCATGCCATCGGGCTGGCTTGCGGGTATGGTGCGTTCTGGGCGGCGGGCCTGGAGCATGGGGCACCGAACTTTCACGACGGGGTGTACTGGCCGAGGATTCTCTCTGCGGCGCTCTCGCTGGCGTTTACCGGGGCGTTCATGGTGCTGCTGCGAGTGAACCATCCTCCGGCGGGCGCGACGACGCTGATTGTTGCGCTGGGGATTCTGTCGACGCCGTACCTCTTGGTGGTGATTGAGGTGGCGGTGGTGCTGCTGACGGTGCAGGCCTTCGTGATCAACCGGATGGCAGGGCTGCCTTATCCCTTGTGGCAGAGTGCAAAGGTGGATGAGGGTGAATCCTAGGGAAGCTCTACGGAGATGTTTGATTTGTTCGCACCCCCGGCATACGAGAATGGCGAAGGTGGTGGTGGCGAGATCAAACTTAATGTGTATCATGGCGCCATCACGCACGAGTGCTACTTCTGCGGCGATCTTTCGCGGGACATTTAGCCAAGCCGGGAGCCAGGTGACCAGAGGATAGCCTCCTCATATCGTATCAACTGCAACAGAGCCTTGAGCAACACTGTCTTACCGGAGCCATTCGGGCCAATAATGGCCAAGGCATCTCCGCGTTCACCTCGGAGTTCAAGCCGCGGATTACCGTGCGATCACCAAAGCCAACGGTCAAATCGCGCACCGAAAGCAAAGGATTCACAATTAAGTGCCCTCCATCTCGAGGTTTGACATCATATGTTTTACTCAAACTTACGATGTGATGGGCGCCGCTAAGGCTTGTGGCCGGCATCACTGGCAAAATCCGGTTTTATGCATAGATTAGTATTTCGGTGGCTTAAGTGCTCCCCGCGAAACTGGCTACAATGGGGAACTCCGAAACCTCACATGGGGCAGCGGACTCGCTGTAAGGAGCTTTTTTATGAAACGAAGTCACATTGCCATCGCGTTCGCGTTTTTTGTGGCGTTCGCTATGGAGAGTGTTCCTGCTCAACATCACAAACAGGGTAATGAATCCGGGATATCTATATCTAGCCCGTCGTTCGCCACTCCTTCATCCATACTGGAGGAACACAAACACCTCCATCACCAGCTTGATGAAGCGCTCGCCTCGGGAGGAAAAACGGAGGCTAGCGCCAGGGTGGTGGCGGATGCACTCCTGCCGCACTTCGAGGCAGAAGAGGCCTACGCTATGCCACCCCTGGGACTGCTGGAGTTCATCGCGGATGATCGACCCTTAAGCGGCAAGCAGATGGATGAGGCCATTAAGATGGCCGCCCAACTCCAGGCACATTATGAGCAGATGATCCAGGAGCATCGGCAAATTCAGTCGGCACTGAAGGCCTTAGCATCGGCAGCGCGTCAGGAACACAAGCCGGAGGTGCTTGCTTTCGCCGAGGCTCTGATGCTTCACGCACAGAATGAAGAGCAGGTCCTCTATCCCACTACGCTGCTGATTGGCAAGTACCTCAAGCTTCGGCAGATGTCCGGTCAATAATGAAATTCTGGCGTAGCGACTGGCACTGCCACGCGGGGTGAAGAAGCCGTCTCTCAACTTTAAAGGTTGGTGAAACAAACTATGGCGCGATCACACCCTGATCTGATTCGCTTCTCTGTCTGGCCGATGTACGCTACACGTTTTCTTTGATCAGAGGCCAACACGTTTTACCGATGCTTGGCAGGAGGTGTAAGCATTCGATTAGAGAACGACTGTTGCGCCTATTCTGAGGGTGATAGGATCTCGTGCATCAATGAAGTCAAGGAGTAATCTCATGGTATTGGAACTCACGATAATTCCACGCGGACGGGATCTCTCGATTAGCAGCGATATTGCGGGCCTCGTCAAGATCATAGAGGCCAGTGGCCTCGACTACCGAATGACTGCATTTGGTACTTTGGTCGAAGGTACGTGGGACCAACTGATGAGTCTGGCGAAGGAGTGCCATTTTGAGGTTCGGAAAAAGTCTGAGCGGGTCCTTACCATGATGAGACTTGACGATTATGGTGAGCGAACGGGTGAGATTGAGGGTGCGGTAAGTCGGGTCGAACAGAAGCTTGGTAGGGCTGTGAAGAAATAATACCCTCGCACGAACGATCGTTGAATATTGGAAAACAGGTTGGAACTGTACCGGAGGAAACGAGCACAGATAAGCGCATCGGCCCGTCTCAAGAGTTCCCGCGCGTGGAGTCTCTGGAGGGTTGATAATATCGAGTCCAGTACGGAACTGCCTGCCTTACTTTGCATCATCGACGATGCACTGTATGTTGCGATGAGCGACGCTTGGGGTAGTGCTTTGTAGCCCGGACCTCAGCGAGACATCATCGAATCACCTTCGGTGGAAGTGTGTTCCACCAACCATCGATACGACCATTTACACCAACTCGGTTGGATGATCTCGCATACTGACCATGGTACAAACCAGGCTGCTCTCGATGTAACAACTCTCGGGTACGGTGTCTGGGTGCGGAGCATCCAGCCGCCGTGCCCCCAATTTGCGTGCTCTGCGCTATTTTGCTCCGACGTATAGTGGCTATTCCCCTTCAAAGTGTTCGATCACACCCTGTAAACCAGAATGTCGTAATCTGAGTCACAAGTGCACAGGTCTCAGCAGAGGTGGAAGTATGACGCCGCAGGAACGAATAGAAATACTGCATGGAACTGAACTATTTGCCAACGCTTCAGCTGAAGCATTGAAACTGCTCGCCAGCCACGCTGTGGAACGGCACCTGCATCGAGGAGAAATTCTCTTCGTTGCCGGAGAAACGGCCCGAGGGTTGTATGTGGCTATCTCCGGGGCGCTCCGGGCTTACCGCGAAAACGAGGACGGGCGTGAACAAACCATCCGAGTGGAACGCGCCGGCGGCACGTTTGCGGAAGTTCCGGTCTTCGATAATGGAGCGTATCCTTCCACGGTAATCGCCGAAGAGGAGTCCGTGGTCCTGTTCCTTGCAAAAGAAGATGTGAGGTATGTTCTGCTCCAAAATCCGGAGGCGGCGCTTGCAGCCCTGGGCGTCCTGGCCAGCCGGCTTAGAAAGATGGCAACACTGCTCGAACGAGTCTCCTTGCAGGATGTTACCCAGAGATTGGCGGCGATGCTGGTGGAAGAGGCGGCAATCTCTGGCGATGTCAAGGACGGCGTCTCCTTCTCTCTACCCGATCCTCATCAAAGGATCGGCTCACGTCTAGGATCGGTGCGCGAGGTCGTCACGCGGATTCTACGCCGATTCGTCAATGAGCATCTGATCGCCATCCATGGACATCGCATCACAATCCTCAATGCCTCGGCTCTACAAGCAAAGGCGAAGATGGATCCTTCTAAAACTCATACCCTGACTTGATGGAAGATTCGTGCACGCGGCAAAACAGAAAGCCGGTTAGCCTGTGAGTTGCAGATCCCCTTCAACACCAATCACTTGAGCACATCGGTGACTTAAGTCCTATGCAGCATGGATTCCAACGCCAAAGATGAAGAGCAGAGGAAATCATGATGCAGGATTCTCATACTGGTGCCATTGGGCGTGCTTCCTATCTCGCCCCGTCTGAATTACCTGGCGCGGGACAACATCCCGACAAGATGCAGGGACACTGGGTACTGGCTCGCGTTGGAAAGAGAGTGCTGCGGCCAGGTGGAATCGAGCTTACCTGGCAAATGCTCGATACCCTCGCAATTGGTCCGCAGGACCGGGTTGTCGAGTTCGCTCCAGGACTTGGTGTGACGGCGAAGATGGTTTTACAAAAGCATCCCCGGGCGTATTGGGGCGTCGAACGCGAACCGTCTGCGGCTCACCAATTGCAACAGCGGTTTGCCGGACCCAGCACTCAGATTGTGCAGGCCAGCGCCGAACAATCGGGACTGCCCGACGCCTGTGCGAGCGTGGTCTATAGCGAAGCATTATTAAGTATGCAGACTCCGCAGCAAAAGAATCGTATCGTCGCCGAGGCTTGCCGCTTGTTGGCAGCCGGGGGGCGGTACGGGATTCATGAACTCTGTCTCCTGCCGAACGATATACCGGACTCTCTGCGTCAGGAGATTCAGGCAGCTATGTCGAGAGATATCCATGTAGGGGTGCAGCCGCTTTGCCGGGATGAGTGGATCAGGTTGTTCAGACAGAATGGACTCAAGGTGACCTGGAGTGGTGAAGCGCCCATGCATTTGCTGGAGCCGCGCCGGCTGCTACAGGATGAAGGACTGATGGGCAGTCTGCGCATCGCATTCCGTGTGGCAACCAGGCCGGAACTCGGTTCGAGGTTTCGTTCCATGCGGCGGCTCTTCGCCCAGTATGGAGAACATCTCGGAGCGATCTCACTCGTTGGCGAGAGGGAACAGGTGATTGCCTGAATCTGTTCATTCCGGATGCGGAAGTCAGGTTGAAAGTTGTGGAGGATCCCATGCAAAGGGGATTACCACATCGAAACATCCTCACCGCATGAAATCGGAACGTATCGCATATTTACTCCCACTAAGGCCCCGATGACTTCGACAGACATTCCAAATTGAAGCGATGATCGTCTTTACTTCTCGAGTTCGTCCGGCACCGGCGGCTGACTCGCGGAGGTGGAACGGTCGCTAAGGCTATTGATGTACCAGATAATCGCATTCAGCTCGCGTTCATCGCTGTGCGCGGGGCCGGATAGCATCGCGCCGTAGGTTGTTGGCATTCTATTCGGTGGAAAGCCCTCCAACTGCAAATGCTCGGGGTGGAGTATGGCATCCCTCAAAAATTGATAATTGGCGACCGCCGTAGTGCCATCGGAGAGTTTTTGCGGATAGCCTGCGAGGTTCTTCCATGTTGGTCCGATGCCCTTGGTGCCATCGACTTGATGACATGCTCCGCAACCCATGTTTTGAGCCACCTGCTCTCCCAGAACATGAAGCGACGTCGCTTGGACTCCTAGGGCGTTCGTGCCTCCCATGTTTTCAGCAGTAACGGTCGATAGCGGAAGAGACAGCAACGCACTGGGGGCCGGAGCTACGCCAAATCCGCCTGCTGCTGCGGCATTCATGGCCACCATCAGCACCAACATCGGCCATCCCAGGCCTCGCACATAAGCCTGGGCCGCGAAGACCGCCAGCCAACTGAAGGCGATAATCCCCAGGTGGTCAAGCATGTGCAACCCGTGGTGCTCCATGAGGTAGGCATATTCCGATGGCCACATCAGAATCAACCCAAGGATGGGTGCCAGAATTGCCCAAATGATCCATGCGCTGCGCTCGGAGTGTCGTGCCGGAAGCTTGGCAGCCATAGCAATTGCCAGCATCCCCGCACCCAGGGTCATTCCGGCATGCAGTAGATGGTGGACGGGAATGCTCGTCATCCCCATGTGTACAGTTGCTGCAATCCCGCCAACCATGATGACAGCGCCAACAACTCCCGTTCCAACCAATGTCATTCGTGTAATCGAATCGCGAGACTTCATGAGATGTCATCCCTCAAATTCTGAGGCCACAACATACGGTCTGCTGAAAAGCCTGATCGGAGCCGCAACCCTTCGAAAAACGCTAGAGTAAAGCCGAGAAGCATGATGATGACCCCGATCGTAGCGAACTGGGCGATCAGCGGTCCCGGCAGCGGTTGCGTGTCGTATCTTCGGGGTACTCCGGTTGCACCGCCGAAGTAGAATCCGAGGAGAAAGACCACCATGCCTCCAAACGACAGAGTGAAGATCAGCGAGCGCATCAGTTTGCTTGTACTGTGCTCGCTGCGCGATTCCAGCAGGAGAAACACCCAACCCATTACAAACAGCAGGCAGCCTCCCAGTAAATAAGTATGGAAATGAGCCGGCACCCAAAGTGTATTGTGCAGATGCAGGTTGAACGGGACACTGGCGTCAATCTCCGCGCCAATGCCACCGACGACCCAGCCAATCAAACCGGAATACATAAAGACGGCGCCGAGGGTCCACCGCGTCCGGGACCGCCACACCAGCATCAGGGCGCCGAACACCGTCACCGCAGTCACTGGAATCGCCGTCAGATACGAGGATAGTTCGCCAAAATATTGGAGGATCTGAGGCTGGGAAGAAACGTCCATATAAAGATGATGGAAGTAATTGGTCAAAATAAAGACCAGCGAACTCCACCAGGCAATTACGAATACCTTCGAAGTATGGTATTCGCGTTTGGTCACATAGGATAAGCCGACATAAATAAACGCGGCCAGCATGTAAATAATCAGGTTGGCCAAAGCGTGCATGTAGAGATACGTAAGGTTTTTCGCCCACAGAGGGTCGATCAGCACGCGCGGATCGATCCATCGTACCAGGAGGGCGACTCCCAGGAGCATGGCAACCATGCCAGTGATCAGCCCATCCAGGCCCGCAACCACGGCGGGAAATGCCTCGGGCGGTGGAGGTTCGTGACCCGCGGCTGCGAATGCTTTAGGGCACCAGACAAAGTTCCACCCCAGAGCTCCGCGCAGACCCCCATACGCTCGTAAAACGGCTCCCAATATTTGAAAACACCAGATCATCCACCCAATGTTGATCAGCATCATGCCGATAAGAAATACGCCCGTGGCCCAGCCGGGCCAACTGCCAATAAAAGGCAAAGGATAAAGAAAAGTGTATAAACCGGCGTAGTGCCCAAACACAACTGATATCACGACGCCTGCCACTCCCAGCATGAGCAGAGCCCACGCCGCTACCGCCAGCGGTGCGCTAAGACTGATTCGCCGGCGCATGAGGAACCATAGCCCGCCCATCGCGCACACCACGAGCGCGATAATCATTCCGGCGCCGTGCAAGGTTAGCAACTCATAAAAGACATCCGGCGGAATCGATAGCCACTGTGCCTGGGCCATGCGCATGGTCAGGCCTACGAGCATCATCACGGCTGCGATGATCAGACCGAAAGCGAGGTAGAGCTTCATCACATTGCGGCCAGCGGAATCGTTGGTTGAGATCACTCAGTACCCCCCGACCGTGAACTCTTTTTCCATCAGTGCGTGGCCAACTCCGCAGTATTCCAGACATCGTACCGTGTAGCGTCCGGATTTCTGGAAGGTAACTTCCAGATTGTTCACATAATCCGGCATGGCCTGAGTTTGTGCGATCAGCTCACCTTTCGAGTTATAGATCCCGAAGTTATGGTTGACGTCTCGCGAGGTTACTTCAAAAATAATTCGCTGTTTCAACGGTAGGTGGGAAGGCATGATGAAAGTGAATTGCTGGGCGATCACCGGCACCCTCAGCGCTGGACCTTGTGCCGTCACTCTCGAAAGATAGGGAAAAAAGGGGAGGGTGGCCACGAAAGCCGCCAGGAGGAAGAGTGTTACAAAGAGGAACCATTTGCTCCGAACGGCATATCCGCGACGGTGCATTTCAGTCTGATCTTCGATCGGCTGACGCGTAGATAGCGCTACAACAACGAAAACCGATCCCACTCCGCCAGCCAGAAGAAGGAAGATCAGCAATAACTTTGACGTAGCGCCCATGCTCTCCTTTCTATCTTCTGGCTATGGCGTGTTGGCCATCCACTTGAGAGAATCTGCCTTATCCCCCTATGGTTCCGTTCATTGCATGACCTAGTTCACGCTCGTTTTCTGGGCCTCAACCTCTGCCTGTTTCAAGGCACGCGGAAAAAGAATGTTGTTCTCCAGGTGAATATGTTGATGCAGATCCGATTCCAGTTCTTCGATTGCGCGGTACAGCGCACGCCACGTCGGGCACGCATCGGCTGGCGGGGTGTAGTTGTTAGTCAATGTTCGTATGGTTTGGAGCTCCTCACCCGTTTGATCGTGGTCCGCCATCATGCGAGTGATAGGCATCTTGACGCTGCCCTTTGCCGGCGCCGGCAGTTCTGGTTGCTGCTCGGTTCCTAATGCCGAAATATAAGGAAATAGGTTTGTCTCCTCGCATTCGGTGTGATGCCTCAGTTCCGAACCGAATACCGCGACAGCTTTACCCAACTGGAAGACCTCGACATGCTCGGCTCCGTGGCGCTGCTCTACCTTGGCCATCAGATCGTCGATCAGCTTGAGTTGCTCACGAGTATAGGCGTGATGCTTCTTGACGATGTATTCAGATAGTTCTTTCAAAGGAGCATGCAGCCACTCGGTTTCCACCGGCTTTACGCTGCGCTGTTGGTAACTTGCCAGTTTCTCGAGCACCGGTGCAAGCTCTATGTTGCGTTTCGTGCATGCCTCTGCCAGGGTGTGCTGACCATGGCAGCAGTAGTCGATCCCGATCCGCTCGAACTCCGGAATGGCACTTGGATACCCAACTGCGATATCGCGTACCGATGTCTCTGACGTAATAACCATAACAACACCTCCTCACTTCATCTTCGACAATATCCGCTGTTCGGTGCCCATGCAGTGACATAGGTCACCCCACAGAGTCACAACCCTGAACCCTGCGGTTACAGTTAGGATGACTCTCCATCAGGCAGTGATTTTTAGAACAGCGTGGAGCTGTGTTCTGGACCACAGTATCGGACGGAGGAAAGGAAAGCGTAGTGGTCTGTGTGTAGTCTGCGCCGACACGGCTTCCGGACGTTGGGGCCCATTCGGCTTAGGAGCCTTCAAAGGCTGATCTGCTTTGCTTCAGAGAATTTGAGGCCTAGCAGACAGCGGTGACATTGGAGCCGCAGGTGGTGGGGAAAGGGGGCTTGGCCGTGGGGCTCCATCTGTCTTGAAACTGCATCGGAGATCAGGCCGATCGCGATATGGGCGAGTGAACTCAATCACCTTCTATACTGTCATCAGGAGGTAATCATGCTCGCCAGCTTTTCCGTAGTTCCCATGGGTGCCGGGGAAGGCGTCAAGGAAATCGTCGCCGAGGCTCTGGCCATCGTTGACGACTCCGGCCTGCCCTATCAACTCGGCCCCATGCACACCGTGATAGAGGGCGATTCCGAACAGGTGCTTGATGTGATCCTCCGCTGTCATCGCCGCGTGCTCGAACTGGCTCCACGTGTACTCACCAATATCACCCTGGATGATCGCAAGGGTGCTACCGGCCGTCTCCAGGGTAAGGTTCGTGACGTCGAGCAGATACTCGGCAAACCACTCTCTCGTCCCTAAGCACGAATTCGATGCTGGCCGCATTGGAGTTGTGAGGCACCCCGCCGCTACGCTTTCTTCTCCAACTCTCCGTGCTCGATCTCCGTAGCCAGCAGATTTTGCTTCCCCGTCATTCGCCGATACTCCAAGTGCATACTCACTCGCCATCGCAGAATCATCCCAAACGCCAGCACAAAAAACAGCCCTGCCGTCTGTTGCATCGTCAGCACCTTATCGAAAAATCCCCGTGCAAAGAAGCGAACGGCTGCTAACACTGTCACCACCAGAAAGAACACAGCCGAACGCTGCATCATCACGGTCTGACCGTCGAACGTTAACTTCGACGTGCGAATCAGCGGCTCTGCCAGCACTAGAGCCCCAATCACAAATGCTCCAACTGCCCACATCCAGGGAACCCGGAAGACCGGCAACACGAACATGCAAAACCCCGTCGCCATGCCCAGGGGAGGGATAAGGATCTTGCGAGCCGTCACCGCAGTACGGCCCTCGCGAACGCGCCACGTCATCACTCCAACAAAGCCTACAATTGCGCCTATTGCCGATATCCCATGAATAGAATTCATTATGAAAATCGTACTCCACTCCGCGAGTTGGGCTATGCCGAGTTTATTTAAGGAGAACGTCCTAGACTAAGTAGCAGTGAGATCTTATGTGCAGAAGAAAAGGTGTCACGATGCCAAGAGCTTCTGGATAGTCGGGAATGGAACCCGTTCATCTTCAGAGCGCACGAAGCAGAAGGAGTAAAACGATGAAGAGGCTACTGGTTTTCCTGTGCCTGGTGACGGGCACGTTAGCGGCTCAACAGGCTAAGGTCACACCGTTGATGCAGAAAGATCTTACGGGCATCCCTGGTAAGGAAGGCGTGATGCTCACCGTGGAGTACGCTCCCGGAGAGGACAGTGCCATCCATCGGCACAACGCCCATGTCTTTGTCTACGTGCTTGAGGGAACCGTCATCATGCAGGTGAAGGGCGGCAAGCAACTGACCCTCGGCCCTGGACAGACCTTCTATGAGTCGCCTGAGGACATCCATGTGGTCAGCCGCAATGCCAGCAAAACCAAGCCGGCCAAGTTCCTTGTCTTCTTCGTGAAAGACAAGGGGGCTCCGTCCCTCGTCCCGGTGAAGTAACCAAACCGGATAAGTCACGAGTTCGTGATAAAGGTGCTTTATGGAACAGCGATGGCGTCTTGCAGATTTCAGCGCACTCTTTCTCCGGCTGGCGCTGGCGACAGCATTTCTCTCCGCCGTAGCCGACCGCTTTGGATTGTGGGGAAGTATCGGTCAACCACAGGTGGGCTGGGGCGATTTTTCTCACTTCATCGCCTATACGGAGCGTCTGACCTCGATCCTGCCGATATCTCTTGGGCCGACACTGGCATGGGCCGCGACGGTTGCGGAAACTACGCTCGCTTTGGCTCTCCTGATCGGATGGTTCACGCGGGTAGCAGCGTTTCTCAGCGGAGTCTTGCTTCTCCTGTTCGCCCTGGCGATGACATTTGCCCTCGGCATCAAGGCGCCTTTTGATTTCTCCGTCTACACTGCTTCCGCAGCGGCATTTCTGCTCGCGGATTATGAGGGCTACAAGCTTAGCCTGGATGGACTGATACGGTTACGAAAACGTTAGGCCATCAACCAACCATCGCGTTTGTCGATCCGAAACAAAACCAGTCTCGCTCGGCCGCGACCTCAAAGCTGACTTCGAGTTCGACACACAAGCCGTGAGGGAGGCTGGTAATGCCGGTTACGAGCCGGGAGTGGTTCTTTTCCACACCGAAGATGTCTCGGAAGAGTTCCGATGCGGCATCGGTGACCACTGTGTGCTCCCGAAAAGTGTCCGTCGCAACCTGGGGGAGCCACTTTACCTCTTCGGATGCGGCCTAAGCTACGCCACCTCTAAATTCTCGAATCTCAAGGCGGGCACCACGCGCCTCACCAAGAGCGGTCACATCACTGTGGACGTAAACGTCACGGACTCCGGACCGCGCACCGGCGATGAGGTCGTTCAACCGTACGTCAAGCACCTCAAGCCCAAAGTCGAACGCGCCCGGGGAAGAGCTAGAGGCTTCCAACGCGTCACCCTCCAGCTCAACGAAACCAAAACGATCCATATCCCCCTCCAAGCCCAACAACTCGCCTACTGCAGCGAGCAACAGGCAAAGTTCATCGTCGAGTCCAACCTCATCAAAGCGGTATCGATAGTTGGGCAAAGGTCGAAGGTATAGCCAAACAACAAACGAAAGCGAGGAGCGCACCTTACGCTCCTCGCTGTGAAACAGGCCGATGTGCAACCGAAGGTAGTATCTGACCTTCCTCTACGGAGTCAGAAAGCTGAAACTCCTCTTTCTATCCGCGGTTCAGCCGTGCCTTCCTTTAGAGGTTGTACGTGCGGCCTCGGTGTGCGCCGATCAGAATTTGAAACAGGCGATGCCCGATCAACTCGTGAAGCGACAGCAATTCCTTGTTGGCCCTGACGAGCGAGTCCACGTCTCCCGGATCCGCTCCTGCTCCGCCCGCCTTCAGGCTATCGGTTGCTTCCTTGATAATCGGATCCGAGATGACATCTCCCGCCATCTCCCAGAGCGTGATAAAGCGGTCTACCATAGTGGGCACGCTCACGGAAAAAACGCCGTGGTTGCTGGTGGTCCGCGGCGGCTTGTAGTCGAGATTGAAAGGGCCGTTGTAATGGTGGGTGCGCAAGAGAACGAGCACATTCAGCCAGTCCAGCGGATTGACGAGGCCAATCGCAATATCGACATCGTGCTTCAGGCGATAGCCGTCGTTGATATCAAAATGAAATAACTTGCCGCTCAGCAACGCACGGGCCAAGGAGGCTCGCGGTGCGGCTCCCCACATCAACTCATGGAGATACTCCGGGTTGAGGCCCACCATCTCCGGATGCTTGACGAGCGCGGAGGAGATGAAGGCCAGCATGGAGTCCGAGGTGGGCAGCAAGATCTCGGCCTGGGGCTCGAACGGCTTGGCTTCGAGGCAATGCTTAAGGGTAGGCCGCCCTTTCTTTCTCGCGATCTCGATGTCCGCATCGCAAGCCGCATTGAGGCTATCGGCAAACCAGCGCAGCGTCTGGGTTTCGTCGATTGCGCCCTGGATGGCATAGCCCAGCATCCCTGGCCAGTAAACGCAAAATTGCGCTCCCAGTTCGTGGCCAATGGCAACAGCATTGGTCAGGCGGCGTTTGGTGTATTCACGAATGTCCGGAGATTCCGCCGCGGGACCGGCGGCCCATACGGGGTGGTGAAATGTCTCAGAGGTGATCATGGAGCATTTCATGTCATGCTTTGCCAGCGTGGCTTTGATGCGGCTGACGATCTCTTCCTGCCTTGGTGTGAACAGGTCATTGGTGGGGATAACATCCGTGTCGTGCGTGCACCAATAGCCGAGGCCGATCTTGCTGTACTCCTCGATCACCGTCTCGAACGTAATCGGCGATCGTACTGGAGCATGGAAGACCGCTTGTCCCTGATAGGAAGCCGCCCATTGCGGACCAGTGATGAAATAACGCCGCCGCACTTCCGACGTGTAACTGCCGCCACATGCTTGTGTCAGCCGATTAACTAATCCGATTTGCTTGTCTTGCGGGATGCCGTCCATAAATAGGCCTCACCTGATGGTGTGATAAGGATACCCCTTGGTACACGTAGTGACCATGAGCTACAAATTCTCATACGAGCCACAGCTTTTGTCGTGGACGTGGGAGACACGATCGTATGGAGAGACACGGATATTTATCTACACACGGTTACCGCCGTTAATCGAAAGCCCTTCCGGAATGCCCGGCTCTTTTTGTACCACTTGAGAAGCGATAAAACTGGAACAAGAGGAGCGTTCGATGTCACGAGGGAAGAAGCATACAGCGGAGCAAATTGTGAACCTGCTGCGGCAGGTTGAAGTTGGTGTGGCGAACGGGAAGACGTTGCCGCAGGCTTGCAAGGAAGCGGAGATCGTTGAGCAAACGTACTTCCGATGGCGCAAGGAGTATGGCGGATTGAAGGTGGATCAGGCGCGGAGGCTGAAGGAGCTTGAGCAGGAGAACGCGAAGCTGAAGCGGCTGGCGTGCCGTGTGGTGAAGCAGCCACGCGGCACCCAGCGCTACCGGCCGATGCAGCGAGACGACGAAGACACCCCCCAGGCCATCGTAACGTTGGCCAGCCAGTATGGTCGCTATGGATACCGCCAGGATCACGGCACTGCTCCAGCGGGCTGGCTGGCATGTTGGCAAGGACCGGGTGGAGCGGATCTGGCGTCGTGAGGGGCCGAAGGTTCCACAGAAGCAGAAGCCGAGAGGGCGGTTGTGGCTCAACGACTGGGTCATGTGCGCGGTTGCGGCCGGAGCATGTCAATCATGTCTTTGCGATGACTTCGTCAGCGCAAAGACCCAGGATGGAAGGATGGTGCGGATGTTGAATCTGATCGATGAGCACATCAGGGAGAGCTTGCTGGTGCGTCCGGAGCGACGTTGGAGCAGCGCCGAAGTGATCGAGGCGCTGGCGGACGTGATGGTGTTGAAGGGTGTGCCGGAACATATCCGTTCCGACCATGGGCCAGAGTTCGTCGCCAAAGACCTGCGGAAATGGCTGGCTGATACGGGGGCGAAGACACTCTACATCGAACCCGGCAGTCCATGGGAGAACGGGTACTGCGAGAGCTTCAACTCAAAGTTGCGTGACAGCTCCTCAACGGCGAGATCTTCTACTCGCTCAAAGAGGTGCAGGTCCTGGCCGAACGCTGGCGGGTTCACTACAACACCATCAGACCGCACTCGTCGCTCGGTTATCGCTCTCCGGCACCCGAAACCTGGGCGCTTCAAACGGATTTCACCGGGCGTGGAGAGCTGGAAATCGCTACGCACATCCCATCCGGCACCTATCCAGATATTTGAAAAGCTGCGTTACACTAACAATCCAGCTGGTACAAAAGATCGGGCACACCATGATGGCGGATCACGATTAGACAGGCGAAGAGCTCCAAACATTGAAGGACACACAAAAGATGGGATGTCGCTCATGTGATTCAAGCCACTTCAAATGAAAGGCATAAGATCGAGATTACAGGGAGGTTCTATCATGGCCTTCACTGATTCCACAGAACATCGGTGATCTAGGTCACAGACCGTAAGGCGGGAGCCACCTATGCTCTGTGTATCGGTTCGATCTCGTCCTTCGAGAACCGTGGATAGCGAGAGAGTAGATGAGCATTGCACCGGTTCATGTTCTAGCAAAACCAATCGAACCCGATTTGCAATCTGGATTGCAAGTATTGCTTTTATCTGGCGAAGGAGACGCTCTACCCACAGGCTTCCAAATGGGCCATGCCCCCGGAAGTTCTGGAGTTGCACACCCGGCGATACATTGTGGCAAGCCGACGCTGCTGGGTGTGGAGTACTTTCAGCAGATGAATTTGGAGAGAGTCATCCATGAATCGTAGAACATTTTTGCCAGCCGGCTTCCACTCCTTTACGGCTTGTTGTCTCCGCCCACACGATTCCGCGTGAGCCGGGCTGTGATTGCCAATTAATCCCTATCGAAAGCTCACCAACTTCCACTCAAACAGTTTGTGGGTATCTCTTGGAATGGTTTTCTTGTGCAATCCAAGTCAATCGCCAGGAGCGATCAGGGAGAACAGAATGTCGGAATATATCAACTCTCAGACAACACATAGTAGGATCGTTATCGTTGGCGGTGGAACTGCCGGAATCATCACAGCCAGCCTGCTGCAAAGGGCTGGTCAGACGGGAATTGCCATCATCGAGCCCTCCGAGCAACACTTCTACCAGCCCATTTGGACACTGGTAGGCGCCGGATTGGTACAGAAGGAAACGAGTGCCAGGACGGAAGCCCGCTATATTCCGAAGGGAGTCCGTTGGGTGCAAGACGCGGTCACGGAAATTGATCCGGAAAAGCAGTACGTCATCACCCACTCCGGCGCGCGCATCGGATACGACTTCCTCGTAGTGGCAGTGGGTATTCAACTCAATTGGAACGCCATTCCCGGTCTGACCGATGCGATTCAGCGCGGCGATGCTTCCAGCAACTACTCCTACGATCTCGCCCCCAGGACCTGGGATTTGATCCGAAACTTTAAGGGTGGCACCGCTCTGTTCCACATGCCGAACAACCCTATCAAATGCCCTGGTGCCCCACAGAAAATTATGTATCTGGCTGCCGATCACTTTCGCCGGAAGGGCATCCTGAAAGATGTAAACGTAATTTACGGTTGCTCCACACCCGCCATCTACGGTGTCAAGGAGTACGCTGCGGTATTGAGTCAAGTTGTCGCGCGCTACGGTATCGACACGCGCTTCAAACAGGAACTCATCGAGATTCGTCCTGAAAAAAAGGAGGCAATATTCCAACTCAAGGGCGATCCCGCGCAACAACGGACCACCATTCCCTACGACATTCTGCACGTCGTCCCGCCGCAAAGTGCGCCCGACTTCGTCCGCGACAGTCCGCTCGCTGACCCCGACACGCCAAAAGAGGGCTGGGTGAAGGTGGACAAATATACCCTGCAGCATCCGAACTACTCAAACGTGTTTGCGCTCGGTGACGTGGCAGGCACTCCCAACGCAAAGACGGGCGCTGCGGCTTCACGCCAGGCACGGGTGGTGGCAAGCAACCTCGTCGCGCTTATCCGAGGCCAGGAACCGACGGCGCGATACGACGGCTACATCGCCTGCCCGGTGATCACCGCCTACGGCCGCATGCTGCTGTGCGAACTCGATTACACACACCGCCCCGCCCCAGCCATCCCCTTCATCAACACGTTCAAGGAGCGCTACGACATGTGGTTATTGAAAAAGTACGGTCTGCCATGGCTTTATTGGAATGTCTTGCTGCGCGGAGGAACAATACCCCTCATGGCCAAACGCGAAGTTCCGGAGGGGCTTCGCGTTTGACGGCCTGATTCTGCAGCGTAAAGTGTTCGGTGCGTCTAAATCTCTTCTTCACGAAAGATCAGCAGAATACCAAAGACAATAATCAATTGTGGAATAACGATGAACCAGCAAATCAACACGATTAATTTTGACGAGCGTCCCTTCATTGCAATCTGGGAGGTGACTCAGGCCTGCGATCTGGCATGTGTCCATTGTCGCGCGTCAGCTCAACCCAATCGCCACCCGATGGAACTCACTACGGATGAGGGCAGTCATCTCATTGACCAGATCTCATCCATGAAAGTACCCGTGTTTGTGCTCACTGGTGGAGATCCGATCAAGCGACCTGACCTGTTTGAATTAATCGAGCACGCGCATCAAGCTGGCGTGCGTGTGTCTCTGACGCCGAGCGCCACTCCTTTGCTGACTGGAGAGATTATCGACCGGCTGAAACAGGCTGGCTTGGCCCGGCTTGCTGTCAGCATGGATGGCGCGAGTGCAGCCACGCACGATGCATTTCGGGGAATGGCAGGCTCCTTTGCGCGAACCCTCGATGCAATCCGCTGGGCAAATGAGACTGGGCTGCCCGTACAGATCAACACCACCTTCAGTCGCCGGAACATCGCCGAGATTGACGCGATTGTAGGGCTCATGGAGACCCTGCCAATTACACTATGGAGTGTTTTCTTCCTGGTGCCCACCGGCCGAGGAAAGTTGGACGATCTGCTGAATGCAGACGAATTCGAGCAGGTGTTCGCAAAGCTCTACAGTCTCTCCGCAACCGCGAGTTTCGATATCAAAACTACTGAAGCGCAACACTATCGTCGTTTCGTGTTACAGCAGCGGGTCGGCGAACGGAGGGCTGGCATAGTTACGCCTTTCGGACCAGAAAGAGCCGCCGATTCAGTTGGGCGCGCACCACGAGGGCTGAACGACGGCAAAGGATTTATGTTCATCTCACACACGGGTGAGGTCTTTCCAAGCGGGTTCCTTCCACTTTCGGCGGGCAATATCCGCCGGCAGCCGCTGGCCTCCATTTACCGAGAGTCTACGTTGTTCCGCGATATGAGAGATACCTCCAGGTTGGAGGGAAAATGCGGTGCTTGCGAGTTCAAAGAGATTTGTGGAGGCTCTCGATCTCGTGCCTATGCGCTCACTGGAAATCCGCACGCGGAGGAGCCCTGCTGCTCCTACGTGCCCAAGGGCTATGTTCCATCGCCTCGAATCGTGAAAACGGCAACAACACTTCACGTGTTGCAGGGAGCGTAAAAACCATGCCTGACGGCTTTCGAGCAAAAGCTTTTCTGTAATACCCAGGCCTGGATCAGTGTGAATTGTTTTCCAGCATTCTCAATCTCTGATCGATGCACAATTTGGCCGGGCATCACGACTCTCACGAAATCGTGACCATCCGACTTTCTTCCCGCTGGGGCTTCATTTTCTGTGCGATCAATCGTGCAATCCTGTCAGCACTCTGAATGCAATCGGGAATACCGGCGCCATGATAGGAGGAGCCTGCCAGATACAAACCGGGATGCTGTGCCGCTATCTTGTTAATCTCGGAAATACGTGCCTGATGGCCTACGTCATACTGCGGGATTGCCTTGTACCAGCGATTGACTTTGGTCAATACGGGGGGCACGGTGATCCCCATAATTGTGCGCAATTCCTGTCGAGCGAGATCTACCAATCGCGTCTCATCTTGTTCCGCCAGGGATTCGGCGCATGCCCCTCCAACAAATACACGGATGAGGGTGCATCCTTCCGGTGCACGATGGTTGAATTTCGAGGAAGCCCAGGAACAGGCGGTGATCTTTCGGCTCTCGCCATGGGGTACAACGAAGCCGAAGCCGTCCAGCGGAAATTCAATCTCCCTACTTTTGAATCCCAGTGAAACTGTTGCGGTGGAGACATAACGGATCGCACGCAGTTTGGTTGCCAACTCGGAATCGATTTGTTGGATCAGATCGGCAGTTACATTGGCCGGGGTAGCGAAGATTATGTCGTCCGCCAGGATCTGCGATCCGTCGCTCAATGCAAGCTTGTACTGATTAATGTGGGAGTCCACGCTCAACACGCGACAGTTTAGCCGAAGGGCGTTGGGGCGTAATTCGGAAACGACTGCATCTGAAAGCTGCTGCAAACCTCCACGCAAGGTCATGAACATCGGGGCGGGTCCGTGTTGCGGGCCATGCGTGGCCTGGGCCCATCGCTTCTTGATCATTGCGCGAACGAGGCCGCCATGCTTTTTCTCCATCTCTGAAAATATTGGAAAGGTGCTTTGCAGGCTAAGCTTTTCAGGGTCTGCAGCATGGATACCCGCCATTACCGGTGCGGCGATCTTGTCGAGCAACTCCGCACCAAGCCGTCTACGCACGAAACTGGCCAGACTTTCATCCTCATCCTTGAGGCGTCTTGGAATGAATATTTCCATTCCTATGCGTAACTTGCCGCGCCATGAGATCAGCCCTGACCGCAAGAATGGAAGGATCATGGTAGGGGCCATCAGCATCATGCCTTCGGGCATGGGATGCAGCCGCCCCTGACTCCAGACGTAGGTAGCATGTTCCACATTGTTCGAACCGATTAGCTGATCATCCAACCCCAACGTGTGGCATAAGTCCAACATGGCTTTCTTCTGGGTCAGGAATGAATCGGGCCCACCTTCGACAATGAAACCGCTCTCGTGTGTCGAAACAATTTTTCCTCCTGGCCTCGGCGTACTTTCGATAACTGTATAGTCGACCCCGTCGCGCGCATATTCCTCTAGAAAGAATGCTGTCATCAGCCCAGTGATTCCACCGCCAATGATTACTATCTTTTTCATTTCATCATCCAAGGATTCATTCACATTAAGAAGACATAGCAACCGAATTCATTCATGTCGTTTAGACATGGGGTTCTGACATATCTTCACGTCATTATCACTCACGATCAACTACTTATCTGGCATGTGCAGTGACAAAGATCACACGAGTTCCAGGCAACCTGGCAAGGCATTTCCATATAAGGTTCCGAGGCTGCAATAGGTAATTATAGAAATTACAAAACTAGGACGTTCGGCGGTGCCGCTGAATGAAAAGATAAAGCCATCATGACAGAGTATCCGGTAATTATTCAGGGTGGCATGGGTGCAGGCGTATCGAATTGGCGGCTCGCTCAGGCTGTATCGCGGACCGGTCAGCTTGGAGTAGTGTCAGGAACCGCGCTGGATCAGATTCTGGCTCGACGTCTCCAGGATGGCGATCCCGGCGGGCACATGCGGAGGGGATTGGATGCTTTTCCTTTTCCAGCTATGGCCGAGCGCGTCTGGCAAAAGTACTTCATCCCCGGGGGCAAGGCCGATAGGACACCGTATTTGCTGGCGCCCGCGCACACTCTGGACAATCCCCGTGAGTTGATTGAACTGGATATCATCAGCAATTTCGTCGAAGTCTTTCTGGCCCGTGAAGGTCACTCCAATCCAGTAGGAATCAACTACCTCGAGAAGATCCAGGTAGCGCATCTGCCAACCATTTACGGCGCGATGCTGGCTGGTGCGGGCTATGTCCTGATGGGGGCGGGGATCCCATTAAAAATTCCCGGTGTGCTCGATCGCTACGTCGAGCACCAAGTTGCGGAGTACTCAGTGCACGTGACCGGCGCGGGGGAGGACGATGACACAACCATGCACTTCGATCCGCGCGACTTCATGGAGGGCAATCCTGCTCCGTTAGTGCGACCCAGGTTTCTGCCCATTGTGTCTTCCAACACGCTGGCCATCACCATGCTCAAAAGGTCGAACGGCAGAGTCGATGGGTTGGTCGTCGAGATGAGCGCGGCTGGTGGACATAATGCGCCGCCGCGGGGGAAGATGCATCTCTCGGAGGAAGGCGAGCCGGTTTATGGGGAACGGGACACCGTAGACGTAGAAAAGCTACGTGAGCTTGGCGTTCCTTTTTGGCTGGCTGGAGGCTATGGACACCCGGAGAAACTGCGTGAAGCTGTGTCGCAGGGAGCAACTGGAGTCCAGGTAGGAACTGCGTTCGAGTTTACAGAGGAGTCTGGACTGCGAGAGGACTATAAGCGTCCTCTGCTAGCCCAGGCTACTGCCGGCAATGCACAGGTTTTCACGGACCCATTGGCATCGCCAACAGGGTTTCCGTTTAAGGTTGCGAAGTTGGATGGCACTTGTTCCGAACCGGAAGTCTATGCCGCGAGGCCGCGCATCTGCGATCTTGGATTTTTGCGCGAGCCTTACCGGACACCAGAGGGGACCATCGGGTATCGCTGCGCCTCCGAGCCAGTTAGCCTTTATGTTGCGAAGGGCGGCAAAGTGGAAGATACGGTGGGCAGGAAGTGTCTCTGTAATGCGCTGGTGGCGAACGTCGGTTATCCGCAGAAAAGGAATGGACGACGAGTCGAAAATGGCCTGGTGACTGCTGGTGACGATCTAAACAGCATCCCACAAGTTTTGCCTCAAGATAGTTCCCACTACAGTGCGGCAGATGTGATTTCAGCGCTTCTGAAGGGCAATCTCTGAACTTGGTCGCAGAATGCTATGCTCAGGCCTTGAACCCGATTTTACCGCCTTGTTGAAAATCTTCATCAGAGTCCAGATATTCGCTGCGATCAGTCCTCTCAATAGAGCCGAAGGGGCACGCACCGCCAACCGCCAAGCGGGTAGGTCTCTCGGATAGGTTCCTCGTCGACCGCCAGTTCGAAACGGGTTGTCATTCCCAGCAACGTCTGTACAGCCACGACGAGTTCCAGCGTCGCCAGAGGACGACCCGGGCAAACATGGATGCCCGTGCCATAAACCAGGTTATCCGCCGCGTGTTCCTCGGGCCGATAGGCATTCGGGTCCGCAAACACTTTCTCGTCGCGATTAGCCGACGTCCAGTTCAGGTAGATTTGCTTGCCGGACTCGACCACGAATCCGGAAACACAGGTCGCGGCCGTCGGCACACGACGGCTGACGAGGAACGGGTCGTCGATCCGCAACATCTCGTCGACAGCGGCAGCCAGATTGCCGGGCTGCTCTCGAAGTGCTTCTTGCACATCGAGGCGCGTCGCAAGGAAGTAGATAACGACACCAACCGACGCCGCTATAGAACTGAGGTCACCTGCCGTCCAGTTACGAAGAATGGACACGATATCGGCATCCGGCAACGGCCCTCCGTTGACCGTGACCGCGAGTAATTCGGTCGTGGGATCCTTCGGAGCGGCACTCCCCATCCGCCGCCGAAGCTCCACCTGTGCCAGGACAATGTCGTCGAACGCGGCGGCCACCGCGACCGCGCGTGATCGGTCACGCGAACGGGTCGCAGCATGATTCTCAGCCATCCACACGAGAAGTTCGTCTTCGATGCCTTGCCACCCCAGCCAATCTGACTGTGCGCGCACGGCAAGCGGGTACCCGATCTCAGTGACCGCATCCACAGTAGCGTCACGCGGCAACGCGCCAATAATCCCGTGGGCGATCCTCCGGACGAGCGGCTCGAGCGCTCCCATGCGCTCGGGCGTGAAGAAAGGGTCGATCGCCGCCCGAAACAGGGTATGCTCAGGCTGGTCCAGGGAGTTCGGCACCATGCGATGAACTGATACAGCCGAGGAAAACGTAGCCGGGTCGGTCGCCGCGGCGACGACATCGGCATGTCGAAAGAGCGTGACACCACGAGGCGATTCGGCCACCGGGCATGCGGCGCGCATCCGATCATACGTACCGCGCTGATCAGCAAGCACCGGCTCTGACAACGGCTCCCATGGGGGAATAGCTGCTTTCACTCCATCATCTTCGCATGTGCAGCGACGCGTCCGCAATGTATGGGGCGAATCAGTGATGCCCTTGCGTGACTTCAGCGTGACCATGGACGTGGCTGATTTACACGCATCAGTCGATTGGCGTTACACCGTATGGATATCATCAGGGACCTTGGAAGACTACGATCGTACGGCACTCCTGGCCAGACAGGCAGCCTTAGGCCTCTATGCCGACCATATCCTTGTCGAAGAGCGCGAGTTTTTCCCCGCGCACACTTGTATTAGATAAGTAAAGCTTGAACGAGACTGGCCACGAATTCAGTATCCGACGGAAATAATCCAATTAGCGGTGGAGAGACCGGTCGAAGCGGAGAACGTAACGCAGGAAGCCCATATTGATCGCGAAAAGTACGGTTGAGCTTACTGCCGCAGGAATCGCGGTATGGACGTCATGGCGTGCGACCGCCTCCATACTGACGGTCAACAACCAGAGCTGGACCACCACCCCTGTTGCAACCAGTACAAGGATGGCGGTGAAGAGCGTGGTACCTTGCCGCTGGACACTCATGCCGTCACCTCCACTCCGGTTGCGAAGAGCTGATCGCCGCGCTTCTCCAGAACGATCCGTGGCAGTGAACGAGTAGGCGGACCCGCCGTCGGGCGGCCTGCCTTTAGTTCAAATACGCCGTTGTGGCACGGGCAGAAAAGCTCCTCTTCCTTGTAGATCACGGCGCAGGAGAGATGCGTGCAAACCTGGGAATACGCCACGAGTTCGCCGGTGAGTGTGCAAACCGCGATACAAGGGTCTTTCTCTGTCGGATAGCGGAACAATATTGACTTGTTGCGTTCCAAGTCCGCGACCGATCCAATCATTTGGGCTTGGAAGGTCCCGTCACGACGACGATGCCATATCCATGCCACCAACCAGTTTGCGGCCGCCAAAATGGCTGACCCAAGGGTGAGGAACTTGACCATCTCGCGACGACTCACATAGTGGTCGCCTTCCCACTCGATGGGAAAGTCTTTCTTCCATTGCGGATCAGCCGTATTCTCCCCGCATTTCTTACAGCTCTCGCTCTTTTCATTCATCCTAGCTCTCCAACATCAATGCCACATCGTAGGGATCGCTCGGCAAAGCCGCTGCGGTCGTCTGAATCTGAATCAAGCCAATGTCCACGCGTGTCATCTCCGGAGGAACCATGACATAGACCTTCGTGTGTACGACCTCAGCGCCGAACTTCCATTCATTCACGGGAACACCTTGGCGGGTCCGTTGGATATCCTGCATTGTCGTAAAGGTCAGAGCTCCTGACGGGCACACAGTCGCACACATCGGCTTCTTACCGACGCTCGTGCGGTCGTAGCACATGTCACACTTCATCATCTGATCGACATCGATTTGATACTTGGGAACCCCAAAAGGACAAGACACCACACAGTTTGAGCAACCAATGCAACGCGGTTTGAGTGAACTCTGAACCACACCGTCCGGCGTCTTTTTGATGGCATCGGCCGGGCAGACCTGGGCGCAGATCGGATCTTCACAGTGCATGCAAACCTGCGGTGCCGTCTGCACGCTGTCGCGGCGTTCGATCGTTTCCAGGTGGATCAACGAGACCCCACGATGGGTGTCGCATTCGCCGCAGGCTTGAACACAGGCCTCGCAACCGATACAACGTGAATAGTCGATGAAGAACTCGTTCTTGATCATCGGATTCCTCCCGCTTGGACTTCAAGCTCTGCAACCGGGTCTGTTGGCCGTTCGGTCTTCATCACTCGCACGGCGCAGACCTTGAACTCCGGAATCTCGGACTGAGGATCAAGTGCCCGGATAGTCATGTTGTTCGCAGAGCGGTCATGCGGCCAGTGGTAGGGAACGAATACTGTGTCAGGGCGGATGGTCTTCACTACTTTGGCATGAACAACCACATGACCTCGCCGACTCTCCACCTTCACATAATCGTCATCGACGATGCCCAATTTCGTTGCAAGTTGCGGATGCATCTCGCAGAACGGTTGCGGGATCTGATCGATCAAGGCACCGATGCGACGTGTCTGTGTTCCCGACAGAAACTGAGAGACCACGCGTCCTGTCGTCAAGACAATCGGATATTCCTCATCGGGCATTTCGACCGATGGACGCCATTCGACGGGAATGAAATGGGCCTTGCCATCGGGGTGTCCGAATTTGCCATCTTCGTAAAGGCGCGGTGTGCCCGGATGATCGGCAGTCGGACAAGGCCAGAAGAGTCCGTTGTTCTCCTCAATCCTCTCCCAGGTCATGCCGTAGTAGTCAGACACGCTGCCTTTTGAGGCGACGCGCAGTTCGTCGAAGATCTCGCGCGGTCCTGCGTAATTGAACTTGTCGCCTTTACCAAGCCGACGCGCAATCTCGCAAAGAATCTTCCAGTCTTCCCAGGCGCCCTGGGGTGGGGAAACGACCTTGCGATGACGAATGACGCGGCCCTCAACATTGGTCGTCGTACCTTCATCCTCTTCCATAAGCGAACCGGGAAGGACGATGTCGGCATGCAGGGCGGTTTCGGAAAGAAAGAAGTCGATGTTGGTATAGAACTCCAGCTTCCCGAGCGCCTCGCGCGTGAAGTTAGCATCGGGCAGCGAAACCACTGGATTGAAGCAGATGGAGAGCAAGCCCTTGATCTTACCTGCATGGATGGCTTCGACGAGCGGAATGGCCGAGAGGCCTTTCCCTGGGATCGATTCTTCTGGAACGTCCCAAACGCCTGCGATGTACTTCCGCGCTTCGGGATCATCGATCTTGCGATTGCCGGGTAACTGGTCGCATTTTCCGCCTTGCTCCCTCGCTCCCTGGCCGTTACCCTGGCCTGTAATCATCGCGTAACCGCAACCTTCGCGACCAAGCCGTCCACTCGCCAACGCCAGGGACATCATCGCGATGCAGTTCTCCACGCCTTTGGAGTGGTGCTCAATGCCGCGCGCATGCATGACGAAGCTCGTCTTCGCCGGCCCAAACAATTCAGCCGCCCGAACGATCATGCTCGCAGGAACGCCCGCAATCTTCGCGGCATATTCCGGTGTGTACTTCTCGACGGTCCGGGCCACTTCCTCGAAACCAATGGTGTTCTTGGCGATGTACTCCTGATCGATCCATCCCCGCTTGATCATGATGTGCAGCATTCCATTGAAGACGCCGATGTCTCCGCCAGGCCGAACAGGGATGAAGAGGTCAGCATTCCGCGCAATTGGCGTCATGCGCGGGTCGATGACGATCAGTTTGGCTCCTCGGTCCCGGGCCCGCCAGATATAGTCCGTCGTGATCGGTGCACACTCCGCGATGTTCGCTCCGGCAACAAGAATCACGTCGGCTGCGATGATGTCACTCCAGGGATTCCCGCTGCGATCGATTCCAAAGACCTTCTTCGATGCGGTTCCGGCCGAGACCATGCAGAGCCGACCGTTGTAGTCGATATTCGCGGTCTGCAGCGCAACGCGGGCAAACTTGCCCATGAGGTAAGCCTTCTCGTTGGTCATCGAAGCGCCGGTGAGGATGGCGAAAGAATCCTTACCGTACGTCTCCTGGATTCGTTTGATTTCGCTCACGACACGATCGAGTGCGGCATCCCACTCCACAGGAACGAAGCCCAAACCTTCGACACGTTCAAGGGGACTCTTCAGGCGGTCGGGGTGTTCGTCCTGCATGTACCGCTTGACGCCTTTGGGGCAGAGCTTTCCTCGATTGAAAGGAAAGTCTTCCCAGGGCTCGAAGCCGACAATCTTGTTCGACCGCACACGGAGTTGAATGCCGCACTGCTGGCCGCAGAAGCAGCAGTGCGTTTTGACGAGCTTGTCGTCCTCGCGAGTATCCGACCAGCCTCCGGCGGGAACGCGGCTTAGACTTGGGCCGAAAACTTCAACGAGATCAGGAATGTCAGTAGAAAGTTTTGCCATGCTTATCCTAAGAACCCTCACCCTTTTCTACCAGGGTCTTCCACATACTGTCCTGCGTCAGCGCAAGGTTCTTGCGGCGGCATTTGGGGCAGATGTCTTGATAGTGAGACCCATCCTTTAACTGATAGTGAATATTGAGCGCTGCCTGCAGTCGCTTCATATCGTCCATCTGCATCCGCGAGCCGTATTCGTTCCCGCAGCGGATGCAAACCGCCTGCTCGCCTTCCTTGCCTGCCCGCTTGTAGAAGTCCACACCGAGTTGCGCAGGTCGCTGGAAGATATGGAAGAACTTCCCAAAGGGAAGGTATACCAAAGTGACAATCACAGTGACCGCGTGGAGTTGAGACAAGAACGTGTAGTGCAAGCCATGCATCAGGTGTGTAGAAGCTGTGAGAAACAGTCCCGTAACGCAGATCGCAAAGAGCAGAATCAGCGGCATCAAGTCGTCGGCAAACTGTTGCACGGCCATTGCGCCGTGGTCTCGGCCTCGCCGCCACAAAGCCGTGAATACTCCAATCAGCACCATCATAGCTGCGATGTCGAGCGCGTTGAAGGCCAGTTCGGCGATCACGGAATGTACCGGAAACTGTCCTACGGGAATCCCGAAAAGAAAAGCTCGATAGATCTCCTGAGAACTCGTCGCCGTTTCGAAGTGAATCCAACCGAAGGACAGGGGGAACGTGATCGCACCCGCCAGCAGGCATCCCCAGGCGAGAAACCAATGCGCCGTCCACCGCATGTGGGATCTGCGCTCAATGAAGCGCTGGAAGATGAAGTTGCTCATGAAAATCTCAAAGAGGTGCGCCAGATTCTTGCCAAGGCTGCCGCGCTTCGTAAAGATCTGCCAACCGCGGTACCAGTAGAGGCGAGTGGGCGGGCGACGCAGCCACATCGAAAATCGATAGGCCAAACCGAAGGCGGCGAAGAGGGTCGCTCCAGCGTAGGACACGAGTGCAGGATCAAAGTCCCGCAGGCCGCGACTCCCGATGTAAATCCCGCCAATCAGCGATACGGTGGCAAGCAAGCCCCACATGGTCGCATGGGTTGTATCTGAGCCTCTGGCTCGGGCAAAATCGCGTTTATCTTTATTCATGCGGGTATCGGAACCATAGCCTCATTGCGTTGGGCTGAGCAAAAGAACGACGAGACAGCTGGCGCAGAGCGCCGAGAGGGTCACAAATCCGAGCGCCAATCGAAGCGTCGCGGACTGTTTGGGGCCGTTTACCATAGCCGCAAGTTTACGCCCTCAGAGAGTAGAGTCTGTGACTTAAGTCCTGGTGATTCTATCGTTCCACGTCCAAGCTTGGGAAGGTCGACCACGGAAGGCTTTTTCTGCCAAACCGAAGCATAAATCCTCTGGCAAACAAGGGTCAATGACGTTTGTTTGCTTCCCGCACGCACCAGCAGATTTCGGGAAACGAGAGTCTATCTTGACGACTGCCGCAACGCGACCTGTCCCTCGCCATAATTCCATCTGGCACGAAAAGACGCGACTTATTAGTTCCAAGTGACTTGGGGTGGGACCTTTTGCCGAGCAAGATGGACAGGGCGATCAAGAATCATCCCGAGAGTGGTGCGAGTGGGCCGCGAAAGGGCGTCAGACACGCTCCTCCGCAGTTCCTCTTCAACTTTGTTCTTTCGCCCGGTTGCGGTTTGCGATTCAGGATATCGCCTTGTTCACATCTCAGCCGTGCCCGAGCCACGACTATCAAGATCCGCTCAGCTTGAGGACAGCTATCGCTTACGGTACGGGAGCAGAACCGCCCGTTGGCGAACTGATGACCGTTGCCAGCTGAGGCTTCAAGAGCACTGGCCGCAAGCGGTCCGATGCCGGGTACGGTCATGAGTCGTCGGGCAGTATCGCTGTACTGCACGCTGCGCTGAATCTGCTTCGAGAGTTCTTCGATCCTGATCTCCAAGAGCTTGAAGTCGTTCCACAGGTCGGCAAGCAGCGTGCGCATGGATGGCGGAAGTTCGTTCTCCGATGCAGTGACATAGGTCACGCCACAGTTAGGAAAGCTCTGTATCGGGTGGTGATTGTGAGAACAGCACGGAGGTGTGTTCTGAACAGCAGCATTGCGATGCGTTCGGAAGCCTCGTGAAAGAGCAGGAAGGCATCATGGTTCGGGTATAGGAGAGCACCAGAAAATTCGGATTGCTCACAAGCATCTCGTTTCTGGATCTCACCGATCTGGAACTGCATGGTCACGCTGTCGCCGTCCTGATAGACATGCGGACGAACCTCGGCAAACCTCCTCTGGCCGATGCGATTCACCCTGCGGCCCATCATCTATTCCTGCATTTGCTCCGACCCAATTCTCTTTGTAAGTTGCCTGCCAAAATGTTGCCTTCGCGAAGGGAGCATTTGCTCAGTGTCGATCGCCGAGGGGAGGCTTATCTCGGGTGGGAGAAGATGTGGCCGACTTGTGCTGCTTTTGTTTCCACGAAATGGGCGCTCGGGCGTTATCCGATGTGCTCGATATGTCGAATGCTTTCGCGATATGAGCCAGCAATTTTAGTAACGGCTGCAATGCATATGTCTCCGGAGTAGATTTACGCTAGTTGAAGCACGCAGTTAAAGTGGCCGATGCTTCAACTCAAGAGCTAACTCCCGGCCGATCCCCGCGAAGTCACCCTGGATTTCTCTCGCGCGAGCGAGAGCTGCCTGAACGTGAGGCAGAACATTCTCGGCTCCCACATGCTTCAGAAAACCGGAGCCAGAGATGAGCCGCGACGGTTGATCCCTCGCACCGCAGAGAAGAAGTATTTTGCCCGCCTTATGCAGACGATCAGAGAATTGCTCTAGCGCGTGGATGCCTGTTGCGTCGAGCGCCGTCATATTCCGAAGGCGCAGAATTACGACGTCTCCAAATGGCTTCAAATCCCTGGTGGCCTCTGCAAGCTTCTCGGTCGTCCCGAAGAGGAACGGCCCATGAATGCGGAGAATGGTTACGTTGGACGGAATGTCCTTGTCCTGGAGAATGTGCGCCTGCCCATCTTCCAAGTATTCGCGCGTGACCGGTGCAACCGTCGTCGTCTCCGCGATTCGGTAGATATAGAGGAGTGCCGCCAGTGTCATCCCGACTCCTACGGCTACCGTTAGATCGGCAAAAACGGTCAAGGTAAACGTCGTAAACCAAACGGCGATATCGGTCTTCGACAGGCGAAGGATTGTGCCGATCTCCCTCCACTCCCCCATGTTGTACGCCACCACGAACAACACCGCGGCCAGTGTTGCCAGCGGCACAAAGCGAGCCAGCGGGGCGGCAACCAGAAGAATGGTAAGCAGGGTAAGCGCATGGACCATGCCCGCTACCGGGGTGAGTGCTCCGGAACGGATGTTGGTTGCTGTGCGGGCGATCGCGCCAGTTGCTGGAATGCCTCCAAAGAGCGGAGATGCGATATTGGCAACGCCCTGTGCGACGAGTTCCACGTTCGAGTTGTGGCGATCTCCACTCATGCCGTCGGCAACGACTGCGGAGAGCAGGCTTTCGACCGCGGCCAGCAGCGCCACCGTGAAGGCCGATGGAAGCAGAGGGAGAATATGTTCTGCATGAAAATAGGGCAGGGTGAAGTGTGGGAAGCCCTGCGGAATGCCGCCGAACTTGCTGCCGATAGTCTCGATAGGCAGGTGGAAGGCTGCTGCCAGAGCGGTCGACAGCAAGAGGGCGACAATGGAGCCTGGGAGCCGCTTGGTCAGTCGCGGCCACAGCAGAATGATGGCGAGCGAAGCCGCAGCCATCGCGACGGTCTGCCACCGCGTAGTCCCGGCGTAGTGAAGGAGCATCCTGATCCGGGCCAGGAACTCGCTGGGTACTGGCGGCGTCTTCATGCCAAAAAAATCTTTAATCTGGGTGGAAGCAATCAGCAGTGCGATGCCGTTGGTAAAGCCGATCGTAACCGGGCGCGGGATGTATTTGACGGCTGAGCCAAGGCCCGTGATACCCATGATGAGCAGAAGAAAGCCTGCCATGATTCCGACCAGCGCCAAACCGCCCAGGCCGAACTTTACGACAATTCCTGCGATGATAACGACGAAGGCACCAGTAGGTCCGCCAATTTGGGTACGTGATCCCCCCAACGCGGAGATCAGAAAGCCAGCCACCACTGCGGTATATAGGCCAGCTTGCGGGGGCACGCCGGACGCGATCGCAAAGGCCATTGCCAGGGGTAGTGCAACCAGACCCACGGTCAATCCGGCGACAACATCATGCGAAAATTGCGGAACTGTATAACCCCGCAGGCACTCGATGGAACGGGGAAGCCACCCTTGCGACGAACTCATCGGACAGTCTCCAGCGGCTTCTCCATCTCGTCCAGCATGCTCAATGACTCCTTGAGATGGGCGTGGAAGTAGGCCCGCATCAGATTCAAAACATCAATGAGGATGGGGTCTCGGATCGAATAGAAGACCTGGTTTCCGACCTTCCGATTAGACACAAGCTGTTTCGCTCGCAGCACAGCAAGGTGCTGCGAGACATTAGCCTGCTCCATGTCGAGCTTCTCGATCAAAGCACCGGCAGAGAGTTCTCCTGGGCTGAGAAGTTCCAGAATGGCAATTCTCGTCGGGTGAGCGAGCGCCTGAAAGATGTCAGCCTTGAATCGCCTTAATGAGTCATGCATAGATGAATATTACAATAGTCGAATATACTTGAGACGATAGCATCATCGTTCCGCTGTCATCCCACTCTTCTATGGCACCGGTACCCTTGCCTACAAAGCAGGTGCGCACAACTCGGCCGATTGCACACGCTGATTGATTTGCTTCGCCAGCACCGCCTCATCTATCGACGGAGGTGGGCCATTGAGATCGGTGCTGACCCGGAACAGTGCTTTATATACGAGTTGAAGTGCAAGAAGCGGTTCGGCGACTAGCCGCGAGATTCTGAGCCGGACATGTCCCCGACGAACTTGATGTCGAACTCGACGCCAGGCAAACCGGCAATGTCGCCGCGCTGGCGCAGGAGGCTCCTTGCGTTCGCCAGTCGATATCCTGCCAGGTCGATCTGCTTGGCTTGCTCCTTGATGTAATCAAGAAGGCAGATTAGTAGGTCCCGCGGATCGGGCATTCAGGCTCCCCCTGAAAAGGGTGTGCTCTACAACGGCGTCTTGAAACAGAAGCCGGTTGATGGTTCATTGTAGCTAGACCCACATAAAAGATTCCGAGTCATTTAGGTAACACGCGGGCACCACCCTGCATTCACCCTAAGCGTCGCGTTCATCATTTAGGTGATTGCTCGCTGGGAGAGCACCCGCTCAAATCGATAGCCCACGACGAAGTTCAAGAGAGGGAAGACGGCTTTCGAACCTCCGCTGGAGATCTGAGGACCATAACAGCTCAGCGGCAGAAGAGGTCTAGGCCGCGCATTGGCTATCGAAAAGGCTCGCTTGTTGACTGCCGATATCGGTCGGCAATCGTCGCGCGCATCTCGTCCGTCGGCAAGGTGCGAAGCCGATGCATGGGAGGTCTTTCTGGTAACGCGAGATATTAGGCATAGTCCCGAGGTTCCAGAGAAGGGGTCATGCGCGGATTGGATTAGGGAGAACTGAAGTGCCTGCTCTGGAAAGAGAAAACCGCCGCGAGCGAACCAAACCTTTATCTTGCATATGGTTGCCCGAAAGCACCCATGCAAATTTGACCGAGTTTTAGACCTGTTTTACAACCTAAGAACTCTCGGGTTATGCCCTCTAGGGCTGGCCCTTCGGTTATGGATGGTTGGAAGATGGGTTCGACCACGACACAACTCGGACACCCACCAGCGCACCCGGAGAAAGGCGCTGGATTGCCTCAACTGCTTACAGTGATGCAACTGTGCGGTGTCCTTAAAGTGAGCCCCAGTTGGATTTACCAACGGACGATGGAGTCCAGCAGGGAGCCGCTGCCAGTTGTCCGCTTGGGCCTGAGATCCCTCCGGTTCGACCTGGAGCAGGTTTTCCACTACATCCACAAGCACGAGCGGCATTGGACCGGTGCTAGGCTGGAATCATCCGACGGAAGTGCCCCAACCAATGGAAAGGGGCATTTCAAATTGGCACAAAAGCGATTCCAGGCCGGCAGCGTCCGGTTGCGTAAGGATGTACGTCCACCCTACTGGGAGGGTTTCTATCGAGAGGACATCATCAACGAGGAGGGGCAGAAGGTGCGCCGACGGCGCTCCGTCTACCTTGGCACGGAGAAGGAACTCTCGGAGAAAGCCGCGCGGCAGAAGTTGGGCGTCATCCTTGAACCCATTAACAGCGGCTCGTCCCGCCCGAGAAAGATGATGACATTTCGCGGTTTCATCCAAAAATACCGCACGCTGAAGCTGGTCAACAAAAAGGGAACTACGGTGCATGGATACGAAACCAATATCCGCGCACACTACCTCCCTGAGTTTGGCCCGATGCAGCTGTCTGAAATCACCCCGGAGGCGGTACAGCAGTTCATCAACCAGAAGGCAAGCGAAGGTAAGGCGGTTCAAACCCTCAGGAACCTGAAGTGGGGTTTGAGCTCCATCTTCGTTGCCGCTGTGAAGTACGGATACATCTCGTCCAATCCCGCCCGCAACGCGGATCTTCCGCCGGAGGGAATCAAGGAAGAGCCAGAACTCCCGACAGGCAATCAACTCTCACTGCTGATCAATCGTCTGGAGGAGCCGATCGCCACCGCGACCTGGCTCATTGCCGTGACCTCGATTCGTCCGGAGGAGATCGCCTTCAAGTGGAAGGATCTCAATGCGGAGAAGCGCGAGCTGAAGATCGTTCGCGCGGTCAACCAGGGTGAGTTGCACACACCCAAGTACCACCGCATGAATCGTCCGATCCGGCTGACAGAGGCCGACGTCGAACGTCTGCTCGCGTTGAAGGAACGCGTCAACGGGCAGGAGGAAGACTGGATGTTTCCAAACCGCATTAAGAATGGTTCGATCATGAAGTCCGGCCCCATCTGGCACGAGACTCTTCTGGCACGGCGCATTCAGCCGGTGGCCAGAGAACTCGGCCTGCCGCATATCACCTGGCGCCTGCTGAGGCACTGGGGAGCGACACAGATGGTGGAGGCCAGCACTCCGATCAAGGCGGTGCAACAGCGCCTTGGCCACTCGCGGCCCAATACCGTTCTCATCTACTATGCGCGCGTCCTCGACAAGTCGGCGGACTCGGCGGCATCGTTGGTGAGCGGACAGCTGAGCGGAGCACCTGCGACCGCGGAGGCTGAAACTTCAATCATTTCCAGCGATTTGCCTCTAGTTGGCAGCGCCGTGGCAGCGTCGCTGCCTCGGCAGTCGTTATAAGTGTTTGAGAGAAATTGGAGGCGCGGGTCGGGATCGAACCGACGCATAAAGGTTTTGCAGACCTCTCCCTTACCACTTGGGTACCGCGCCTCTGGGTGGGCTATCGAGATTATAGCCCGGCTGAATTGTAGGTGGAGTGTAGCGGGCAGGGCTTTCTTGGAGCGGGAGACCGGGGTCGAACCGGCGACATCTTCCTTGGCAAGGAAGCACTCTACCACTGAGCTACTCCCGCTCTCACAGGATCAAGTATAGCCAGCATGTTGTCGATGGTCAACGCGCTGAAGAGGACAATTCGGGTATTGGAACATGAGGTGGCCGAAAGTGAAGAATTTTGCATCTGAACTGTAGACGGGAGCGTGAGGAGTGAGTGTCTATTGGAGTTGCAGAGATGATGGCGGAGTTGCAGAGATGATGGCGGAGTTGCAGAGATGATGGCACCATCAGTAACAGACCAGCGGGCGATGCGAGAATGGCAGGCTGTTCTGGATTCGTCAGGTGAAGGGATCTGGGGTCTGGACCGAGAAGGCCGCTGTACCTTTGTCAACCGTATCGCATTGAAACTGCTGGGTTTTGAGAGCGAAGAGCTGGTGGGTGGCGATATTCACAAGATGATCCATCATCATCTCCCGGATGGCGGACGATTCCCCGCCGAGGAGTGCCCTATCTACTCGGTGTTTCAGCAAAACCTGCCCATCAACAATCTGCCGGACATGTTTTTTCGGAAGGACGGAAGCAGCTTTATTGCAGAGATTTCAGCGCAGCCGGTTTCGGCTGAAGGGGAAATTTTTGGAGTCGTCGTTACCTTTCGTGATGTGACTGAGTTGCGGCAGCAGCAGCAAGATCTGCGCAAGGCTTGCGAGTTGACCGAGCAGCGGACGGCGGAGTTGAATGCAGTGATTGAGAGCATGCCGCATGGGGTATATATCGCCTCACTCGATGGGAACGTCCGCAGCAATCACTGGGCACGAAAGATGAGTGGAGAGCAGTTTCCATCTGAGTTGAAGACTCTGGAAGGAGCGCTGGCAGGCAAGTCTTCGACCGAGACGGTGAGTACACCCGGACGGTGGATTCGAAGTGTAGCTGCGCCAATCATGCAGGGCGGAAAAGTTACAGGCGGGGTAGCCGTAAATACGGATGTGACGCAGACGCGATTGCAGGATGAAGCGCTGCGGAAATCGGAGAAACTGGCGGCGGTGGGGCAACTGGCGTCGTCGATCGCGCATGAGATCAACAATCCGCTGGAGTCGATTACCAACCTGCTGTATCTGGTGCAGAAGTCGGACTCGATAGATGAGGTCAAAGACTATGCGCGGATCGCGCAGGACGAACTGGCTCGCGTAACGGAGATTACGCTCCAGACACTGCGTTTTCATCGGCAGCAAAGTAAGCCGGTGGAGATTGACTTGGCTGACCTCCTTCGTACGGTGATGGCCCTCTACACAGGCAGACTGCTGGTGCGTAGCCTCAGCGTTGAGATGAAGCTGATTAATTCGCCGCTGGTGACGGGCTTAGAGGGCGAGATTCGTCAGGTGGTCAATAATCTGATCCGAAATGCACTGGATGTCATGAACGAGGGAGGGCGGTTGCTGATTCGACTGCATCCGCAGACCAACTGGATGGATGGCCGCAAAGGTGTTCGGTTGACGGTGGGTGATACTGGCGAGGGAATCAGTCCGTATATCATGGAGCACCTGTTTGAGCCATTTCAAACTACAAAAGAGCTGATGGGGACAGGCCTCGGGCTATGGGTGAGCAAGGGAATCGTCGAAAAACACGAGGGATCGATTCACACAAGGACGCGACGGGGGAAGCAGCACGGAACTGTATTTTCAGTATGGCTGCCGGTCAAAGGCGGTCTCAGTCTGGTTGCTGCGGCAGGTTGAGTGCAATGCGGGGACCCGCGATTGTGTTGGAGCGACGACGAACGACATGGGGTGTAATCAGCAGAACCAGCTCGCTGGAATCGGTTTCGGCGACTTTGTCGGCGGCAGCGGTCTGAAAGCCGGGTAGCTCGCCGAGCCCGGGGATGCCGCTCACGGCAGCAGACTCCGATTTGGTGAGCGTACTGACCAGCAGAGCGGTGGTGCCGTTGTCTACGGTGATGTCGGAGACGAACTGTCGGCTATTGAGGACAGGGATATTGTTGAGTGCGGTGCCGGCCAGCGCCTCGATCTTGAAGTCGATATGCATGCTCACCGCGCCGGACTTCTGTATGGTCGGAGTGGCTTTGAGAGTGAGGCCGAGATCTTCGTACTGAATCTGGGGAATGGTGACTCCGGTGGAGTTCCCGCCCAGTTGGGAGAGCAGGCTTGAAGCGCTGACGCCATTGATATTGATGCCGGCCAGCGCGGATGAGTTCGCGACCCCGCCGGTGCTGTATGTAGACGTCGTGATGGGGTAGCGGGTGCCGACTCGGAAGTTGGCGGTCTGGCGATCTCCGACGCGAAGCTGGATGTCGTCAAGCGCGCGGCTGTTACTGGAGTTGAGGGCGAGGTTGAAGGTGGGGAAGACATTCGAAGTAACGCCCGTCTGAGTGAGACCGCCGCCGAAGAAGCCGACCGTCGAAGATAACAGTGAGCTTTTAACCAGACCGGAACCGATGAGGGCCAGCGCAATGTCGATATTACTTGCGCCCGCCGGAACCAGACCTTCAGCGATTGCCTGGTTGACCAGATCCTGGTTCTGGTTGACGATCTTGGCCGCCTCACCGGAGACGCTATAGAGCCCTACCTGCTGGGGAAGCTGGGTTCCGATATTGCGCTGACGGCGTTTGTCGATGGAGTAGAGCTTGAGCTGAATCATCACCTGGCTGGTGCCGTCGAGAAGGTCGGCCAAGGTAAGATTGACGGCCTTCAGCGTGTCTTCGGGAGCTCGAAGAACGAGGTTGCCCAGTCCTTTTTCGATTGATAGTTGCTTGATATCAAATACGTTGCGGACGACATTGCCGAGGTCGTTCATCTCCTGGGGAGTCATGCCGGGAATACTGATGGTCTCCTGCAACTGGCGTTCGAGGCGCTGCCGGTTCTCCGGCGTGTCGCTGGCGATGATGACGCTGGTGGAGTCGAGCGGAACGGCAAACAGGCCACCCATCTGTAGCAGAATAGGCACGGCTCGTGCATATTGAACATTTTCCAGGTCGAAGCGGAGATTCTGATGCCCGATGGAATCGTCGAAGACTGCCCGGATGCCATAGCTGGAGAGAACCTGGCGAACCGTGGCTTGAATATCTGAGCGAATGTGGAATGTCTGCGTGCTGGAGTTGGGCAACAGCATCACCGGCCCGGCAATGGATGGGCCCTCTTCGAGCCAGGGCTCGGCGTGGTTCTCAATCTCGGGATGGAACCTGGCGGAGACAGACTCCTGCGGGAGATGCTGCGTGACTATCGGATTTTGCGGATCGAGCAGACTGGCCTCGGCAAGCAAAGCTTCAGCTTTTTTTGTCTGCCCCAGAAGGCGGGCCTTCCCGGCTTGCTGAACGAGTTCGGTGACGCGGTGCTCGCGGGTCACATTCGCAGCCATGATGTAGTCATGGTTGGAGGGATTGAGTTCCAGCGCCTTGGAAAACTGTGCCTCGGCGCCTGTAAGGTCGTTGCGGTCGAGCAGGCGTGCCCCGGCGAGATAGGCATTTTCGGCCTCACGTCGCTGGCTTGTGCTCAGGGCAGGTGAGACGTCGACAGGATGGGCCGGGGCAGAAGTCGGGCTGGTAGGCGGGGACTGCGCAAAAGCTGCCGCCGAAAGGCCGAGAAATGCGCAGACAGCAGTGCTTCGAGAGATTTTGCCGAGCCGGGAGTGGGTGGGGTGCTTCATCTACTGCTGGGTTAGACGGCAAAGATGGCTAACGGGCGCTTGCAATGCTCTGAACGCGCGGACGCTCGCTGCTGGGCGGACGGCGCATTCCGTTGCGGATGGCCGCGGTGTCCAGGTCAAGCTCGGCCAGCGTACGGCTGAGAGTGTTGCGATGCATGCCGAGTTCGTCGGCGGCCTTGCACTGGTTGCCCTTATGGTGCGCGAGCACTTCGAGGATGTAGCGCTTCTTGAACTGGCGAACAGCATCCGCATAGGGGACTCCGGCGCTGTGCATCTGCGTGATGAGGCCGTCCATTTCGCGCTTCAAGATAGTGTCCTCGCTTCGGGATCCAGATTTGGAATGCATACTCATTGTCGCTCTATTCGTGCTGTTTGATCCAATCGGGTGCAGTGTGCTTGAGTTGTTCCGCGCCGTTCAGAATAAGCTGCTGAAGGTCGTGAGGTACAACGAAGGATACAGCATGAGCTCCGGCAAGGAAATAGGGAGCTAGAGAAGATTTTGAGACCGCGCTCGTTGGCGGAAGAAACGCGGTTATCGCCATCAGGATAGCTACGCAGAGCAGGCAGCCGCGGAGATAGCCGAAGACGGCTCCGAAGAGACGGTTGAAGAAGCCAAGTCCAATGGCGTTGGCGGTGCGGTGGAGGGCGTGTCCGGCTAGCGCGCAAAGAATCATCACCCCGATGGCGATGAGAAGAAAGGCTGTAACGTTGGCTACTGTCTTCGTGGTGATGATGCGCTCAAAGATAGCCGCCAGGGCAAGGTAATTCCAGGAGGCGAGCAGAATACCTGCGATGAGGCCTCCCAAAGCGAACAGTTCGAGCAGAAATCCACGGAGGAACGCCGTGATGGTGGACCAGGTCAGGATGGCAATCAGGAACCAGTCGAAATAATTCAGGCTCATAGAGGCCTCGGGCTATAGATCGGCGCGGCCGGTAATCAGGTGGAAGGCTTCGAGATACTTGGCTTTTGTCTTTTCGACAACTTCAGGAGGCAGCGCCGGGGCGGGAGCCTGCTTGTTCCAGTGGATGGATTCGAGATAGTCGCGGACGTATTGCTTGTCGAAGGAGGGCTGTGCTCCGCCGGGACTATAGGTCTCTGCGGGCCAGTAGCGGGAAGAGTCAGGAGTCAGGACTTCGTCGGCAAGGGTAATTTCGCCGTCGATGAGGCCAAACTCAAACTTGGTGTCGGCAAGGATCACGCCCTTGCCGGCGGCGTGATTGCGGGCCTTTTCATAGATTTTGATACTAAGGTCGCGAAGGTCTTCCGCGGGCCTTTCGCCGATCGTGTCGACCATCTTCTGGTAGGAGATGTTCTCGTCATGGCCGACGTTGTTCTTGGCTGCGGGGGTAAAGATGGGCTCCGGCAGCTTATCCGATTCGAGCAGGCCGGCGGGGAGGGTAATGCCGCAGACCGAGCCGGTTTTCTGGTAGTCCTTCCAGCCGGAGCCGGAGAGGTAGCCGCGGACGACGCATTCGACCGGGAACATCTCGGCTCGTTTGACCAACATGCTGCGGCCTTTCAACTGCTCCAGATACGGCGTGCAGGATGCGGGAAATTGCGCAGCGTCCGCCGTCACGAGGTGATTTTTTACGACGTCCTTGAGCAGGTCGAACCAGAACAGCGAGAGTTGGGTGAGGATGCGGCCCTTGTCCGTGATGCCAGTGGCGAGGACGTGGTCGAAGGCCGAGATGCGGTCGGTAGCGACAAAGAGAAGCCGGCTGTTGCCGAGGTCGTAAATATCGCGCACTTTGCCGCGAGCGGCGAGGGGCAGGTCGCCGAGGCTGGTCTGGATAAGGGCTTGGCTGGGTTCGTTCATTGAAATGACGGTATCACTCCTGTGTGGCGATTTTCAGGCAGAAAATTCAATAGAGCTTTACTACAAGGCTTCGTGCAGCGTCGGGCGGCTGGTTCGGAGCCGCCGGACAGGACATGAGAACGTGCTCACCGTCGGGCTGAAGGGTGGCCGTGGCCCGTGAGGAATCGCACTGGCCGCTGTAGTAATGAGACCCCTGCCTGCGATGACGAAGAAAGCGCGTCCACGAGGGATGAGAGTAGATGTTGAGGTCATACCCGGAGGTCGGCGCGGTTCCAGTTCCCCAGGGCGCAAGGTCGCTGGTGAGGTTAGGCCCGATGTCGACGATTGTGTGCTGGTCAGGATTGAACAGCTCGGCGAGCGGGAGAAACGCGCTGGCCGAGAGAATGGGAATAAAGAGGACGATGGCGATGATTGTAGTGAGCCAGCGCGGCCGCAAAAGCGTGAAGACAACCAGCAGAATCCCATAACTCGCGATAACGAGCCAATAAAATGCGGCGTTCAGGTGGGTTGAGGACGTGCTCCAGCGGGTAGCCTTGGCAACGCCGACGAGAGCAAGTATGGTGCAGGAGCACACGATAAGAAACCGCTGTATCTCCGGGGAGAGGCGTGTCCAGCGCAGCCGCAAAAGGATGAGGGCCCCGGTCAGGATGGCGAATGCGGCAAACGTGAGCGGGAGCATGACTTTAGATTAAGGGTTTCGTCCAGATTTTGGGCAAATAATCTCATGGGAGCTCTTCATAAGGAGCTTTACGCTACGGCGCGGCGATTCAGATTGACGCTGACGATCTTGCTGACCCCGGGCTCCTGCATGGTCACGCCATAGATGACATCGGCCTGAGCCATGGTTCGCTTGCTGTGAGTGATGACGACAAACTGGGTCGTCGCAGACATATCGGCGATCAGTTTGGCGAAGCGACCTACGTTGGTCTCGTCGAGCGGCGCGTCAACTTCGTCGAGAATGCAGAACGGCGCGGGCTGGAACTGGAAGATTCCGACCAGCAGGGACAGCGCGGTGAGCGCTTTTTCGCCTCCGGAGAGCAGGAGGATGTTCTGCAACTTTTTGCCCGGAGGGGAGGCAAGAATATCGATGCCGCTCTCAGCGGAGTTCTCGGCATCGGTAAGGCGCATCGATGCCTGGCCGCCGCCGAAGAGCTTGGTGAAGGTGGTGCTGAAGTTCTCGTTGATGACCTTGAAGGCTTCGTCGAACTTGAGCCGCGAAACGTCGTCGATCTCCTTGATGGATGCCTGAGTATTTTCGATGGAGTCGAGCAGGTCCTTGCGCTGGGCTTCCAGGAAGCCGTGGCGTTGCGTTGTCTCGTTGTACTCTTCGAGCGCCATCATGTTCACCGGCCCCATGGCTTCGAGCTTTTGTTTCAGTGCGCGTGACTCCTCTTCCTCGGTGGCGAGGGCTTCGCCTTCGATGCGGATGATGCCCGCGTCTTCGCGGAGGGAGACGGCTTCGACGGCGAGATCGTTGAGGCACGTCGCCTCGATGTGCTCAATGTCGGACGCCAGCTTGGCAGCGCGGGCAGTGAGCGCGGCGCGCTGCTCGCGGAGTAACTCAGTCTCGTGACGGAGAGCGCGAAGCCGGCCATCGAGTTCGGTCATCGCGGCGCGAAGGGCATTTGCCTCTTCGGTCAGGCGTGCGCCCTCGGCTACAGCGGTAGCGCGGAGTTCGGTGAGCTCTGCGTGCTGTGTGGCCAGCGCGGCAGTCTCTTCCTCGCGGCGGAGTTTTTCCGACGCGGCAGAGGCAAGCTGCTGGTCGAGCTGCTGAATGCGCTGATTCTGGCTGTTGTAGAGACGCGTAGTCTGGTCGAAGTTAGCCTGGGCATTGCGTCGCCGTTCTTCTAAACCTGCAAGATCGGCTGAGGCGGCAGCCGCTGCCTGCTGCAACTGCTCGCGCTGGGCACGAAGTTCTTCAAGCTGTGCCTGCAGGTCGGCGAGCGAGGCTTCGAGCGTAGCGCGCTCAGCTTCGAATGCCGTGGCCTCCTGTTTGCGCCGGTCGATAAGTTCGATCTTCTGGTTCCGCGCATCGCGGTTGCGCTCGCTGGTCAGCGACCAGTCGGCGAGGCGGCGTTCGATGCGGGCGGTCTCGGTCTCCATTTGGCGCAGGGCCGCGCCGGAGTTGGCAGACTCGCGCTCGGCCTCGCGGCGCTCGTTGGTCTTGTTTTCGATGGTGGCGTTCAGGTCAGCAATCTGATGCTGGAGATCGGCGGTCTGCAGATCGGTCTGCGCCAGCTCCTGCTCAGACTTCTCGATCTTGTGCTGCACTTCGGTCAATTCACGCTTGAGTGCCAGCGGTCCTTGCGCGCGAGGACGCCCGCCGGTGACAGTGACGTTGTGGAAGGTCTCGCCGGTGGGGGAAAGGAAGAATGACTGCGGATTCGACAGCGCCAGCGACCGCGCCGTGTACGAGTCGGGCGCGACATAGCCCTCGCGTAGTTTGGGCAGGATGACTTCGAGCGACTTGCCGAACCCGTCGAGGACGCGGACGCAGTCCTTGAGCGGAACGACGCCTTCAATGCCCGCAGTGGTGGTCTGGGCGGCGCTGGTCATGCCTTCGGAGAAGGGGAAGTTGGCCTGAGCGTCATTGGGGTGCACGAGAAAAGTGGCGCGCCCGCTGACGTCCGTATTGAGCAGGTTCATGCCCGCGTCGGCTGCGTCCCAGCTTTTGACGACGATGTAATTAAGCTCGTCGCGCAGGAATTCATCGACAACGCTCTCGTATTTGCCGTCGACTTCAAGGAAGTCGGCGAGGGTACCCACCGGAGTCGTGCCATTGAGCCCCGGATTGCTGGCGTTGTGCTTGAAGATGTTGCGCACCGTATCCGTGGAGTAGCTGTGCTCGCGGATCAGGGCTTCGAGCGAGCTGTGCCGTCCATTGAGGCTGGCCACCTCGCCGCGAAGCTGGTCGCCGTGGCGTTTGCTCTGCGATTCTTCGGAACGGCGAGCCTCGATCTGAAGGCGAAGGTCGGCAATCTCTGCTTCCAGACGCTTCAGCCGCTCGGTGACAGTCTCGAAAGAAAGCTTGACCTGACCGCGTTGTAAGCCAAGCGTCTCAAGCTCCTGTCGCGCGATGTCGGACTCCGAGAGCAGCCGCTCGGCTTCACGGTCGAGGCCGGCCAGTGCCGCTTCGGCCTGTGCCTGTTCATTCCGCGTCTGCGAGGTGCGCTGAACAAGCTGCATGGTGGCTCGCCGGTTCTGCTCGGCCTGCTGCTCGGCGGAAGCGAGGGCTCGCACTGCCTCCTGCGCCTGCTCCTGATGGAGTTGCGCGGCTTCGCGCGATCCAGTTGATTCGGCAGTCGCGTTTTCGAGGAAGCTGCGGTGCTGTTCAAGCTCTCCGCTCAGCACAGCAAGCTGCTCGCGAGCCTGAGCGAGGTCATCTGCGCCCGATGCAAGACGGCTCGTCAACTCGGTAATGCGGTCGGCGTTTGCGGCGGTGCGGGCGGCGATGCGCTCAAGCTCGACGGCGGATTGGTTGGCCTGGGCTCCGGCTTCACGGATCTGCTGGTCGACGGTGTAGCCGGTGCGGATGCCCTCGGTATGCTCGGCGTCCATCTCTTCGACAGCCGCGGACTGTGCATCGATCTGCGTGGCCAGCGCGGTAATCTTCTCCGTGGTGGCGGATTGTTCCTCGTCAAACTGCGACATGCGGCTGGCAAGCACGACGCGAAGCCGGGCGCGAAGCTCGTCGCGCAGCGCGCCGTAGCGCTCGGCCTTGGACGCCTGGCGCTTGAGAGTGGTCATCTGCCGGGTGACTTCGTCGAAGATGTCGTTGACGCGTGAGAGGTTCTGTTTAGCCGATTCGAGGCGAAGTTCGGCGAGGCGCTTCTTGGTCTTGAAGCGGGTAATTCCCGCTGCCTCTTCAATAATGCCGCGCCGGTCGAGAGGCTTCGAACTGAGCAGTTGACCGATGCGCTCCTGCCCGATGATCGCGTAGGACTCGCCGCCGAGGCCGGTGCCCATGAAGATATCCTGAATATCGCGCAGACGGCAGATCTTGCCGTTCAGAAGGTATTCGGAGTCGCCGGAACGGAACAGCCGCCGGGTAATGGTGAGCTCTCCCGCACGGACCGGAGCGCGGCCGAACTTGCGACGGCGGATCTTGAGCACGACATTATTGTTTGCGGCTGTGCCGGCTTCGCCTTCGACCTCTGTTGACGCGGGCACAATCTGCGGACCTTTTGCTTCGCCTTCGATGACGGTGCCAGGCTGCGCTTCAGCGACGGCCTCTTCGGTCTCTTCCGCTCGTTGCTGGCGCAAGGTCGTCTCATCCCAATCGCTGGGCAGCGCATCGTCGATGACGACTTCGGGTTCGTCGTCCAGGCTGGCGCCGTCATAGACCTCGGGATCGACAAGGGTCAGCGATACCTCGGCCATGCCCGTCGGTTTGCGGTCTCGCGTTCCCGCGAAGATCACGTCTTCCATCTTGATGCCGCGCAGCGATTTGGCGGACTGCTCTCCCAGCACCCAGGTGATGGCGTCGGAGATGTTCGACTTGCCGCAGCCGTTGGGTCCGACGATGGCCGCGATGCCTTCGCCGGAGAGTTGGACCTCAGTACGGTCGCAGAAGGATTTGAAGCCGAGTATCTGGACTTTCTTGAGCTTGAGCAAAGGCACCTCTCGGGCGAGACCGGGGAGTTGTGGATCGGGTCTCGTCCCTAGTTATTGAGACTGAATCAACTTTAGCCGCGGCAGGGCCCGGAATCAACGGTTACAACACTACCGGTTGTGGATAAGGCGTCAGTAATACCATGAATGGGTAGCGATGGCAGGAATTGGGCCTGGCTTCATCCCAGCAGGAGGGCTGGAAAACATGCAGTCTTCGCGAGATGTTAACACAAGTCCTAGCGTAGGAGGGCTTTGAGAGCAAGGTCTGGACTTGCCATGTGTACAACGGCGTTTCTATAATCCGCATCATTACCCCAGGACACAAAATTCGGACTTCAACCGAACAGATCGAAGGGTTAGCGTTGATCAACGACGACGGGTGAATACAGCCCGATTCGCCATAGAGCATGTTGTGGGTTATGTTGTAATGACTTGACCGGAAGTGCCGGTGTCGGTATATGAAAGAGACTTACTGAGGAGTATGGAATGAACAAGGTAGTCGTTGCGTCTCTCCTGGCGGTTGCGTGCATCGCGGTTGGTGGGCGGAGTGTGATTGCGCAGGCGCCGGCAAGTCCGGATGCGCAGTCGAGTGGCGGGGTCCAGATGTCCCCGGCAGAATATAAGGCTTATAACGATGCGATCGGCCAGTCGACGCCGCAGACGAAGGCTGCCGCTCTGGAATCGTATCTGACGGCGTATCCGAATTCCGCCGTGAAGGCGTCCACGCTACAGATGTTGATGACGACTTACAGTTCGTTCGATCCGACGAAAACTCTGAGTACGGCAGATCGCCTGTTGCAGGTGCAGCCCGATAATCTCGCGGCTTTAACCTTTGAGGTTTACTTCCGCAAGCAGGAAGCCGATAAGGCGACGGATCCCGCGGCAAAGCAGGCGGCGCTTGACACGGCTGCGGGCTTTGCGCAAAAGGGACTGGCGGCGACCAAGCCCAAGGAGATGAGCGACGCCGACTTCGAGAAGATGAAGACCAGCGTGACTCCCGGTTTCTATGGCGCGATCGCTGCCGATGCGGCTAACAAGAAGGACATGAAGACCGCGATCACAAACTACACCGCGGAGTTGAAGGCTTCGCCTCCGGCTGCGACGACGACTCCGGGGCTGACGTTGCAGGACACCTATCTGCTCGGTCTGGCTTACTATCAGTCGACCCCGCCCGATTACCTGAATTGCACGTGGTTCACCTCGCGCGCCGCGGCCTTTGCGCCGGAGCCGTACAAGTCCGAGTTCCTCAAGGTGGCCACCTATTGCTACAAGAAGTACCATGGCAACGCGGACGGTTATGACTCCGTTACCGCCGCGGTGCAGACCAACCTGTTTCCACCGCCCACCTTCTCGGTCAAGCCCGCGCCTTCGCCTGCGGATATCGTGGCGCAGGTGATCGCCTCGACTCCTGACTTGGCAACTCTGGCGGTCAGCGACAAGGAGTTCATCCTTCAAAACGGCAAGCCGGAAGATGCCGCGAAGGTCTGGGACACGGTCAAGGGCAAGTCGGTTCAACTGCCTGACGTGACTGTGGTCTCCGCCACAGAGAACGCAATCCAGGCTTCGGTCTCCGATGACGCTGTGCAGTCGAAGGCGGCTGACTTCACCTTCAATATGAAGGAGCCCCTGAAGACTGTGCCGGAACCGGGCACCAAGGTGACGCTCTCCGGAACCTACGCTTCTTACACGGTGGGAGGGGTAGCACCTGCCGCTCCTGCGGCCGGAGAGACTCCTGCTGTTGGCGCTCCTGCTGCTCCTGCGGCAACAACGCCCGCTCCTGCGTCGCCTGCGGCTGCCCCTGGCCCCGTAATGATCGTAATGAGCGATTCGGCGGTGGTTGAGCCGAAGAAGGCTCCAGCGAAGAAGCCGGCCCCGGCGCATCGCCGTAGGCGGTAGCAATCAACCAGTGGAATAAAAGAGGCAGCCTTCGGGTTGCCTCTTCCATTTCCAGACCTCTCATTGATCCGGTGGTGGGAAAAGCGATCTCTGAGCGCGAGCGATTTATGGCCGGTTTTTGGCTTATCATCAGCGAAACTGGCTTCCTGGAATAGCAAAGCCTCCGCAATCAGCGGAGGCTTTGCTATAAACCGATCTAACCCGAAAGCTTCTACTTGACCTTCAGGAAGATGATAACGAAGGTGAACAGTGCCAGCGACTCGATGAACGCCAGGCCGAGAATCAGGAAGATAAAGATTCCGGGACGAGCGCCGGGGTTGCGCGCCAGAGCTTCGGTAGCCGAAGCCGTTGCCTTACCTTGACCGAGACCGCAAAGTCCGGCGGCGAGCGCCATGCCCAGACCGGCGGCCAGCGGAACCCACTGGGCAGCCGGGCTGGCTGCGGCAGCTTCCTGCGCAAAAGCCGGCGTTGCAAGCAGCAATGCGGCCAACGACATAAACAGATATTGCAACTTCTGCATGGTGTTACTCCTGTCTCCCGTCAGATACGCCGCCAGTGGGTGGTTGATGCTCACCGTGCTGGCACCCTCACGCTATGCGACGTTGTTACCTGCCGTGGAGAGGGAGGCCCTCCGCGGCAAACTCAAGATTAATGGTCCTGCGCGACCGCCAGCGACAGATAGATCGCTGCCAGCAGGAAGAAGACGTAGGCCTGAACCACGGCCACGCCAAGATGCAATCCAAGAAACACCAGCGGAACGCCGATTGGCACCAGCGAGAAGAACGCCAGCGACAGCAGGTCTCCGGCAAACATATTGGCGTACAACCGGACCGTCAGCGAAAGGATGCGCGCGAAGTGAGAGATGATCTCAATCGGCAGCAGCAGCGGATACAGCCACCAGACCGGCCCCAGGAACTGCTTGATGTACGCAAAGCCGTGCGCCCGGACGCCGTGGTAGTGGTAGTAGATGAAGGTGACCAGCGCAAAACCCAACGGCACCACGACGTTCGCCGTTGGCGATTCCAGGCCCGGAATGAGGCCCAGCAGGTTGCACAGCAGGATAAACAGCAGCAGCACCGTCAGGTAGCCGGTAAACCGCTCCGAGCCATGCCCAATGATCTGGTCACCCTGCTCGGAGACGAACTCATGGGTCATCTCGGCAAGATGCTGTACTGCCGCCGGCTTCTCAACGCTCAGCGTCAGCCGCACCACGACGAAGTAGGCCACCAGAACCACGAAGACCAGCAGTTCCATGGCAAACGAGTTTGTAATCGGCGCCGTAGGCGATATCGGCTGAACATGGAGCGCCTGCAGCATGGTGTTGACATGCAGCGCCTGGAGCAGGGAATTCACCGGTCCGGCAAAGTGCGCATTTAGAAATTGTGTAATCAATAGCTGTGTCGGCATAAAGAGAGATAAACAAAAGCCTTTATTCTTCCTGCAAGCCCGGCCTACATCGTCCACGCTTTCATAAGCCTCAACCCCTCCACCGCGAGTGCAAAGACTCCCAGTGCAAGGCCTGCGGCGAGCGCATAAACCGAACCATTCAGAAACTTAAGGCTAACATAAAGCAGCACCACCGCGCCTGCCAGCCGCAGGAAGAACCCCACCAGCACCATCGCCATCGGCCGCGCCGCACCCCCGCCGTCCATCCTTACCATTACCGCCGACATTAGCCGCAGCCACTCGAACAGCCCCGAGCCGGAGATCGCCGCGCCTACGACCAGCAACGCCGCGCTCGGCCAGCCCAGCTTCCACCACACCAGCGGGACTGCCACCACGGTAATGATCGTCAGCAGCCGAAGCGCGCTCCAGATGGTCCGCTTGAAGTCCGCGTCGGTATAACTGTCGATTGCCTTCAAAAAATCACCTTCGTTCATTATTTTTCTTTGTCATTCTTCAAAAAGCGCGAGGCCGTCGTAAAGATCTGCACAAAGCCCGCCACCGCGCCCAGCACGATGCCCGCAATCGACATCCAGCCCTGGTGAAAGTGCTTGTCCAGCCATGCGCCGATCAGCCAGCCGATCAGGCACCCCGCCGGCAGCGCAATCGCCAGTTGGATCATCGATTCGGCCTTCACCAGGTCGCCCAGCGGACCTTTGCCGCCTCCGCCTGACCTGCCGTTTTGTGGTTTTTCGTCGGCCATCGCTCCCCATTACATCACAGCGGACGCCACCGCTTATACTGAGAATTCAACGACCGTTAGCCAAAGGAATCCGCGTGTTCGAGTCCGAGTTTGAGCAGAACCTATACCAGTTGCGCCGCGAGAAGCTGGAGCAGATCGCCGCCCTCGGCCGGCAGTCCGGCCTCAGCTACGCCCAGGCCACCTACCCGAACAGCTACTCCACCAGCCACACCATCCCCGAGATCCGCATTGCCTACGGAGAGATGAGCGCCGAGCAGCTTGAGGGCGTCCGCGCACCCATCGAGGTCAGCATCGCCGGACGCATCATGGCCATCCGCGTTCAGGGCAAGGCTGGATTCGCTCAACTTCAGCAGGGAGGCCAGCGGCTACAAATATACGTTCGTAAGGACGACGTCGGCGAGACCGCCTTCGCCCTCTACAAGCTGCTCGACCTTGGCGACCATATCGGCGTGCGCGGCTATCTTTTTCGCACCCGCACCGGCGAACTGACGGTCCACGTCAAGCAACTTACCTTCCTCACCAAGGCCATGCTCGCCCTGCCCGACAAGTACCACGGCCTCGAAGACACGGAACTCCGCTACCGCCAGCGCTACGTCGATCTCTTCATGAATACCGGCCACAGCGCCAAGCAGCAATCAGCTACATCGTCCCCCGCCTCCGCCGTCATCCTGAGCGAAGCGAAGGATCCCCGCATTTCGTCCGGAGCGCCCCAGTCCTCCACGGAGACCCCGGAGACCGCCGAGCCCGAGACCCGCAATGTCCGCGAAGTCTTCGTCAAACGTGCCGCCATCCTCCGCGCCCTGCGCACCTTCTTCGACTCCCGCGGCTATCTCGAAGTCGAAACCCCGATGATGCACACCATCGCCGGAGGAGCCGCCGCCAAGCCCTTCAAGACCCATCACAACGCGCTCGACCTCGATCTCTCCCTGCGCATCGCGCCGGAGCTATACCTGAAGCGCCTGGTCGTCGGCGGCCTCGACCGCGTCTACGAGATCAACCGCAACTTCCGCAACGAGGGCATCAGCACGCAGCACAACCCCGAGTTCACCATGCTGGAGTTCTACCAGGCCTACGCCAACTACCACGACCTCATGCGCCTGACCGAGGAACTCATCATCTGCGTCGCGCAAGAAGTAAACGGCCACACCATCACCAACTTCAACGGCGTCGAGATCGATCTCAGCAAGTGGACGAAGCTCTCCATGCGAGAGGCCATCATCGAATTTTGGCCACACTCTGCAGGCATGAAGCCGGAGCCAACCTCCTTCGCTTCGAATGACTCCATCGCCGCTCTGATCCGGCAGCTCCGCGACGCAAAGATCCGCATCGACTACGATCCCAAAGAACCCATCGGCAAGACTATCGCCACCATCTTCGAAACCGTTGCCGAAGAGCACCTTATTCAGCCGACCATCATCTATGACTTTCCCCTCGCCGTCTCGCCCCTGTCCAAGCAGAAGCCCGACGAGTCGGATTGGGTCGAGCGCTTCGAGTTCTACATCGGCGGCTTCGAGGTGGGCAATGCCTTCAGCGAGTTGAACGACCCCGAAGACCAGCGCCGCCGCTTTGAGCAGCAATTGGAAGAGCGCGACCGGGGCGACGACGAAGCTCACCAGATGGACGAGGACTACGTTCGCGCCCTCGGCTACGGCCTGCCCCCCACCGGAGGCGAAGGCATCGGCATCGACCGCCTGACCATGATCCTCACTGGCTCAAAGTCGATTCGCGACGTCATCCTCTTCCCGCTGCTCCGTCCCCAAGTCAAAAAGCAGCAGCCGGACGCGGATAAGCCCCACGGAGAATCCGCCGAATAGCCTGACGTTCGACCGGTAATTTTTTTGTCCGCCCCCAAACGCACGTCATCTCGACCGAAGGCGGCGCTTTTGCCGCCGTAGTGGAGAGACCCCTGTATTTCATACTGATGCGCGATAACAACCAGCGTTCAGACGGGTACATTGCACCACAAAACAGCAGATTCCTCCGCTGCGTTGCGGAATGACAAGCAAAAGGGAAGTGCTCTAAACTTTCTTCAATCTCTTCACGACTCCGGACAGCGAGTGCTCATTCATCGCCGTCACCGCGTCGCCGCGAACCTTCTTCATCAGCCCGTCCAGGGCCTTGTCGTCTACTGCCAGCCACTCTCCGGCGGCGGCGTTGAACACATCGCCAAGCCCGATCTGCTTGGCTGGAACCTTCAGCTTCGCGCCTCCGTTCGGTCCTTTGCGCTGCACGATCAACCCGGCCTTGTGCAGCAGCAGAAACGACCGCCGCACCATCACCGCGCTCTCTTTCAGAGTCTCGGCAATCGCCGCCGAGGTGTGCATCCGGTCCGGCTCGCTCGCCAGCACCCCCAAAACCCGCAAACTCAACGCAAACCGCGCATTCTGTGCCATGAACAAAAAGCTACCACACCCAGCGCCGCCGCAATACCGCGTACTACGGAGCCAGGACCATTCTCCAATCCTCCCCATGTAAACTTTTTAAGTGAATATTCTCTTTGTCGGCGACGTCTTCGGCTCCGCCGGCCGCCACATCGTCCGCGAACATCTGCCCCACGTCCTTGTAACCAACGCCGTTGACCTACTGGTCATCAACGGCGAAAACGCCGCTGGAGGCTTCGGAATCACGCCCTCCATCGCCGAAGAGCTCTTCGACCTCGGCGCGCATGTCATCACCACCGGCAACCACATCTGGGACAAAAAAGAGATCTTCGAGTACATGGCGGTCCCGGCCGATTCGCGCGACCGCAACCGCCGCATTATCCGCCCGGCCAACTACGCCGCCGGGACGCCTGGTTTCGGCGTCTACGAGGGCGAGCTTGGCAATGGACAGAGCTACGCCGTCCTGAACCTTCAGGGCCGCGTCTTCATGTCCTCCTGCGACGATCCCTTCCGCAAGGCCGACGAGCTGCTCTCGAAGATCACGGCCAAGGTCATCATGCTCGACCTGCACGCCGAGACTACCAGCGAGAAGGTCGCCATGGGCTGGTATCTCGATGGCCGCGTCACCGCCGTCCTCGGCACCCACACCCACATTCCCACCGCCGACGAGCGCATCCTGCCCGGCGGCACGGCTTATCAGACCGACGTCGGCATGTCCGGCCCTTACGACTCCGTGATTGGGGTCGAGAAGCAACTGGTCCTCAACCGGTTCCTCACCGGAATGCCGGGCAAGTTCGAAGCGGCCAAGGGCAATCCGAAGATGTGCGCTGCGCTGATCGAGTGCGACGGAGCTACTGGCCGCGCACATCGCATCCAGCGCATTATGCTCGGTGAGTGAAGCAAAATCTGCTACTTTGAAGCCAAAATAAGGCCAGGGGTACTCCCGGTCGTCGATCTTAAAGCTTTGAAAATAAATGAAATACGCTCGGGCTTCGAAGCCGACCCCAGTTAAAACGGCGAGTCCGACACAAGGCCGGACTCGTTTCTATCCATCTAAGGTTGATTTTAGCCAGGGCAGTTCAAGTTGTGGAGCTTACTGCATGGGTAAGGTAACCGCTGCTGGCGGGACAGTTGCCGGAGTACTCGCCGCAGAAGTCGGGGCGGGCGCGGCGCCGGCACGCTGGGCGAGATTGAGGAAGTGGCCGGGGAAGATGCCCAGCACCAGCGTGGCGGCGGCGGCGAGGGTTAGCCCGATGCCTGCGGGAACGCCAAGGCTACGGCTGCTGCGATCGAGGCGAGTGTTCTCGGTCGCGGGGCGGGTGTAGAGCGCGGCCAGCAGGCGGAGATAGTAGAAGCAGGCTATGCCGCTGTTGAACAGGCCCACGACCGCGAGCCAAACGTGGTTGGAGTGAACGGCGGACGAGAAGACGTAGAACTTGCCGAAGAAGCCGCCGGTGAAGGGAATACCGATCAGCGATATCAGGAAGAGGCCGAGAAAGGCGGCGAGCACGGGGCGCTTGAGCGCGAGCCCGGTATAGTCGTCGATGCTGCGAATCTGCTCGTCGTAGCCGGTGACCTGGGTGACGACGGCGAAAGCTCCAACCTGCATGGCGGCGTAAGTCGCGGTGTAAAAGCAGACGGCGGCGATACCCTCGGACCGGAGTGCCGTGAAGGCGACCAGGATGTAGCCGGCGTGGGCGATGCTGGAGTAGGCCAGCAGTCGCTTGACGTCGCGCTGGAGCATGGCACCGAGGTTGCCGATGGTCATCGACAGCGCAGCCAGAATCCACATCAGGACGGCCCAGCGATGCTCCATCGGACCAAAGGCGGAGAAGGTGATGCGTAGCAGCACCGCAAACGCGGCGGCCTTGGGCGCGGTGGACATGTAGCCGACGACCGGCGAGGGCGCGCCCTGATAGACGTCCGGCGTCCAGACATGGAACGGCGCGGAAGAGACCTTGAAGCCGAGGCCGATAAGGATCATCGCCAGGGCAAGGAAGGCGAGGCGCGGTGTAGTCGTCGTGGCGAGTCCGGCCGCGATGGCGGCGATGCTGGTGGAACCGGTTGCTCCAAAGGCCAGCGCGATGCCGTAGAGGAAGAAGGCGGTGGCGAAGGAGCCGAGCAGGAAGTACTTGATGGAGGATTCGGCTCCGGTGGCGCTGCCCTTGCGGAAGCCGCACAGGATATAGGTGGCAATCGACGAGATCTCGAGGCCGACGAAGACCAGGAGAAGTTCGGTCGCGCAGGTCATCAGCATCATGCCGACGGCGCTGAAGACGATGAGAGCGAAGTATTCGCCGGCGTGGCGGGCGCTGCCCTCGAAGTAGTCCAGCGAGATGAGCAGCGTGACCAGAACGATGGCGGAGATGAGCAGATGGAAGAAAACGGAGAAGGTGTCGACCTGGACGGTGCCGGAGAAGGCGGTAAGCGTGCCGAGATGCAACTGGCACCAACTGGCGAGGGCCGCGGCCACGGTGCCGAGGATAGCAAGCCAGCCAAGGGGCTTACGGCTGGAGGCAGGCGGCAGCAGCGGCTCGGCCAGCATGATGAGGACGCCGACGATGGTGAGGATGTACTCAGGCAGCAGGGCGAGGATATTGGGCGAGAGGCTTTGCATTAGCGCTGGCCTCCTTCTGCGGTGTTTGCTTCGAGTTTCAAGGGTGAGTTGGCCTGCTGGGGTTGGGGAACCGTGGCGGCGATGCGGGCTCCGGCGGTGTCGATGGCGCGAAGCCAGATCGGGGGGGCGACTCCCATGACGAGGAAGAGGATGAGCAGCGGCCACATGGCCAGATGCTCGCGGGCGTCGATGTCCCAGGCAGTCATGTTTTCAGGCTTGACACCGAGGTTGCCGTAGAAGACGCGCTGGATCATCCACAGCATGTAGGAGGCGCTGAGGATGACGCCTGAAGTAGCGAAGACGGTCCACGCAACATGGTGCGCGAAGACCGACTGCATGGAGCCGGCGAGGATGAGGAATTCGCCGACAAAGCCATTGAGCATGGGCAGGCCGACCAGAGAAAGGGTCATGATGACGAACATCGTTACCATCCAAGGAAGCCTGGAGGCGATGCCGCCCAACTCGCGGATGTCGTAGGTGCCGTAGCGCTCGTAGAGGAAGCCCAGGAGCATGAAGAAGGCCGCGCCGGTGAGGCTCTCGCTGACGATATGGAAGATGCCGCCATCGAGACCGGAGACGGTGAAGCTGAAGATGCCGAGGATGATGAAGGCGACGGCACTGAGGGTAGCGTATGCCGAGAGGCGCTTGAGATCTTTCTGGACCAGCGCCATCAGCGCTCCATAGACAATGCCGATGGCTCCGAGAGCGATCAGCAGAGGAGCGATACGGTGGGACTGCTCGGGAAAGATGCCGAAGGAGAAGCGCAGGATGGAGTAGAGGCCGAGTTTTCCGGCAAGCACCATAACGGCGGCGGTGGGCGCCTCGGAGATGGCGTCGGAGAGCCAGCCGTGCAGCGGGAAGACCGGGACTTTGACCGCGAAGGCGACCAGAAAGGCCAGGGAGCAGAGCCAGAGCGCGGTGGAGTTGCCGGAGATGCCGTGAGCTGCTGCAAGGTTTGCAAGCCGCGGCAGGTCGAAGGTTCCGGTTCTGGCGTAGAGCCAGAGGATGCCAACCAGCAGGATCGCCGAGGGGATGAAGGCGTAGAGGAAGAACTTGATGCCGGCGCGGCGGCGGTTTTCGGTGCGGCCGAAGCTCGCGATCAGCAGCGTCATGGGAACGATCGAGAGTTCCCAGAACGAGTAGTAGAGAAGCAGGTCGAGCGAGACGAAGACGCCGAGCATGGCGACCTGCTGGAGCAGGAAGAGGATGTAGAAGGTCTTCTTGCGAGTGTCGATGACGCGCCAGGAGACGAGGACCCCGAGCGGAGCGAGGAGTCCGGTCAGCACAACCAGCCACATCGACAGGCCATCGACGCCGAGATGGTAGCGGATAGCGGGAGAGGCGACCCACTGCTGGTCCGTCGCGAACTGGAAGCTGCCGGAGGCAGCGCCATAGTCGAAGTGGAAGGGCAGGTGCAGCGTGCAGACGAAGGTGACGAGCGTGACGGCGAGCGCGCCCCATGGCATCAGCTTTCCCTTGTCCGGCAGCAGTGCCAGCAGGATTGCGCCGGCGAGCGGGATAAGGATGATGATGGTCAGGATGGAGTGGTCTATGTTCATCGGGTTGATCGAGTCTTTCGGTGATTCATCGTTTCCTTTAGTGCATCCAGAGCGAGTGGCCGAAGATCATGGCGACCAGCACGGCGGCTGCAGCCAGCGCAAGCCATCCGGCGTAGGAGCGAATGTTGCCGGATTGAATCCGGCGGGTGACAGTGCTGAGGCCTCGGGTGGTGGCTCCTGCAAGCGATCCGGAGCCATTGACCAGACCGGTTTCTACGAATCCGCCGAGGATCAGGCGGGAGAACATCAGCAACGGCGTGACGATGACGGCGCCATAGATCTCGTCCACCCAGTATTTGTTAGCGACCAGCGAGTAGAGCGGCTTGACCTTGAGAGCGAACGCCGCCGAGGAGCCGGGCTTCTTGTAATAGAAGACATAGGCGAAGAAGAAACCGACGGCTACGGTCAGTAGAGAAATGGCGGCCAGCGTAAGTTCGAGGCCGTGACCCGCTGTGGATGCCGCGGTCTGCTCCCCTCCAAAGACGGGGGAAAGGAAACTGCCGATCTCGTTGTGTCCGCCGAATGCCGCGGGAACGCCGATCCAGCCACCGACGAGCGACAGGATGCCGAGGATGACGAGAGGGAGAAGCATGATCCACGGCGACTCGTGAACGCCGTGTGCAGCGTGGCCGTGCTCGTCGTGCGCGGCTTCTTTAAAGTGCTCTTCACCGAAGAAGGTCTTGAACCAGAGGCGGAACATGTAAAAAGAGGTCATGCCGGCGGTGACCAGGCCCACGAACCAGAGGAGCTTGGAGATGGGATTGTCCGAGAGGAAGGTCTGGTAGAGAATCTCATCCTTCGAGAAGAAGCCGGCAAAGGGCCAGATGCCCGCGATGGCGAAGACGGCGGAGGTCATCGTCCAGAAGGTAACGGGGATGCGCTTGCGCAGACCGCCCATGTTGCGCATGTCCTGTTCGCCCGAGAGCGCGTGGATAACGGAACCGGCGGCGAGGAAGAGCAGCGCCTTGAAGAAGGCGTGCGTCAGGAGATGGAAGATGCCGGCGGCGTAGGCCCCGACTCCGCAGGCGAGGAACATGTAGCCCAACTGCGAAACGGTGGAGTAGGCGAGAACGCGCTTGATATCGTTCTGCACCATGCCGATGGAGGCAGCTACGATGGCCGTGGCTGCGCCGATGATGGCGACGACGATCAGGGCTGTGGTCGAGCGGTCAAACAGCGTGTGGCAACGGGCGACCATGTAGATGCCCGCCGTGACCATGGTTGCCGCGTGAATGAGGGCGGAGACCGGCGTGGGGCCTTCCATGGCGTCGGGCAGCCAGATGTAGAGCGGAATCTGCGCGGATTTTCCCGTGGCTCCCAGCACAAGCAGAAGCGCAATAGCGGTAAGCACTCCGCCATGCCACTCAGGATGCTGCGAGATGGTGGCGAAGACGTCGGTGAAGTTGAGATTGCCGAAGTGGGCGACGAGAAGGAACATCGCCAGCAGGAAGCCGAAGTCGCCGATGCGGTTGACAATGAAGGCTTTCTTGCCTGCGTCGGAGGCCGAATCTTTTTTGAAGTAGAAGCCGATAAGCAGGTACGATGCGAGGCCCACGCCCTCCCAGCCGACGAAGAGCAGAAGGAAGCTGCTGGCCAGTACCAGGACGGACATGAAGAACATGAACAGGTTGAGGTAGGCAAAGAAGCGCCAGTAGCCCTCTTCGTGTGCCATATAGCCGACAGAGTAAAGGTGGATAAGGAAGCCTACGCCGGTGACGACGCCGAGCATGATCAGCGTGAGGTGATCGACGGTGAAGTCGAAGTTGACCTGAAAGCCGGAAATAGCAATCCAGGGACGGCTGACGGCGTGAATCGCTTCGGGAGCGTTGGGGGCCTTCATCAGCACCCAGAGCCAGGCGACGATGGCCGCGGGGATGGCGGTAAAGATCAGGGCAATCGCCGTGACGACGGCGCGAGGCAACTTGCGGCCGAGGATTCCGTTGAGGAGGAAGCCGGCGAAGGGAAGCAGCGGAATCAGCCAAAGATAATAATCGGGCATCAAGGAAGTCTGAGGGCTCATAGTTTCATCAGGTCGATCTGGTCGACGTTCAGGGTCTGGCGGGTGCGGAAGATTGCGATGATGATGGCAAGCCCGACTGCGGCTTCGGCGGCGGCGACCACCATCACGAAGAAGACGAAGATCTGGCCGCTGATCTGGTGCCACTGGTGCGCGAACGCGACGAAGGTAAGGTTGACGGCATTGAGCATCAGCTCAATGGAGATGAAGATGGTGATGATGTTGCGCTTGATGAGAAAGGAGCCGACGCCGATCGAGAACAGGATGGCGGCAAGAACAAGGTAATAGGCGGTAGGGACTTGTGCGGCCATAGTCTTACTGGTCCTCCTTGCGTGCGAGAACGACTGCGCCGAGGATGGCGACGAGGATGAGGACGGAGGTGACTTCGAAGGGAAGCAGCAGCTTGGTAAAGAGGACTCGGCTCAACTCCTCGATGTTGTTGAGGCCGCTATTGAGATGGCCCCCGAGATTGGCAACGCCGAGCGCTTTCTGCTCCGAGAGGAAGACGAAGGTGAGCAGGCAGAAGATGGCGGCGGCGCCGGGAAAGCCGGCGATATAGGCGGCGCGGCTGCCTGTGGTCTTTTCTTCTTTGCCCGCGTTGAGCAGCATGATGACGAAGACGAAGAGCACCATGATGGCGCCTGAGTAGACGATGACCTGCGCGGCGGCGAGGAACTCTGCCCCCAGCGACCAGTAGAGGACCGCGAGCGACATCATCACGACGACCAGCGACAGGGCGCTGTTGATGGGGTGGCGCTGCAACAGGAGATTGAGAGCTCCCGCTACGGCCAGCGCGCCAAAGATTATGAAAAGTGCCAGTTGCATGATGAACCGCTCAAGTCTTTCCTGAATCTGTTGAAACGGAGCAGAAGGTCGTGGCTATCTGCCGATTGTAAAGCAGCCCGGCGGTGAGGCTAGCCGTGCAGCGCGAGAACGAGACTGGTGATGATGATGTTGGCCATCGCCAGAGGCAACAGAAATTTCCAGCCGAAACTCATCAACTGGTCGTAACGGAAACGAGGCAGCGTACCACGCACCCATATATAGAGCAGAAGAAACGCAAAGACTTTGACGACGAACCAGAAGACCGGAAGCAGCGCCTGCACGACGGCTCCGCCGAAGGCCGGGATGAGATTGCCGAAGGGGCTGGAGGCGCCGCCGAAGAACATCAGCGTGGCCACGCAGCTTACGATCACCATGTTGGCGTACTCGGCCATGAAGAACATGGCGAACTTCATGGAGCTGTACTCGGTGTGATATCCGGCGACAAGCTCGGATTCGGCTTCGGGCAGGTCGAAGGGCGCGCGGTTGGTCTCGGCGTAGGCGGCCATGAGGTAGATGAAGAAGGCTACGAACTGGTAGCCGCCGAAGAAGTTCCACGAGAGTAGTCCGTGGGCAGACTGGCTTTCGACGATGGTGCGCAGGCTGAGCGACTGGGCGCGGAGGACAACGCCGACCAGCGAGAGGCCGAGAGCAAGCTCATAGCTGACCATCTGCGAGGTAGCGCGAAGGCTGCCCAGCAGGGAGAATTTGTTGTTCGACGACCAGCCGGAGAGCGCGATGCCGTAGACCCCGATCGAGGTAATGCCAAGGATAACGAGCAGGCCGATGTTGATGTCGGTGATAGCGAAGATGTCCACGCCATGAATGCGGTGGACGGCGCCGAACGGGACGACGGCGATGGAGATAAGAGCGCAGGTGAGCGCGATGATCGGAGCGATCACAAACAGAGGCCGCTCGGCTGCGAGAGGCATCAGATCCTCTTTCAGAAAGAGCTTGATACCGTCGGCGAGCGGTTGCAGAAGGCCGAAAGGACCGACGCGGGAGGGTCCCCAGCGGTTCTGAATGTGACCGAGTACCTTGCGCTCCAGCAGCACCGTATAGGCGACCGTCGTCAGCAGGATGACGAGGACGACGGCGATCTTGACGATGCTGAGCAGCAGAAATATCTGGAACGGACTGAGATGGCTCACGATTTTAGCTTTTAGCTCCTGGCGTTAGCTGTTAGCTCGTTTCCTGCGGTTGTTGGCAGCTTGTGCCGGGTTTTCGATTTGCCGATGTTGGAGTCAATCGGCTGCGGTCTCACTGAGTTGTGCGGACTTCTGTCCCTCCTGGTGCTGACGGAGGTCGTTCATGGAGGCGGAGTAGCGCCCAAGCGTGCCGGAGGTGAACAGTGCATCGTTCGCCGGCAGAACAAGATCGCGGCGGGTGTTGATCTGGACAAGGCCGGAGGCGGCGGGTTGCAGGTGCTGGTCGTTGCCCGAGAGAAGCTGGAGCCGCAGCAGGTTGTAGCCGGGGACCAGACGCTGAATCTCATCCAGAATCGCATACGGGTCAAAGGGACTGAGCTTCGGCTCAAGATTGTTGGCCGTCAGCCATACGGCGTGACGATCCGCCTCGCCCGACTGCGCGCCGCGCGACTGTCCCATGTCGGCGCGGAGTCCCTTGCCGAAGGGAACGAGCTTGCGCACATCCGCGCCCATCTTGTCGGCGATACGGACGATCATCTCGAAGTCGGTGCGGACCCCGGCGCGGTCGCCAGCCTTGCGAACCTGCTGGAGGTCGCCATAGCTGTTAGTGACGGAGCCGGACTTCTCATAGAGATTCGCGGCGGGAAGAATCACATCGGCAAGCGCCGCCGTCTCCGTAAGGAACATCTCCTGCACCACGACGAAGGTGTTCTTGAGCGCAGCAGGATCGACGCTGTAACGGGCAACAGGGTTGGAGTTGACGACATAGAGCGCGGAGAGTTCGCCGCGGCCGGCGGCGTCGAAGATCTCCAGCATATCGAGGCCGGGCTCGGCAGGCGCGTTGTACTCGACAAAGCTGTTGGTGTCGGCTATCGGAGTGTAGCCGGGGAGCAAGTCGGGTAGCAGGCCCATGTCGGCGGCGCCGCGAGAGTTGGCATAGCCCCCGAGCAGAGCGAACTTCGCACCTGGGATGGTGAGGCCGAAGTCGATGAGCTTCTTCAGTTCCGCGCCTCGAAGCTCGGAGCCGATGACGATCAGCAGATTTTCTTCCGCCTTGATCGTGTCGCGGAATGCGCTCAGCGCGTTGGTGTCGGAGACAGCGCCGGAGGCAGCTGCGTCGTCGCCCGTGAGAAATGCCGCGAAGGAGTCGTAGCCGAAAGGCGCGAGGCGAACAAACGCTTTGGCCTGGCGGCGCAGCTTGATCTCGGAAGAGTTGACGACGTAGAGCCGGGCGCGGTTCTGGCGAACGTTGGTGCGGATATTCCACGCCGTGCCCGGAGCCTGGTTCGTGGGATCGCCGCCGACCAGCAGAATCGCCGGTGCCTTGAGCGTGTCACGCAGGGAGGCTGTACGATCTGCCTGTCCCGCGAGCGCCTGGGCAAATGCCGCGTAATCCGCCGTCCGGTGATGATCGATATTGTTGGTGCCCAGCACCGTGCGTGCGAACTTCTGGAGGAGGTAGGCCTCTTCGTTGGTGAGCCGGTTGCCGCCTATGACGCCCATGCTTCTGCCGCCGCGGGTGTCGCGCAGTTCGCGGAAGCGCTTGCCGATGTGGTCGAAGGCCTCTTCCCAGCTTACCGGCTTTAGTTCTCCATTGGACTGGCGAACGAGTGGGTGGGTAATGCGGTCGTCGCTGTTGGCGAAGTCGAAGGAGTAGCGCCCCTTGTTGCAGAGGAAGTCGCCGTTGATACCGCTCTTGTCGCGGTTGTCGCCGCGAACAATCTCGCTGCCGTCGGAGGTCGAGCGCACGCCGAGGGTCGTCTTGCAGCCGTCGCCGCAGTGGGTGCAGATGGTGGAGACATGGTTCATCTCCCACGGACGCGTCTTGTAGCGATAGGTTCCGCTGGTGAGCGCGCCCACCGGGCAGACGTCGATGCACATGCCGCACTGCTCGCAGTCCAGGTGAGCGGCGTGGTCGGGAGAGATGTCGGCGGGAACGTTCGGCGCGATGACGGAGGCAGAGTTACGGTTCTGGATGCCGAGCGCGAAGACGTCCATGCCTTCGCCGCACACGCGGACGCAGCGGTAGCAGAGGATGCAGCGCGGCCGGTCGAAGTAGACGGCGGGCGACCATTGCTGCTCTTCGCGGTGATTCTTCGGCTCGGTGAAGAAGCTGTCGGCCGCGCCGTACTTGAAGGTCATGTCCTGCAACTCGCACTCGCCGCCGGCGTCGCAGACAGGGCAGTCGAGCGGATGATTGGCAAGGACGAACTGGAGCATCGCCTTGCGCGACTGCGCAATCTCGGCGGTCTCGGTGTGGACGATCATGCCCTCGGCGACCGTGGTGGTGCAGGCGGTCTGGAGCTTGCCGATCTTCTCGATGCGTACGACGCACATGCGGCAGGCCGCCTGGAGCGAGAGGCCGGGATAGTAGCAGAAGGCAGGGATCTCGATGCCGGCGGACTTGCAGGCATCGATGAGCAGAGTGCCGGCGGGTGCGGTGATCTTTTTGCCGTCTACGGTAAGGGTTACGTCTGGCATAGCTTTCAGTGTGCTCCCACGAGATCCTGCACGGTTATGACGGGGGTTCCGGCCTTGTGGCCCTCGATATAGTCTTCAAACTCTTTGCGGAACTTCTTGACAAAGCCCAGCGTGGGCATCGCCGCAGCGTCGCCGAGCGGGCAGAAGGTGCGGCCCATCATGTTTTCGGCGAGATATTGAACGCTGTCGATATCCTTCTTCACCCCTCCGCCGGCATAGACGCGGGTGAGGGTCTTCTTGATCCAGTCCGTTCCCTCGCGGCAGGGAATGCACCAGCCGCAGGACTCGTGTTGGTAGAAGCTGATGACGCGCATGGCGAATTCGACGATGGAAACCGTCTCGTCGAGGACGACGATGCCGCCTGACCCGAGCATGGTGCCCGCCTTGCCCATCTGATCGAAGTCGAGGCCCACGTCGATCTCTTCGGGCAGCAGCACCGGACACGACGAGCCGCCGGGAACGACCGCCTTGAGCTTCTTGCCGTCCTTGATGCCGCCTGCTACCTCGTAGATAGCCTTCTTGAGGTTGTAGCCCATCGGCAGCTCGTAGATGCCGGGGCGTTCGACGTGGCCGCTGATGCCGAACAGGCGCGTGCCGCCGTTGCGCTCGCTACCTAGCTTGGCATAGGCTTCGCCGCCCATTAGAAGAATGTGCGGCGCCGAGGCTATGGTCTCGGCATTATTGATGACCGTGGGGCCACCGTAGAGTCCGACGACGGCGGGGAAGGGCGGCTTGATGCGAGGCACGCCACGCTTGCCTTCGAGTGACTCCATCAAGGCGGACTCTTCGCCAACCTCGTAAGCGCCCGCGCCGGTCTGCGTGATGATGTCGAAGTCGATGCCCGAGCCGAAGATGTTCTTGCCGAGGAAGCCCTTGGCGTAGGCGTCGGCGACCGCCTTCTCGACGATCTTGAGCAGATAGCGATACTCGCCGCGCAGATAGATGAAGCCGAGCTTCGAGCCGATGGCGAGGCCGGCGATCATGGTGCCTTCGATGACGGCGTGCGGATCGTGCAGGAAGAGAACGTGATCCTTGCAGGTGCCGGGCTCGGACTCGTCGCCGTTGACCAGAACGTATTTCGGCTTGTCGGACTGCTTGGGCACAAATGACCACTTGAGGCCAGTAGGGAATCCCGCGCCGCCGCGTCCGCGCAGGCCCGAGGCCTTCATGGTGTCGATGATCCAGGCCGCCATATTCTCCGGGCCTTGTGCAATGGCCTTCTGGACCGCCTTGTAGCCGTCGAGTTCAAGGTACTTGTCGATATCGGCCGCGCCTTGGCCGAAGCGGCGGGAGAGAACTTTGACTTCATCGGGATGGGAGACGAGGGTAGGCATTACTTGACGTCCTTTCCCTGGCCGTTACGGTAGGTTTCAAGGATCTCATCCACCTTGGCGGGGGTGAGGTTTTCGTGGAAGTCGTAGTTGACCTGCATGGCCGGAGCCCAGCAGCAGGCGCCGATGCACTCGACCTCTTCGAGCGAGAAGACGCCGTCGGGCGTCACGCCCTTGTGCCCGATGCCAAGCTTCGCTTTGCAGTGGTCGAGAATCTCGTAGCCGCCGCGCAACATGCAGCTGATGTTGGTGCAGACCTGCACGTTGTACTTGCCCGCGGGCTTGGTGCGCAGCATTGAGTAGTACGAAAGCACGTTGCGAACGTCCAACTCCAGCAGCCCAATGCGCTGGGCAATCTCGGTGATAACCGCCTCCGAGACATAGCCGATCTCGTCCTGCGCGTAGAGCAGCATGGGAACGAGGGCCGAGCGGCGCATCGGGTAGATCGTAACCAGGTGGTCGAAGCGCGCAGCCAGCTCCGGGGAAAAAATCGTATTGGCGACTTCACTCACTTTGCATCATCTCCCGCGCCAGCCTCTCGGCGGCAAGGTCCATCTCTTCGGCGATACCGTTCATTTTAACCGTTCCATCTTCCTGGAGGCTGAAAGCGGTCTTATTACCTTCGCTATCTTGAATCATCTCGTGCGTGAAGCGAAGCCAGCGGCTTCCGACGCGGAGGGTGATTTCTTCTGCTCCTACTTCAACTACGGCGTGGCGTTTGCTGCTGAGTCCGTGGGCGGCAGCGTAGGAGCGAAGCAACGATGCCCACGAGGTCCAAAGTTCTGTGTGGAGGTTGGCGGCGAGAGTCACGTGTTACTCCGCGTCGCAGCGTTGGCCACAAGCAGCCCTGATGACACATGCAACAAATTCATCTCTAGAAAGCACAGGAGTATTAAAAGTTGGAGTTGAAGAAGCGAATTGGTAATTGAAGTCATTATCGGCTGCTGTGACTGCAATTTCGGAAGATGTTGGGTTGGCCGTGTTTGACCTACTTGGCCGTAATTCGATCAACTGATCGCGGAACCTCAGAGTGAGCGTTAATTGTCCCTGCAAGTTAAAAACGAGTCTGTCAACGCCATCTATCAACGTAAGCGTGGCAGGCGCGCTCTGATTGAATCCGCTCACAGCCTGAGAAATTGCTTGACGCAATGAAGACATAATTTGTGCATTCAAAGCAGCGCGATATTGATTGGCGACGAATTCAGGGTTTGCGTTGGCGATTTGCTCCCCAAACTGGACGGCGATTTTCTTGCCTACTTCTTCTGACATTCGTTTCCTTCTTTTATAACGGCATGAAATTTCTAACTATCTATCTATTTCTCCCAGAACAATGTCGATAGAGCCGATCACCGCAACCACATCGGCGAGCAGGCGGCCCTTGCACATCGTCTCCAGCGCCTGCAACGATGCATAGGACGGGTTGCGCATATGAACGCGGTAGGGCTTGGCGGTGCCGTCCGAGACGACGTAGTAGCCCATCTCGCCGCGCGGCGATTCGACCGCCTGATAGACCTCTCCCGCCGGAACGCCGAAGCCTTCGGTGACAAGCTTGAAGTGATGGATCAGCGCCTCCATCTGCGTCTTCATCTGCTCGCGATCGGGCAGCATGATCTTGGGCGCATCGGCGACGATGCGGCCCTCCGGCATTCCGTCAAGCGCCTGCTGGCAGATCTTGACCGACTCGCGCATCTCGTCCATGCGCACCGCGTAGCGGGCAAAGACATCGCAGTCGTTCGAGACCGGCACATTGAATTTGAACTTCTCGTAGCCGCTATAGGGCATATCGCGGCGCAGGTCCCAGTCCACGCCCGAGGCGCGCAGCGGCGGCCCGGTTACGCCCAGTGCGATGGCATCTGCCGCGGAGAGAAGACCGATGCCCTTGAGACGCCCCATCCAGATGGGGTTGGCCGTCAGCAGGTCTTCGTACTGCTGAACGCGGTCCGGCATGATGTTCAGGAAGTTCTGCACCTGCTTGTGAAAGTCCAGCGGCGGCTCCATGCTGACTCCGCCGATGCGGAAGTAGCTGGTCATCATGCGCTGGCCGGCTACAGCCTCGAAGATACGGAGAATCTCTTCGCGCTCGCGGAAGCAGTAAAGAAACACGGTGAGCGCGCCAATGTCCATGGCGTGCGTGCCGAGCCAGACCAGATGCGACTGGATGCGTGTCAGTTCATTAAGCAGAACGCGGAGATACTGGGCGCGCTCCGGAATCTCCAGCCCAAGCAGCCTCTCTGTCGCGAGACAGTAGGCGAGATTGTTGGTCATGGGACAGAGATAGTCGATGCGGTCGGTCAGCGGAACGACCTGCTGGTAGAACTTGGCCTCGCAGGTCTTCTCGATGCCGGTATGCAGGTAGCCGATATCGGGCGCCAGAGAGACGACGGATTCGCCGTCGATCTCCAGCACCAGCCGAAGCACGCCGTGCGTCGAAGGGTGCTGCGGCCCCATGTTGATGACCATGGTCTGGTCCTGCGGCGGAGGCACGCCCTGATGGGTCTTCGTATCGGCGAGTACATCTTCGACGCCGGGGTTCAACATCTCGGGTGCGGCAATGGGAGCCATTAGCGGTATCCCTCCACGGGATAGTCCTTGCGCAGCGGATGTCCCTGCCAGTCTTCGGGCATCATGATGCGGCGGAGGTTGGGGTGGCCGCTGAAGCGGACGCCGAACAGATCGAAGACTTCGCGCTCGTAGAAGTTGGCCGAGGGCCAGACGTCGACGATGCTGTCGATGACGGCATCGTCCCCGTTCAGCCTGACCGCGAGCCGAACCCGCGTCTTCAACGCCATCGAAAGGATGTGATAGGTGATCTGGAAGCGCGGCTCCGACGGATACCAGTCCACGGCGGTGACATCTTCGAGAAAGGTATAGCCTGCCTGCCTGACGGCTTCACAGGCAGCAATAATATTCTCCCGCGAAACGGTAATCGTGAGTTCGCCGCGGTCGAACTTTGCATCTGTGGCAAGTTCCGACAGCGCCTTGACCGCAGCATTGTCCGCATGGGCCTCGAAGACGGCCCCGATGCCTGTGAGTGCGGCGTCCATTAAAGATCTCCCTTGTCATTTGCCCAGTCCAGAATGCCCTTCTTCCACACGTAGAAGAGGCCGACGGCCACAAAGCCGAGGTACACCAGCATCTCGTAGAAGCCGAACATGCGCGACCCGGTGATTACCGGCAGCTTGCGGAAGATCACTGCCCAGGGAAGCATGAAAACAGCCTCGACATCGAACAGGATGAAGAGCATGGCGACCATATAAAAGCGGACCGAGAAGCGTCCGCGGGCATCGCCGATGGGGTCCATGCCGCACTCGTAGGCGCCGGCTTTGGTCCGTGAATTCTTACGCTTGCCGATGAGGAAAGAGACCCCAACCATGCCGCAGGCGACGCCCAGCGCAACCAGAATCTGTAGCACCAGGGGCAGGTAATTCCATATGTAGGGGTAACTTTGCATGGCCATCTTCGACTCTAAGATTGCAGCGGTCAAGTGTCAAGTTAGCGGCAGCATTTGCCGCCTCGTTAGAGCAGCGTTTTGTATAGGTTAATGAGCTTCTCTCCATAGAGCGCGGCGATCAGTCCGCCAGCGCAGAGAAAACTGCCAAAGGCGAGCTTCGAGGTAGCTCCGGCTTTGCCACGCGACAGCAGGATCAGCCCATACGCACTGGCCGCCAGTGCACCAATGAACAGAGAGAGCATCGCCGGCCAGAAGCCGAGGAATGCTGCAATCAGCGCGAGCAGCTTTACGTCGCCCAGCCCCATGCCTTCGCGATGACGCAGCGACCGGTAGATCCATCGAACCAGCAGAAGAATCATCACAGCGCAGAAGACCGAGAACATCCAGTCGCTGAGTAACCTCTCCGGCCCGGTTAAAAAAACGTTGCCTTGTGCCGACGAGCTGCCCGGACTGCTGAGCTGAATATGGTGGCTGCTGAGAAGGACTTCGTCTTCGTCGGGCGCAAGCAGAAAAGAACGGACGCTGACGAGGAGGAACGAAAGGGCGATGCCGCCGAAGGTAAATGCGTCCGGCAGCAGTTGCGTCTGCCAGTCCATCACCATCAGGCCGATCAGCAGAAAGCCGAGGATAGCGATGCTGGACTGCGCGATGACGCCGGAGACGAGGTCCGAGGTGCTCAACCCGGCATGGGTGAAGTGGACGAGCGAATAGATCTCCGCCGCCTGCGTCATGAACCATAGCCCCAGTCCGATCTCGACGAGCGGATAGTGCGCTGCGATGGCGAATTTGCAATCCCGGCAGCGGCCTCGCAGCAGCAGCCAGCTTACGACGGGAATGTTGTCGTACCAGCGAATCGCCGCCCCGCAATTGGGGCAGCGCGAGCGTGGATGGACGACCGACTCCCCTCGGGGAAGCCGCGCAATGCAGACGTTCAGGAAGCTGCCTAAGATCAGGCCCAGAAGAAAGCCAACGGCTTCATACACGATCAGTGGGGTCACGTTTGAAAGTATACGGCGAAGGCTAAAAGTCGATGTGCATCCGCAGCGCCGACACCAGCGTCGGGCCGCGGTCCCGGTTGTAGCCGGGGTGGTCGATGAACTGCGTGTCCAGTGCGTAGTAGACCCCGCGCCATACGTGCAGATTGTAGTAGCCCTCCACAATGTCTTCGCGCGCATAGTTCAGGTTGCCGTCGCCGAGCAGAAAGCCCAACCCGCCCAGGCGCAGGTAGTTCTGGTGATCGCGCTTGATGGCATTGCTCACAAAGGCGAGACCCAGCTTGTCATTGGGTCGCGACCAGCTTCGGCCCGCATAATCGCCACCGAACTCGACCGTCTGATCGACCTCGGTATAGGCGAACGACTCGTGCTGACCCTCGTTCCAGCCGACGCGGAGAAAGACGCGCAGATTCTGCGTCAACTCCTGCTCCGCATTCAGCCCGAAGCCGTACTTCACCGCACTATCCTTCTCATGCTTTGTAATGTCGGGCACCTTGTCGGTGCCATCGAGATAGGCCTTCACCGCGTCGCGATAAAGGCCCATGTGCGCGTGATTCACAAAACTCAGCACACGGACGACTCCCTTGCGATCCGGGTCAACGAGCCGTCCAAGCAGAGATCGGCGTAGCTCGAACTCCATGTTCTGCGCGCTGGCGCGACGAAGGTTCCAGTCAAGGTCGATGCCGTTGGCGACAGTTGGCATCAAGGCCACGCCGTAGCGAGCGGACCAGTTCTGGTCGTCATACTCTGCTACGGCGGCGTAGGTGTAGCCGCGCGTGTCGGCGGCATAATCCCATGTTCCATTGTTGTCGATAGTCCAGTTCAGAAACTGAAGATGACTGTCGCTGCCGACGCTGTTGGCGTCGAAGTAGTCCGGCAGGCTCATCTTGCCGACGTGAAACTCCAGCCTGCGTTCCGGCACTTTGGTCGACAGCGAGAATGGAGTCCGGTCGGCATCGATCAGTTTGTTGGTAAACCCGATGGTCTGGTGCAACTGCACACGGGCGATATAGGGCTTCGATCCCAGGTCCGGGTTGCGCACCACATCGAGATTGGTGAACCCGGCTAGCCCCAGCGCCTGGCTTACCCCGCGGCCGCCCGACGACTCCACATCCAGAATGATGTCGGTACTGCTCCGGGGACTTTTCCTGATCTGCGCTCCCAGAAAAAGCGTTCCCAGCAGCGAGGTCTTGTATTCGCCGCGGCCAAGGAAGCTGTTTGTCCCCTCATAAGGGGAGTGAAATGGCCCATACCCCTGAAAGATGATGTTTGTCTGGCCGGAGATCAGGAAACGCGAGTGGTCAGGATGGGGGAAGAGGGCAGGCGAGCCCTCCGGGGCAGGCGTGGCGTCACGCTGCGGGGTCGCATCGGCTGGTAGCAGATCGGCCGGCACTCGATCGGCTGTCCGTTGAGCCGGGATCGTGCCGGCGCCAAACGCCAGCAGAAGCATCCCGAAGATCAGAGGTTTCAAACAACAGCTTTGCGTCATCGGAATTTTATGTTCGGGCCTGCCCATGAATGGAGTGCGAATAGCCATGCGAATCGTCTTCTTTTCTGTCCGAAGATGCGTCTGATCTACCCGGAATCTGCCGGAGCCAGTCTGATTGTTATAGCATACCCCCATAGGGTATTTGAGGATCCGAGGAATGAACGCCATGACGGAGAATTCTAGAGAACGCACGAAGTTGTTGAATCGCCTGAAACGCATTCGCGGACAGATGGATGCTCTGGAGCGGACACTCGCTGCAGAGGATCATTGCGCCGATGTGCTGATGCTGCTCGCCGCGGTGCGAGGGGGGATTAACGGACTCATGGCCGAGGTGCTGGAGGATCACATACGCTTGCACCTGTTGCAGGATGGAAGCGCTCCTCTGACCCCGGATTTAGGGGAGGAACTGATCGACCTCGTCCGCGCGTACCTGAAGTAACGCCGCGGACGAGGTGCCGGAATCAACTATTTGGCTTTGGCTCCCACTACGACCAGTCCTACTCCCGCCACCAGCGCAATCGTGCTCAGGATAGGTGAGATGGGTACGGTCTCCTTCTGTTCGTGTGAAACCTGGAGCGGTCCGAGATCCACATCCTTTTTCTGGTGCGTGAAGCTGATGCCGCCGACGGCAAAGCCGATGACACCGAGGATGATCAGCAGAAATCCAATAATGCTTGCAGGCTTCATTCGTAACTACCTTTCACTGCAAAGATATGCGCGACTTTGGGTTCGATGCCGCGACCGATGCGGCTGGATGTACTGGCCGCGCGATATTGTTGCATTTGATTCTGCCCGGACCCGGTAGTAGTCTCGACCTACACGGGAAAGGAGGATGATCCAGCCTATGAAAATTGACGGTAATAGTTGCACCAGCGTACGTGAGGTGACTGAGGCTTAGAGCGTCCTTCGCTCTAGTCCTGGCGTTGCTTGTAACCGGTAATTCCGCCGAGGCCCAAAGTCCGAGTAGGGACGCCTCAAGTCAATCTCAACAGATCACCGCCAGACGGTCCGCAACTCTTTTCAGAGCGCGGACCGTTTGCGTTTTATTTGCAAGGCGGCCTTAGAATGGTATCCATGAACCCCCTGGTCATTGCTGGCAGAGCCTTTCAATCGCGTCTTATCGTCGGTACCGGAAAGTATAAGGATGGAGCGGAGACGCAGGCGGCGATCGAGGCCTCCGGCGCCGAGATGGTGACGGTCGCGGTGCGGCGCGTCAATCTCGACCGCTCCACCGAATCGCTGCTCGACTTCATCGATCCGCAGCGCTACTTCCTATTGCCGAACACCGCAGGTTGCTACACCGCCGAGGAGGCCATCCGCACCGCCCGACTGGGCCGCGAGGTCGGCCTCTCGGACTGGGTGAAGATGGAGGTCATCGGCGACAAGCGTACTCTCTACCCCGACGTGCAGGCGACGCTCGAGGCAACCCGGGTGCTGGTCAAGGAGGGCTTTACGGTGCTTCCCTATACCTCCGACGATATCGTCTATGCCCGGCGCCTGATCGATGCCGGAGCGGCGGCGGTGATGCCGCTCGGAGCACCCATCGGCAGTGGCCTGGGGTTGCAGAACATCGCAAACCTCCGCATTCTGAGGGAACTGATCACCGAGGTCCCCCTGATCGTGGACGCGGGAGTGGGCACGGCGTCGGACGCCGCCGTGGTCATGGAACTGGGCTTCGATGGCGTCTTGATGAATACCGCGATTGCCCAGGCCAAGGACCCGCTGCTGATGGCCGAGGCGATGCAGCACTCAGTGCTGGCAGGGCGGCAGGCGTATCTCGCGGGCCGAATGCCGCGTAAGCTCTATGCCACGGCCAGTTCGCCGCTGGAGGGCATCTCCCGGTAGCCTCCCGAAGTGCGGGTTGAGCTATTTGTTTGATGATTTAAATAGTTTCGATAATAGATAATTTAGTTATCCACTATAGCTGGCCTGCGACTCTATCTCGATAGCTGGCGCACAGTTCGAAATGCAGTAAACTTCGCCCATGCGGGTCTTTGGCATTGATTGCGGCACGGAGTTCACCGGTTATGGTGTCGTCGAGGTGGATTGCGATGCCCGGATGCCGCGGTTGACGCATCTCGCCGCCGGAACCATCCGGCTGAACAAGAAAGAGAAGACCCCGTTGCGGCTGGCCCAGGTCTACAGCGAACTGACCGGACTGCTCGCCTTGCACCAGCCTGAAATCGTGGCCATCGAAGAAGTTTTTTTCTCCGCCAACGCCAAGTCCGCGCTGAAACTGGGACAGGTTCGCGGCGTGGCAATGCTGGCCGCCGCCACCTGCGGTCTGCCGGTGGCCGAATACGCGCCGCTGTCGATCAAAAGCTCAGTCGTGGGCTATGGGCTCGCGGCCAAGGAGCAGGTGCAATTCATGGTGAAACGCCTGCTCGAGATCGACGAGGAGCTCGATTCGGCAGATGCGGCGGACGCGCTCGCCATCGCTATCTGCCATATCCACACGGCGCAGACGCTTCTGTTGCAGGGGGCGCCGCAGCAGATATCACGTTCAGGGACGCGCCACGGAGTTCACCGATGAGGCTGGCTGCTCGATTTGCGGTTGGTGCGATGCTGGCGGCCGGCATCCCGGCCGTTTTCGCCCAGCCTCCCGCTGTGGCCGCCGCGGCAGCGACGCCGGCGGAGGTCAGCTTCCATATCGAACGTCCCGGCCTGCCCGTGCCGAAGTTTACCCTTCACGTGCGCGAGGATGGGACCGGAAGCTACCGGGCGGAAGAGGTGGAGGGGCCATCCGACCGCGGGACGGTGCGCTACGCGTCGGCGAAGCAGATTGACCGCACCTTGAACCTGACTCCGGTGACGGTAGCGAAGATATTCAAGGCGGCCCGGGAGCTGAAGTATTTTGATATGGACTGTGCCTCGAAGGCGAAGAACATCGCCAATACGGGGGAGAAGACTCTCAGTTACACGGGCACGGACGGCAAGGGCTCCTGTGTCTACAATTACTCCGAAAACAAGCAGATCAAGATGCTGACGGACGATTTCCTCGCCATCGCCGAAACCATGGACGAAGGCCGGAGGCTGGCCTATCTGCATCGCTACGACCGGTTGGGACTCGATGCGGAGACCATCGCGCTGGAACAGGCGGCGACCGCCGGGCGGGCGATCGAGTTCGGCACGATTGCGCCGGTACTTTCTTCGATCGCCGGCGATCCTGCCGTCATGGAACGTGTACGATTGCGGGTGGCCAAACTGCTGGAGCGAGCGGGCGGCAACAAGATATGAAGCTCCGAGTGGAGATTCGCGTCTAATGCAACAGAAGTTGGTAGCGGCCGGAGGTGGTTATGAACGATCGTGCTCGGTTCGGGATGCGATATGCGGGCTGCGCCGCCACTCTTGCCATAGGCTGTCTGCTGTTTGCCGGCTCTGCGCGAGATGCGCGAGCAGCGGACGCGCCAGCGCGCTCTGCGCGGCTTAGCTTCACTCAGGGTAGCGTTACCGTCGATCAGGTGGACAACACCGGCAGCACGGACGCGCAGTTGAACATGCCTCTGGCGCAGGGCGTGCGGCTGACGACGGGTGCGGACGGGCAGGCCGAGGTCGAATTCGAGGATGGCAGCGTGGTTCGGTTGACGCCGAACAGTTCACTCGCGCTCACGGGGATGACTGCCGATGGAAGCGGGAACTTCCAGACGAACCTTACCCTCGGATACGGATTGGCGTACGCGGAGCTGCGCTCGGCGGATAAGTTTGCCTACGGTATCGACGCGGGAGGGACGGTAATCTCTCCTGTGACCAACACGACGGTCCGCATCGAGATGGACAAGCCGCCAGCCGCGATTTCGGTGCTGGATGGGACGGCGCAGGTGGAGCGATCCGGTTCCTCGGGTGGCGGAAGCTACCGGACGAACGTCAATGCAGGCGAGACGCTGACCGGGGATGCCGACAACCCGGGACGCTACAGGCTGGCGAAGGACATCCCGCAGAATTCGTGGGACCAATGGAACGACGACCGTGATCAGGCCGCCGCTCAGGAGGCGTCGGACCAGACCGCCGTGCGCGATAAATATGCCGGGGAAGCGGGCTACGGATGGTCGGATCTCGACGCCAACGGAAGCTGGTACGACGTTCCCGGCGAGGGCGAGGTCTGGCAGCCTAATGTGGCGATGGACCCTGCGTTTGATCCGTATGGCTATGGAAGCTGGGTGTGGTATCCGGGCATGGGGTACGTATGGGCCTCGGGCTATAACTGGGGCTGGACGCCGTTCCGCTGCGGCACCTGGTCCTATTGGAACGGGTTCGGCTGGGGCTGGCTACCCGGCAATGGTTGCGGCTATGGTGGCTGGGGATTTGGGCGCGGTTACGGCGGGGGCGGTGGAGGAGGCTATGTCATCAACGTGACGCGGCCTCCGCAGAACTATCACTTCCGGCCTGTGCCTGTGCATAGTCCGGGAGGGGTTCATCCGATTAAAGTAGGCCGTCCGGTGGTCCCGAATCCGGTACAGATGCGTCCGGTGAGGGGGCCGCGCACCATCGCGGGTCGTACCGTGCAGCCGGTGAGGCCGGTTTTGACCCCGGGGGCAACTGGAGCGGTCCGTCCGGGAGGTACCGAAGGAGGGGCGCTGCATCGGGACTTCCCGATAGACAGCGTCAACCATAGGCCGGTTCTGGGCAGGCCCGCGAATCCGGCGGCGACAGCACCGAACGTGCATCCTGGGACGGTGCGCCCGATAGCTCCGCGAACGGGGACCGAGGGCAGGGAAGCTCCGATGAGGCCGACGCGGCCTGAACCGTCGCAGTCCGCGCCGCAACAGACACGTCCGCAGCCGGAGCAGGTGACGCCATCGCAACCCGTGCCGCGCAGCGTCTCGCCTCCGGTGCAGCGTTCTTCCCCGCCGGTGCAGCAACCGCGCTATACGGCTCCGGCCCAACCTCGTTACACGGCTCCGGCTCAGCCACGGTATACGCCTCCGCCGCAGCCGAGGTACTCGCCTCCGCCGCAACAACCGCATTATTCGCCCCCGCCGCAGCCGCACTATTCCCCGCCGCCATCGGCTCCAGCGCGGTCGAGCGGACCGGCACCGATGCAGCGAAAGTAGGGTCGGTCGCGTCAGTCGGCGATCTACAGCGATCTACGGGATCTGTAGCGGCGGCAGCGCGCGGTAAAGCTCCGCCATCGACTCCAGTGACAGCGATTCGGCGCGGGCTTGTGGAGGTATGCTTGCGGGCCATGTCCCGGCAAGCTGTTCGACGGAATATCCAGCGGCACGGAGGTTGTTTTGCAGGGTCTTGCGTTTCTGCGCGAAGATTTGTTTGAGGAATACGTCGAAACCGACGGCGTCCACGCCCAGTTCGGCGAAACGAGGTGCGAAGTGGAGCCGCAGCACGGTCGAGTAGACCTCGGGCGGAGGCGAGAAGGCGGAGGGCGGCAAGGTGAAGAGATGTTCGACCTGCGCGTTCATCTGCGCGGTGGCGGAGAGAAGTCCGTAGTCGCGGATCCCGGGCGCGGCCGAGACGCGGTCGGCGACCTCGCGCTGCATCATCAGGACGGAGCGGGCTATGGTCCCGTCGCGGCCAGCGGCGAAGAGCTTCAACAAAATGTCGGAGGTGATGTAGTAGGGAAGATTTCCAATTGCGTCGGCAGTTTCGCCAGCGCACAGCAGGGAGCGAAGATCGGCTTTGAGCACATCCGTTTCGATGATCTCCACATGCGGCTGATTGCGGAAGTGGAAGCTCAGTTCGGCGGCAAGAGCGGGGTCAAGTTCAAGCGCAATCAGGCGGCGGCAGCGGCCGGCGAGTATTTCGGTGATGGAGCCGTGGCCGGGGCCGATCTCGATGACGGTACGATTGCCGAGGTCGCCCAGCGCGTCGGCGATGGCGTGGCGAGCAGTATCGTCGACGAGGAAGTTCTGGCCGAGCCTGGGTTTGCGTTTCATCGCATCCTAACAAGGAAGAGTGTTATGACTGTGCGGTCTTGTATAGACTAACGGTTTAGTGGAGAAGGTAAAGGACGACTGAAATGCATATCGTATTTGCAGCATCGGAGTGCGCTCCCTTGGCAAAGACCGGCGGATTGGCCGACGTGGTCAGCGCACTGCCGCGGGCGCTGGTGAAGCTGGGACACAAGGTCAGCGTTTTTATCCCCTACTACCGTCAGGTGGCCAAGGCCGTGCCCCATCCTCCGATCATTATCGAGAGCGTGACGATTCCGTATCCGTCGTATAACCGCTTCGTTCGGGTCCTCGACGGCGGCGTGACGGAAGGGGTGCAGATGTACTTTGTGGACTGCCCGGAGTTCTTCGATCGGGAGAGTTTTTATTCCACGCCCTCGGGGGACTATCCGGATAACGCGGAGCGTTTTGGGCTGCTGTGCCGTGCTGTCATCGAGGCGTCGAAGATTCTGGGCGTGCCCGATGTCTTCCATGTGCACGACTGGCAGGCGTCGATGTTGTCGGTGCTGCTGCGCTCCACGTACTACTTTGACCCGGTGCTGCGTCACGTCCCGGCGGTGCTGACGATTCACAATGCGGGCTACCAGGGATGGTTTCCGCCGCGAACGATGGAGACGCTGCTGCTGCCATGGGACATGTTCACCTTTGAGAAGCTGGAGGAGAACGACACGGTCAACTTCCTGAAAGGTGGCATCGTCTACTCCGACGCCCTGACGACGGTCAGCCGCACCTATGCGGAGGAGATCAAGACGCCGGAGTTCGGCAATGGGCTGGAAGGGATACTGCAACAGCGGAGCGGCGATCTCTTCGGCATACTCAACGGCGTCGATTACGAGGAGTGGGACCCGGAGATCGACCGGAATATCGCGGCGCACTATACCGCCGACAACCTGGCAGGGAAGAAGGAGTGCCGGCGCGATCTGCTCCATGCCTTCGGGTTGAAGAACGTCCGGGAAGAGACGGCTGTCATCGGCGTGGTGTCGCGCTTTGCCACGCAGAAGGGCTTCGACTTCATCGTCGAGATCATGGACAAGCTGGTACAGGAAGACATCGTGCTGGTGATGCTCGGCAGCGGCGAAGAGTACTACGAGCGGCTGCTGGTCGAGATGGCCGAACGTTATCCGGACAAGGTGCGGGTACAGGTGAAGTACGACAACGTCATGGCGCACAAGGTGGAGGCAGGGTCGGATATGTTTCTGATGCCATCGCGCTATGAACCGTGCGGTCTAAACCAGATCTATAGCCTGAAGTACGGCACGATTCCGATTGTGCGGGCGACGGGAGGGCTTGAAGACACGATTGACGAGCAGCCGATGGGCGCAGGCAACGGCTTCAAGTTCTGGGGCTACGAATCGGCCGCACTGATGGACGCAATTCTGCGCGCACTGGAGGTCTTTCGCGACAAGGAAGCGTGGGGACGGATGATGCAGCGTGGAATGGCGCAGCACTTTGCCTGGGATGAGCCGGCGAAGGAATACGTGCGGGTCTACGAGCGAACGATTCAGAACCGCAGCTAAGTGTATTTTCGATTCCAGTGTGAACAAGACTTAACCCGGCTCAACCGAGGGGCCGTTCGGCGGGTCGCTATAATGGAAATACGCACCGCGATGGAATGGGTAGAGCGAGGTCTGCTGTTGCGACTTTGCCGCGTCTAAGATCATCAAAAATAAATGACGACAGATCAACAACATCCTCTCCAGAAGATCCTCGAAAACCGAATCGCCATCATCGATGGAGCGATGGGCACGACGATCCGCACCTACGGCATGAAAGAGGCCGATATTCGCGGAGAGCGGTTCAAGGATTCGACGAAGGATCTGCTGAACAACGGCGACCTCTTCTCCCTGACGCAGCCGGATATGATCTGCGATATCCATCGCCGGTTTCTGGAGGCCGGTGCGGACATCATCGAGACAAATACATTCGGCGCGACCAGCATTACCCAGAGCGAGTTCTTTGTGGAGGACCCGCGGGAGCACGGCGGCCGCAAAGACCCTGAGTTTTATCAGAAAGTTATCGAAGATCCCTTCCTCGCCAGCCTGGCCGCGGAGATCAATGAAAAATCGGCGCGGCAATGCCGGGAATGGGCCGATCGCGTCGGCACAGCAACCTCGCGACAGCGCTTCGTAGCGGGAGCGATCGGACCGCTGACGGTGTCTCTGTCCAACTCTCCCGACGCCGACGATGCAGGCTTTCGCGTCGTCACCTTCGATCAGGTAAAAGCCGCTTATGCACAGCAGGTGCGAGCCCTCATCGCGGGTGGTTCAGACCTGCTCCTGGTGGAGACAATTTTTGACTCTTTGAATGCCAAGGCCGCGCTAGTCGCCATCCGCGAGGTCTTCGATGAGGATGGCCTTACCGCGCAGGGCAGGGAACTGCCGGTGATGATCTCGGCGGCAGTGGGGCGCGGCGGCGAGACGATGATCTCCGCGCAGACCACCGAGGCTTTCTGGAATGCGGTGCAGCATGTGAAGCCGTTGTCGGTGGGGCTTAATTGCTCCATCGGTCCTGATCTCATGTATCCGTTCCTGAGCGACTTGTCGGCGAAGGCGGATGTGGCGATCTCGTGCTACCCCAACGCCGGTTTGCCGAACCCTCTCTCGGAGACCGGGTTCGATCTCGGGCCGGAGGACATGGCTCGCTACCTAGGCGACTTTGCGCGGGGAGGATTGATCAACATTGCCGGCGGTTGCTGCGGCAATACGCCCGAGCACATCGCGGCTATTGCGAAAGCGCTTGAGGGACGGCCGCCGCGAAGGTTGGGAGCGGTCCCTGCCGAGGCATCTGCAGCCGGCGAGAGGAGAGCCTAAGAGTGCCCGAGGACGTAAATAAGAGTCAAGCCACGGAGACGAGGCCGCTTCGCCTGTCGGGATCTCAGCCATTCACCCAGCAGCCTGGCGTCTATATGATCCTCGGAGAGCGGACCAATGTGGCCGGTTCACCCAAGTTTGCCAAACTCATCAAGGCAGGTAAATACGAGGAAGCCGTCGCGATTGCCCGGCAGCAAGTCGAGAATGGCGCGAATGTGCTCGACATCTGCATGGATGAGGGCATGATCGATGGCGTCGCGGCGATGACGCGTTTCCTGCAGTTGCTGGCGAGCGAGCCGGAAGTCGCCAAGGTGCCGTTTATGGTGGACTCCTCGAAGTGGGAGGTCATCGAAGCTGGACTCAAGTGCCTGCAGGGCAAAGGCATCGTGAACTCGATCTCGCTGAAAGAAGGCGAGGAGAAATTTCGTCAGAACGCCGCTACAGTGCTGAAGTATGGTGCCGCGGCGGTGGTGATGGCCTTCGACGAACAGGGGCAGGCGGCAAGCTACGAAGAAAAGATCCGCATCTGCGAGCGCGCCTATCGAATTCTGGTCGACGAGGTCGGCTTTCCGCCCGAAGATATCATCTTCGATCCCAATATTCTGACCGTTGCCACGGGCATGGAGGAGCACAACAACTACGCTGTTGACTTCATCAAGGCCACGCGATGGATCAAGGACAATCTGCCGCATGCGAAGGTGAGCGGTGGCGTCTCGAATATTTCGTTCAGCTTTCGCGGTAACAATAAGGTTCGCGAAGCCATGCACTCGGCCTTTCTCTACCATGCGATCGCAGCGGGCATGGACATGGGCATTGTCAATGCCGGGATGCTCGAGGTATACGACGAGATTGAGCCTGAGCTGAAGGTACTGGTCGAAGATGTGCTGCTCAATCGCCGTCCTGACGCGACGGAGCGCCTGGTGGAGCATGGCGAAAAGCTGAAGAACGTCGGCGTCGTCGTGAGTGAGAAGAAGGCCGAAGAATGGCGCAGCGGCACCGTGGAGGAGCGCCTCTCTCACGCCCTGGTCAAGGGCATCGATACGTACATCGAATTGGACGCTGAAGAAGCGCGCGTGAAGCTGGGTCGTCCTCTGCTGGTGATCGAAGGCCCGTTGATGGACGGCATGGGCGTGGTGGGTGATCTGTTTGGAGCCGGCAAGATGTTTCTGCCGCAGGTGGTCAAGTCCGCTCGCGTGATGAAGAAGGCCGTAGCCCACCTGACGCCGTTCATGGAAGCCGAGAAAGCTGCGTTGGCAGCGGCCGGCGAAGTGGTCAAGGCGCAGGGAAAGATCCTGCTCGCGACGGTCAAGGGAGATGTGCACGACATCGGCAAAAACATCGTCGGCGTCGTCCTGGCCTGCAATAACTTCGAGGTCATCGACATGGGGGTGATGGTCCCCTGCGAAAAGATCCTCGAACGCGCTAAGACCGAGAAGGTGGACGTGATCGGCTTGAGCGGCCTGATTACGCCGTCTCTCGACGAGATGGTGCATGTGGCCCGCGAGATGGAGCGTCAGGGCTTTAAGCTGCCGCTGCTCATCGGTGGAGCGACCACGACACGGACACATACGGCCGTCAAGATTGCGCCGAACTACAGCGAGCCGGTGGTCCATGTGCTGGATGCCAGCCGGGCAGTCCCCGTTACGACCAGTCTTTTGAGTGACGAGGGCAAGCCCGCATTCGTCGCTCAGCATCGCGCCGAGTATGAGGCGCTCCGCAAAGCTCACGCTTCGCCGCGCCAGAGCGTCGTCTCACTGGAGACCGCGCGTGCCCGCCGAACTCCGATTGAGTGGCGCGCCGAAGACGTGCCCACGCCATCGTTTACCGGCGTGCGTGCGCTGCACGATTTTTCGCTGGCAACTCTGCGCGAGTTTATTGATTGGACGCCGATCTTCCACGCCTGGGGACTGAAGGGCGTTTACCCGCGCATCTTCGAGCATGAGACTCAGGGCGAGCAGGCGCGCCAGATCTTCAAGGATGCCAATGCGCTCCTGGACACCATCATCGAGAAGAAATTGATCACCGCCCGCGGCGTCTACGGGTTCTTTCCCGCCAATGCCGTAGGCGACGATGTCGAGCTGTACACGGATGACACGCGCAAGACTGTGCTCGACCGGTTCCATTTCCTCCGCCAGCAGGCAAACAGGGAAGGAAGCGAGCCGTGCCGGTCACTCGTTGACTTTATCGCTCCGAAGGAAACCGGTCTACCTGACTACATCGGCGCCTTCGCGGTGACCAGTGGCATCGGGGCGAAAGAGTTGTGCGATAAGTTCAGGGAAGAGAATGACGACTATAACGCCATCATGGCGGAGGCGATCGGTGACCGTCTGGCCGAGGCCTTCGCCGAATGCCTGCACAAGCAAGCGCGGGATGAATGGGGTTACGGTCGCCAGGAAGGCCTGAGCAACGAGGATCTTATCCATGAGAAGTATCGTGGAGTCAGGCCGGCGCCCGGTTATCCGGCGTGCCCCGATCACACGGAGAAGGGAACGATCTGGAGTTTGCTCGATGTGGAGGCAAACACAGGGATGAAGATTACGGAATCGTTTGCGATGTGGCCCGGATCGAGTGTGAGCGGTCTCTACTTTGCCCATCCGCAATCTCGATATTTCAGCCTTGGCAAAATTGATCGCGATCAGGTCGCGGACTACCACGAGCGCAAAGGAATGAGCGTAGCAGAGGTCGAGCGCTGGCTCGGACAGAATCTGAACTACGACCCTGCGGAGTAATAGCCGTCAGTGGTGTCTCTGGTTGAGATCATCGTCACTATAGGGGAACCTCTTCTCGTCTCCGTTAACGGGCCATGCTCGCAACATAATCAAGATAGTTCCGAAAGATCATGACGTGGAAGGTCGGCTGTTGAAACTCCTCAATGGCGTAGAGGTAGCCCGCCCTTCTGAGCGAAAAAAGGACATTCCTCATCCAGCGCTGCTCGGCGGCGGTCATGGAATGTTTCGAGATATCGAGCGTGGCTCCCGTCAGATGCGAAGATCGTAAACGGCCAAACGCTTTTGCGGCATTGCCATTGCGTCGGGCAAGCGCAATCTGGCTCTCCACCGAGCGTACCAGGCTTGTGATGCGAAGCCGGTCTCCGAATTTGGCATGGAACTGACCGCTTAGCCTCTTCAAAAACAGGCGCGTCCATGGCCGGCAATAGCGATTTGTAGAAGGAACTGCGTGCAGATACCAGGAATGTGTACTCGATTTCACAGGTACAAGATAACCGTGCCGTACGAAGCGGCGGATCATTGCACTATCCAGCATCCTGGATAGATGATCAGTATCCGCGTGTGTGTTCTGGATCACTGGGGAATGAATATTTGCGACCAGCGCATTGCGCCCTGCGGCCCACATCGAGGCAGGAAAAAGACACATACAAAAGAAACAGGCCCAAAATTGCATAAATCAGGATATACCTGAGAGTCTATTCGTTGGATATCCAATCAGTGCCTTGTCTCAGGCGGAACCAATCCAATAAATGGCGTTAGCTATAGCTGTTCCTCTTCAGGTGTAGTCATGCAAGCCCGGAAGAAACGCAGATTCCCTTCGGGAATGACAATAAAATAGGGCAAAACATGATCCGATAAAGAGTTACACCTGTAGGAAAATGGCTCTAATTACCAAGGCCATGAACTATCCGATATTCATACATCGCTGCGATGGAACGCTTCCCAAAACTCTAAGCGCTCAGTAAGCCCCGCAAGTTATACCCCCGTATCCAGCCGAAATGCCTGCTTATATGGCTCCACTGGGTACCCTCTCGCCTTCCATCCTGCCAGACCGCCTCGAAGGATCTTGAGCCGGCAGAAATTCAGGCTTCGGGCGCGTAGCAGAATCTCTCGACTAGTCTTGTCGTCCGGGCAGGTACAGTAGACAACCGCATCTTCCTCCTTCGGGATCAGCGACGGATTCTCCATAATCTCTTTAGGAGGAACGCGCGTCGCTCCCGGAATAATCTCGGAGTAGGCAAGCAGGTCCAGTGGCACACGTACGTCGAAGACACGAACCTTCTCGTTTGCAGCTAAGAGGTCATGCAGAGTATCCGGTCCAATGGTGTACTGCTCCAGTTCATGCCGCTCCCTGGCGCGCTTGATCCTCACCCCGACAAAGATGGCGAGACACAACGCCGAAACGCAGATAACAATCAAAGCCATTTCCATTCTCCCCGAAGCTCTTACTTATCTGATTGCACGGCAATTCGGAAGGATTCCACAATTAGTGGCCGCCGGCTCCGCTGAAGAGAAATTTGGTAATATCCCTTCTCGTCAAGTAAATGCTAGTATCGCTGAGTGCAAGGCTTCAGCGGCATCGGGGAAAAGCTAAAGCGGGCCAATGAGAACATCATCAATCTCAATTTTGAGATCGAGCGGTTCTTTAGAGAAGGCGAATACCCCATTATCCCAGAGAACGACCACGAGACTTTTTTTAAGGCAATTCATTACCATAAGAATCGCGTCATTCCACCAAGTAGCGATCAACCCCACGCGAAGACCCGAATTTTGCGACCATGCAAGAGGTCGAAGCGAAGATGCGGCTTATAAGCAAAGCATCATTCGCGGAATTGGTGAAACGAGCGGTTAGTTCGCCCGCTCTGAAACTCGCTCTATAGTCGAAGTAAACATTGGCTTCTCTGAAAAGCGTTTCGGATTGCCGCCGATCTTCGAGATGAACCTTCCTGAAGGCGTGCTTCTAGTGTGAAGTTGACAGTAACGACAACCCGTCTGCGAATCTGCGCTTTGTATGGTCTAATAGAGGCATTGGCGGGTTGGCGGAACTGGCAGACGCAGGGGTCTCAAAACCCCCCGAGAGCAATCTCGTATCGGTTCGATTCCGATACCCGCCACCATCGAAATCCCTCAAAATCTTCCGAGGGCCACCTCATGTCGGTTCGAGTCCGACCTCGGCCACCATTCTTCCAAAATTGATACGAAGATTAGTTTGGATAGATCAATCCGGGCTAAGACTGGTTTTCGTGCGGTAAAGCATTACATGCATGGGTGAATGGTTCCTAAGAGATAAGCATTGAGGTGTTCGCTTCCAGAAAAGGAAGATGCGGCTCTGGTGCCGGCTCGTTCAATGAGTTGGGCGAAGGCGAACTTGGACGTGCGGTCGATAGCGACGAAGAGGTCGAGCTTGCCTTCTGCCGTGCGCACCTCAACCAGATCGATATGGAAGAAGCCGATAGGATAGCTGTCGAACTTCTTCCTCTTCGGCTTGACTCCTTCCACGTCAGGCAATCGGCTGATGCCATGCCATTCAAGACAGCGATGCTCTTGCCCCTCGGCGATTGCCTCTAGGCGTCGCAGGTGACGATTCCCATACTGACTCGCTCATCGATTGAAGGGATGCTGACTCCTGAAGGGCGCGGCGTAGTATGGTGTCGACAGTAGCGCCGGATTCGTCCCATGTGGTGGAGTGAACGCTGGCGGCAGCCGAGGTGGAGAGCGAGTCGAAGTCGTGGGTGGCGATGACGGATTCGAGTTGTGCTGCCAGAGCCTGCGGATACGGTGGCGCGTAATAGACGAAGGGGTTGTCGAGGTCGGTGCGGACCTGGACGGTATCATTGACGACAGGAATGCATCCGGCTGCGAGCATCTCCAGCGCAACGAGGGAGACGTTGGTAAACGACAGGCTGAGCCCGGCGAAGCATCGATTGTAGATTCGGTTAAGTTGCTCAGGCGTGACGTGGCCGTGATCGATGTAGGGAAAGCGGAGTCTTCCTAACTTGTCGCCGTAGATGTGGATTTCCACACCGGGATTGCGGGCAGCGAAGACCTCAAGCGTCATGAGTCCAAGCTCAAAGCCGCGGCGGGCGCTCTCGCGGCGCGCATAGAAGACGATGCCGGAGCGAGAAGATGCGGGCGAGCGGCGATATTGCGAGATGTCGCAGCCGTACCGGAATGTATCGACTCTCATGCCGAATTCGGCGCGGATCTTGTCGGCAAAGCACTCGCCGATGTTGATTCCGTGAAAGCCCATGCGATAGGTGGTTTCGGCTAGCGCGCTGGTGCCGCCAACGGGATAGAAGTAAGGCTCGAAGTCCTGCACAAAGTAGAAACGCTTACCGGTGCAGCGTGAGTTGAAGACCGGGTAGGCGGTTGGCCACCCGGTAGCCATGACGATGTGCGCGTCTTCCATGCCGGCGTCGACGTTAGCGACCGGGCCGTGAAAGTTGTAGTAGTCGCGAACGACTGATTCATAATATTGGTGATCGCTGCCGTAGACATCGTAGAAGTAGACGCGATTGCGATAGCCGTGGGCCTCGAGATATCGAATGATGCGAAAGAGGGTAGTGTGCCCGCCCGAGCCGGGGGACGGTGGGGTTGTCACCCAGTTGGCGAGGAGCGGCTGACCCGAAATAATGGCGGGAATGGTGGGCTGGAAGGGACGCAATAGATCGATGGCCATGACATCGGCACTGCGTACGGGGGATATCGAGGTCTTTGGCGTAAGCAAGCCTGCAGCGGCTTTGCGCAAGCGGTTGGCAACTGCGTGCGCGCCCTCGTCGTTCCATAGATTACGGAGTTGACGGTAGCGGCGATGCATCTGGAGTCTGGTTTGCGCGATGGTGGATCTCAACGTGTCCCCCGAAGTCTGAACCGAAATCTATACCGATGATTGTTGCGATATTTAAAATGCCGCGCCGGCGTAGTGGCGGCTATACGCCTTGGTGCTTCCAGCGTTGCTTCAGCGCGGCTCGTTGAACTTTGCGAAGCAGGGCCGGTGCGGCGAATATCTGGGTTCGATTGCAGATGACAGGCCCGAGCCATTGTCGCCGACGGAGCGCCGCGTACTCCGGGAGGGAGGCCGCGTTCGGATAGGTCGTTATGGCGAAGTCGACCAGTTCCTCAACATGGCAGACTGCAACTTCGTTGCGATCGTACGCACGGCAGGCATCCCATAGAGCCTCACGAGCAAGGCTGCGATTGGCAAGATTCCGCAGATTGTGCGCGTTTGCAATAGAGGCTGCGTCGTGCTGAAAGAAGCTGTCGAAAGCGGCCTTGCGCTGCCGCAGGTCGAGAAAACTTCCACGATAGACGGTGCGCATCATGCTCTCAGGGTGCACGCGATAGAATGCCTGCGGTATGCGATTGACGTAGGCGATGTCGGCGAGCGCGGCGATCCTAAGCCACATCTCCAGATCGCCGGCGTGTGGAAGCTCAGGGCGATACCCTCCGGCGGCGCGCTGAATCTCTCCGCGGACGACGACCTCGGGAGAGGTGATGACGTTATAGCCTGCGCGGCAGCGAAGCCTGAGCCAGTCAGCTCCTGACCACTGGCGGAAGCTGAAGCCGCCTGGATCGATCTCTGGCAGATCGGATTCGCGCTCGAAGTGGATGGTGCGACCGTAGACCATTCCGATCCTTGGAGAGGCATCCATAATGCTGACCGCTCTGCTCAGGCAGCCGGGCGCCAAAAGATCGTCAGCCGATAAAAGCACGGTGTAGTCAGCAGTAGACCAGCCGATCAGACCTTCGTTGTAGGTGGCGAGGTGACCATGGTTGGCTTCATGGCGACGAAAGGTGATTCTGCCGTCGGCAGCAGCCAACGCGCGCCCGACGATAGGGGTTTCGTCGGAGGAGGCGTCGTCGATGATGAGGACACGAACATCGACACGGGGCTGCGAGAGAACGCTGTGGACGCATCCACTTAGATAGCGGGCGTAGTTATAGCAGGGAATGACAACGTCGACCGTACTCATAGGGTATGTTCCCGGTTACAGTTTTCAAAGGATATCAACTATGAATGACTTGGCTGTCGAATTGGTTCGCTGAAGATGGCTAAAGCTTCTTTGATGGAAGCGATGCGGCAACCGCTTTCCGCGGCCAGGGCTACGGTTTGGTCAAAGAGCGCGGGTGTGCAGCCGAAGGCAGAGGGCCTTTCACGGATATCGTGGGTATAGAAGATGAGCCAGCCACTACGCGCTACGTTCTCTGAGAGTAAGGACTCGAAGCGGGCGCGCTGATCCACATCTCCGTACAAGCTATTTGCACGCAGAAGGTTGAGGTCGGCCGAGAGACCGTTGATTCCTCCGTAGATCCCGCGGCAACTGCTCATGAGGGCGCCAATCCTTTTTTTTGAGCGGATCGAGACATGGCCGCGAGGATAGGCGAAGTTTCCGGCGTCACAACCAGTAAGCGCACGGATGGCCTGACGTCCCCTCAGCACATCCTTTTCGAACAGCCTCAGCGAAACGGTGCGGCAGGATATGTGATTGAAGGTGTGGCTGCCGAGTTCGTGCCCGTCGGCAAGAAGTGAGTCGATGTCCTCTTGCCGGAGCTGATCGCCGAGGTTGTTCGTCGTGTTCATCAGGCCGAGCGCTGCGTAGTATGTACCGCGTACGCCGAAGCTCTTGAGAATGGCGCCGCCGGTGGTGTAGGCTGTGCGCGGAAAATCGTCAAAGCAAAAAGATACGACGGGGCCCTGACTGCGCAGAGGCAGGGGGCGTGAGTGGACGGAGCTAAGCATCTCAGCGCGAACTCTTCCAAGTTGAGAACGTAGATTCATCGTTGCTGTCCTACCGGGGTGAGAGGGGTCCGCGTGAGGATCGTGATGATGCCGTCGTCCGTGATCTGAGCATGATGTGGAAAGACCAGGGAAGTGACGCCATCGACGATCGCGATTTCTTGCAGTCCCATATCGGCAAAGACCTGTCCGGATGGCTCGTTGCGGAGAGTCTTGCGATAGCTCACATAGAAGTCTTTGCCGGTGAAAGCGATGTAGTGATGGAGGATGTGAGCTACGAATGCATGTTCGACACGCTTGGATTGAATGCGGCAACTGAACATCAGATCAGTCATGCGCGGTTCGCGGTTGTCGATGACGGCGAAGCCCACGATGCCGTAGCTGCCGAATCTATCTTCGCAGGTGAGCACGCAGGTATCGAGATGGGGTGTCAGCAAGATCTCATAGAGGAGATCACGGCTGTAGCGGTTTCCCGAAAAGTTCATCTGGTTGGTGCGTTGCGTGAGTTCATGCACGCGCTGAAGATTGTCGCTATCGAGCGAGGTGATCGTGAGTTTGATGTCGCAGTGCTTCAGAAATGCTTTGTAATCTTCCTTGAAGGTGCTTGCAACCTCCTTTCGGCCTTGTTCGATCTGATACATTTGGCGGCGACTGATGCCATCGACGGTAGCTGGCGCCTGGCACTCGGGCATATCGAGAACCAAGGCGTAGTGTTGGGCGTCGAGGGTGCGGACACCGGGGCAGGATGAGCGGACCTGTTGCAATTCGAATTCGGAATCGTCTACAAACAGCAGCGCGTCCACGCCGATGTTCAGTTCGCGAGCGATGGCCTGGATCGCATCTCCTTTGGGAGACCAAGAGATTTGTGGGTAAAGGAAAAAATGATCGATGCCAAGCTGCTTGAGAACTTCGACCGCCTGATCATGATTGTTTTTGCTGGCGACGGATTGAAGAATGCCGCGCCGATCCAGTGATTCGATGATGTTGAGCATGTCAGGCTTCAATCTCAACATCGCAGGGTCGTTCTCTACCAGAACGCCATCCCAGAGCGTGTTATCCAGATCCCAGACGACACACTTAATTTTCTTGGCCTCTACTTGCGGCGCAGTAGCTTCCCGAACAAAATCCATCAGACCAAAGTAGAGAGTGGTTTCCTTCTCGGTCCCGTTGGGAATGAGCTCGATGTTAAAGGGCGAGTCGAGGTTGACGATGCTCGATATCTCATCGAATGGGATGCGGACGAGTTGAAATCCGGGCTCGATACAGATGAGCTTTTGAAATGGAATGAGCTGTTCTTTATGGTGCGATCGAACGGAGATGGAGAGAGAAATGGGGTGGCTTGCAGGGTTGTAGCACTCCAAAAGGAACGCAGTTGGTGATTGGTGTGTCTTTACCTCTCTGACCGCAAGGCGTTTCTTGAGGCTGTATCGCTTGCCGATGATGCTGTTTTTGACGGGCGACGGCAGCGGTATCTGGTAGAGAACACTGCCGATGCGATGGTCACGACGTTCGATCCGTTCAGCCTTTTGGATGGGACGAAGATTGAGGCTTCCTGGGGTCCAGAGCTTGCCCCACTGTTTGAAGCGAATCTTTAGAAGGTAGCCGTTGATCGACTCGGGACAGTCGATGCGGACCATACCATCGATGAAGCGGCGGCATCGTCCATCTTCGCGGGGGCTGTAGAGATCGCAGGTCGAATAGCATGTGGGCCATGCGCACTCGGTACAGTGTTCGCTCCAGGGCAGGACGGTTCGGGCTATGACCTTACCCTGAAGGTTTGCAAACGCAGCGACTCCTCCGAGTGGGATCTGTTTCAGTGACTCAGTTGCGGAGTTTGCTTCGGTTTCGTACATGGGAGAATATACCGCCGCAGTTCAGATATGAGGCAGGGGCAACGAAATTTGCTGTGAGATATTGGATTTCGGAGTAATAGAGGTGCAGTTTGCAGGATGCTCCCCTGACACGCATGAATGAGGTGCGCGTCAGAGGAGGTTAGGCCGAAAGTAGGCCATCGATTTGCAGGCAAGAGACGGCCTTACCGGGCAACTCCATTCAGGTTTGTCGGCGGCGCGGGACGGGTCGTGCCGGACGCCTGGTAGGCGCCTATGGTCCAACTGCCTCCAGAGCCGCGAACATTTCCATCCGGATCCATGTTGTAAGGAGCTGGAAGAGCTTTACCGGAAGCAAAGGTTGATGCTCCTGTTGCAGTGAGGTGAAAGTCAGCGGCAATTGGGTTGCTCGGTGATTCGTTCACAAACATCTTGCTTGCGCCGAGAGTTCCGACGTCATAGGAGATGGATCCACTTCCGCCGTCGTTGGCGCTGCTGAGGCTGTAAGCGTTGTGGTTTGGATTAGGAGGCGCGCTCTGAGCATCCGAGGTGACGTTCTCAAAGACATTGTTTGCAACTTCACTTCCTTGAACCATATTTGAAAAGCCTAGCCAGGCGGGCTGATAGTCGCCGAAGGTGCCGTCGTTTTCGAAGGTATTGTTGTAGATGTAGACAGGGCCGTAGTTACTGCCGGTTTTGAAGCACAGGAGCCAGCCGCCGGAGTGATAGACCACATTTCCATAGAAGGCGAAGTTGACCGCTCCAGTGCCGTATTCGAAGAAGAGACCGTCGTTGGGAGATTGAAATATCTTGTTATACCGCCATGTCACATTCTGATAAGGCGGGTTGGAGTAGAGAATGTCTTCGTGCTGTTGACCGTCGTTATGAGTGTCGTAGATGAGGCTGTACTGAACAAAGCTGCTATCCCAGCCGCAACCACGAAAGGCTTCGCCAACGCGATGAACGCTCATGTGGTCAAAGACCAGGTTGGTGCGATTGGCACCCTGACAGTAAGGCATTACATTGACGCCGATGACGCCGCCACCAGTGCAATTGCCGGCAACAACACAGGCGGGGCCATAAACTTCGATGTAGGTGAAGGTGATGTGGTCGATGGGTTGGGCGCTTCCGTTGCCTTCGCCGCCGTCGATGCCATCGCCGCTGCTCCCCGGAATCGCTACCAGAATTCCGTATGGGATCCGCCCGCTGATGGTGATGTAAGCTGACGGACCTGGGATATCGATGTTGGGAACGCTCACGAGGCTGTCGTAAGCAGCATTCCAGCCCGCGGCCGCTGCAGGAACGGCGTCAGTTGCCTGGACTCGGTTGAATGTCAGTACATTTCCAGAGGTGCAGGTCTTATTTCCTCTCAGTGCTGTTGTGTAAGTGCCGCCTGCAATCCAGACAGTGTCTCCACAGGCGAGGGTAGAGAAGTTGATCTGGTTCATCTCGTTCCAGGCGTTCGTCCAGTCGGTTCCTCGATTGGTTCCAGCGGCTCCCTTGCGTACATAATAGTTAGCGCCGAAGCAACTGGCGGTCATGGACGCAAGGATAACGATTAAAGCGGGGAGTCTAAGTTTTCGCATAACGTATGAGTGCAATCGCTGAAGATTCACCTTTGATCCACGAGGGATAAGATGCGGTGAATCATTGCTCTCGAATATTCAGCCTTGCATGCAATCTCCTATAGGGCTTTATATTCCGGCTAAGCCGGAAGGATTACTTACAACCCAAGGCGAAGATAGCAAACGGATAGGATGAGCTATCCTCATTGTCGCTCAAGATACAGGAATTGCATGTGGCGGAGTATTATTCAAAGCGTTTCAAGTAGACTTCTATTCTTTGTTGCTCAACAGTCATTTGCTCTGTATCTTGCCGGGGAGGGCGAAGACCTGTTTGCGCTTTGATGCCCTTCTATTGCGGTACCTGTAACCAATCACAAGGAAGAGTGCGATGAATAGAACTATTATAGCTGCTCCCGCATTCCAGGCGGTGCGGTAGGCAACATGGGAGCGGATAAACCAGCGTCCGAGATGGGTATCGGAGACCTCATTGTCACGAAAGTCGGAAAGGAAGCGAATGGCTGCGATCTTGATGGAATGCTTGGAGATATCGATGCTCGCCAGATTCATCTCGCGGCCATATTTGACCTCAACCTGGCGGGTTGCCCCATTGGAAATGGGTACCTGTAACCACAGTATTCTGCCAGTCTTTTGATAGGGATATGGCTGGCCATCAATCAGGACGACGAGAGGAGAAGAGAAATCTTCCTTTTTTTCGATATAAAAGCTCGCATCGCGGTGGTGGGTGTTTGTGATCTCAATTGACGCGGAATAAGAGCGGATATCGAAGTTGCCATCGTCGCGCAACTTCTCCAGATAAAGATGATGCACGATGTCGCCGAGGTTTCGCCAATGGGTATCGGGCTGAATCTGATTCACGGTATCAGCGGTTCGGTTGAAGGCGCCGATGCCGGATGCGAAGAAGCTCTCGTGAACATAGAACAGCATGGGATTGCCGAGAAAGGCATCGATCGCCAGTTGGGGCCGGGGTATGTCGTTCTCCGCCGAATAGCGGCGCAGGCTGGGGAAAGTTGCAAAGTCCAAGGTAGCGGTTCGCAGCGCGAACTCCGCTCCTTGTGGTGCGGCTGCGTCGGATGGGACGTTGAGAGAGTTAGCAGTCGCCAGAAAATTGGCGTCCTTGAGTGCGGCAAAGGTGGCACGAGGAGCGACAGAGTGAGGAAATACCATCACTGCGGCATAGGGTATGCCGGTAAGTTCCTTGAAGCGCTCCATCCGGGCAAGCCCCTGGTCGATATCCTCTACCTGCTTCTCTAACGGATGTTCTTCAAAGGGACCGAACTCCTGATGAATGTGGTTATTGCCATGGACGCAGATGGAGAGCCGGTCAGGGTGTGCTTTGAATAGAGACACGACCGCCGGCTGGCTTCGATCGAAGTTCCAGGGGATAAAGGCTACGGTGGCATGAAAGTTATGCTGTTGTGCCTGCTGTAAAAGCTCTTCATAGTTGACGTGCCCATAGGGTTCGCGCAGCCAGAGATCGTCGATCGTTAGGTTGGCATAGTCGCCAGGGCTGTGCCACACCTTGTCGCCGCCTGCGTAGCGCAAAAACATCATCGGTGCGGCGATTGCTGCGAAGAGATGTTGCTGTCGATAGGGGTCAGCGGTAACCGGAATTTCTGTGGGCTGCTGCGAGGTCGAGAAAAATACGCTCTGACCCATGACCGTAGTGCGAGCAAAGACGGAAAGCGTTGCACTCTTCACCTGCGCGCTAATAATGGATCGTGTCACTGTGGTAGGAGTCAGAACCAGATAGAAAATCTGACCTCGGTTAAACGGAAGCGTACTGTTGCTTAACTGGCGCGTGATCTCGCTCACATCTCCAACTTCGTATTGGCCGTCAGCCTGTGCAGTGTCCAGTTTGCGGCTGCCTGTGACCGCTCCGAGAGACCACTGTTTCAGCGCGCCGGTATCGGTGCTGTCGTCGATACCCGCGATGAGCAGGGACACTGGCTGGGCTCGGTGCCGCATAAGCGCAAAGACCTGTTTGGAGTCCAGAATGGGAAGCATCGCGGCGTTGATGATGATAGCGACTGTCTTTGGGTTTGAAATTGAGCTCAGCAATGAGGGCACACTTCCACTGGAATTGACATTCAAACCATAGAAGGTTGAGGCCGTCTCGATTTGCCGCCGCGTGTAGGAGTCATCATCGGGTTTGCCAATGTAGACAACATCTGCGGCAAATGCATGTATTGCCAGGGTGAGTACGCAGAGCGCAAGCCATGACATACGGGTATTGACGTGTTCTGTTATCGCATGGAGGCTATTCATAATTTACACAAAGGTATAAGTCAGGCGGTTGTTTTCAAGGGTCGCGTATGCCACTCGGGCTCTTTCGGCGCCGTAACCTTCAATTTTCCATTCGTCCTCGTTGGGGACAAGTGTCATCTGGTTTCGCTGTCTCCACCATTCATCAACCTCGCCAGGAAGAGCTATCCACAATCCTGCCTCTGCACGCAATGTGGCTAGCTTGTAGAGCAATGCTGTATAAGCAGCTTTAGCTTCCAGTTTGTCTAGATAATCCGGATGCACGATAAAGCTGATGAGTCCATGCTGCTGCATGATCTGATCGATCTGTGCGCTCCAAAGGTCTAGCGAGTAAGTTTCAAGAATGTTGAAGAGCGAGTAATCCTGAATGGTCGTTACGGGAAGTTCGAGGATATCGCCTACGAAGTATGGCATGACCGTACAGCAACCTCCGGGCTGAGGATCCAAATGTCCCACATTCGGTACCGACATATCATAGGAAAATCGAAATGCATCAAACCACTCCTGGTTGCGATAGAGGGCGCCCGCTCGAAATCCTTTGCTTTGGAAGCGGACGGCGAACTCGTTGATCTGCAAGGCGGAAGTCTCAAATGCTTTACGAGAATCAAAAAGGTGTCCATCGTGTTTAAGATCGTGGATATTAACTTCAAATCCTCGTTCTTTGATGAAGAGCAAAGTCTTACGGTCGGCTACATATCTGGCGGCAGGAATAATCTGGAATGAGCTCTTGATCCGGAAGGAATCATTTAGATCCATGAGTTGAGTGGTCCACCGAAGCCCTGCGACGGTTTCAACGTCATGGGTCATGATCGCGCAACTCGATTTTCCTTGAGGCCAAAACCAGATAAATGGGATTCGTTGGTGAGCGCCGGTTTGCAGCGTCAACAGCATTAATTTTTCGAATAGTTGATCGACCGACCTGTCTACCGGCCACTGCGGAAATGGCTTTTGATCCCAGCCCTTCAGCCATGCGCGTTGCAGGTGACGGCGCAGGAAGACAGGAAGCGCAGGTCTCAATGCATAGTAGATGCTACGTATAAGAGCCCTTCTGCCAGAGCAACTCTTTTGCTCGACGTAGCGTTCGAGTCTGAGATTGTCGGCGATCTCCGTAGGATCGAATGGAAGAATGCAGGTGTTGTTTTCGGTTTTAACTTCTTCAAGTGCGTCCGGCAGCAGTTCCGTTTCTCTTTGACATGTGCGAACGGCGTTGCCATAGCAGGTGAGTCCAGAGCCAAAAGCGAAGTAACCCTCGTCCTTACTGCTGGGCTGTTTAGCAGCAAGCGCAAAATTTGCAAAAGAACCGGGACAACGGTAGTAGTCAAGAAAGGCTTGGTTCATGAAAAGGGATCGAAAGACAAAATGGACGGCTATCCTATGTGACGATAAAGCAACTGACCGACACCCGTGAATAGAGAGTCGGGTAGATGGACCAGCGCTTTCTGCGGCAAGAGTGATATAGATGACTTGGGCCGTACCTTTATCGCCCTAAAAGGGGGCGTACGGTAATAGATAAGTTCTGATGAACCTGCTCCTAAATGTTCCTTGAAGGCAATGAGACCGGGATCGTCGTAGCTGGAGCGGCCCAGGTCAAATTCTTCGATGCCCGCAGAGTGAGCCTGCTGAATTGCCTTCCAAAACAGGAGCGAGGTGCCACCCATCGCATTGAATTTCGTGTCGGAGCATCCATATTTATAGACCATCCGACCCTTATGAGTGAGTGTGAGAATACTGGCAACCGGCGCAGCATCTTTGGAAACGACGTGAATGGTTACAAGACTGCCGAGACATCGAAGGATATTGTGAAACCACGATGGCGGCTGCGGCGGAAGCTGATGGCGACGACGTGTGAGCAGCAGAAGATAGCGAAACTTTTGCAGCAACTCCTCTGAGCGCCCTGCCTCGTAAACAAGCTCTTCGCGTTCAGCCCGCTTGATCTTTCTGCGGACACAATTGCTGTGGAAGCTCTTATATATTGTCTCCAAGTCTGGGCGTAAATCAATCACTTGAGAACAAAACCGTTCGCTAGGCATGAATTGATCTTGAACATCAAGGATTAGATCATTCAATACGGGCCTGAGCTCTATGTACCGCAGTTGCTGAGTCTCGCGCTGATTGTGCAAGTAGTACAAGATCTCCTGAAGATTTTCAGCGTCAGCCAGTGGCTGGCAGTGATCTGAAAATGGAAGCGAGACGAGGCGCTTTCCCGTCAACCAGCTCTTTACTTTGCAGAAGACCAGCGCGTCGGATAAGTCTGACCCCGGACGAGTGGTAAAAGCCACAGGCTCATATCCATATGTAAGATGCAAAGCATTCAGCCATTCCCTTGTGTGGAAGATGGAGGAATGAGGATTTTCAGCGATCAATCGTGGCCAACGGGGGTCAGTAAGCGGGTCTAGGGATGATATGGTCATTCAATTCCTGTGACTGTCCGCACCATGTTTACTCCGCGGCCAGCAAACAGATGTATTCATTGCCCAATTGGGCATTTGTGTTCTTGCAGCAATTGTTGAATATTCTTCTGACTATTAGGTACTGCACTCTGTGGCTCAGTATCTTGTCAATGCCAGGCAGAGGAATTCGGGCATATCGGAAAGTGGAGACCAATCTAAGTTGGTGCTTTTCAAATAGCGCGACTACCTCTCCGGAAGCCAGCTTATTGGTCTCGTATCTTGCCGGAGCTAATCGCTCCTTTATGCGTCCCATGAATCGTCCCACACGGCCCACAATATGTCGTGAGTCGGTGAACTCGATGATTAGGCTGCCTCCCGGACGCAGGTGTCGTCGGATCTTCGCAAGAAAGGCATCCGCCGAATTGACATGAGCCATCACGCCGACAGTAACGATCAGGTCAAAAGGTACGGAGTCATCGAATACAGCTTCGCTGAAATTCTCGTTACGTATAACGACGTTTCCAGCGAGACCCTTCGGAATCCTGTCCTGGGCGAGTCTTAGCATACTCGCCGACAAGTCCATCAGCGTCAGGTGCCGGGAGCTTGTCAGGAGCGGCAAGGAAATTGAGCCATCGCCGCAGCCAATGTCCAGCATGTGCTGCCACTGAACCTTCTCCGCGAAGGCCCGCACCGATTCCATCCGGAACAATATGTCCACACGTCTTGTTCTCAGATAGTGCGACGTATTCTCAAATACTTCGCGCACACGATCGTTGTGAGCTTTCGTTTGCAATCGAGACGTCGCTGAACTTATCTCACTATTCACTCATTTCCTCCTGCCAACGCATTTCAGTGGATCTGTCATCTGTTGTATCGTTCGGCGGCCACGATCTGCGACCACTGCGGCAACCTATTTCCAGATACTTTCTTGCAGGAGTAGCCGCCGGATCTGCTGATCTCGTGTGTAATGAATAAGTTGTCGATCTTCCACCTGCGGTGTTTGTTTCCAATAGCCACTGAGAAAGCCATACATTAAGCCTGTTGAACCACTGACGTAAGGCTTACGCGCCAGTCTCCGCACGCATTTGAGCAACATAAAGAGGGGATGATACCCGGCGACGTAATTCGCTCGACCGTCCTTTATGCTATTTCTCCATGCGCCATCCGCAGAACCGGTAAAGCGATAGTGGGAGACGCAAAGCTTCAGAAAACTGCGAGTCGTCCAACCCAACATGTTGGCCTTCAGTTCATCGACCGTATCCCACCCAGGCGCGGGCAACAGTCCGCCCAACTCATCCCAGCACTCCCGTCTGTAGATCTTTGTTGCGCCACGAACATGGAACTTTGGAGTGTGCTCCAACTTGAGCTGCCCCGCGACTTCATGATAGACGCCGCCTCCACCAATCCCCAGCGACAAGTTCGAGTCAAACTCGGCAAAGCAGCGCTCAAAATAATCTGGCGAAAAACTGAGATCGGCATCCAGCTTAACAAGAAAATCCCAATCCATAGACTTGAGCTTGGCATATCCGTCGTAGAACGTGCGAACGACCCCGCCCCCTGCCTCTCGGTGACCTCGATTGGAGCGGTGTACCGCTGTTATCCACGCATGCGAGGCTGCATACCGATCTATAATCTCACCGGTCGCATCGCAGGATCCGTCGTTAACAAGGATCCATTGAGCCGGTCGAATACTTTGGCCGGCAACTGCGTGGATTGTTCTCTCGATGTATTGTTCTTCATCACGTGCCGGAGTGATGATGACGTACTTCCTCATGGGTATATTAGGTGACATTGGCTTGTACCTTTGGGTGCACAAGTGAGTCGACGAGCTCAAGATATTCGTGTTTGCGAGCGTCCCAAGTGTTGCTTTGCACATAGATCTGAGCATTCGTGGCTAATCGGGCGCGCAGGCCGGGATCGTTCTTCAGGCGAAGCATCTGTTCGGCCAACTCCTTTTCGTTATCGTCTTCGTAGTACTGAATGATGGAGTCATCGTAGTAGTAGGCGTGAATTCTTGTTCGGCAGGCTATGACTGGAACGCCTAAGGACATAAATTCCAGAATCTTGGTACTTAATGCCTCGTTGCTGAAAGCGGAATTGGTGCGCTTTGGCTCGATTGCAAGATCAGTGGCGGCCATGACCTTTGCGATAGCGCGGCTGGACAGAAAATCGTGAAAGAGGATGCGATCCTGTATGTCGAGCTGGCCGACGAGTTCTATGAGTGAAGGCTTGGCCGGACCCTCGCCGTAGATGTGAAACTCCGTGTCGGGCATTTGATCGGCGACACTGGCGAATGCGCGGATTGCAATATCCAATCCCTGATGCCAGTTGAGCGAACCAGGATAGGTAAGGAGAAATTTGTCGGATCCCTTCTTTCGGACTGACTCTGCCTGAAAGATACTGAGGTCGGGACGATTGCGGACGACACTGCACTTGGCGGGGTGCGACGACCGAGCCACCAGACGATCTCGCCAGATATCGTTCGCAATGATGACGTGGGTGGCGAACGAAGCCGAGCATTTCTCTATGAGGGTAAGAAAGTTGAAGATAAACGAGCCATGGCGAATCCCAAATTTACTGGCAAAGAATTCGGGCAGTAGATCGTGGATATCCAGAATGACAGGCTTTCTCTTCGATTTTGCGGACAGGGCAGTAAACACAAGGAAGTCGGGAACGTTATGGACATGGACGACGTCGTACGGATAGTGGCGCTGGTTGCGGTATAGGCACCAACTGGAGCGGATAAAAAATCGTGCGATCCGGTTGGCGTACGCAAAGAGGCCATGTTCGTTTACAGTGCGGCATTGGATGCGAAAAACGTTGACGCCGTGAAGGACTTCGAACGCGGGGAACGACTTGCCGCGCCGCAAGGCGATCACATCGACGCTATCTCCTCGCTGCGCCAACGCGGTGGCATATTGTAGGATTCGCGTATCGCTCTCATAAAACGCATAGGCTACCATGCAAATCCGGAGCCTTCGATGAGGCTGAGACGCGGGCCTGGCAGTTGGAGCGGTCGGTTTGTCAATCACGATCTCATGCGAGGTGCAGTTCATACTGTTCTTCCATCTCTCCCGTGGTTTCGTCTTCCGCCTGCTCGGCGTCGCCTTGCAATGCAATCCGCGAATAACTGACTGATATCGAGATCAGAATCCATGCCATATATCCCTGCTGGCCCCAGCTGTATCCCGCAACGCTCAAAAGAAGAAAGTAGAATCCGCTCAGCGAAATAAAGATGACAGCGCTGAAGTAGCTCTCTGGGGGGGGCAACTGCCAGTAGGTCCTGAAGGCGATCCACAAAGCTGCGAAGAGGAGAGATGCGATGAGGAACAGGCCTATATAGCCGGTTTCATATAAGAACACCGCCCAATTGTCATCGCAGGTATACCACCGCTGAACTGTGTTGAGGAAATTGATTTCGAGGCCCAGTTCGCGGAAGGTTCCCAGGCCGTAGCCTAATAACGCTCTTCCTGGTTCTTTGTCGACCGCAGTCTTTACTGCATTGTTGAGTGCATCGCGGTAGAGATAAGACGATCCCACTGGACTGCTTGCGTCTGTTGACGCGTGGTACAGACCCGCAATGGTTGCCCATACTCCGGGTCGGACTAGCAGAACGGTCGCTGCCATCAGGGCGATGGCCAACAGATAAGTTCTTACCCGGTTGTGAACCATGATGAAGAGGAGAGTTCCACAAAGTACGGTTGCGATCCATGGACCGCGACTGGAGGTCTTGTAGATGGCCCAGAACATGAGTACAAGGCTTATCCAGAGTAAGATGCGATCTCTTCGTCTCTCCCAAATGCTTAGCAAATATAAGGTGAGGGGGATGGTCATGGCCAAGGCATCGCCAAAAAGAATAGGGTGTGGAAAGGTTGAGCGGATGCGGAGTCCTCGTCCCCATTCAATATAGAGAGGATCGACTCCGCCGTTGTAGGTAATCCATAGGTTTTGGGGAAATATTCTAAGGATGCTCCATCGCGCATACACTTCAACCACTCCGAAGATGGAACAAATCCCGATTGCCATGACCATGGCAAATACGATGTTGTAGATCGTACTGACCTTGGTGATGATTCTTACGAAAAAAAAGTATAGAAGGTAATATTCAATAACCTGTGAGATAAGTTGTTTAGCGCTAGTGGCTACAGACAGAGAGTATAGGGTTGAGCAGACAGCCCAGCTGACGTGTAAGAATATGAGCCGTTTTAAAGGCAACGGAGTATCATCACTGCTTTGGCGTCCGTGATAGAGGTAGAGGGACAGCAAGGTAAGAAGCGATACTCGCATAGTGTTGAAATCAAATAGTCCTGGAATCACCAAGCGCGCTTCGAGGGGCATCAGGACAAGAAAAAAGCAGAACACTGGCAGCGCATTCTCAAGGCTCCGGCGGGCGGCAACTACCAGGCTGAGCACGATGACGAACTGCATGCAGAGAATTAGGATCATCGGGTATGTGGAGTACGTTCTTCACTCGGAGAAGCGATCGTTGTGAGAGTGGCGTGCTGTGTATGGTGGGGTGATACTCGTGACGGCGTTTTCATCATGCTTCGTGCCGGCAATAGCCGGTGTCTCCGTGAGTGATTCCCAACGACCAAAAGAAGATGACGCACCACTTTTTTAGTACATGAGAGGCCCTGCTGTAGCTCCATCGCTTGACGATCACGGGGAAGAAAATAAGCAAGGCGAAAATTCGCAGCATGGAGATACCGGCCAGGCTGAGGCGATAGAGCACCACGTAAAGGGGGCCACGATAAATCCAGAAGAAGTGCGTCACCGACTGCCTTAGCATGATATTGCTGAAGTTGCTCTCTCTGCGGGAGACACTGCTGCCGCCGGCGTGGTGTGTAATCGCGGCGTCGGGAACGTAGTAGATCTTCCAGCCCGCCTGCGTGATAGCGACGCAGAGATCCATGTCTTCCGCATACATGAAGTAGTCGGCACGAAAGCCGCCTACGCGTTGAATGACCTCGCGCCGGGCCAGCATGCAGGCGCCGGAGATGGCCTCTACTGGTACTGGGGTGGTGACGTTTTCGAAGAGGGCTCGCATCCCCCATATCTTCCAGCGAGGGAAAGTACGCCGCAGATAGCGTGAGTTCAATGTCTGGTTGAGGATGGCCGGGATGGCAGTGATGCAGGTTGTTTGCAGCGAACCGTCGGAGTTGAGCAGGCGCGCTCCCACCATTCCGGCGTCGGGCAAGCACTCAAGTGCGGAGACAAGCTCCTGTATTGCGGTCCCTCGTATTTCGGTGTCGGGGTTCAAGAATAGAATATTGCGTCCGCTACTGCGCGCGAAGGCGAGATTATTGGCTGCGGCAAAGCCAAGATTGTATTCGCTCTGGATAAAGAGGACGTGTGGGAATTCTGATCGAACCATCTCTCCGCAACCGTCGAAGGAGGCGTTATCGACGATAAGAATCTCATGGGTGAGAGAACCGATGTTGGCGCAGATGCTCGCAAGGCAATCGCGGACGAATGCTTGAGATCTCCAATTAATAATAATGATGGATAGATTGGGAGTATTCATCGCGGAGGCTGTTGGGGGGACTATTCTGCGAGATGCTGGATTGAGGAAGATTTTTGATTGAATCAGACTGCTCTTACGGTTGCAGGCTTCCGGAGCGGGGGGCCATGCCGAAGCTAATTAGAAGACGCCTGATTTGCATCGGTATCTGATCGAAGGAGACAAGCGTGATAAGTGTGTGCACGGAGTAGGCTCCAAGCGATATTGTCGCTGTGGCGCCGAGAAAAACGGCAGCAAAGAAAGGAAGCAGATAGAACCCAATAAAGACGGCGGCGATAACAACGAGGAAGAGAATGCCTAGCCGTCCATTGGCGGACGACCATCGAAAGCCGCTGATGTGGTTGACGACGGCGTAGATCAGAATTGCGTGAAAGATGTAGGAGCCGAAGAATGCAATGCCAACGCCGTCGAGGCCGAAGTAATTGAGACAGACCCATGCAAGTCCAAGGCTGACGATGGCCCACGCCAATTCGCAGATAATAAAGAGCGTCTGTTTCGCCTTGGCAATAATGATGAATCCCATCGGCCAGCTTACGACCTGAATAATAGTCCCGAGGCAGATCCACCGCAAGATCCCGACGGCTGCACCGAATCTGGCGCTGTAGAAGAGAGCAACAACCAGAGGCGCAAAGGTTAATGTTGCAAGAACTCCTGGTCCGGCCAAAAGCAGGCCTACCTGCGCCTGCTCATTGACGAGACGATTACAGACAGGATTGTCGTTGGCATGTGCCGTGAGGCGAGGATAGAAATCCGCTCCCATGGCCTGCAGAATGAATCCGACATAAAGGCCTCCGAGAGTCCATGCGGCCTGATAGAGCCCCGTTGCCTCAAAGCCCACCTTCCGCAGAACCGTGATTCGGATGGCGTAAGCCACTCCTATCGTCATAAGGCCGCTGGCCATAAATGCGAAGCCAAGCTTGAGCAATGCGCCGGTCTCGTGCAGGAAGACGGCGGCGGTTAGTGAAGGAATCTGAATTCTTATTTTGCGGCTGTACCACCAGGAAGTAAAGGCGGTCATGACAGCGACCGCGATTAAGGAAGGGACGACGCCACGGTCGCGGAAAAGGTACACCAGAAGGATGCTGCAGAGCGTGCCGAGAAGTGCCCCCAGCGTTCCCATTTTGGCGAGGTCGGAGATGCGCCGCATCCCCTGAATCAATGCTCCCTGACCGGAAGAGACGAGGGTAAAGAGCACAGCGACAGAGAGCAAGGAGATAGCCGTAACGTGCTGCGTGGTTCCAAAGGTGAGTGAAGAGACCTGCCGGGAGAAGACTGCAAGGAAGAGCGCGCCCAGAATGCCTAAGAGCAGAGAGATTCGACGCAGAATGAATGTGATTCTCGCGATATGTCCCAGCTCGTTTGAGCCGGCTGCCTCGGCGATTTGCCGCACTCCGCTGCTGTTGACGCCCATGCCCGCAAAGGTCTGCGTCAGAGTCACGATTGAGGCATAGATGCTGAGCAAGCCAAATCCAGCCGGCCCCAACAGGAGCGCCATGACCTTGGTGCGAACAATGCCGATAATAATGTTCAGCACGGAGGATCCGCCGACAAGTGCGGACGACTTCAATATCTGACCGTAAGTTCTCTTTTCAACAGAGGGCGACTCCGGAGAAGGAAGGTCGGAGGCAGCTTGCGCGTTATGCTCTACAGATACGGATGCCATAAGGGAACAATGACTTTACTTTGGAGAGAGGAGCTAGCAGGCACCGCGCCCTGAGAACATTGCTCTCGGAGTTTGACAAATGATTCTGAGGTCCACCCAGATTGAGTGGATATGTGCATATCTGAGGTCCATCCGAACCATCTCATCAAAGGTTTTGCGCGACCTTCCTTCGACCTGCCAGAGTCCGGTGAGACCTGGCTTCAGCTCGAGCACGCGGCGTTTGTGCCATGTCTGGTAGCGCTCATATTCGTAGAGGAGCGGCGGCCGAGGTCCGACGAGGGACATGTCGCCCATCAACACGTTGATGAACTGGGGCAGTTCGTCGAGACTCGATCTCCGCAGAAACCTGCCCAAAGGTGTGATACGGGGATCGTTGATAAGCTTGTAGATTCCTTTTCCATTACCCAGATCCCCGCCGCCCGCGATCAGCCGGGTAACATACTCGCGGTGAATCGCAGGATCGTTGTCGGCATGCATGGTGCGGAATTTGAAAAAGGTGAACTCTTTTCCGTACTGGCCGATGCGTTTTTGACAGAACAGGACCGGCCCCTTGGACGTAAGTTTGACAAGCGCACCGATCAATGCAAGGACAGGGAGAAATAGAAGCAGCGCGATGAAGCTGCCGACGATATCCATTGCCCGCTTGACGGGGGCGCCGTGTTTGGGAATAGCATGACGGCGAGACAGGTCGGGATAGAAACTAAACGGCTCATTCTCTTTGGGGCGCTTTTCTATTTCCTGAGGAAAGAGTCGAAAGATCATGGTCAACCGATGAAAGCTTTCGGGGCTGACCGCGTTCTGAAGAGCACACGAAATCTTCTGAACGATGATGTTGATGGTTGCCGTATCCGCCTGACCAATTTCAGTCATCAACAAGCCGAGCGTGGTATCGCGCTCGTACCATCCCAGGAAGTCGGTCTCTCTGGTACAGGAAGAGATTGTGGCCACCACGTTATTGAGAAGCGTGGTTCCGGATCCAGCCCGGAACTCTTCTCCGCTGATCAGGACAAGCATGAATTGCTTGCCTGAGCGTTCCGTACGCCGGCGTTCAAGTCTAAGCATCTGAACAAAGGCTGCCTCCTGTATGACAGCGAGTTGTAGCTGTTTTCCAACAGGGGGAGTGGAGTCATCGCCGTAAGATGGATTTTTTATCCAGGGGAGGAGAACAGATTTGTTGGTAGCCATCCAAAAATCCTTTGTGCCGACTCTGTCAGCCGATCGATTGAGATTGTGTCTAAGCGGCGGTTACGCACTAAAAGGGTGCTTCGTTGTTTGGCCGTTGAATTTCCCTTTGCTACAGTCTTCGCTCAGGCCCCGGGCTTCTCAAATGCCTGCCTCGGACATCAGTTTCGGCGGTGACCAATTCCAACAGCTGAACATCGATTGCGATAGCCACCGATTGATGGATCAGAGTGATGGGAACTACCAGCCTGCGATCATTCTTGCGACGCGAGATGTGCCCCTCCAGACCCTCCAGTACTCCCGATTTCACCCGGACGCGATCGCCTACTTCAAGGAAGGGGCACGGTCCGAGAACCAAACCTCGTTCCAGACAAAGCTTTACCGATTCAATCTCTGCATCATCGATGGGAGCAGGCATTCCATTGAAGCACAGTATGCGGATCACACCGGGCGAACTCAATACCTTGTTCCGTTGGCTTGCATTGATTCGAGTAAAGACGTAGCCGGGAAACACCGGCGTCTTTAGGCGGACGTGCCGATCCTTCCAGCGGCTTTCTGTTACGAAGGTCGGAAGAAATGCTTCGAGAGACTTTGACTCAAAGTGCTCCAGCACCGATTTTTCATGCCGTGGATAGGTATAGACGGCATACCACCGTGAAAGATCGATCAAAGACAAGTCTGGAACTGGAGTCAAGCTGGACAATAGATTTGCGGCACAGCTCATACTCCCTCCCGGGGCGCCGATTTCAGACCACGCTTCGCGTTGGTGACTTACAGCGAGTCACTGTGGAAAAAGTTCAGGTCGTCTGGAACATCAACGTTCTTGCATAAAATAGTTAAGCAATTGAAGTGCCAGTAAGGGCTAAAGCTGGCGGTGACTGGCTGTTGATAGATGAGAAGGAAGATAGGGTGTTGGAATCAAAACGAAAGTAGTCGACAAGAGCCGCCCCCAGGCGATAAGCTGCCAAAAGATGGGATTAGCAGCTGGCAATGCGGAATGTGCGCCAAAGTGTAAAGCACAGATAGATAGAAAGTCTGCAAGAGAGTGCCCTGTTTTATTTATCGTCTGAATCTTCCAGCAAAAATCCGGATGGCCGAGTGCTGACCGGGGACGATTATGCCGCGATCTGCAGCCTCAACAATAGGAGTGGATGTGCAGGTGGATGCATACTTCTCGCCAGTCGCTTCACACCGAAGATGATTCGGAATCATGGAAGCACCTGATAAAGCCCTACCATTCCGTTTTTGAAGTGGTCGCTGACGTGGCAGTGAAGGAGCCAAGTCCCTTCATTTTCGGGAATCATGTCTGCTGTGGCCATCGCCATTGGGCCGAGAAAGATCGAGTCCATCCTCATCCTGTTCCAGACCACCGTATTTCCGTGCCAGTGGGCCATGTGGATATCGTCTTCGTTGGTATTGGAGAGCAGATACCACCTAACGTGCTCCCCCTTTCTCATCGTCAACAGTGGAAGATTGGCTTCGATATAGCCGTTGATAGTGTAAAGCGCGTTCGCTTCCCGCAGTGCAGGGTCAAGAGCTTTCGAGTGAAATGTTTTGGCCTGTTTGCCTACATTGCGTTCGAAGAACCAACTGTCGGTTTCGTCAAAGATGGCGAAGTCGATGATGAACTCACGATCTACATCTTTCGGAGAACCGTCGGGTCGGGCCATGCCGCGCGCGGTAACAATAATAGGACCGATCAAGCCGGTGTTGATATCGGTAGATTCCACAAAGTGCGAGTGATACATCCAGAGGACGGAGCTGCCGTCCATCGCCGCCGGGCCGCTGCTCTCGGGTGCAGTCCAGAGATAGGTATAGGTGTCCCCGGGTTTGACTTTGTCATCTGCCTTGACCGTTCCCGCCGTTCCATCGTTGTACAAGGCGCCCTCTGCATCTTTTTTATAAGAAAGGCCATGAGGATGCATGGTGACGGTAAGGTGCGTGTTATTCCGGAAGACGACGCGAATAATGTCTCCCACCTCGGCACGGATTAAAGGTCCGAGAATACCGAGATGCTCCCACTGCTGCGGACGAATTTTGAGAGTCTTGAAAGTCCCATTGGTGTACTCACGATAGATGGCCTTGTGATAGATACGATGGCTGCCCGCTCCTGGAGCTTCATCCTCTGCACTCTCCACATGAGGTAGGCCCGCTAAATTCCTTCCTCGCGGTGTGTAGTCCCAATCTACTTCGTCTGCCGCAATATAGTAGGTGCGGACGACACCGGGCTTATCTTCGGGATGCACCTGTGTCACGCCCCCGCTAGCTTTAGGGTGGATTGATGTGTGGGGAACCCTTTGACCCTGGGCCGAGATCGGCATCGTCATCTGCGCCAGGGCGGAACCTCCGGCCAGAGGCAACAGCAACATCAAAATGATCTCGTAATAACGCTGCTGCGAGGCGACTCTCTTTCCCGCCCAGGTGCGGTTCATGGCAAGGCCTCGGTCTGAAGGCGTAAAAAGCATTGATTGAGACCAGGGAAATAGCCGTTTACCGTCATCGATGCGCGCTACCCCTTTTTCATTCCGTAGTAGCCGTAGTATGCGCTGCCGTTGATAACAGAATCATTGAGGATGACACCCCATATCTTCGAGCCAAGAATTTCGAGAGAAGGAGCGATTAGGGATTTGTCCGTCTTTCCGGAGCGGACGACGATTATTGCTCCATCGACGTGAGGTAGAACCTCGCCGACATCGGCCATGGGGATCACCGGCGCGAAGTCCAGGATCACCCAATGGAACATTGCTCGAAGTTCAGTAATAAGCGGAACGATGGAATCCGACGACAAGAGCCCTCCAAGAGAGGCAAGAGCCTTATTTATTCCTAAGACATACAGGGAGCGGTCTCCAACCTGACGCATCGATTGATGAACGGTGCGTCTTCCGGTGAGCACTTCTTCGAGGCCATCCTCTTCGTTGGAGCAGCCAAGCGTCAGCGTAACTCCGGGCGCGCGGAAGTCCATATCGACCAGACATGTATGCCGACCGGCTTCTGCCATACACCAGGCGAGATTGATGGAGGTCAGGGTCTTACCCTCGCCGGGGCTTGGGCTGGTGACCAGGACTACGCCTCCTTCTGGATGCTGATTGCACAGGCGACGATGCAGAATCTTATACTGTTCTACGGCAAGACCAGCGGGTTCGGTCACGAAGACCAGACGAGATTTCTTTATGGGCAGAGGCGTTGCGATACGTTTCACCGGCAGTGATCGCGGAGACGCTGTATTCATTAGCCGGATTGTGTTTGACGTGTGTAACCCCAGGATGGAATTCATAGGATCGGCCTTACCTTCGACAGAAAGATTACAAGTGCGATACATGTGGCCAGAGAGACGATTATTGTCTGAACATTTATGTATCGCCTGCGCCGGAGATCGAGCTTGTTTTCAATCGGAGGAATCGTTCCCAGAATGGGGACCCCGGCGGACAGCATGTCCTTCAACTCAGGTTCAGATTTAATAGACTTGTTCAGCAGATGCATCGCAATCACGAGTCCCGCAGGAATCAGGGCTGAGGCAATAAGGATTGCGAGCATGATAGGAATGCGTTTGGGACTGACAGGCTTCTCTGGTGTTTTAGCAGGATCAAGAACCGTAAATCGCTCTGCCTGCTGTTTTCGTTCAAGTTCCTCCGACATGCCGGCGGAGAAGGTTTTATCAAGCAGCGATTGATAGTTTTGCCTCGAAGCTTCATAGTTGCGAGTCAGCTCAGAAAGCTGAGTTTGAAGTACCGGAACAGAATCCACCTTCCATTGATAGGTCTGCATCTGCTTTTGCAGAGCGGCTATCTGCGTCCTATGGCGCTGTATCTCCTTTTCAATCAGCGTGAGCCTTACCTGCGTGTTGGGATCGTAGGACTCGATAGAATCTTTAGATGGCGCTGGCATGGTCGCCAAACGTGCATTCAAATTCTTCAATTGCTCGGTCACGGAAATAACGTCAGGATAGGTGTCGGTGAATTGCCTCTTCAGACTCCAGCGTTCGCTCTCCAATCGTTGTTTTTCTTGGAGTAGACGGTCGCGATCGGTGAGCGGTGCAGACTGTGAGTCTATCGGTTTCACCTGTGTAAGCAGGATTCGCTCCTGGTCGAGGCGGCTGACCGCATCTACATTCGATTGCGCTTCAGATTGCAGACGCGATAGTGCCTGCAAGTTAGAGTTGAGCTCGTCGGGTGTCGCGCCCGCGTGTTTCATCTTGAAAGTCTCGAGCTGACTCTCCTGGCCTTCGAGACCTTCTTTAGCCCGCTGAAGTTCACTCCCAAGAAACTGCGTGGTGCTGATCGCCTGTTGTTGACGGGCCTTGAGGTTCCAGTCAATAAAACTGGCCGCGAGCTGATTTGTGATCTGCGCGACAAGTACCCGGTTTCTGTCTTCGTAGGAGATAGTGAAGCTGCTCAAGCCCTGTTCAGGCTCAGGGCTGGGCTTAATCTCGATTTTGGTCTTTTTCCGCATAAAATCGAGCACCTCTTCTCGGGACTTCCTTTTTCGGAGATCGGGATACAGATCGTCCTTATCGATAATCTCCTCTAGGCGCGAGGCGCTGAGCACTTGCTGCGTGAGAGTATTCATTCGGGCATTTGGGTCGGTGGTTACCGTCGAGGTGACATATTTCTCAGGAATCTTCTGAGGATCTACAAGGATTGTGGTGGTCGCACGATAGATGTTTGGCAACAGAGAAGTCACAACAATTCCAGCTGCCGCAAGCAGAAGGGATGACAGGAAGACCAGATGTGCGCGCTTCTTCATGACGCCAATCAACTGGATGACGGACACTGTCGAACTCTTCTGTTGCATTTGATTCCTGTTCATGATTCTCCTGTCACTCAGTGAACTTATCGCACGTCATGATTGACCTCTGAAGTCCACACCATTGAAAACATTGCCACATTGCGACTTAAGCCTGTCCCTCCGTAGTTACCGAAATATCCCCGATAACTGTAGGAAGCTCTTAGTCCATGACTGAGATGATATCCATAGATAAAGTCGACGTAAGTTCCGCGGTAAGAATTGACTGTCGTCAACGTCTTGCTGGCAACATAACCAATATCGAGGCTGATCGTTCCTATGGCTGTAACCTGTCGCTGATATCCAGCCGATGCGCTATCCTGCCATAGCCCAGGTCCGAGATAGGACGCGGTGGGCTGGCGAGCAGAGAGCAGATACAGGTGCGATTTTCCAGTAAGCTGCGTGCTAAATGATGCATTGTAGGCAAAGCCCTGCTGGGTTCCGCACTCTGATGTATTGAGCTGTGGACCACCGCTCAGTGCGACTGCGGTCCTTTCGCTGGCTTGCCACCTCAGCCCTGCGCCGCTTCCATAGCTCTTGCAACGAAGCGATCCGTAATAAGCTGAGCCTTGCCCGTAAGCAAGTGCAGCTAGCGTGGGCGACAAATCTCTTGCGTAGGCAAGATTAAAAGTCGCAACACTATTGCTCTCGCCGAGGCTGCTGTAATGATTAAAGGAGTTGGAGAAAGAGAGCTCGACGGTGTCTCGTTCAGACTTTCTGTAGACTGCTCCGATGCTCTGGACCGCATAGGTTACCGTTCCGGCATTTGGAAGATATGACGCCGAGCCTGGTCCTATGCCGGCGACTTCTCCTACAGCTACTGTCTGTTGCGATCCAAGAAAGCGAATGGAGTCTTGCCCATAGCTTCCCATCGCCTTCAGGTCCAGGCTCAAGCGTTCATTCAGGTTCCCCAGTATTCTTGCGGACGCGACATTCATACTTTGTCTGGCATAGTTGGAGGTGAAGCCCGTATTTGTCGACTGATATTGAAACAGAGACTGAGTCTTTGGCGTACTAATCTGCGCACCCACATAAGGGTTCAAGGTGTACATGCCGGAAGCCACTCCATTCCCCAGATTTGCGGGGTTGCTGTCCCACCCCCCGGCGACCGTTGCCCCCCAGAGGAAGTGGCTTGGAATCCGGCTGCTCAGAGAGATCAACCCCGTGCCGTCCAGTGCTGCCGCATACTGTGGCTGCGGTTCCTCTGCCGCATCCGAAGTTGTATTGTCACTGTCTGTGGCGGATAAATCGCCGCTGCCAACTGTTGCATTTCTATAGTTATCTGCGGGCACCTGCGCAAGAACTGTGCCCGCAAAGAGTCCAACGGATAGCATGACGACAAGTCGGGAGCGTCCTCGTTGACTCATGACTCTTTCCTAAGGAATGATTACCGTATCGCCCGGTTGAAGGTTGATGTTTTGCTTGATGTCGCCGTGAATGGCGCTAGTGTAGTTAAACTTCAATCTCTGCGCATTTGCAGCGGTTCCTCGCAGGATAAAGATGCCCTTGCGGTTCGCAAAGGTATTGAGCCCGCCGGCCTGCGCGATAAGTTGCAGCACTGTAATTGGCGTAATAAGAGGGTAGGCACCCGGTTTGCCGACCTGTCCGGTGATGAATACCAGCCTGCTCCGGATCTCTGTTACACTCACCGTCACCTGGGCATTGACCACATAGCTGGTCAGTCTAGTGGCAAGATCTTTTGCAAGTTGATCCGCAGTCAATCCGGCAGCGTGCACATCTCCGAGCAGTGGAAGAGAAACGAAGCCATCCGGACCTATGGTCACGGTCTGCGACAGGTCGGCATTCTTCCAGACATTAACGCGAATGACATCTGCAGCGCCCAGAGTGTAGCGGGACGAAGTCGTGCCCACGCTGGTCGCCGGGTGGCCTGCGCCCTCCGTCGACGTTGTCTTGGTGCCGGCACTGATCAGTGCTTGAGCGCCGCCGTTGCTTGCACCGATGCCTAAGCCCACCAGGACGATAAATTGACGAACGAAATGGTTACAGCGCATTATCTCCATGACTCAGTTCCCGCTTCTCCTCAATGAGCAAACAAAGGGCCATATCGTGGCGCGCAATTCCGACAGACCTGCCGGTGTTTACCGGTACAAAGTTTGCGAAGGGTAAGGATAGGTCTGCAGTTGGTTGCGCAGTGTGCAGAAAAGTGTACTGCCTTACCGGAGATGCCTCCGTCGGTCCACACCCTCCTTAGTTGCCCCTTGGAGGCCAGCGGGTAATCGGCTTGGCAGGCGTAAACGAAGGTATTGGCATCTCTCTCATTGCCGACAAGGCGAAGATTGGAAGCAGAATATGCAATAGTTCAGCAGGAGTTGCAATCGCTTGCAATTGATCTGATCACCGAACACGTAAAGCGACAGCGCGGACGGAAACCGTTGGCTTATGTGGCCAGTAAGTGAAACTAACCAAGTAGCTAATTTGTGCCAACGAAGCCCAAATGGGCATTCACTGCGGAAATCGACAGGAATCGTATATCCGCGATAGGAGTGCCGGCGTTGTAGAGAAATCCTATTGCGAAAGGCGAATGGATTAAGCGCCTTGCAATACGATGCTGTGGTTATCTACGTGCATAGGTCTATCTATCGAGGACATATGTTCGACAGCGGCGCTCTACCGGATGAAGCCCTCATAGGCGACTCACCGGCTATTCATCGGATCTGGAATCAGCTGCAAAAAGCGGCTTTGACGGAGGTTCCTGTCCTGATCATGGGTGAGAGCGGGACAGGCAAGGAGTTGGCCGCAAGGTTGCTGCATCGCTGGAGCGCGCGCCGTGCAAATCGTTTCCTCAAAGTAAGTTGTCCGGCGATATCGCATCAATTCTTTGAAAACGAGCTCTATAGTTATGACCAGCGCTCGCTGCCACAAGAGGCTCTGGAAACCAGGGCAGGAAGATGTGAACAGGCAGACAAGGGGACGCTATTTCTGGATGAAGTTGGGGAACTGGATCAACCTTTGCAAGCGAAGTTACTATACGCGCTTCAGGAGTTTCAAGTGGCGGGGTGCGGTAGAGCGAGTGAGCGCCCTATCGATATTCGAATTATTTGTGCTACGAATCGTGACCTTGAAGCTGAAGTGGCCAAGGGACGATTTCGAATCGACCTGTTCTATCGCATTAATGTTGTCAGAATCCAGATGCCGCCTCTTCGGGAACGAATCACCGATGTTCCCATTCTGATGGATCACTTTATCAGGCTCTATTCCGAGCGCTTTCAAATCAAATGCAATCCGCTCCGCTCGTCGTTTATGAAGATGCTTGAGTCCTATCGGTGGCCGGGCAATATTCGCGAGTTGGAAAATATAGCGAAGCGATATGTCGTTTTAGGTGGGGAAGAGCACATATTGGCTGCAAGCCAGCAACCGGAAGGCACTTACCCCTTATCGACGGAGGCGGTAAGTCTGACCACACCTCTGCGCGTCCAGACGAAGCGGGCCACGCAATGCCTGGAGAGGAAGATTATTTTGGGGGTGCTGGAGGCACATAACTGGAACCGAAGAAAGGCTGCGCGGTCTCTAGATATAAGCTATCGCGCCTTACTGTACAAGATCAAAGAGGTTGGATTGCCGTCGGGGCAATCTGTCAGTTCTGCTAGTTCCAAGGCAGCAGACCGACCTTCAGAATATGACATGCCTCCCGGTAATCCTGTCAGTTGAGATTGCATATGGACTGCCACCAGGCGGCGGCATCAGGTCACAAAACGGCTCATTCACCTCACCCTTGCAGCGCGAGCCGTGCCGCAGTTGCTGCTCTGCAATGAAGTCTAGCTGACATGCGTATTGACTCGAAAGGCATAAGCCTCTGTGCGAACAGGATAAAAATGTTCATGCCGGGACTAGCAACGATAAACGTTTGGAAGCTCACATGCTTCTCTTTAGGCGCTTGGGATCCTGCAACGAGTAACAAAGAAGCTGAATAAATGATGTTTGTCCGGCAGCAAAGTCTGACGCAATATGTGTTGTATAGCGCAGGCACTTGCATGGAAGTGACATATCAGTGCACAGGCTATGCAGTCCATTGGAGGAAGCGTGATCAACGTAGGAGTAGTAGGTTACGGATATTGGGGGCCAAACCTGGTCCGCAATATATTCGAAGTCGCGGAGACGCAGCTTGTTGCGGTAAGTGATATGCGGCGGGATCGCCTTGAACAGGTAAAGCTCCGTTATCCTTCTGTCGAGGTCTCAACGGACTTTCGCGATCTTCTGAATAACCCGAAGATTGATGCAATCGCAATTGCCACGCCGGTTCATACTCATTATGAGCTGGCAATGCAGGCCTTGCGGTGCGGAAAACATGTCATGGTCGAAAAGCCGATGGCATCCTCTTCAGAGGAGGCTCTTCGGCTGATTGACGAGGCGGACCGGCGAAATCTGACGCTTCTGGTCGACCATACGTTCGTTTACACCGGGGCTGTCCGTAAGATCAAGTCCATAGCAGAGTCTAAAACTCTCGGCGACATTCTCTATTACGATTCGACGCGCATTAACCTCGGCTTGTTTCAGAGAGATGTCGATGTGATCTGGGATCTTGCCGTGCATGACCTTGCCATTATGGATTTCCTACTTCCGTCGGTGCCTTGTGCCGTCGCCGCGACGGGAATTACCCATGTCTTTGGCGGAACGGAGAACCTAGCTTATCTCACCATGTTCTTTGAGGAAAACCTGATTGCGCACATTAATGTTAATTGGCTTTCACCGGTCAAAGTTCGCCGCACTCTGCTTGGTGGCAGCAAGCAGATGATCGTCTATGACGATATGGAGCCTAGCGAAAAGGTCAAAGTTTACGATAAAGGAATTACTGTAAACCAATCTTCTGACTCTCTGTACAAGGCGCTGGTAGGTTATCGATCAGGAGACATGTTCGCGCCTCAGCTGGATGTTTCTGAAGCGCTCAAAGTGGAAATACAACACTTTGCCGAGTGTATTCATACCGGCGCGGAGCCAATTACCGGAGGGCATGCGGGCCTAAGAGTCGTCCGCATCCTCGAAAGCGCGTCTCTTTCCATGAAGCAGCGTGGCAAGCTTGTGCAGCTTGCTTCCGAAGGTCAAGCACTCAGCCGCGGAGCCGCCTAGATGTCCCGTCCTGAGATCAGCATCGATGTGCTCTCCGACGATTACGGCTCGGCGGTAACGGATGCGTCGCTATCACGACTCATGCCCGAGTTCAGTCGCATTGCTCCTGATGTAAGGCTGGGCAGGGACGTAAGGATCTTTGCGTTCGTGAACCTGTACGGCTGCTCGATTGGAGATAACACCAAGATCGGCACCTTCGTCGAGATTCAGAAGAATGCTGAGATTGGCACAAATGTTAAAGTGTCGAGCCACACCTTTATCTGTGAGGGCGTTCAGATCGAGAATGATGTTTTCATCGGCCACAACGTCTCGTTTATCAACGACAGATATCCACGCGCGACAAGCGACGCCGGAGCGCTTCAAACTGAAGCCGACTGGCAGGTAGTCAAGACGGTTGTGAAACGTGGCGCTTCGATTGGTACCAGTTGCACAATTTTGTGCGGTGTCACGATTGGAGAGTTTGCCATTGTTGGCGCTGGCAGTGTTGTCACGCGAGATGTCTCCCCGAGGACGATCGTCGCAGGAAATCCGGCACGGTTCCTGAGAAAGTTGGAGGAAGAATGAAAGTTCCCTTTGTTGATTTAAAGTCGCTGCATAACGAGATCGGGGATGAACTCCGTGAAGTCTTCGACCGGGTTCTCCATAATTCGTCTTTTATCCTGGGTCCCGAGGTCTACAGGTTCGAACAGGACTTCGCAGCTTATATAGGAACCAGGCACTGTATAGCTCTTAATAACGGCACTGCCGCGATCCAACTGGCTCTCGCGGCGCTCGGAATCGGAAGCGGAGATGAAGTGATCACCGTTCCGCATACCTTCATTGCAACTGCGGAGGCTATCACCGCAGTAGGCGCTCGCCCGGTATTCGTGGATGTGGATCCAGTTTCATTTACCCTGGATCCCGATCTGCTTGAGGCAGCAATCACAGAGAAGACCGCTGCAATTGTTCCTGTCGATCTCTATGGCCAAGTTGCCGACATGGATCGCATCCTCGAGGTGGCCAATCGTCACGGCATCCCGGTGATTGAAGACGCCTGTCAGGCTCATGGGGCGGAGTACAAGGGACGGAAGGCAGGTACATTCGGTGTGGCCGGATGCTTCAGCTTCTATCCGGGAAAAAACCTTGGCGCTTGCGGAGAAGGGGGAGCCGTAACTACCGACGATGATGAACTGGCTCACCGCATTCGCTTATGGCGCGACCACGGCTCGCCGAAGCGATATGAGCATATATTTCCAGGGCTCAATATGCGTATGGAAGGAATTCAGGGAGGAATTCTTTCTGTTAAGCTCAGGTATCTCGACCTCTGGAATAACCAGCGGCGCGCGGCTGCGGCTGCCTATGATGAGGCCTTAGCAGGCACGGACGTAGAGACACCTGTCGAGATGGTTTACAACCGCCACGTCTACCACCTTTACGTGGTGCAAACTGACAATCGGGACAACCTGCGGCAGCGTCTCACCGAGTCGGGTATCGAATCAGGCTTACACTATCCTGTCCCGCTGCATCTTCAGCAGGCCTATCGTTCACTTGGCTACAAAGAAGGTGACTTTCCGGTGACGGAGAGGCTGAAAGACCGGATTTTGTCGCTCCCTATGTATCCCGGCATCCAGGCAGATTGTTTGGAGCGAGTTGTTTCAGAGTTGCGGGAGAGCTGTTATGTCAGTTGAATACAATTCCGCGCTTCTTGCAGAGACGAAGACAGTGCCAGCCGTGTTTGGAAGGGCAAAGGTTGTTTTCGATCCGGCGTGGGAATGGGACTTCGCGGCGCATCTAAAACAAAGCCATACGCCGACCGAACTTCTTGCTCTTTATTCTCGGTATCGAAGTGAAGAGGGCTCCTTTGAATCTCAACTGCGGCGCGTAATATTTCGCGCGATGTGCAAGACAGCTGGACATGCTCTGCAGATCGGACCGGACGTGGTGCTCAAGCATCCCGAAACCATAGAGATTGGCAACTCCGTGTTTGTCGGGGCTCAAACCATGATACAAGGACGCTTCGATGGAACCTGCCGCATTGGCAATCACGTATGGATTGGCCCCCACTCCTATTTTGATGCCAGAAATCTTGTGCTTGAAGACTATGTGGGTTGGGGGCCGGGAGCAAAGGTGCTTGGCTCCTCCCATACTGGCGAACCAATCGACATTCCCATCATTACAACCGAGCTCAACATCGCGCCTGTCGTCATCGGATACGGATCGGATATCGGCACGAACGCGACCATCCTTCCCGGAGTCCACGTCGGCCCTCATTGCATTGTGGGGGCGGGTGCTGTTGTCACCCAGAATGTTCCGGAGTACTCGGTTGTTGCAGGCGTGCCCGCCCGTGTTATCCGGCGCCGCAATCAGTAACGATCGCGCACGTTGAAGTCAGAAGATTTGTACGAGAGACGGCTGATCGATCTTGCGGCCATGCACTATCAACTTAGAGAGGGTCAAATGAATCCTATACAAGGAGCAAAGATACTGATTACCGGGGGAGCCGGCTTTGTAGGAAGTTCCACAGCGGATCAGCTCCTTGAAGCAGGCGCAGCCGAGGTACGTGTTCTGGATAATTTTATCCGCGGCAATCTGCGCAATCTGGAACACGCAAAAGAGATCGGCAATGTGCTCGTCATCGAAGGCGACATTCGCGATCAAGAGACGGTAGATAGCGCGATCTGCGGCGTCGATTACGTGATTCATCAGGCTGCCCTGCGCATTACTCGTTGCGCCGAAGCTCCTCGCGAAGCCATCGAAGTACTCATCGACGGAACCTCCAACGTTCTTGAAAGCGCGATCCGGCACGGGGTAAAAAAGATTGTAGCGGCATCTTCGGCCTCGGTTTATGGCAATCCTTCTTATCTCCCGATGGACGAGAGCCACCCCTTCAACAACCGTACTCTCTACGGAGCCGGCAAGGTCGCTAACGAGCAGATGCTTCGCGCCTACTATGAGATGTTCCATCTTCCCTACGTTGCGTTCCGCTATTTCAACCTCTATGGACCACGTATGGATATCGATGGTGTCTATACTGAAGTATTAGTCCGCTGGATGGATGCAATCGAGGCAGGTCAGCCTCCGAAGATATTTGGTGATGGTACGCAGTCCATGGACTTCGTCTATGTGGAAGATGTAGCCCGGATCAATGTGGAGGGTCTCATCAGCGAGGTTACCGACGAGGTCTTTAACGTGGGAACCGGCGTGCAAACCACGTTGAACGAGCTTTGCCATTTGCTGCTTCAAATAACGGGCTCGCATCTTGAGCCGGAATATCATGAGGCGCGAAAGGTCAACAATGTTCAGGCACGGCGCGCTGCAACGGAGAAGGCTGAAAAGCTGCTCGGTTTCAAGACTCGGGTTGACCTCGAGACTGGTCTCAGGTCCCTGATCCAATGGCGCGATCAAGCGAAGCTGGCTCTGACGGCGGAAGTCGGAGGTTCGCGATGACTACGTTATTGACTCCTGTTACGGCCACGATCCCGGTCGCTCGTCCCTATATCGGTGTCGAGGAAGAACAGGCGGTGGTCGATGTGCTCCGCTCAGGCTGGGTCACTCAGGGGCCGCGCGTCGCCGAGTTTGAAGCCCGGTTTTCGGAGTACATCGGTTGCGACTACTCGGTGGCCGTCTCCTCGTGCACGACTGCGCTTCATCTTGCTCTGCTGGCCGTCGGCGTTGGTCCGGGTGACGAGGTCATCTGTCCCAGTCTTTCGTTTATCGCTACTGCCAACGCAATCGCGTATACCGGGGCGACTCCAACCTTCAGCGATATTGATCTCGCAACTTACAATCTCGATCCGCACCGCATCGAAGAGGTAATCACTCCCAAAACCAAAGCCATCCTCGTCGTTCATCAGGTTGGCTTGCCCGCGGAGATGGATGAGCTTTTAGATGTGGCCGCAAAGCATCGTCTTGTTGTCGTCGAAGACGCCGCCTGCGCAATTGGCTCTCAATACGATCAAGCATTAATTGGCAAACCACTGGGTACGATAGCGTGTTTCAGCTTCCATCCCAGAAAGATCCTGACCACCGGCGAAGGGGGAATGATCACGACCAATGATGAAGGTATCGCTGAAAGGCTTCGTCGAGCCAGGCAGCATGCGATGAGCCTCTCCGATGTGGCTCGCCACGGTGCGAGACGGATTGTTACAGAGAGCTACGACGAGGTTGGATTCAACTACCGCATGACCGACATGCAGGCAGCCATGGGAATCATTCAATTCAATCGTTTGGATGATCTTCTGGCGCGACGGCGCTGCCTGGCGGCACGCTACACGCAGGCACTACAAGTCATTGACTGGCTGCAGACCCCGATGGTCCCCACCAACTGTATCCCTAACTACCAGTCCTACATGGTTCGTCTCACCCGGGATATGGCGTCCAAGCGTGATGCCGTGATGCAGATTCTGCTTGATAAAAATATTTCGACGCGACGTGGCATCATGGCCATCCATCACGAACTGCCTTACCGCTCAGAGCGCTGGAATAATCGCTTGCCGAATACAGATCTCACAACCGACACAGGCTTGATCCTTCCGCTTTTCCACCAGATGACGGATGCAGAGCAAGACTACATCATCGAGTCACTTCAGGGACTTAGGATCTGAATCTCATCAGAAGATAAAAATGCTAGAAGGAAATGAAGTTTAGCCCCGTCACGTTCCGGGAGTTGAGCGTTGTCGATCTGCTCCCGGGAATATATAGGTGACCTGATTTTGAGGGGGTTACAGTGTAAGAGCCATTTGCCAGGCCGCTGAACGTATATGCACCTGAAGAGCTTGTCGTTGTCGTGGCCGTGGCGGATCCGGTCAACTTAACGGTAGCTCCCGAGCGACCTCCTCCACTGATCGTCCCGCTGATGGTATAGGTCTGCGCTGATGTGAAGTTTGCAGTCTTGTTCGCCCCGCTTATGGTGACTGACTGGCTGGCCGGTGTCATGATGTACCCTGTCTTGCTAGGCGATACGGTATACGACCCGTTTGCCAATCCACTGAAGGTGTACGCGCCGGAAGAGTTTGCCGTTGCCGTCGCCGTCGAGGAGCCAGTCAGTTTGACCGTAGCTCCTGACCCGCCGGCACCACTGATGACGCCGGTGATGGTGAAGGTCTGTACGGCTGAACTGAAGTTTGCGGTCTTGTTGCCCCCGCTTACGGTTACTGCTTGGCTCGCGGGAGTGAAGACATAGCCTGTCTTGCTTGGGGTGACAGTATAGGAGCCATTCGGCACTGAGAAGCTGTAAGTTCCCGAGGCATTCGCCGTGGTTGTGGCGGTGGTCGCTCCAGTCAGGCTAACGGTAGCTCCTGAGCTGCCAACTCCACTGATTGTTCCGCTGATGGTGTAAGTCTGCGCGGAGGTGAAGTTTGCGGTCTTGTTCGCGCCGCTTATGGCCACCGTCTGGCTGGCCGGCGTCATAATATACCCGGCCCTGCTGGGCGTTACAGTGTACGAGCCATTTGTTAGACCGCTGAAGGTATATGTGCCGGAAGCGCTTGCCGTCGTTGTCGCCCCCAAGGTTCCATTCAGAGTGACAGCTGCCCCATTGCCTCCGGCTCCACTGATGGTGCCGCTGATGGTGAAGGTCTGCGCGGCCGAGTTGAAGTTCGCCGTCGCATTGGCCCCATTGATTGCGACCGGCTGGCTAGATGGGGTTATGACGAATCCGGAGTTTGTTGGCGTTACCGTGTACAATCCATTGGTCAGACCCGAGAAGCTATAACCTCCAGAGGCATTCGCGATTGTGTTTGCCGTCGCTGCTCCGCCGAGACTGACGGCTGCTCCATTGCCTCCAGTGCCGCTAATGGTTCCACTGATGGTGAAGGTTTGCGTAGTGGCGGTAAAGGCCGGAACCGTCGCATTGCTTCCGCCTACGACGATATTTTGGCTTGCAGGAGTAAAGACAGATCCCGCATTGCTGGGGGTAATGGTGTAGCTGCCGTTCGTCACGGCGGCAAAGCTATAGTTCCCTGATGAGTCGGCGATAGTGGTCTCTGCCATCGCTCCAGCTGCGGTAACGGTTGCGCCCGCTCCCCCTGCACCGCTGATTGTTCCTGTAATGCTATAGACAGGTGAATAAATTACATCAACCCAATAGTTTGCACCATTTCCGCTGCTGGTTGGGAATGCGCTGCTCGATCCATAGAGATAGAGGCCGTTTGCGCCATCGACGCCATTCGCCAGAGCGTGCAGCGGAGCTGTATCCGCGCCGGCATTTGTAAAGAAACCAGCATCGCCGGAGTATCGCCCAGCTGGCGCGAAGTACGAAGCGATATACGTTGTATTTGCAGTAATCAGGACGGGCGAGTCAAAGAATACTTGTTGCCATCCGGAACTGCTCTCGTTTGTAAATATCGCCGTCGCCAATATCGTTCCTGTGCTGGACCAGAGATTGCCCCGATGAATGCCGGTGTTCGCCGCACTTTTATAAAATCGGATGCCAGTGATGTATCCGCCGGTGTCGGACCGGAATTTAGCTCCAACCTCGATGCTCTGGTTGTCCCCGTCATCGGCAACGGCGGGAACTGTGGAGGGCTGCCATACTGTGTCGCATGGGCAACTCTGAGGAACAACAAAGTTCGCGCCCGCCACATTTGCTCCGGCAACTGCCACAGCCAGGCTCGTTGGCGTAAAGACCAGGCCAGTCTGTGCCGGAGTGACTGCATAAGTTCCACTCGGAATGCCGGCGAAGCTATAGTTTCCAGAGGCATCCGCCGTCGTTGTCAACGTGCTTCCTCCGGTCAGAGTTATCGTCGCTCCTCCACCTCCGCTGATGGTTCCACTGATCGCGTAGGCGATTGAGGTTGCGGTGAAGTTGATGGAGACGACGTTGGCTCCATTAACCGTGACGTTCTGACTGGTTGGAGCGATGGAATATCCCACGCCGCTGGGAGTCACGGTATAAATGCCATTCGGAACCGCCGGTAGACTGTAGTTTCCGAAGGAATCGGTGGTTGTACTTACGTTAGTCGGGCCGGTAACAGATACTGTGATCCCCGGCCCGCCAGAGATGGTGCCGGAGATCACATAGCTGGGAAGCGCCGAAGCAAAATTGATTGCCAGATTATGCGCGCCATTGATCGTAATCGTTTGGCTTGCCGGAGTGAAGACATATCCGGCCTCGCTGGGAGTCGCGGTATACGTTCCATCGGCAAGACTGTTGAAGCTGTAGTTCCCAAACGAGTCAGTCACAGTGCTGGCGCTTGAGGTGCCACTTAGAGTGATGTTGGCTCCTGCCGCTCCCACGCCACTGACGATACCGCCAAGACTATGCGTCGCCGCGGTTGCGTAGATAACGTCAACCCAGTAGTTACTGTCGTTAAAGCTGCTTGTTGGTAGAGTACTGGTCGATGACTGTGAGAAGACCCCGTTCGCTCCATCGACCCCAGCGGCCAAAGCATGCAATGGTGGAGTGTCGATGCCGGTTGTAGCAAAGAATGACGAGTCGATAGAGTAATGACCCGCTGGCGCAAAGTAAGAGGCGATATAAGTTGAATTTGCACTGACCGGAACGGGGTTGGCAAACATAACCTGCTGCCAGCCTGATGCGCTCTCGTTGACGAATGTCGCGGCGGAGAGCGGATTTCCATCTCCACTCGGCGACCACAGATGTCCGATATGAGGTCCGGTATTGCCCGCTGACTTATAAAACCGGACTCCAAGGATGTAGCCGTCCGAGTCAGCGCGGAACTTAACTCCAAGCTCATAAGACAGTGCATCGCCTGAATCGACCGTGCCCGGAAGCGCCGAGGGTGCCCAGATGGTATTGCATGGACAACTCTGCGGAACCGTAAAGTTGACTCCGGTCACATTGCCGCTCGTGACGGTTACACTCTGATTGCCGGGAACAAATACCTTTCCGGCCAGGCTTGGGACGACCGAGTAAGTTCCGGGAAATACAGTATTGAAAACGTAGTTTCCGGAGCTATCTGCGGTTGTCGTCGCGCCGCTCCCGCCGACCAGTGTGACTGTCGATCCTGCGCCTCCCGCAATGGTGCCACCGATGCTAGAGGCTTGCGACCCCGCGTAGAGAACGTCGACCCAGTAATTGGTTGCCGAGTAAGTGTTAGTCGGAAATGCTCCGGTCTGGCTTGAGGTGTAAAGATAGACGCCATTCGGCCCGTCCACGCCATTCGCCAGCGCATGAAGCGGAGGACTATCGATTCCCGCGGTCACAAAATAATTTGTATCCGCTGAGTAATGTCCCGAAGGGGCGTAGTAGGAGACGACATACGTAGTGTTTGCGGCGATCTGGATCGGCGACGGGAAGGTCATCTGCTGCCAGCCGGACGCGGTTTCACTGGTAAAGTTCGCCGTACCCAACAGAGTGCCGGAACTTGTCCATAGATGCCCGATATGAGAGCCAACGTTGGTGGGTGCTTTGTAGAAGCGCACAGCCGTCACTGAACCCGGAGTATCCGCGCGGAACTTTACGCCAACTTCGATGGGAGTGGCATCATTACTGTCGATCAGCGCGGGAGTGGCTGTTGGCTGCCAGATGGAGGTACAGTTGCATAGTTGTGCCTGGAAGTTTATGCCCGTAGCGCTCGAGCCTGACAAGACTACGTTCTGGCTGCCCGGCGTGAAGATGAAGCCGCTTTCAACTGGGGAAAGTGCGTAACTTCCATTGAGCAGCCCGCCGATAGAATAGTTCCCCGAAGCATCCGCGGTGGTCGTTGCCACTGCCGTGCCGCTCAACTGAACTGTAGCGCCGGCGCCTCCAGCAATTGTTCCCGAGATACTCAACGGATTACTCACTACCGCGGTAAAGTTAACGTTGCTGACAAGCCCGCTGTTCACAGTAACTGACTGGCTGGTAGGCGTGAAGGTGACGCCCTGGTTGGACGGAGCTACGGTATAGGTTCCGTTGACCACGCCGTTGAAGCTGTAGTGGCCGGAGGCATCGGTGATAGTCGTCGCAGCCTCGGTCCCGCTCAAAGTGATTGTTGCTCCAGCTCCGCCGGCGCCGGAGATGGTTCCGCTAATGTCGTAAGTGTTCGATGAGGTGTAGACAACATCTACCCAGTAATTTGCCGAGAGATTGCTGGATGAGGGAAATCCGCCCTGAACCCCGGTTGGCGGATAGAGGAAGACGCCATTTTGACCGTCAACTCCGCTCGCCAGTGCGTGCAACGGAGCATTGTTAACGCCGGATTGCGCAAAGAAATACGGGTCGGCCGCATAGTGCCCGGTGGGAGTGTAATAAGAAATGACGTAGGTCGTATTGGCCTGTACCGAAATCGGTGAGGAGAAGTTGACTTGCTGCCATCCGGAGCTGCTTTCGCTCGAAAATGTTGCCGTTCCCAGCAAAGTACCCGAACTGGTCCAGATATGGCCGATGTGAGTTCCCGTATTCGCAGTCGATTTGTAAAAGCGAACGCCGAGAATCGAGCCGTCCGCATCGGCGCGGAACTTGACTCCCACTTCAATCGGGGTCGGATCATTCCCGTCTGGATTTGCTGGCGTGCTGGACCCGCTCCAGATGCTGCAGGGGCAGACCTGCGGCTGCACGTTGACCGTCGCTCCGCCATATGGCGTTTCGAGGTTGGCGCTGTCATCGACGGCACGGCTCATCAGCGTTGTTGTGGAATTCACCACCGAAGGCGTCCACGAGTAACTCCAACTGGAACGTCCCGCCGCAGGATGCCAGGTTGTGCCGCCGTCGGACGAAAACTCGACTCCGGCTACAACTCCTCCACCGGAGTCGTTCGCCACCCCTGTGACCGTGATTGTACTGCCAATAGTGAGGGTTGATCCGTTGGCAGGAGACGTGATGTTAGAAGAAGGTGGTGTTGTATCAGTCGATGCCGACGCATGAGTCAGGTTCGATTGCAGCGTCGCTGGCTGCACTCCCATATCCGCAAACAGGTTTACCGTGGCCTGCTGCATATTGGGGTCCGGGTTCGGAGAGTTGAATGACCAGAGGTTGTCGTGATTGCTGCTGAGCCCCCACGCCCAATCAATCGTTGCTGCACTGAAGACCAGAGCGCCGCTTGGCGCGCGGTACAGCGTCATATGGTGAGTCGCAGTACCAGCGCCGTAAGTCGCGCCATAGTCCAGAAGGAGGTCGGACGTCATTGTGTACGTCGAAGTGGAAAGGTCGAATGTCCCTGCCGGCCGGAATCCGTTGTCGGCGTCGACGTCCCACTCGTAGCCCAGACTCCCGGGCACTAGTGTGTAGCTCGAGCCGGGCGCGAGGTTGGCAGCAGCTGTATTCCGCCAGAACCGCATCTTTCCATCGGCAGCCGGAACCTTGATGGTAAGGCTGCCGTCGTTGTCGGGGCCAGTACCATTAACCATGAATAGGGTTCCTACCAACGAGTTTTCGGGCGAGCCCCCGTCCGCGGGTGGACTAAAACTCGGATCGCGCCATGTCCCTGTCCATGTTGGCGGATCCGAGGGATCAATCTTCGTGAAGGCAAGCGTCTCCTTGTAGCACACCAGTGTTCGATTAGCGGTGTTCGAGCCATCGATGCTGTTCTCCCAACGCGTCTTCCAGAACATCGTGTTCCCGCTGAAGAATGCGAGGTTCACCCCGGCATCGCGGGCCGCCAGAACATTGGCTCTCTGCGGCGCGGACCAGTATTCATCATGACCCGAGTCCATATATATCTTGTGGTTTTTCATCAGCGGACCGTTGCGAGCAGCATCGATCCCAGTAAAGTAAGTCACATCGTAGCCATTCATCTCCAGCCACTGGACCATCGCGAACTCTGTACCAAAGGCCCAGGTATCCCACTCCTGGTTGAAGTTCCTTACATAGAAAGGGCGGTTATAACTGACTTTATAAGAGCGGTCTGCAAGGTCGAAGACCGGCGTTCCCTGGCTGTACAGGCTTCCGTTGCCGTAATAGTTGTAGGCCTGCCAGGTTTCGTCGGAGGTTTGATACAAGATATTTGAGTGGCTTGAATCGTTTCTTACGATGAAGACGATATGACTATCTCCGCCAGTATCGTTTCGTATGAGATGAGCGAAGTAGATTCCTGAGGTGGCGTTGGCTGGAACCTGCCAGGAGGCGGAGACCTGCCAGTTGCCACAGTCGGTAAGACCAACGGTCGCATCGCTCAAGCAGGCTGGCTGTATCTGCGGCAGATGTGCCGAAGGAGTGATTGTGGTGATCTTACGTGCCCCCATGCCCCCGTAATAACCCATGCGATAGATATTGATCGTGTATGCGGACGCGGGGGTGCTTATCTTAAAAAAGACTGTTCCACCCTGGTTGACGCTGATATCGGTAGCAAAGCCCTGGATGGTCGGATCGCCGATGCTCCCTTCGCCGATGTCCCACTCGCTGGCTGGATTGCCTGGCAGGCAGTTTTCCGCCACGATGGCGTTTGCAGGGCTGCTGCATTGAGAGTGCGCCTGCCCGGCTAAACCGAATAATGCTGCCAAAAACACAACAAGGACAGGCAATCTGGGATGATTTGATGCGGACCGCAATAGACTAGACATAGCCTCTTCGCTTTTCCAGGTAGCTGACCTCCGGATTCAACCTGTCTACTTAGCGCGGTCTGATCGGCGAACCTGCCGCCATGCGATACGTTGCAGTGCCGGGGGCATTGACTGCCATTAGTAGCCTGTGTTGTCTTCGGGGACCCTAGCAACCTTGTACAGTGCAGAATCACTTCGTTGCCCGTATACGCCGAATGAACCTCGCATAAAGCAAGGTGCAGATCGCCGCAACAGCTCTTAAGCCATAGAAAATTCGACTTGACCTCTGCACGTTGCATGCCGAAGCTGATGTCTATAGATTCTTTCCCTCGCTTTAAAAGTCGACACGGATTTGCACACTTCGAGCTGATTTTCTTGCCCTAATTGACATCTAGCTGCATGTTTTAATGCAAAAAATGACTCGCCGTGCTCTTCCCGGTGTGGTTTGCAAGGGGGAGGTGTCCGCTGAGAGCGAGGCCGCTGGAAAAGCTGGAGACGGAGCTCCTCCAATTACTTTCATGGACCGGAGCTTCCGGATGCCTCTATGGGATTGACAATGTGCAGCGAAAGGGGGAGCGAGGATGGACGAGATTAAAGTGAATGGGCCGGCAGCTCTCCAGGAGGTCTTGGAAACTGCCAGCCCATGATGAGATAGGTAAAGAATTGCCTCAGTGAGTATTACGGAACCGCTACTTCAATCTGATTCGATCCGACGCTCTCCACGCCGCTTGTGCCGACGCTCTTCACCACGTAGTTATAGCTGGTGCCGCTGGCAACGGAGCTATCCACATAACTGGTGGTTGTGTTGATGGATGAATTCATCAGCGTCATTGCTCCACTTCCTGTCGACCTGTAGACGTTGTAGCCCTTTACAGGATCGGGTGTGCTGGACGGGGCTGTCCAACTGAGGTCAACCTGATGCGCAGTAGCCGTGCCTGTTCCACTCAAACTCACAGCTACCGTGCTGCCGCTGCCCGAGTTGCTACTAATCGTCAGCTTTCCGGTCACCGCCCCTGCAGTAGTCGGCTTGAACTGCACCTGAATCGTCGCAGTTCCCGAGGGATTCAGCGTAACCGGGAAGCTGCCGCCAATTGTGGAGAAGCCGGCTCCCGTAATGGCAGCAGAGTTTACTGTTACCGGAGTTGTTCCCGTTGATTTAAGAGTGATCGACAACGTTGTAGCCGTATTGACCGCTATACTCCCGAAACTTAGGCTCATCGAACTCACCGTCAACTGCGGATCTGTTGCTGCTCCGGTTCCACTCAACGCAACTGCCGTTGTGCTGCCACTAGTGGAGTTGCTTCCAACCGTGATCGTTCCACTCGCTGCTCCGGTTGCCGTCGGCTTGAACTGCACCTGGAGCGTTACCGATTGCTGCGGATTTAGTGTCGCCGGAAAGGTCTGAGAGACGATGGTGAAGCCCGTTCCCGCGATTGCGGCAGAGTTGACAGTCACAGGAGAGGTTCCCGTTGAGGTCAGCACCAGGGACACCACCTTGGCCGTATTCACCGTGACGCTGCCAAACGCGAGGCTGGTTGGACTCACTGTCAGTTGTGGATTCGTCGCTGCCGCGCCGGTCCCACTCAACGCGATAGTAGCCGTACTGCCACTGGTAGAGTTGCTGCTAACCGTAACCTTCCCGGTTGCTGCTCCGGCTGTGGTTGGCTTGAACTGCACCTGGAGCGTTACCGACTGCTGAGGACTCAGTGTTGCCGGGAGGCTTCCACCGACGATGGCGAAGCCCGTTCCCGCGATCGCGGCAGAGTTGACAGTCACAGGAGAGGTTCCCGTTGAGGTCAGTACCAGGGAAAGCGACTTGGCCGTGTTCACTGTAACATTGCCGAAAGCTAGACTGGTCGAACTCACCGTAAGCTGCGGATTCGTCGCTGCCGCGCCGGTCCCACTCAACGCGATAGTAGCCGTACTGCCAC
>ERZ778029.200-NODE-200-length-152482-cov-12.814108_pt1 | contig 152482 bp, 136 predicted proteins | sample MGYA00375759_ERZ778029 | MGnify/ENA primary metagenome ERZ778029 (study PRJEB29350, sample SAMN05389819) | bioreactor metagenome | isolation source: Ammonium sulfate bioreactor | place: South Africa: University of Cape Town | collected 2014-04-04 ...
AGCGCATCGACCACGCGATCCGCGCGTTCGAGGGCGTGGTGCGTGCGGTGCCCGACGCCCGGCTGGACGTCTACGGCGAGGGTGCCGAGCGGGACGCGCTGCAGGCCCTGATCGACGAGCGGGGTCTGGGTGCGCACGTGGTGCTGCGCGGCGCGACGGACGCGCCCGATCGCGTTCTCGACGAGGCATCCGCCCTGCTGTTCACGTCCGCCTTCGAGGGACAGGGGCTGGCGATCCTCGAGGCGCTCGCCCATGGCTGCCCCGTAGTGGCCTACGACGTCCGCTACGGTCCGCGCGAGGCGCTCGCGGCGGGCGGCGGCGTCCTGGTCCCCGACGGCGACGTCGACGCTCTGACGGCGGGGCTGGTGCGCGTGCTCGACGACGTCGACACCAGGGTGCGGCTCTCGCACGAGGCCGTGGACGCGGCGCGCGCGGTCGATCCGGAGCACGTGATGGCGGCGCTCGCCTCGGCCGTCGGCGATGTCCTCGGGCGGTCGTCGCGCCGCGCCTGAGCCGGGCGCCGCGCCTGAGCCGAGGCGCCGCACCTGAGCCGAGTCGGCGCGCAGAACTCCACGGATCCGCGACGGACGGCGGCTGCAGGGGTCGGATCGGGCCCCACCGGCGTCGAATCCGTGGAGTTCTGCGCGCGAGGTCGGCGCAACCCGCTGGCGGCGGATCCGCGCCCGGCGGATCGGGCTGCGGCGGCAGGGCGGCCGCGCGACGCTGGGGGCATGGCAGACGAAGGCAAGATCCCGGTGTTCGGAGGCGAGGCGCGCCGCGAGCTGTACCAGCAGCGCGTGCTCGTGCTCGACGGACCCCTCGACGACGACAACGGCACGCTCCTGGCTACGCAGCTCCTGGCACTGGCTGCGGAGGATGCCGCCGCCGACATCGCGCTCTGGATCAACTCGCCCGGCGGCTCGGTGCCGTCGATGCTCGCGATCCGCGACGTGATGCGGCTCATCCCGAACGATGTCTCGACCCTCGCCCTGGGACTGGCGTGCAGCGCGGGGCAGTTCCTGCTCTCGGCGGGGACACGCGGCAAGAGACGCGCCCTCCCGCACGCACGCATCCTGATGCATCAGGGATCGTCGGGCATCGGCGGGTCCGCGGTCGACGTCGAGGTTCAGGCCGGCGACCTGCGCCACATGCGCGACACCGTGCTCGGGCTCATCGCCGACGACACCGGCCAGAGCATCGACCGCGTCTTCGAGGACTCCCTCCACGACCACTGGTACACGGCCGCCGAGGCACGGGAATACGGGTTCATCGACGAGGTCGTCGCCGACTTCGCGCAGATCTCCCCGCGCCGCCGTCGGGCAGCGGGCCTCGGCGTGACGGAGGCGGCGGCGTGAGCGGCTACACGATCCCCAACGTCGTGGCGCAGCATCCGCGCGGAGACCGGATCATGGACGTCTACTCGCACCTGCTCACCGAACGGGTCGTCTACCTCGGCACCGCCATCGACGCCGGCGTCGCCAACGCCCTCATCGCGCAGCTGCTGCACCTGGACGCCGACAACCCGGATCGCGACATCCAGCTCTACATCAACAGCGAGGGCGGCGACCCGTCCGCGATGCTCGCCGTATACGACACCATGCAGCACGTCCGCCCGGACATCGCGACGACCTGCATCGGCCAGGCCGTCGGCGTCGGAGCGGTGATGCTCGCGGCCGGGGCGGCGGGGAAGCGCGCCGTGCTGCCGCACGCGCGGGTCGTGCTCCATCAGCCGGCCGGGCAGGGACGCGGCGCGGTGCCCGACCTCATCCTCCAGGCTGACGAGCTCGTGCGCGTGCGCGCCGAGGTGGAGGAGATCCTCGCGCACCACACGGGTCAGGATGCCGCGCGCCTGCGCGCCGACACCGACCGCGACCGCTTCTTCACCGCGACGGATGCCGTGGCCTACGGCCTCGCCGACCGCGTGCTCGAGCGGGGTGCGGCCTGATCACTCCGCCTCAGGAGCGGCCCGGCCAGGTCCTGCCCGCCCGGGCCCCTGGCGCCAGAGGCTCCGCGCAGCGCGTCAGCGATGCGTGGAGGGGCCCCAGGGCGGGTCGTAGTCGTCGAGGAGCGGCTCCTGCTCCGGGCGCTCCGCCTCGGGGACGTGCTGCAGGTTGATGCGCACCCGGTACCAGAGCGAGCTCGACCCGCGCATCCCGTCGATCAGCGCATCGGCGGGATGCAGCAGGGCGGATGCCGCGGGGTGGGCGCCGCGCCACTGCGCGAGTGCCTGCTCGGCCTCGGGCTTCGTCTTGGTCCGGGCGACCTCGATGAGCGGCATGGTCGACACGCGGCGGCCGTCGCCGCTGGACCCGCGCGGCGGCTTCTCCGCCGGCCCGAGCTCGTCGGCGAGCCGCAGCAGGCCATCGAGCGTGCCGATCGCGTCGTCGATCCCGGCGTGCGGGTCGCCTCGCTCCGCGAACCGCGCGAGCACCGTTCGCACCGTGAACTCCTCGGGCCGGCGTGAGCGCACCTCGTCCCAGTCCAGCGGCGTCGAGACGCGGGCATCCGGTCGCGGCCGCACGGAGTAGGCGGATGCCACCGTCCGGTCCTTCGCGTTCTGGTTGAAGTCGACGAAGACGCTCTCGCCACGCTCCTCCTTCCACCACCGGGCGGTGGCCAGGCCCGGGGCGCGGTTCTCGACCTCGCGCGCGAGCGTCTCGGCCGCCAGGCGCACGGCCTTGAAATCGTGGTCGGGTGCGATGCGGACCAGGATGTGGAGGCCGCGCGAGCCGCTCGTCTTCGGCCACCCGACGAGCCCGTGGTCGTCGAGCACCTCGCGCGCGACGAAGGCCACGTCGACGATCTGACTCCAGTCCACGCCCGGCATCGGGTCCAGGTCGACGCGCAGCTCATCGGGGTGGTCGAGGTCTTCGGCGCGCACGCCGTGCGGGTTGAGGTCGAGGCATCCGAGGTTCACGACCCAGGCGAGCCCGGCGGCATTCCGCACCACCGCCTCTTCGGCCGAACTGCCGGACGCGTACCGCAGCACCGCGGTGTCGATGTAGTCGGGGTGATCGGGCACGCGCTTCTGGAAGAAGGGCTCGGCCTCGATGCCCTTCACGAAGCGCTTCAGCACCATCGGCCGTCCGCCTGCGCCCCGGAGGGCGCCGTCCGCGACCGCCACGTAGTACCGGACGAGGTCGAGCTTGGTCAGGCCCGGCTCGGGGAAGACGACCTTGTCGGGATGCGACACGCGCACGTCGTGTCCGTCGACCTCGAGGTACATCTCGTCTGCGCCGCTCACGCCCGCCACGCTACTCGCCCTCGCCCAATCCGTTTACGGACTGGACACGCCGCGTGCGCCGACCACTCGACGGCGTGTTCCGTCCGTAAACGGATGGGGGAGGAGGGGTGTGGGGGCGGTCAGGCGGCGCGGACGACCGCGGCGGGCGCGGCGGGACGGAGCTGTTCGGCGACGGCGCCCGTAAGGTCGAGGAGGGTCAGATCGAGCGCCCCCGCGACGGCGGCGAGCATCTCGCTCGACGGCTCCTTGAGCCCGCGCTCCATCTCGGACAGGTACTGCGGGGAGACCCCGGAGCGCCGCGCCGTGTCGGCCAGACGCTCGCCGCGGTCGTGGCGCGCGCGGCGCAGCACGCCGCCCACCGCCTCGCGCCAGAGGGGCTCGAGCCCCGCCGGTCGCGGGGTCGTGGGCGCGGTGCCGCGCGGACGGTCGTGCGTGCCGGAGGGAGACGAGGGCTGGTGCAGCGGGACGATCTCAGCCATGCGCTCACGATAGGACGGCGGGATGCCGCATCCGCCCCCGTTCCGCCGACAGCAGAATCGGCGGCGCGGCGGACGACGGGCAGGACGACGAAGGGGCCGCCCTTCCGGACGGCCCCTTCGTGCGACGACAGCGCTAATTGCTTCTGGCGATCGCGATGATGCGGAGGATCTCGATGTAGAGCCAGACGACGGTGACCATGATGCCGAAGCCGCCGAGCCAGCCGTACTTGCGGGGGGCCTTGTTGCGGACGCCCTGCTGGATGAAGTCGAAGTCCTGCACGAGCGAGTACGCCGCCATGATGACGACGAGCACGCCGATGATGAGGCCGAGCGGGATGCCGAACACCTTCTGGCTGTACAGGCCGAAGGCCCCACCGGCGATCGGGGCGTTGAAGAGCATCAGCACCACGTTGACCAGCGAGAAGACCAGGTAGCCGATCATCGCGATCATCCAGATCTTGGTCGCACGCTTGGAGGCGCGGACCTTGCCGCTGGCGAACAGCGCGAGGGTCACGCCCACCACCGCGAGCGTGGCGAGGGTCGCCTGGAAGACGATGCCCGGGTAGATGTACTCGAAGAAGGCCGAGATGGCTCCGACGAAGAGGCCCTCGAACGCGGCGTACGCGAAGATCAGCGCGGGACGCACCGTCTTGGAGAACGACACGACCATCGCCAGCGCGAAGCCGCCGATGAGGCCCACGATCCACGGGAGCATGGTCGGGGCGGTGCCCGGGCCGGTGACCGTCGACATCGACCAGACCCAGCCGACGACCGCCGTCACGACGAGGACGGCGAACAGGCCGATGGTCTTGTAGACGGTGTCTTCGACCGTCATGCGGTCGGTCTCGACCGCGCCCGCTGCGGGGGCGGCGAACTGCCCCTCGAGCTGTGCATTGACGGCGGCGGCCTGAGCCTGCTGCTGTGCGGCGGCGGTCTGCGTCTGGCCGCCGATGCCGGCCGCCTTGGCGCCACCGGGATAGGACTGAACCGCGCGGGGATCCTGGAACGCGGGATTGTTGAATGCGGGGTTGGCCGAGGCCATGCTCGATCACACTCCTGATGTCTGTGTAAGAACAGCACCGTGCTGTTAGTCAACGATACCGTGGGCGCGCTGCGGGGTCACGGGAGGCGGCTGTGAGAGCCCTTTGAGCCCAGATGAACAGCCGGCGACGGAGGCCGTCGGCGGTCGCCCGCTGGCTACGCTGGAACGGTGACCCGACGGCCCCCGCTCGTGATCGGCCATCGGGGTGCGCCCGGGTACCGTCCCGAGCACTCGCGCTCGTCGTACGACCTCGCGCTCGAGATGGGCGTCGACGCCGTCGAGCCCGACATCGTCGTCTCGCGCGACGGCGTGCTCGTCGTCCGGCACGAGAACGAGATCTCCGGCACGACGGATGTCGCGACGCGGCCCGCGTTCGCCGATCGCCGCACGACGAAGACCGTCGACGGCGAGGCCCTCACCGGCTGGTTCGCGGAGGACTTCACGTGGGACGAGCTGTCCACGCTGCGCGCGGTGGAGCGACTGCCGGAGATCCGGCCGGCCAGCGCGACGTTCGACGGGCAGCAGCCGATCCTGCGGCTTCGCGACGTGCTCGACCTCGTCCGTGCCGCGTCGCTCGCCCAGGGCCGCGAGATCGGCGTCGTCGTCGAGATCAAGCACGCGACCTACTTCGCGGGCCTCGGCTGGGATGTCGCGGCGCTGCTGGCGGCCGAGTTGCGTGAGGCGGGGTGGTCTGCGGGGGAGCTGCCGCTCGTCGTCGAGTCGTTCGAGTCGACCGTGCTGGCACGGGTGCGCGAGCACGGCGTGCGCGGGAGCTACGTCTACCTGCTCGAGGCGTCCGGACGTCCGTTCGACCTGCTCGCCGCGCAGGGCAGGGCCGCCCGCACGTACCCGCAGACCGCGTCCCCCGCGGGCCTCGACGAGCTCGTCGGCCGCGTCGACGGGATCAGCGTCGACAAGCGCATGATCCTCGCGCCCGACCGGCTCGGTCACGCCACCGGGCCCTCGCGCATCCCCGCCGACGCGCAGGAGCGAGGGCTGCGGGTCTTCACGTGGACGTGCCGGCCCGAGAACCGCTTCCTCGTGGGGCAGTTCCGCGGCCGCGGCGGCCCGGCCGCGTTCGGCGCCTACGAGGCCGAATGGGCGCTGATCCGGGATGCCGGGGTCGACGGCGTCTTCGTGGACCACGCCGACCTCGGCGTCGGCTTCTTCGCGGGCGCGGAAGCGGGATCCGGCATCCGCTGACGCGCGCCGCGCACGCGGCATCCGTCTCCCGATAGGCTCGCGCCGTGACGATGGCGAACGCGCCCGGCCGCGCGACGAGGCGCGACGACCGCATCACCCTGCGCTTCCTCGCCGCACCGGCGGACACGGCAGCGGGCGGGCGGTCGGTGGCCGCGGGCAGCGTCATGGAGTGGATCGACAAGGCGGGGTACGCCTGCGCCGTGGGCTGGGCGGGCGCGTACTGCGTCACGGCCTACGTCGGAAACGTCCGTCACCGCCGCCCGATCGCGCCGGGCAGCCTCATCGAGGTGCAGGCGCGGCTCATCCACACCGGGCGCAGCAGCATGCACGTCGTCGTGACGGTGTCGTCGTCGGAGGTCTCGTCGCACGCCTACACGCCCGCGACCACGTGCATCCTGGTCTTCGTCGCGAAGGGGGCCGACGGCCGCCCGACCGCGGTGCCCGCGTGGACGCCCGTGTCGAGGTCCGACCGGAAGCTGGCGGCCGCGGCGATCGACCGCATGCCCGCGCGGGCCGAGATCAAGCGGCTCATGCTCGACGAGGACTACGGCGGTCCCAGTGAGGCTCCACGCGTCACGATGCGCTTCCTCGTTCCGCCCGGCGTCGTGAACTGGGGCGGGAACGCGCACGGCGGGACGGTCATGCGGTGGATCGACGAGGCGGCCTACGCGTGCGCGGCATCGTGGGCCCGCGACGGGGACGCCGCGAGCACGGCTGTCGCGGTCTACTCCGGCGGCATCCACTTCTTCGCCCCCGTCCGCATCGGCGACCTCGTCGAGGTCGATGCGCGCATCATCTACACGTCGGCGCACAGCATGCACCTGAGCATCCGCGTGTCGTCGGCGGACCCGCGCGAACCGGATGCCCTCACCCTCACCACCCAGTGCATGAGCGTGTTCGTGGTGCCGGATGACGGCGGCTCCGCCCGGCCGGTGCCGCCGTGGCAGCCGACGGCCGAGGGGGACGTCCGGCTGTGGGAGCACGCGCGCGAGATCATCCGGCTGCGCGAGCACATCGTCCCGATCCCCGCATCGCTCACCCTCGAGGACTGACGCGTGACCGGACTCCCGACCGCGCCGCCGTCGTCCCTGTTCACGCCGTTGCGCATCGGCACCTTCGACGTGCGGAACCGCCTCATGCAGGCGGCCCACTCCAAGCAGTACTCGGACCGCGTGGAGTCCGCGCGCGAGACCGCCTACTTCGTGCGCCGCGCGCGCGGCGGCTGTGCGCTGTTCGTCGCGGGGAACCACTTCGTGCACCCGAGCGGGTCGATCCGGAACTTCGAGGACGCGTTCCGACCGGAGTCGGTGGCGGCGAACCGGCGCATGACCGCCGCGGTCCACCGCGAGGGTGCGCGGATCCTCGTGCAGCTCAACCACCACGGCGCGCAGGCTCAGCCCGACGGTCCGGACGGGCCGCGCGCCGTCTCCGCGCCGTCGCGACTTCTCTCGCCCTCCACCGGCCACGCCACGCGCGCCGCGAGCCGGCGCGACATCGCGGAGCTCGTCGACGGATGGGCGCGCAGCGCGGCACTCGCGCGCGACGGGGGATTCGACGGCGTCGAGATCCACATGGCGCACGGGTACCTGCTGCACCAGTTCCTCTCCCCGCTCTACAACGCGCGGACGGACGAGTTCGGCGGCGACGTCGATGGCCGGACGCGGTTCCCCCGCGAGGTGCTCCGCGCCGTGCGGTCACGGGTCGGCGACGACTTCACCGTCGGCATCCGCATCGTCGCGAACGAGTTCCATCCCGACGGCCTCGATGCCGCGGACTGCCGGGCGATCATCGCCGCCCTGCGCGCGGAGGCGCGGATCGATTTCCTCGACCTCGCCGCCGGCGGGTACCACAACGTGCACTACGTGTTCCCGTCGTCGGCCATGCCGGTCGCCTGGCTGCGCGAGGAGGTCGCCGCGGTGAAGGCGGCGAACCCCGACGTCCCCGTCTTCGGCGTCGGCGCGGCGACATCGGTCGAGCAGGCCGCGGAGGTCGTGGACTCGGGCATCGCCGACATGGTCGCGCTCACGCGCGCGCAGCTCGCCGACCCCGACCTCGCCCGCAAGCTCGCCGAGGGGCGCGCCGACGAGATCCAGCACTGCATCCGCCTGAACCAGGGATGCCTCGGCCGAGGGAGCCGCGGACTGCCCGTCACCTGCACGGTCAACCCGGTCGCCGGGCGGGAGCGGGAGCGCGGCCCGCGGGCGGAGGCGGCGTCGCCGTCGGACTGGCTGGTGCTCGGCGGCGGTCCGGCCGGCATGCGGGCGGCGATCGAGCTCGCGCGCGACGGGCACCGGGTGCGCCTCCGGGAACGGGCGCCGGAGCTCGGCGGGCAGCTGAGGCATGCGGCGAGGGTGCCCGGGCGGGAGAGCGCCGGGCTGCTGCTGGCGGATCTCCTGCGCGACCTGCGGGCCCGCGGGGTCGACGTGCGGACCGGCGTGGAGACGTCGGCCGAGGAGCTGCAGAGCATTCCCGCCGACCGCGTGGTGATCGCGACCGGTGCGCGGTCCGGCGCCGTCGGAGAACTCGCGGGCGCTGGGGCGTGGGCCGGCCCTGCCGCGCACGAGGTGGTCGACCCGCTCGACGCGCTGGCGCATCCGGAGCGCCTGGGAGACCGGATCGCCGTCGTCGACGCGGATGGCACCGCCTATGCGTCCGGCGTCGTCCTGGGCCTCCTCCCCGCGGTTCGCGAGCTCCACCTCGTGACGCCCTTCGAGACGGTGTTCCCGCACGTCGGTGCCGGCTACGACCGCGGGCTGCTCCTGGAACGGCTCGACGCGCACGGGGGTGTCGTCCCGCACGTCCGGCACCGCGTGACCTCGTACGACGGCACCGGCGTCGTACTGAGGGACGGGTTCCGCTCCGCCGTGCCGCGCGTGCTCGAGGGCCTGGACGCGGTCGTCGCCATCGAGCCGCGCACGGCCGTCATCCCGGCCGGGGCGGCCGACGCGCCGATCGTCATCGGCGACGCGCTCTCGCCCCGGAACATCGACGCCGCGATCCACGAGGCCGTGGAGCTGGCTTACCGCGTGGCGGACGAGGGGTAGGCGCGGCATCCCTCCGACCGTGGGTCCTGGTGCCGCGAGCGGTCAGTGCCCGTGCGGGTCGATGCCGGCGAGGCGGAACGCCAGGCGGCCGTGCGCGTAGCCGCCCCCGGCACGGATGGCGGTGGCCACCCACGCCGCCTCGGCGAGCTCCGCCTCGGTGGCACCGGCCGTGACGGCCGCGTTCGCGTGGAAGTCGATGCAGTAGCCGCACTGCGTGGTGATCGCGACGGAGACGGCCATGAGCTCCCGGTACTTGAGCGGGATCTCGCGCCCCTCGGCGGCGAACACGGCGCCATCGAACGCGTCGAACTTCTCCAGCAGGTCGGGGGTCGCGCGGCGGTAGACCCTGGCGAACTTCGGATCCTCGCTCCTGTCGAACAGCTCGGTCATCGGTGCCCCTCCTCGGTGTCGGGCGATCCCTCGCAGATCGCGTCCCAGATCGGCGCCAGTCGCGCCAGCTGCGCGTCCCGCCAGCGCACGCGCGCCGCCCAGTCCTCCTCGGGGAGGATGTCGCGACGCTGCGCGACGACGGCGGCGACGAGGTCCGGCGTCCAGGGGTCGTGCTGGCCGCGCTCGGCGCCCATCGCGGCGTAGGCCGGACCCATCTTCTCGGCGTGCGAGGCGATGCCGCCGCGCGTGTTCAGATCGACCGTCTCGAACGGTCCGATGATGCTCCAGCGCCGCCCGAGACCGCTGCGGACCACCTCGTCGACGTCCTCGACGCTCGCGACGCCGTCGCGGACCAGACAGTACGCCTCGCGCAGCACCGCCCCCTGGAGGCGGTTGAACACGAAGCCGTCGATCTCGCGGTTCACGCGGACCGGGCGGAGGCCGGCGGCGCCGTAGAGCGCGGCCGCCTCGCCGACGGTGGACGGCGCGGTGCGGGCGCCGGCGACGAGCTCGATCACCGGCAGGAGGTACGGCGGGTTGCCGGGGTGCGCGACGATGAGGCGTGCGGCATGGGCGTCGTCGAGCTCCTCCGCGATGGCGGTGGGCAGCAGCGCGGAGCTCGAGCTGGCGAGCACCGCCGTGGGGGGCGCCGCGGCTGCGATCCGCGCGAAGAGCTCGCGTTTCAGCGCGATGCGCTCCGGGGCGCACTCCTGCACGAGGACGACGTCACGCAGAGCGACGGCGAGGTCGTCCTCGAAGCTGACGCGGTCCGCGACGTCGGCGGACAGCCCGAGGATGTCGAGGCGGTGCGCGAGCTCATCGCGGGCACGAGGCGCGGCGTCGGGCAGCGCATCCCACACCCGGACCGCGAACCCGGCGCGGGCGAACACCACGGCGAACGCGACGCCGATCGAACCGGCGCCCACGATGCCGATCGCGCCGTGCGCCGGCACCCCCGTCACCACCAGCCGCGGTCGCCGGCGAGGCCGCGCCGCAGGATCTCGAGGATCCCCTCACGATCGAGCACGCGCGGATTGTTGTCGGTCAGGCGGGTCGCGAGGACGGCGTGGTCGGCCACGTCGTCGAGCTGGTCCGCGCGCAGGCCGAGCGCCGTCAAGTCGGCGGGGATGCCGATGGCGGCGAGGATCGCGTCGACGCCGTCGATCCCGGCGCGTGCCTGCGCGAGTTCGTCCTGCGCCGGGTCGGCGACGCCGAGGAGGCGCCCGATCTCGGCGAACTCGGGGACGCGCGCGGGCAGGTTGTAGCGCATGATGTACGGCAGCAGCGCCCCGACGCCGATGCCGTGCGGCGTGTGCGTCAGGTTGCCGATCGGCGACTGGATCGCGTGCGCGCCGGCGGTGCCGGCCGTGTTGATCGCCATGCCGGCGCAGTAGGCGGCGAACATCGTGTCGCTGCGAGCCTGCAGGTCGTGCGGCGCCGTGGCCAGTCGGGGCAGTGCCGAACCGATCAGCGCGATGCCCGTGCGCGCGTACACGTCGGCCAGGACGTTCTTGCCCACGTAGAGCTTGCCGGCGATCTCCGCAGGCGCAGGGTTCTTCGCCCGGCCGGTGAAGGCCTCGACGAGGTGCGACAGCGCGTCCGCCCCGGTCGCCGCCGTGAGCCCCGGGGGTGCGCTCAGAGTGAACTCGGGGTCGATGACGGTGGTGTGCGCCTCCAGGTAGGGGCTCGCGACACCCACCTTCATCTCGCGCTCGGCGTCGAACACGACCGAGATGCAGGTCACCTCGGCGCCGGTGCCGCCGGTGGTCGGGACGGTCACCACCGGGAGTCCCGGGCCGGGTACGAGGAACTCGCCGTAGTAGTCGCGCACGTCGCCGCCGTTGGCGAGGACGACCGACGCGACCTTGGCGAGGTCCATGCACGACCCGCCGCCGATCCCGACGAGCACGTCGACGCTCTCGCCGGCGAAGCGGTCGACGAGCTCGACGACGTTCTCCCGCGGCAGCTCCGCCTCGGTGCGGTCGTAGACCGCCACCGCGAGGCCGCGGTCGCGGAGGCCCGCGACGAGCTCGCCGAACTCGGCGGTCGTCGCCATCCGCTCGTCGGTGACGACGAGCACCGTGCGCCCGATCGCGGCGACGACCTCGGGCAGCTGCCGGCGCTGACCCGGCCCGAAGAGCACCTGGCGCGGCTGCCGGAGGAGGCCCAGGCCCAGATCGTTGACCGACCGCACGGCCGTCGCCGGGCTCATCGCAGCGCCGCCGCTTCGTCGACGGTCAGCGCGAGGTACTGCGGCTCGAGGAACTCCCTGATGCCGTCGTGACCGCCCTCGCGACCGAGGCCGGAGCTCTTCACTCCGCCGAAGGATGCCGCGGGGTCCGCCATGATGCCGCGGTTGATGCCCACCATCCCGAACTCCAGGCGCTCGGCGACCGCGATCGCCCGCGAGACGTCCTTCGTGAACACGTAGGAGGCGAGCCCGTACCGCGTGTCGTTGGCGAAGCGGAGGGCGTCCTCCGTGCTCGACGCCCGGTAGATGGTCGCGATCGGTGCGAACAGCTCCTTCCGGGTCACGTCCGCGGTCGTGTCGTCGACGCGGAACACCGTCGGCTCGAAGAAGTAGCCGTCGCCGGGAACCGGCTCGCCGCCCAGCAGCAGCTCGGCGTCGGCGCCGCGCAGCTCCTCGACGAGATGGCCGACGAGCTCTCGCTGGGCGGCCGAGATGATCGGCCCGATGTCGGTCCCCGCGTCGAACCCGTTGCCGACGGTGAGCCGCGCGGTGGCGGCGAGGAAGCGTTCGGTGAAGGCATCCGCCACGGACTCGTGGACGATGATGCGGTTCGCGGCGACGCACGCCTGGCCGGCGTTGCGGAACTTGCAGATGACCGCCTGCTCGGCCGCGAGGTCGAGATCCGCGTCGTCCAGCACGAGGAACGGGCCGTCGCCACCGAGCTCCATCGAGGCGTTGACCACTCCCGGAGCCGACTGGGCGAGCAGCGCGCTGCCCACGGCGGTCGACCCGGTGAAGCTGACCTTGCGCAGGCGCGGGTCGCTCATCACGGCGGACGAGATCGCAGGGGAGTTCGTGGTGTGCACGAGGTTCACCACGCCGTCGGGGAAGCCGGCCTCCTGCAGGATCTCGACGAACAGCGCACACGTGAGCGGCGTCTCCTTCGCGGACTTCACGATGACGGTGCATCCGGCCGCCAGCGCTGCGCCGGCCTTCCGCGCGATCATCAGCAGCGGGAAGTTCCACGGGGTGATCAGGAGGCTCGGGCCGACCGGCTGGTGCGTGGTGATGATCCGGTATCCGCCGCGCGATCCCTCGGCGTAGGTGCCGTGGAGGTGCGCGATCTGCTCCGCGTACCAGAGGAAGAACCCCAGGGAGAGCTCCACCTCGGCGCGCGCCTCGGAGAGGGGCTTGCCGCTCTCGAGCGTCATCACCTCGGCGATGTCCTCCGCACGCTCGACGAGCATGCGGTGCGCGCGGTGGAAGAGGTCGGCCCGGGTGCGCGGCGGCACGTGGCGCCACGCGTCCTGCGCGGCGGCCGCGGCATCCAGAGCACGCACGGCGTCGGCCGCACCCCCGTTCGCGACCTCCGCGATCTCGGCCCCGGTGGCCGGATCCAGGACGGCGAAGGTCGTGTCGGTGGACTCCCATCGTCCGCCGATGAACAGGCCGGTGCGGACGTCGTGCGCCCGGGTCCGGGCGTGCGATGCGGGCGGTGCGACAGCGGTCACGGGATCCTCCTCGGTCCCCGAAGCGGGCGCCGGGGCTCATCCCGTAACACGGTACGATGCGTTCGGTCGCACTCGCGGGGGGTGCATCGAATTGAGACAGTGCGGAGTGCGCCATGGTCGCCACGAGGATCGAGCGCCACGCGGCGCCGCTGCGGCAGGAGGTCGTGCGGCTGCTGCGCGAGGACATCCTGGAGGGCACTCTCGCCCCGGGGCAGCGACTCCTGGAGAACGCGCTGTGCGCGAGCTATGGCGTGTCGCGCACGGTGATCCGGGAGGCGCTGCGGCAGCTCGAGACGGAGTACCTGATCACGCTGATCCCCAATCGCGGGCCGATCGTGACGGTCCTCGAGCAACACGACATCGAGTCGCTGTACGAGGTGCGCACGGCGCTCGAGGGCCTCGCCGGCGAGCTGTTCGCCCGGCGTGCCAGCGATGCTCAGGCCGCCGCGCTCCGGGCGCAGCTCGACGTCATGGAGACCGCCTACCTGCACGGCACGCTCGCGAGCCGTGAGCAGTCGAAGGAGGAGTTCTACCGTCTGCTGCTCGAGGGCACCGGCAATGAGATGCTCGCCGGTCAGCTGCAGGGCGTGCACACGCGGATCGGCCTCTTCCGCCGCCTCGCGTTCGTCGACGAGGCCCGCATAGAGATCTCGATGGCCGAGCTCCGCCGCATCGTGGATGCGGCGGCGGTGCGCCGCGATCCGCGCGCCGCGCGCGACGCGTGCGAGCACCACATCCGGTTGGCGGGCGAGCTCGCCGTCACGGCCTATCACGACTGGCGTGCGTCGGGGGAGGCGCTCCCGGTCGGCGCGGCCGGCTCGGGACGTACTGTCTCAGAATGAGACACATCGCACTATTACCGTAATACCGGACTCGGAGTACTCTCAGAGGACCGTGCGCCTGAGCCCGTCACGACGCACGAACTCGATGGCGAGAGGCACGCTTCCCCCGCCGTCGGGGCCCGAGAAGCGGAGAGCGCTATGCCACTGAGCGGTGATGAGCTGGTGACGAAGGCCAAGGACGAGTTCCTGTTCCGTGCCGAGACGGCCGCGGGGGTGAACGTCGAGCTGCTGAAGTCCTGGCAGCGGTCGAAGGATGCCCTCGGCGTGCCCGCCAACATCCGCGACGTCCCCCAGGTCGCCGAAGAGCTCCTTGACGCCCACATCCTCGACATGTTCCAGGCGCCGCTCGCACGCGTGTCCGACGACCTGGACGGCACGGGACTGGGACTCCTGCTCGCGGATGCCCGCGGCACGATCCTGCAGCGCTGGTCGCACGACCGCACCGCGGTGGCGCACCTCGATCGGCTGGGCACCGTACGCGGCGCGATGCTGGCCGAGGACGTCGTCGGCACGAACGGCGTGGGCACGGTCGCCGCGACTGGGAAGAGCCTGCAGATCTCGGGCAGCGAGCACTTCGCCGAGTTCTACTCCGCGGCGCTGTGCACCGGTTCTCCGGTGCGGCATCCGGTGACCGGGAAGATGCTCGCCGTCATCACGATCTCCAGCGAGGTGTCCGAGCGCAGCGGCCTGCTCCGGCCGATCGTGAAGTCCGTCGCGACGCAGCTCGAGCAGCACCTGCTCGAGGTCGAGCGTCCGGCGGCCCGTCGTCTGTTCGAGGAGTTCCTCCGCGCATCGCGCTCGCAGGGCAGTCCCGTGCTCGCGTTCGGCCCGCAGGGTCTCGTCATGCAGAGCCGGAGCGCCGGGCGCCTGTCGTCCGCGGACGTCGGGCTCATCGAGCAGGGCGTCGCGGAGCGCCGATCCGGCGGCCGCTTCTCCCTCGAGGTCTCCAACGGCACTGTCGAGGTGCAGGCCACGCGGCTCGGCGACGACGCCGGCGTCGTGGTCGTCCTCGGTCGCGAGCGCACGGCCACGAGCGTCTCGCTCGGCCCCGCCCGTCATCAGCTCGTGGGGCGCAGCCCGGAGTGGCTCGCCGTCGCTCGCGACATCGCCCGCCACCGGGAGCTGCGCCGGCCCCTGCTGATCGCGGGCGAGGTCGGCGTCGGGAAGACGTCGCTCGCGCTCGGCCTGCCCTACCGGCCCGGCGGGTCGTCCGCCGCCGCGATCGCGGACGCCGCCGAGCGGCACGTCGTCGGGAACCGGCGGTGGCTGCAGCGGCTCGCGGAGCGGCTGGATGCCTCGGCGCCGGTCGTGATGCGCGGCGTGGAGACCCTCGACCAGAGCGCGCTGGACGCACTGCGGCTGCTGCTCGAGCAGCGCGGCGGCCGCGGCGCCGTGATGCTGACGATGTCGACAGAGAAGGAGGAGGTCGCACGCGCTCTCGCGGGGCAGCTCGGCCTCCCGATGGCCTGGGTGCCGCCCCTCCGGGAGCGCACCGTGGACCTCCCCCTCCTGTGGCTCCTGTTCGCGGAGCAGCTCGCGCCGGGCGCGGGGCTGCAGCTGCGCGAGGAGACGTCGTCCCTGCTGCGCGGCTACAGCTGGCCGCGCAACCTCAAGGAGCTGCGCGGGGTGGTGGAGCAGATGTCGATCGCCGGCAAACGCGGACCGGTGCTGCCGGGCGACCTGCCGGACGACATGCAGGGATCCCGCACGCTCTCGATGATCGAGCGGGCGGAGCTCGACGCCATCCGCCGCGCACTCGCCGAGGCGGACGGCAACCGGTCGAAGGCCGCCGAGATCCTCGGCCTGTCGCGCGCGACCGTGTACCGCAAGATGAAGGCGTACCGCCTCACCGCGTGAGTCAGGCCGCCCGCAGCTTCCGGACCGCGCGACGGCGCAGGAGCGCCGGGACGTACTCCCGGAGGAGCACCACGGCGATCAGCACCACCGCCTGAGCGATGAGCTGCAGCGCGTCGGGCCATCCGACCGAGCGCAGGAGCTGCCCGAGCTGGGTCAGGAACAGCGCCGCCACCGCGGTGGCCGCGATCGACGAGATCCCACCGGTGAGCGCCGCGCCGCCGAGCACCACGGCGGCGACCGTGGGCAGCAGGTACTGGTCGCCGAGGAAGAGCGGCGGCGTCTTCGTGTAGCCCGCCAGCAGCACGCCCGCTGCCCCGTAGAAGAGGCCGGCGAAGCCGTACGCGAGGATCTGGTACATCCGGAACCGGATGCCGACGACCGCGGCGGCCGGCTCGCTGACCCCCACGGCCGTCAGCCGACGGCCGATGATCGAGCGATGCGTGACGACGGCGGCGATCGCGATTACCACGAGCGCGATGAGCAGGGTGTTCGGGATGCCGAGGGTGCGGTTGAGCGCGAACTGGTTCAGCTGATCCGCCGCCCCCGAGGGTGTCCCGTTCGCGATCGCGAACACCGTCCCCAGGAGGATCGCGTTCATCCCGAGCGTCGCGACGAGCGGCATGATCCGGAGCCCCACGACGATGCCGCCGCTGACGAGACCGAAGACGCCGGGGAGCACGACCGCCACCACCACCGCCGGCCACACGTCCCACCCGTACTGCTGGGGGAGCGCGGTGGCGAGGACGGCGGCGAGCGCGATCATGCCGGGGACGGAGAGGTCGAGTCCGCGCTGCTGGACGACGAGGGTCTGCCCGGCGGCCGCGATCGCGAGCACGGAGGCGAACGGGAGCATCGACAGGAGCGGCGCCGGGGCGAGGCTCCCCGGTGCCACGATCGGGCTCAGCAGGAACAGCGCGACCGTCGCCACGGTGATGGGCACCCAGCTGCCGGACAGCGTCCGGCGCCAGAGCGCCTCCGCGGTGCGGCCGGTCGGCAGCACCGGCAGCGACGTGGTCGAGGTGACGGGGGCGGCCGTGCGGGTCGTCGGGTCATCGGTCATGAGGCACCTCCGGGTGCTGCGGCGGCGATCGGGGCCGGGCGTCGGCGCGGGCGGCTGCGGCCCGTGCCGCGCATGACGGCGTACAGGCTCGCAGCTCCCAGGGTGACGATGCCCGGCAGCCAGTAGGACCAGGCCTGCGAGAGGCCGAGGAAGGGGGACACGTTGAGGATCTGCTGCACGAGGAACGCGGCGGCGAGCACGGCGATGAACGATCCCCGTCCACCGAAGATGCTCGTGCCGGCGAGCACCACGACGGTGACGGACGACAGCGTGTACGACACGGACGGGCGGCCGTCGCCGATGCCGATCTGCGCCATGAGCACGATCGCGGCGGGGAGCACGAGGAGCGACGCGAGCACGTACGACAGGAAGCGCACCCAGCCGACGCGGATGCCGAGGCGCTCGGATGCCGCGGACTGCGAGCCCACGGCCCGGAGCTCCACGCCCCAGCGGGTGCGGCGAAGGGCGACTTCGAGGACGACGAGCACGACCACCGCGACGATCGTGACGACGGGGACGATGCCGACGCGCGCCTGGATCATGTCGGCGACGCCCGGGAAGATCACCCCGCCGGGCGTGCTGCGCAGCAGGAGGTAGAGCCCCTGCAGCGCCATGAACATGGCGAGGGTCGCGACGACCGGACTCACCCCGAAACGCGTCACGAGCAGTCCGTTGATCGCCCCGATCCCGAGCGCGCCCAGCAGCATGAGGCCGAGCCCCACGTAGAGGTTGCCGCCGTCGACGATCCAGAACGAGGCGATCACGACGAGGAAGCCCATCGCGGGACCGATCGACAGGTCGAATCCGGCGCCGAGCACCACGACCTGCTGCGCCGCACCGACGAAGAGGAGGGACGCGACCATGAACAGCAGGTTGTTGATGTTGAAGGCGGAGAGGTAGGCGGGGTTGGCCGCCGACACCACGAGCCCCAGGGCGAGGAAGACGGTGGCCAGGGCGACCGCCGGCGCGTGGTCGCCGCGGAGCCAGTCGCGCCACGCGTGACGCCGGCCGCGCTCCTCGCGTTCGCGCATCGTGGTGGAGGTGAGCGCGGCGCGGCCGATCTCCGCCTCCGTGACGTCCGTCCCGTCGAGCTCGCGGACGACCTTGCCCCGCGACATGATGAGCACCCGGTCGCACAGGCCCTCGAGCTCGACCCCGTCGGAGGAGAGCACGACGACCGCCGCGCCCTGATCGGCGGCGTCGCGGAGGATGCGGTAGATGTCGACGCGGGCACCGGCGTCGACGCCCTGCGTCGGCTCCTCGGCGAGGAGGACGCGCGGGCGTGCGAGCATCGTGCGCGCCAGCACGACCTTCTGCTGGTTGCCCCCGGAGAGCGACTGGACGGGAGTGCGGGGGCTCGGCGTCTTGATGGACAGCCGCTCGATCAGGTCGCGGGCGCGGGAGAGCACGCGGCTCTCCCGTACGAAGCCGCCGGCCGAGGCGTCCGGGAGCGTGGCGGCGGAGATGTTCTCGGCGACGGAGAGCGGCAGGAACACGCCCTCGCGGTGGCGGTCCGCCGGCACGTACACGATCCCGGCGCGCGCTGCGGCGGTGCTGCCCCGGCGTACCGGCGCACCATCGACGATCACTGTTCCGGCGGCGGGGCTCTGCCCGGCGAGGGCGCGGATGAGCGCGCTCTGCCCGTTGCCCTGGACCCCGGCGAGGCCGACGATCTCACCGGCGCGGACCGCGAAGGAGACGTCGGCGAAGTCCTCGCTGTGCAGGCCGCGCACCTCGAGGCGCTCGGTCTCGCCGATCGAGCCGGCGACGCTGCCCTTCTCGGGGAACACGGCTTCGAGCTTGCGGCCGATGGCGTGTTCGATGATCTGCGCCTCATCCACGTCGTCGGCGAGGAAGGTGCCGCGGACCTTGCCGTCGCGCAGGACCGTGATCCGGTCCGAGATCTGCTTCACCTCGGGGATGCGGTGCGAGATGTAGACGACCGCCGTCCCGGTCGCGACGACCTCGCGGACCCGCCGGAACAGCTTCTGCACCTCCTCGAGGCTGAGGTGCTCGGTCGGCTCGTCCAGGATGAGGACGCGCGGGCTCAGTGCGAGCGCCTTGGCGATCTCGACGATGAAGCGCTGCTCGACCGAGAGGTCCGCGACCCGCGAGCGGGCGTCGATGCCCATCTGCCACGGCTCGAGCTGATCGTGCGCCCAGCGGGCGGCTCGCCCCAGACCGCCGACGCGGCGGTAGCCGACGCCGACGGCCATGTTCTCGGCGACCGTGAGGTCGGGGAGGAGCGCGGGGTCCTGGCGCACGATCGCGAGCCCCATGGCCCTGGCCCGTTCCGGATCCGCGGACGCGAGCTCGTCGCCGCCGATGCGCACCACCCCCGCATCGGGCGCGAGCGCACCGGAGGCGACCGCCATCAGCGTCGACTTGCCGGCGCCGTTCTCGCCCACGAGGGCGTGGATCTCGCCGGAGCGGACCTCGAGGTCGACGTCCGTGAGCGCGCGCACGCCGGGGAACGTCTTCGTGATGCCGCTCAGGACGAGAAGGTTCTCGGCCGGCGGGGCGGATGCGAAGGCGGCGGTGGACGCGCCCACGTCGAGGTCGGTCATGAGGTCGGGTCTCCTGGTTCGGATCGGGTCACGGGGCGATCACTGGGCGAGGTAGCCGCCGTCGATGACGAGCTCGGAGCCGGTCACGAAGCTCGCCTCGTCGCTGGCGAGGAAGACGACGCCGGCGGCGATCTCCTGCGGTCGCCCGGCGCGGCCCATCGGGGTCTGCGACACGACGTACGCGTTGACCTCGGGCGCCTGGGCGTCGGTGAGGGGCGTCTCGATGAAGCCCGGATGGAGCGAGTTCACGCGCACGTTCTGGCTCGCGTAGGTGATCGCGGCGTTCTTCGACATGTTCCGTACGGCGCCCTTGGTCGCGTGGTACGCGTGGGCGCCGCTCACGGCGGCCGTCCCCCAGATGGAGGAGACGTTGATGATGGAACCGCCGCCTTGCGCGATCATGTGCGGCACCACCTCGCGCATGCCCAGCCACACGCCGGTCTGGTTGGTCGCCACGACCGCCTGCCAGTCCTCGACGGTGAGCTCGTGCAGCGGCTCGTAGGCGATGATGCCGGCGTTGTTGACGAGCACGTCGATGTGGCCGTGCCGGTCCAGCACGCGGGCGATCACGTCCTTCCAGCCGGCCTCGCTCGCGACGTCGAGCGACAGGTAGTCGATCGGCCCGAACGTCGCGTCCGCCTCCGCCCTGCTGGTCGCGATGGTCGTGGCGCCCTCCGCGTGCAGCGCCTCCGCGACCGCGCGCCCGATGCCGCGTCCCGCTCCGGTGACCAGGGCCACTTTGCCGTCCAGTCGATTCATTTCGATTCCTCCTCGGTCGGGGAGGACCCGGCGGCGTCCCCGCCGCCGGGTCCCGTGATCACTGGAACAGCTTCTTCAGCTGGTCGACGGTCAGGCCCGACGAGAGGATCGCGTCGGCGGGCAGATCCTTCTCGCACTTGGGCATCTTGCTCGCGTCGGTGGAGTCCTCGATGATCTGGAGGTTGTACGTGGACGGCTCGTCGTTGGCCAGGCCGTTGTAGGCGGCGAGGCCCTTGTGGAGCGCGACCTTGACCACCCAGTTGCGCGACGACTCGGTCGCGATCTGGTAGGTGGGCTGCTTGTCCTTGTACTGGTACCAGAGGCACGCGAACTCGTTCGAGTCGTTCGCCGACCAGACCGGGAAGGGCTTGCCGGCCGCCTCGAAGGCGCGGATGCCGCCGACCGAGCCGCCGCCGTAGTCGGCGACGATGCCGTTGATCGTGCCGTACTTCGTAATGAGGCCGGCGACCACCTGCTGCGTCTTGCCGGGCTCCCAGTCGGTGGACACCGGGCCGTCCTCGTTGAGGAGCTTGATCCCCGGGTTCGCCTTGACCGACTCCATCACGCCGTCGTAGACGGCCTGCGAGTAGGAGTTGCCGGCGATGCCGCCGAGCATCACGAGGTTGCCCTTGCCGCCCATCTTGGCGATGGTCCAGTCGGCCAGGTTCTTCCCGTACGTCTTGATGTCCTCCGACACGAAGTCGACGTAGTCGGTGCCGGGCGTTCCGCCGGGCGATCCGACGAAGGGCACCACCTTGACGCCGGCGGCGGTGGCCTTCTTGATCGTCGGGAGGAGGGCCTCACCGCCGTCGACGAACGTGACGATGACGTTGACGCCCTGTGCGACGAGCGAGTTGATGTCGCTGATCGCCTTCTGGGTGTCGCCCTGCGCATCCGTGTAGAGGATCTTCTTGATGTTCTTGCACTTGGCGGCCTCGTCTTCGAAGATCGCCCGGGTGATCTTGCGCCACGAGTTCCCGCCGAAGCCGTCGGCGAGCGCGACGGTGATCGGCTTCGTGCCGCAGAACTTCGAGATGTCCTGGATATCGCTCTCGGTGCCGACGGTGCCGACGGTCACCTTGCCGTCGCTCGTGCCGCCGGTGCTGCCGCCGCCCGACCCGCCGCCGGAGAGCGATCCGGTCGAACAGGCGGTGGACAGCAGGAGTACCGCTGCCGCCGTGGCGGCTGCCGCTGCGAGGCGGCGGGGCTGTGTGAGTCGCATGTGCTGTTTCCTCCTCATCGAGAGCCGGCCATGAGCACGCACCGGCGGTGGTATGACCAGCAGTCTGTGGCTCGCGGACGGACCTCATCCGGCTCAGGCTGAGACGGCGGTGCGTCATTTTGCGACAGCCCGTGGTGCACGGCGCGGGCGGCGTGATTCTGGATGCACGCCGCGCGGATGCGGCGCCCCACCCGGGTCTTCGCTGAGGAGGAATCCATGCCCGCAACCGTTCCCGCAGATCTCCTGGGACGGATCTACGCCGAGTGGACCGTCGAGTTCACGGCGGCGCCCGACCTGTCCCTGCCGGTGCTGCGCTGGATCTTCGAGGACTGGCAGCGCGCGACGGCCGAGCCGGAGGACGTGACCTACCGCACCACGGAGGTCGGCGGCGTCCCCGGCATCCTCGTCTCCCCGATCGGCGCCGACCCCCGGCAGATGCTGCTCGTGCTCCACGGCGGCGGTTTCGCCCTCGGCTCGTCCGCCAGCCACCGGAAGCTCGCGGGGCACCTCGCGAAGGCCGCCGGCACCCACGCCTTCGTGGCGGACTTCCGCCGAGCGCCCGAGGATCCGTATCCCGCGCAGCTCGACGACGCCGACGCCGTGATCGACGCGCTGCTGGCGGACGGCTACCGCCCCGCCGACATCACGCCGGTCGGCGACAGCGCGGGCGCGAGCATCGCGATCGCGACCGTCCTGCGCCGCCTGCGCACGGGAGCCCCCGTGCCGGGTCAGGTCGTCACGATCTCGCCGTGGCTCGACATGGAGAACTCCGGCGAGACGATCGAGACCAACGACGCGACGGACTTCCTCATCGCCCGGGAGGGTCTGCAGGGGAACATCGACCGCTACCTGGCCGGCGGTGCGGATCCCACCGATCCGCTCGTCAACCCGCTGTACGCCGACTTCACCGGCTTCCCGCGGCTGTACATCACGTCGTCCGCGATCGAGTCGCTCTTCCACGACGCGGTGCGGCTCGAGGAGCGCGCTCGGGCGGCCGGCGTCGACGTCACGTTCGACGTGGTGCCCGGCGAACAGCACGTGTGGCCGCTGCAGGCGGGCAACCACGGGCCCGCGGACGACTCCATCCGGCGCATCGCCGACTGGTACCACGAAGGCCGCGCCGGTGCGGGCGCTGCCTGAAACCCACGAAAGGACATCCGACATGACCGACCAGAGCACCAGAGACTACGACGCCATCGTCATCGGAGCCGGATTCTCCGGACTCGCGATGCTCCACCACCTGCGCGAGATCGGCCTGCGCACCCTCGTCGTCGACGGCGAGGACGGCATCGGCGGCACGTGGTGGGTGAACCGGTACCCCGGCGTGCGCACCGACAGCGAGTACTCGTACTACTCCTTCTCGTTCTCGAAGGAGGTCCGCGACGAGTGGACCTGGACCGAGCGCTACCCCTCCGGCGACGAGGTGCTGTCGTACCTGAACTTCGTCGCCGACCGGCTCGACCTGCGCAAGGACATCCGGCTCAACGCCCGCGTCGACTCCGCCGTCTACGACGAGGCGGCGAACACGTGGACCGTGAACCTGGCGGACGGCACGCACCTCACCACCAAGTACCTCGTGAGCGGGATGGGCGTGCTGTCGCAGGCCGTGTACCCCGACATCCCCGGCATCGAGACCTTCCGCGGTGAGAAGTACCACACCGCACAGTGGCCGCGCGCGGGCGTCGACCTCGCCGGCAAGCGCGTGGGCCTCATCGGCCTGGGCGCGTCCGGGATCCAGATCGTCCCGGTGATCGCGTCCGAGGTGGGGGAGTTCTTCGTCTTCCAGCGCACGCCGAACTTCGTCGTCGAGACCAACAACGACAAGGTCGCCGAGGAGGACATGGCCTGGTTGCGCGCCAACTACGACGCCGTTTACGAGAAGGCCGCCAACCACCCGTTCGGCGTCGCGATGGAGCCCGCGGAGCACAGCGCGCTCGAGGTGTCGGAGGAGGAGCGCCGCCGCATCTTCGAGGGGAAGTGGAACGAGGGCGGATTCCACTTCGCGAACGAGTGCTTCACCGATCTCGCCACGAACCACGAGGCCAGCGAGCTGGCGTCGGAGTTCATCCGGTCGAAGATCCACGAGATCGTGAAGGATCCGGAGAAGGCCGAGCTGCTGTCGCCGCGCACGTATTCCTTCAACGGCAAGCGGGTGCCGACGGGGCACGGCTACTACAACGCGTTCAACCACGAGCACGTCCACCTCATCGACACCGCGACGACCCCGATCACGCGGATCAGCGAGAAGGGCATCGTCGTGGGTGACACCGAGCACGAGCTCGACGTGATCATCTTCGCGACCGGCTTCGACGCCATGACCGGCACGCTCACGAACATCGACATCGTGGGACGTGGCGGTCGCACGCTGCGCGAGAAGTGGGCGGCGGAGGGGCTCAAGTCGAACCTGGGCATCAACGCCAACGGGTTCCCGAACTTCTTCATGTCGCTCGGGCCGCAGACGCCGTACTCGAATCTCATCGTGCCGATCCAGCTGGGCGCGCAGTGGCTCCAGCGCGCGCTGAAGTGGGCGGAGGAGAACGACATCCCCTACTTCGAGGCGACGCCGGAGTCGGAGGAGTGGTGGCGTGCCGAGACGGAGCGCACCGGCCGGCTGACGGTCATGTACACGGAGGGCAAGAAGGCGAAGGCCTGGTTCCTCGGCGAGAACATCCCCGGCAAGCCGGAGGAGTTCCAGGTCTACATGGGCGGCGGCCAGGTCTACCAGCAGCACTGCCGTGACCTGGAGGAGTCGGGCTACGCCGCGCTGCTGTACCGCCAGCCGGCGACCGTCCAGGCCTGAGCGGCCTGCGTGTGCCGGGGCGCCTGGCGCGCCCCGGCACACCCGCGAGTGAGGAGAGAACCATGGGAAGACTGGACGACAAGCGCGCCGTGATCACCGGCGCCGCGTCCGGGATGGGCCGTGCGACGGCCGAGCTGTTCGCCGCGGAGGGCGCCGCCGTGGCGCTCCTGGACGCGCAGGACGGCCCCGGTGCCGCGGCGGCCGACGGCATCCGCCGAGCGGGAGGCGTGGCGACCTTCCGCCGCACGAACGTCACGAACGAGGCGGACGTGCGGGCGGCGGTGGATGCGGCGGCGGCGGAGTTCGGCGGCCTCGACATCCTGGTCAACTGCGCAGGCATCATCGGCGCGGACAAGCCGACACACGAGGTCAGCGAGGCGGAGTGGGATGCCGTCTTCGCGGTCGACGTCAAGGGCGTCTTCTTCGGCACGAAGGCGGCGGTGCCGCACTTCCTCGCCGCGGGGGGTGGCGCGATCGTCAACTTCTCGTCGATCTACGGCATCATCGGCAACGACGAGTTCACGCCGTACCACGTGGCCAAGGGCGCCGTGAACATGCAGACGAAGCAGGATGCCGCGTCCTACGGCCGCTACGGCATCCGCGTGAACGCCGTGAACCCGTCGACGGTGCTCACGCCGCTGGTCGAGGGCATCGCCGCCGAGTATCCGGGTGGGCTCCCCGCGTATGAGGAGATGATGACCGCACACCAGTCCCTGCGCCGCCTCGGCCGTCCGGTCGATGTCGCACGTGCGGTGCTGTTCCTCGCGTCGGACGAGGCGTCGTGGATCACCGGGGTCACGCTGCCGGTCGACGGGGGCTACACCGCCCGCTGAGCGCGATGCGACGGTGCTCCTCGGGAGGCTGACCTCGAGCGTTCCGGTCGGAGTCAGCCTCCGCTGGGATTGTCCACCGGCCGGCCGTTCTCGTCGGTCGTGTCGTCGCCCTCGTCGCGGTCCATCGGGTGGGTGCGCGGGTCGCGGTCCGGTTCCTCGGGGGCGCCTCCCGAGGCGGTGTCGTCCTCCGTCGTCCCGCTCGTGACGGCGGTGTCGTTCTTCTCGAGGTCGTGCTCGGTCATGGCCGCTTCCTCTCTTCCTGCCGCCGGTGCCTCGGATGAGGTGCCGCGCGTCGTTGTGATCAGCCGAGCTCGAGGTCCCAGTCCACCGCGACCGGATTCGAGTCCTCCGGGAGCGCGGTGGGGAGCGTCGCCCGGGTCCGACGGTAGAGTTCCGCGACCACGTCGGGGTGCGAGGACGTCGTAGGCCCGTCCGGTTCCGGAGTCGCGAAGAGCTGACTGGCCGGGCCCAGGAGGAATTCCGCCATCGCGTCCTCCCGCTCGGGATCGATGATCGGGACCGTGACGACATCCGACCCCTGGCTGGACGCGAGGGCCTGGGCGTAGCGGAGGAGGGCCTCGCAGACGTCATCGGCCATCAGCACGGTGCCGCTCGTGTAGTGCAGGCTCATCACCCTTCGATCATGCGTCCGGCAGCAGGAGTGGGCGAAGGGGTTGTCCTGCAGCGTCGGCACCTCTACCCTGCGGCTGCGGCGCGCCCGGTCGGACTCCGTGCACCCGCGCGTGTCCAGCCCGTTGACACCGCCGGACGCGTCGATCAGCATGCGGGGGTGCAGGTCAACGGACTCCGACTCGACGTCGGCGAGGTGCGGGTGGGGACGTCCGGCTGGAGCTACGACCACTGGCGCTGGGTGCTGTACGACCCGCCGGTGCCGTCGAGCGGCCGGCTCGGCGTGTACTCGACGGTGTTCGACACGGTCGAGCTGAACGCGAGCTTCTACCACTGGCCGCGGGCGACGGCGTTCGTGCACTGGACCCAGCAGGTGCCGCCGGACTTCCTCATGACGGTGAAGGCGCCGCGCGGCCTCACCCACGCCCGCAAGCTCAGGGACCCGGAGGCCTGGACGACGAGGATCTCGGAGGGCATGTCCGCGCTCGGCGAGCGGAGGGGGATGCTGCTGATGCAACTGCCGCCGGATCTGGAACGGGACGACGAACGCCTCGCCGGCGCACTGCGGGCGATCCCGGCCGGTGTGCGCGTCGCGGTGGAGCTGCGGCATCCGTCGTGGGTGCATGACGACGTGTTCGCGCTGCTCGCGCGGTTCGGCGCGAGCTACTGCGTGATGAGCGGGGCCGGGCTGCCGTGCGAGCTGCGGGCGACGTCGGACGTCGTCTACGTGCGACTCCACGGACCCGATCCCGAGCGGCTCTACGTCGGGAGCTACAGCGATCAGGACCTGGACTGGTGGGCTCGCCGCATCCGGGAATGGCAGGGCAGCGGCCGGGCGGTGCTGTGCTACTTCAACAACGACGGCGACGGCAACGCCGTCCGCGACGCCCAGCGTCTCCGTCAGCGGGTCGGACCGCTGTAGGGTCGGCTCCTGCCCGCGGTGAGCGTCAGAGCCGTGTCTCCACGAGCTTCGTGAGTCGCGCCGACTCCACCGCCGGGGCGACATCGTCGTCACGCCGTGCGGCGTCCGCTCGAGCCGCCGTGCGCGCACGGATTCGGCACCCGGGCCACCACGTCGATCTCCACGAGGATGCCCGCCAGGCGGGAGCCGACCGTCGTGCGCGCCGGAAAGGGCTTCGAGAACGCGGAGGCGAAGGCGCGATCGTACTCCTCGAAGTCGGCGAGGTCGCTCAGATGGGACGTGACCTTCACGACATCGCCGAGGGACGCGCCCGCTGATGCGAGGACGGCCGCGACGTTCTCCAGTGCGAACCTCGTCTGCTCGTACACCGTTGACCCGCGGACCTCCCCCGTGCCGGGATCCCCGGGGCCGAACCCAGCCGTGAAGATGAAGTCGCCGGCGATGACGCCCTGCGAGTAGCTTCCGCCGGGAGCCGGAGCCTCCGGTGTGACCACTTCCCTGTCTCCCATGGCGCTCCCTGCTCTCGTCTGACGGTGCGTCCGTGCAGTTTATTGACTGAATTATGCCAGAGGCCGCTACTGCGATCATTAACAATCATTCTTGTGGCAGTATTGATCACATCCCAGAGGAGGTGACATGGAGCAGGACCTGGTGATCACGATCGACATCGGGACGACGACGATCAAAGCCTGCCTCTGGGGCACCTCGCTGGAGGCTCCGCTCGCCGTGCGCTCGATCGAATACGCCCTGGATGCGGCGGACGGACGGATCGAAGTCGCCCCCGAGGTGTATCTGGATGCTGTCCGGGGCGTTCTCGGGGCACTGGTCGGCGAGGTCGGCTCCGCTGAGCGGATCCGCGCCGTCTGCTGCACGACGCAAGGAGAGACCCTTATCGCCGTCGATGCCGACGGCACGCCGCTCGGGAACGCCATCGTGTGGCTCGACAGTCGTGCCGGCTCCGACGCGGCGCGCCTCGAGGAGCATCTCGGGTCCGAGCGCGTCTACCGGACCACGGGCGTCGCGCGTCTCACCGGCGCGGTGCCGGTCGCCAAGGTGGCGATGCTGAGGCGGACGGATCCTGCGCGCTATCACGGCGCCGTGCGGTTCCTCCTCCTCGAAGACTTCGTGGTGAGCGCGCTCACGGGTCGCACCGTCACGACACCCTCGCTCCAGACATCCACCGGGTGGTTCGATGTCGGCGCCGACGACTATTGGGACGCCGCGCTGCGTGCCGCAGGCATCGCACGTGAGCAACTCCCCGACCTCGTCGAATCCGGGACGACCGTCGGTGCGGTCCTCCCTTCATGGTGCCGTGTCACCGGGCTCGCCGACGGTACCGTCGTGATCGCGGGCGCGATGGATCAGACCGCGGCCGCCCTGGCTGCAGGCGTGACCGGCCCCGGTGTCGCCAACGTCACGTTCGGTACGGCACTGACCGTCACCGCGACTCTGGACGTCGTGCCGGAGCCCCATCCCGACGGGCACCGCACGACGTTCTACCGGCACGTGGTGCCCCAGCGTCTCCTCGCGATCGAGTTCCTCCCCACCGGGGCGGTGGTGCTGCGATGGCTGCGGGACCTCCTCGGCCGGGAGCGACACGACTACGCCGACCTCGATGCGCTCGCGGAGGTCGTGGCCCCCGGAGCGGGTGGGGTGCTTGCCCTCGCCCACCTCGCGTCGGCGGCCGATCCCGCGGGCGACGCCCCGGGCGGCTTCCTCGGTGTCGGGATGGACACCGGCCCTGGACACCTCGTGCGCGGCGTGATGGAGGCGACCGCGTTCGAGCTTCACACGATGCTCGGCCGGCTCGCTGACGCCGGCTGTCGACCGGAGGACCTGCGCACCTCCGGGGGCGGGGCCCGCAGCGGCGTCTGGCAGCGGATCACCGCCGATGTCTGCGGGATCCCGTTGACGCCGCTCACCCAGTCCGAGGCGAGCTCGGCAGGGGCTGCCCTCCTGGCCCTCTGGGGGAGCGGTCTGCGCCACCGGGGGCAGGGACTCGACCTGTCGGGCTCCCCCCGCCTGCACCCCGACCCGTCGCTGCGCGAGACCTACGACCGGGGGATGCGCAGATCCGCGCGCGTCGGCGCGGCGCTCGCCGCTGCGTGGCCAGACCCCCTCCCACTCGACCCCACCCCGGAAGGACGTTCACGATGACGATCGCACCGCCGCGCATCGGCGTGCTGGGACTGCTGCTGGACGCGTACAAGCCGCTGTTCCCCGGCATCCAGGAGGAGCAGGAGGAGTTCGTGCGGCGACTCCTGGCCGAACACGTCGGAATCGCAGACTTCGTCTTCCCCGGGGCCGCGATCGACCGCGCGTCGATCGAGCACATCGTGGCGGGATTCCATGTCGACGGCGTCGACGGCATCCTGATCCTGATGCTGTCGTACGCGCCTGGTCAGCACGTGCTGCGGGCGGCGCTCGACTCGCCCCTTCCGTTCGCCCTCGCCCTCGTCCAGCCCGACGAGACCGTCCGCACGGATGTCGACGAGCGGGGCCTCACCGTCAATCAGGGCATCCACGGCGCGCAGGATGTCGTCAACACTCTCCTGCGCGGCGGTGTGCGACCCGCGCTCTTCGCCGGGCGCCGCAGCGATGGTGCCCTCGCGGCGTTCCTCGCAGACTTCGCGGCCGCGTGCGCGGCGACGGCCGACGCGCACCGCATGAGGATCGGTGCCGTCGGCGCGCTGACCGGCATGGGGGACATCGTCACCGACGAGATGGTGCTGCTCCGTCGACTCGGTCCACAGGTGGTCCACCAACCTGTCGGCGAGATCCAGCGGAGGGTCGCCGCCGTCGGCGACGATGCCGTGCGTGCGCGCGTCGCGGACGACCGCGCGCGCTTCGACATCGATCCGGCCCTGTCGGAAGACGCGCATGCCTACGCCGTGCGCCTGTACCTCGGCATCGCCAGGTGGCTCGAGGACAACGACTTCGCGGGCTACACGGCGCACTACGAGGACTTCGGAGCCGATGGGCGCTTCCGGCAGCTCCCTCTCCTCGCGGCGTCGCACCTCATGGCCGACGGTTACGGATACGCGGCCGAGGGGGACGTCCAGGCGGCGACCCTCGTGACCGTCTTCCAACGCCTGTTCTCCGCCGCAGGGTTCACCGAGATGTACATGCTCGACCACGAGCGCGACGCCGTCCTGTGCGCCCACGCCGGCGAGGCGAACTGGCGTCTGGCCGAGGGTCGGCCTCGGATCATCCACCGCGTCCTCACCGAAGGCGGCCTCGGCGACCCGCCGACAACGGTCTTCGCTCCGCGCGCCGAGCGGGCGGTCCTGGCGTCGCTGGTGCACGTCGGCGGTGACGAGTACCGCCTCGTGTCGGCCTCGGGGCGGATCCTCGAGCAGGTCGCGCTCCCCGGCTGCGACATGCCCTACTTCTTCTTTCAGCCGGACAGCGGAGCAGCGCGCATGGCGCGCGACTGGATGTCGGCCGGTGGCGCGCATCATCAGGCGCTCGCGCTCGGCGACACCGGCGCGCGTCTCGAGCTGTGGTGCTCGATGAACGGCATCGAACACGTGAGGGTCTGAGGCCGGAGGGCGCGAAATGATCGAGAACATCAGCAGATCCCTGCGGGACATGCTCGGCGACGCCTACATCGACGCGGTCATCCGCGTCTCCTCGGCCCTGACCGGTGAGCACGCGGCGGCGCTGGACGACGTCGCCTCCGAGCCGGTCGAGTTCTTCCCGCCGTCCTTCGCGGCCCGCAGCGACGAACTGGCCAGGCGGGCGGGCGATCAGCTCGTGCCGCCGTGGGACGACGACGTCGCGGGCGCGGCGACCGAGGCCTTCGCGCGCGCTCAGAACGACGCGGGGGCGCCGCTCGGCGGCCTCGGGGTGTGTCGGATCGGACAGGACGGCCGGATCCACATCGCGGGCAAGAGCGAGCACTACCAGCTCAGCCTCGGGCACGCATTCCCGGGCTATCGCCTCATCGACGCGGCGCGCCGTCTCGGCATCCCCAACGCCACGCACAACAACACCCGGGGGCATGTGACCCGACTGCTCGAGCGCGAGCTGGTCAATGCGGCCGCACCGGATCCCGACCTTCCCGAGCCAGGGACCACGCCGCGGCTGTCCCGCGTCATCAACCTGGAGACGGGATCGCTCGCCGCCGAGGCGGCCCTGAAGATGATGCTCGCGCGCTTCTGGCCCGCGGACGGCGGGGCGCCTGCGGCCGGTCCCGACCGGATCCCGGTCTTCCTGGTCATGGGCGATCGCGATGGCGGCATCACGGGCAACTACCACGGGACCACGACGCTCGCGCAGTCGCTCCGCGGGCTCTGGCCCGGCATGACCGAACGCGCGGGCGCAGCCGGGCTCTATCGCGTCCTCGCGGTGCGCCCCAATGACATCGCGGACTTCCGTGCGACGTTCGCCGAGGCGACTCGGGACGGCGGAGCCGTCGCAGGCTTCTGCCACGAGATCGTCATGATGAACTATGGCGGGCTGCGACTGGACCCCGACTATCTTCGCGACGCCTACCGGATCTGCCACGAGGCGGATGTACCTGTCTTCTGCGATGAGATCCAGAGCGGCGCGTGGTACGGCGAGCTCTTCCTGTTCCGCAGATACGGACTGCATCCGGATCTCGTGGCGATCGGGAAGGGGTTCCCCGGCGGCGAGTACCCGGCCAGTCGGATCCTGCTGAGCGAGCGGATGGACTCGCTCGCGCAGTTCGGCGCGCTGGTCACCAACGGCCAGGAGGAGCTGGCGAGTCTCGCCTACCTCATCACGATGGCCTTCGTGCGGGCGAACACGGACCACATCGACGCGACCGGCGCGCTTTACCACGAGCTTCTCGGCGCGCTCGTGTCGCGTCACTCCCGACTCCTGCGAGCGGTGTCCGGAGACCAGCACATGGCCGCGATCGAGTTCTTCGACGCGACGGATGCATCCCGCTTCTGTCGAGAGCTCGATCGTGAGCACGGCGTGGACATCAGCGTCCAGGCGTACAAGCCGAGCGCACCGCCCGCGGCGCTCACGAAGCTGCCGATGATCTCGACGGCGGCGACCGTCGAGGCGGTCCTCGAGCGGATGGAGAAGGTCCTGGTCGGAATGGAGGAGACTCGATGAGCGGAGTGCGGGCGATCGACGCAGAGCGATCCGAGGTGTACGTTCCGGAACGACGGCCGGGCTTCGTCGCCTGGGCGACGGGCTTCGACTACGGCGACGGCCGGGTCGGCCTGTCCTTCAAAGAGACCAAGGGCGAGCCCAATCCCCGCTTCATCCCGCCGCGGCTCGAGATGGCTGAAGCGGTCGGGGCGCCCGTCTCCTATGGCTCCGTCGAGTGCGGAAGCGGGGAGCAGACCTCGTACCGCGTGTATCTCGCGTCCGACGACTCGGGCGACTCGTGGTACGAGACCGGTCGGTGCGATCTCGAGGAGGGCTCTTTCGCGAACATCGGGTTCCCGGACGGGCGCATCATCGGTCTCGATGTCCCCCGGATCAACGCGGACCGCACGGGGTGGTGCGACTTCATCGACGTGCGTGAGAGCGTGGACGGCGGGACGTCGTGGGCCCCGGTGGCCCGGCTGCTGGAGGGCGAGGCACCCTACCTCTGGCGCATCCGCCGGCTGCGCGATGGCACGTATGTGATCCTGGCGTCGCTCTACGGCACCCCCTGGGGTCTCGGCCGAGAACGCGCCACGCGCAACACCATGCTCCCCGGAGAGACCTACATCGGCAAGATCCAGCCGTTCTTCCTCACGACCCGCGACGGCCGCACCTTCGACGGCCCGCACTACGTGCTGGCCGGGACCGGGGCGCACGAGTTCGACGTGGTCGAACTCGACGACGAGACACTCCTCTTCATCGCCGGCGACGTCCAGGCCACACCGGTCGGGCGACAGCTCGTCCGTCGCGACGGGGAGCGCTTCTACCCGCGTGCCGTCCTTCCCATCGGACTCGGCGCACCCGCGGATCCTCGGCGGGATCCGCAGGGCGGCTGGGTGCCCGAGTCGGTCGTCGCCACGGGGGACGGGCTTCTCGTCGGGTCGCGTCGGGGCAAGCCCTACTCCGTCTCCAACGATCGGGGTGAGAACTGGCATCCCGTCGAAGGGCTCCCGCCGAGCCTGTACCAGCCCTATCTCATGACGCTCCCGGATGGGCGCCTCGCGAACTTCGGTCACGTCGGGTCGGACTCTCCCTTCGGCGAGGAGGACATGGTGATCGGCGTGGATCGATTCCGTATCGGGGACTCCCTCCCGCCCACCGCAGAGCTGACGCTCACGCGTCGAACGGATCCGTCCGGCGACACCTACCTGAACAGCTTCACCGCGTGGCTGCATCGGGGAGAGGAGCCGATCCCGGGGGTTCCGATCACGTTCCGGTTCGTGCCGGTCTGGAACGCCGACGGGACCGTGGACACGCGCACGCAGGCCGAGTCGACCATCACGATCGAGGTGCGCACGGACGTCGACGGCGTTGCCGTGGCCGACGCCGTCGCGTTCGATCGCATTGGCGACATCCACTTCGCGTACAACGTCGACGCGGTGTCCGCCGCGAGCCCCTCCTCCTCGCCGGCGCGCAGCGCGACGATGTGCGTGCTCGCCCTCACCCCTCGGCGCCGGGACGCCCATCCTCACATCGCCTATCTCGCGCACGGAATCCTGCATCTGGCGCCCGACTACCTGGACCGCCATCCGGATCTCCCCGGCCGCCTGCGTCTGCTCGCGGAGCACGATCCCGCGCACATCGCGGCAGACGCGCTGCCGCCGCAGGTGATCGCCGACCTCCTCGCAGCCGGCGTCCTCCGACCGGACGGCGACGCGTTCGCGTGGCTCCCCAGCGTCCACGCTCCTCAGCCCCTCGTCGACGTCCAGCCGCAGCAGTCCGGCGAGTGGTTCGTCTGACGGCTCCATCAGAACGGAACATCACACATGAACTCACGCGCACGCATGTCGCGCCTCTTCGCCGCAGACGGACGCTGCCTCGATGTCGCGATCGACCACGGCACGTTCGGCGAGGCGAGCTTCCTCCATGGCATCGAGGACATCCGGGCGACGGTGGACACCCTCATCGACGCGGCGCCCGACGCGATCCAGCTCTCCCCGGGCCAGGCGGAGGTGATGCAGTACCGTTCAGGTCCGCGGCCGGCACTGGTCATGCGCGCCGACGTCGGCAACTTCTACGGTCCGGACCGTCCGGACCACCTCTTCAGCGCCGTGATCGAGTCGGTCTTCGACCGGGCGATCGCGTTGGATGCGGCGTGCATCGTCGTCAATCTGCTCAGCCTGCCGGGGCATCCGGAGCTCTTCGAGCAGTCCGTACGCAATGTGGTCGCGTTGCGCGCGTGGGCCGATCGCACCGGGATGCCGCTGATGGTGGAACCGCTCGCGATGAAGCCCGATGATCGCGGATACGGAGTCGACGGAGACATCGAGAAGATCGTCACGCTCGTCCGTCAGGCGGTCGAGCTCGGCGCCGACCTGGTCAAGGCGGATCCGAGCGACCGCGCCGAAGACTACGTCCGCGCGGTCGAGGCCGCGGGTGGGCGCCCCCTCCTGGTCCGCGGGGGAGGCGTCGCGGACACGGAGGCCGTGCTCGAGCGCACGGCCGCCCTCATGCGCACCGGCGTGGCGGGGCTCGTGTACGGTCGCAACATCCTCCAGCATGAGGATCCGCGGGGGATGACGAGGGCCCTGATGGCGATCACGCATGGCGAGGCGTCGGCGGCCGACGCCCGTGCCCTGATCGGCGCGCCGGCGGTGGCATGATCGAAGTCGATCGGGGGAGGGCCATGGGCGACGCGGAGCGCGGGAGCCTGGACCGCGGGGTCTACCTGGCGCAGCTGCTGGTCCCCTTCCTGATGCCGTGGATCTTCTTCGTCGGGCGACTCTGGCTCGGGGCGCCCTCCGGGTGGCTCTCCGGACCAGGACTGCTGCTGATCGGCCCTCCGATGGCGATCGCCCTGGGCATTCCCGTGATCGTGTCGCTGCGTGATCGCGGTGCGTACTCGCGCCGCCGGGGAGAGCGGGGCTACACGGTCGCCAGCCTCGTCACCTGGGCGGCGCTGCTGGCGGGAGCGCTGACGGTGACCGACGCCGGAGCTCCCCGCATGCCCACGAGCGTGCTGGGTGTGTGGACGGGTGGCGCGGTGAGCGAGGTCGCGAGCCAGTACCTGTTCTTCATCTGCGTCGTCGCAGCCGTCGTGGCGTGGGCCACGGCGCTCGTCCTAGCGATCCGGGGTGTGTTCGTGGCCCACAGGAACGCGTGAGCAGCTGTCCTGCGCGAGGGTGAGGCCCCTCACTGCGGGACGCCGTCGATCCACACCCGCCGCACCTCGAGTCGATCGTCGAGCTCGACGAGGTCGGCGACGTCGCCCGGTCTCAGCCCGCCGCGGTCGCGTGCGCCGATCGCGTCCGCCGGTGTGCGCGTCGCGGCGCGTATCGCCTCGGCGACCGGTACGCCCGCTGCGACGCAGACCCGGACGGCTCTGTCCATCGTGAGCGTTGATCCGGCGAGGGAATCGCCCACACGAGCCACACCGGCGCAGACCCGCGCCACGTCGTCGCCGAGAGGATAATCGCCGTCCGGCGCGCCGGCCGCGGCGATCGCGTCAGTGACCAGCGCGATCCGGCCGGGCGCCAGTCGGAACAGTAGGGCGATCACAGCGGGGTGGACGTGGACCCCGTCCGCGATGAGCTCGAGCACCACGTCGGCCGAGTCGCATGCCGCGACGACCGGACCGGGGGCGCGGTGGTGGATGCCCGGCATTCCGTTGAAAGCATGAGTGAGGATGCTCGCCCCGCGCGAGAACGCATGAGAAGCCTGCGCGAAGTCCGCGTCGGTGTGTCCCACCGCCACGCGAACCCCCTCCTCGAGGAGGAGGTCGAGCACCTCGTCCGAGGCGTTCTCCGGGGCGAGAGTGATCTGCCTGATGCTGCCGTGAGCGGCGCCCAGCAGCTCCGCGATCACCCGCGGGGTGGGCGGAAGCAGCAATGCCGCGGAGTGCGCTCCTCGATGGGCCGTGGACAGGAAGGGACCCTCGAGGTGGATTCCCAGCACGCCCTCCGTGCCGACGACCTCGGTGATGCGTTCGATCCGCTCCCGCAGGCGGGGGAGGGGGGCCGTCGCGAGAGAGACCACGAGAGCGGTCGTCCCGTGGCCGCGATGGAAGCGGGCCATCGCGCGCACGTCGTCCGCCGCGCCCTCGGCGGAGTGACCGCCACCGCCGTGGCAATGGATATCGACGAAGCCCGGCACGATCGACGCCCCCCGCGCGTCGTGCCGGCGGTCCGCCGGTGGCAGATCCCGCCCCTGGCCGCGGTCACGGATCCGGCCGCGCTCGACGAGCAGCCACGCCCCCTCCCACGTCTTCCCCGCGTCGACCAGACGCGCGTCGTGGATGAGGGTCGACTCGTCAGACACGGCTGGGCTCGGCCCCCGCGAAGAGCAGCTGCAGGCGCGCGGCCTCCGCCGACAGCGCCGTCCGGCCGGCACCGAGATAGCGGCGCGAGTCGACGACGGCGGGATCGACGGCGAGCCGCTCGCGGACCGCGACGGTGAACGCGGCGTTCAGGTGCGTCGACACGTTGACCTTGGTGATGCCCTCTGCGATCGCCGCCGCGATCTCCTCGTCGGACGCGCCGGAGGATCCATGCAGGACGAGCGGCAGGTCGAGACGTTCGTCGAGCCGGCGGATGAGCGCGTGGTCCAGCTGGGCATCCCTGCGCGTCATCGCATGCGAGCTGCCCACCGCGACCGCCAGCGCGTCGATTCCGGTGCCGGCGACGAACCGGGCCGCCTCCTCCGGGTCGGTGCGGACGCCTGGCGCGTGGACGCCGTCCTTCCCGCCCACCTCGCCCAGTTCCGCCTCGATGGTGGCGCCGTGCCGGTGCACGCGCGCCGCGACCGCCGCCGTTCGCGCCACGTTCTGCGCATACGGAAGGCGTGAGGCGTCGAACATGACACTGGACATCCCCGCCTCCAGTGCGCGATCGACGAGCTCCTCCGACTCGGCGTGGTCGAGGTGCACGGCCAGCCGCGCCGTGCTGTTCCGCGCGATCGCGAGAGTCGCGTCGGTGATCGGTCGCAGGTCGCCATGGAACTCGACGCAGTTCTGAGAGATCTGGAGGATCAGTGGCAGCCCGCTCGATTCCGCGCCCGCGGCCAGCGCCTCGGCGGTCTCCAGATGCAGGACGTTGAACGCACCGACGGCGCGTGACGCCGCATAGGCCTCGAGGAGCAGTTCGCCGGTGGTCACGAGGGGCATGGTGACGCTCCTCTCAGCGCCTCGGAGGCCGAGGGCATCGGGTCTCCGAGGTCGAGGTCGCCGGCGAGCGGAGCGCGCACGGCGGCCGCGGCCCACCCGAGCGCGCGAGGCAGCCACTCCTCGACCGGAGCCCCGACGGCGAGGTGGGCCGCCAGCGACGCGCTGACCGCGTCGCCGGCTCCGGTGGCGTTGCCGCGGATCTCGCGGTCCGGCACGGCGGTGCGGAGGCCGTCGTCATCGAGCAGAAGCATGCCCTCGCGTCCGCAGGTCACGACGACGCGCTCGGCGCCCGCGGCACGCAGGGCCCTGGCGCCTGCCCGGGGGGAGGCTTCGCCCGTCGCCCGGGCCACCTCCTCCGCATTGCCCTTGACAAGGGTCGCGCCTGCACGGGCTGCGCCTACCATCGCGTCCGCCGCGTCGACGAGAACGGGCAGCATCCGGCGTCGGGCGTGCTCCACGAACGTCTCCACAGCGGTCGGCGGCATCCCGGCGGGAAGGCTGCCCGCCACGACGAGGCACGTCACGTCCGACAGGTCGTCGACGAGGTCGACCAGCTTCTCGAGAGCCGCGGAACCTGGATGGCGCCCGGCCTCGGCGAAGACGGTGGCGCGACCGTCAGCACGCTCGTAGAGGGTCCGCGTGATGCGAGTGGGGGCATCCGCGCTGATGAGCACGTGGGGCACTCCCGCCGCCCGGATCTCGTCGGCGAACTCTTTCCCCGGGGCGCCTCCTACGGCGGCGATCGCGATGGCCGGGAGGCCCTGAGCGTGCAGCACTCGCGCCACGTTGACGCCCTTGCCTCCGGCGCGTCGCACCGCCGTCGCGGTCCGGTGGGTCTCTCCGGGGTGCAGGCGCTCGATCTCCACGGTGACGTCGACCGCGGGGTTCAGGGTCACGGCGGCGATCATGCCGTCCCCCTGGCCACGTCGTCGCGACCGTCGAGCAGATCGCGTGCCGCGATCGCCGCCCCCCAGGTTCCGGCATCCTGACCGAGCGCCGCACGCTCGAGCCGTGGGATGACGCCGTGACGACGCCGTCGACGCAGGGACTCGCGGAGGGGAAGGAGGAGCGCATCGCCCGATTCGGAAAGCCCCCCGCCGAGCACCACCACCTCGGGAGCGAGGAGCGCGGTGACCTGTGCCAGTCCGTACGCGAGCGCATCGATCGCGCTCTGCCACACCCGGCGTGCCAGCGGATCGCCGGCCTGAGCGCGCGCGACGACCTCAGCGGCGTCGACCCCCGGCCCCCCGGCCGCCCGGTAGCGCTCGACGATGGCCCGCGCGGAGGCGATCGCCTCGAGGCATCCGGTCTGACCGCAGCGGCACGAGGGACCGGAGGGGTCGACGATCGAGTGACCGAGTTCGCCGGCGTACCCGCGACCGGTGTACGGACGACCGTCGATGATCAGCGCGGCGGCGATTCCGGTGCCGAGCGTCACGATCGCGGCGTCGGCGGCACCCCGCGCGGCACCGAGGCGGTGCTCGGCGAGTCCGGCGGCGCGCACGTCGTGGACGACCGCCACGGGCAGCCCCAGTGCGGCGGCCGCACGTTCCGTGAACGGGAAGTCCCGCCACCCCAGGTTCGTGGAGTGGACCCCCACTCCACGGTCGTCCACGATGCCGGGGACGGCGAGACCGACCGCGCTGAAGCGGGCTCCTCGTGCGCTCAGATCCGCCGCTGCCGACGCGATCGCGGCCACCACGACGCCAGCAGGATCGCGCGGATCGCGGGGAGTGGCGTGGCGCGCGATCGGGCCGAGGCGGCCCGACTCGTCGAGCACGGCGACCTTGATCTGCGTTCCGCCGACGTCGACGGCGAGCACGGAACGCCCGCTGCCCGTGCCGGGGGCAGGAGCGACCGCCGGGTCGTGGCTCATGAGGACAGGATGACCGATCGCGTCAGGTTGCGGGGAGCATCGGCGTCGAGTCCGCCCGATCGGGCGCGAGCCAGCGAGACGCGATGCGCGCGGACCAGCTCGGCGAGCGGGTCCGCGTCTCCCGCGAAGTAGGAGGCTCCTGTCCCGGCCACCTCTTCGGCGAGGCCTCGCGGGCCGTCGCCGAACACCCAGACGGTTCGACCGGGCGCCGCGATGCTCATGGGACCGTGTCGGTACTCCATGCCCGGGTAGGACTCCGTCCAGGACTGGGATGCCTCGCGCATCTTCAGGGCGGCCTCATGCGCGATGCCCACCGTCCAGCCCGAGCCCAGGCACGTGAGCTGTTCCGCGTCCGTCAGGATGGCCGGAAGCGGGAGGGACAGCACGCGGCGCGCGTCCGCGATCGCGTTCGTGAGATCCTCGCCGGCCGCGACGCGGCCGAGTGCGATGGCCGTCGTGGCGAACCTCGTCTGAACGACGGATCGCTCGTCGGCGAACGGGAGAGCGACCACCTCGTCGGCCAGACGCGCGACAGGCGAACGGTCATCGGCGACGATGGCCACGGATCGAACTCCGGACGGCACCGTCGAGAGCAGAGTCACGATCTCCGTCGTGGTTCCCGACCGGCTGATGACGACCACCGCATCGTACCCGCGCTCTGTCAGGGTCGCCTCCGACGCGGAGTACGCGTCGGTCGGACCGAGGCCCGCACCCTCGCGGAGGGCCGCGATCGTCTGTGCGACGAACCACGACGTCCCGCAGCCCACCACCGCGACCCGCTCACCCGGTCGGCGCAGTGCGGCGGCGAGGCCGTCCAGCTCGCTCACGCGCTGCCAGCAGTCGGGCTGGCTGGCGAGTTCGGCCTCCATATGGCCGCCTCGAGCACTCTCGTCCGTCGCGGTGTCGGTCATGTCGTTCCCTCATTGCCTTCTCTGCGGCGTCGCGGAGGACGCCGATGCGAATGAGATGATCATAAATGATTGAAAGCACCGCAGTCCAATCAAATGAGTGCTAAAGATCGCATTCATCGCTCACTAACGGTCATATGTCGTGAGACGAGCCGGGCGCACGGAAGCGCGTCCCCGCATCACGATCCACCCGTCTCCGCGAGGGAGCGGGTGGGTGGGCCTCGCCCTCGGCCGAGGCCTCGCGGTCAGCGGGCGATGACGACGTCGAGTCCGCTCTCCGCGAAGCGTCGCTGCTGCTCGGGTGTGATGCCGTGGTCGGTGATCAACGTGGTGTATGCCCGCGAGAGGTTCATCGATGCGAAGGCGCGCTTGCCGATCTTGCTCGAGTCGGCGACGATGACCGCCCGCGACGCGCGGCGCGCCATGAACGAGTTGACCTTCGCCTCGAGCTCGTCGTGGACGGTGGGGCCCACCTCCGGGTCGATGCCGTTGGCTCCGATGAAGGCGATGTCGATCGTCAGATCCTGCAACGTCGCCTCGCTGAACGGTCCCACCAGTTCGAAGGAACGCGGGTTGAGCACGCCCCCCGTCAGGACGGTCTTGATCTGGGGACGCATCGCGAGCTGGGAGGCGATGTTGACGGCGTTCGTGACGATCGTCAGGTTCGTGCCGCCGCCGGGCTCGTTGAGATCTGCGCGTGCACCGAGCACGGATGCGATCGCCGTGCTGGTGGTCCCTCCGCAGAGGCCGACCACCTGATCCTTCGACACGAGCGCACTCGCCGCCTGCGCGATCGCCTGCTTCTGCTCCGTGTTCTGCTCGCTCTTGTAGCGGATGGGCAGGTCGTACGCGACCTCGAGCGAGAGGGCGCCCCCGCGGGTGCGGGCGAGGAGTTGCTGGTCGGCCAGCGTGTCCAGGTCTCGGCGCGCGGTCGCGGGAGAGACGTTCAGCTCGTCGACGATCTCGTCGACCTGGATCTGGCCGCGCTCGGCGAGGATCTCGAGAAGCGAGGCGAGGCGAAGTGGTCGATTCACGCCGGGTCCTTCCATCGATGGCGCCGGGCGAGGCCGCGCGGCACCGCTCGTCAGGATAGGCCAGTTTCGTGACGATGTGAGCGATTCCCGCCACAAATGTCGCAATCGCTCATCGCTCTCGATTCCCCTCGAGGGCGGCCCTCAACGTGGCCGGCGCCGGCGGGACGTCCTGAGGAACACCGCCCGCGCGCAGGGAGATCGTCGCCGCCTCGCCCGCGGCGACCGCGTCCCTGGCGGCGATCGGGGACGTCTGCGTGGGGCCGCCGTCACGCGCGTAGCGGATGAACTCGTCGACGAGGGCCTCGTCCGCGCCGCCGTGGTCGGACACGCCCCCGGTGAAGCCGTGGATCTCGTCCGGGGCGGCGAAACCGGCATGGCGCCGGTTCCACACGTGGATCTCGCCGTCGTCCATGTCTCCGACGTTCTCCAGCCGTCCGTGGGTGCCGATCACGGTATAGCTCCGCCAGTAGTCGGGTGTGTAGTGGCACTGCTCGTAGCTCGCCAGGACGCCGTTCTCCAACTCGAAGAGCGCCATGGAGAGGTCTTCCACGTCGATGGTCGGATGAAGTCGCGAGTGCGCCTGCGGCGGCCAGAGTTCGGGCTCGGCGACCTCCGTCGCCCTCTGATCGTCGCGGCCCGAGCGCTCCCCCGAGCCGAACAGGGTGAGCGCGCCCATCGCGGTCACCCGCCGGGTCGACGCGCCCGCCAGCCAGTGGATGACGTCGATGTCGTGCGCTCCCTTCTGCAGGAGGAGCCCCGTCGTGCGTGCGCGGTCGGCGTGCCAGTCCTTGAAATAGAAGTCGGCGCCATGGCCGACGAAGTGCCGGCACCAGATCGCCTTGACCTCGCCGATGGCCCCGTCTGCGATCAGTGACCGCACCGTGCGCACCATCGGCAGGTGGCGCATGTTGTGTCCGACGTACAGGCGCGCGCCCGACGAGACGGCCGCGCGGAGGATACGGTCGCTCCCCGCGGCGGTGATCGCGAGCGGCTTCTCGCAGAACACCGCGATCCCGCGTTCGAGCGCTGCGACGGCGACGGCTTCGTGCGTGTCGTCGGGCGTGAGGACCATGACGGCATCCACCCCCGATGCGAGCAGCGTCTCGAGGTCGGGGGTCATCAGCGCGCCCGGATGGATCGTCGCCGCACGTGCGAGCGCATCCGGATCGCGGTCGCACACCGCCACGACCCTCGCGCCGGGGTGCGCGTCGACCAGCTGCCCGAGCCTGGCCCTGTTCCCGAATCCGATGATCCCGACCTCGAGTGTCACTTCCTGCTCCATCCTGTCCGTCATGCGTACTGATCGTCGTGCGGCATCGACTTGACGTCGGCGAGCGGCCTCCGAGCATGCACGCTCGCGAGCCACCGCCATACGCCGGACGACTGCTCGATGACGCCGGCTGCAGCGAGGTCGTCGAGCACCCCCGGCGGCAGCTCGTCCACGGGCACGACGTCGTCGGAGGTCCCGGCGAGCGCACGCAGGAGCTCGGTGATGCCGGGGTACGCGCGTTCCAGCCGCTCGGCGACGTAGAGGGTGCCCTCCATGAGGTACGCGTCGTGGGGCTGATCGTCGCCCCGGCGGGGAGTGAGCGCGATCGTCACCATCGTCGGCCCGATCACAGCTGGGCCGTCCTCGGGGAGATGAACCGCATCGACGTTGTAGTAGAGGTTGATGTCGCCGCGCCCGTCGAACTGCGGGACCGCGACGCGTGCGACGCCGTCCTCGTCCGTGCGCGCGGTCAGCTGGAGCGGCGCATCCTTCTGGGGGACGGTCGTGAAGCTCCCGTCGTCGTTCCACACCTCGACGAACCGGAAAACGACCTCGGCATCGGCCACGGGTTCGGATCCGCGCACCAGGCGAGCCTCGAAGGCGTTCAGATACTGGCTCCGGTCGTCGGCCATACGGCGGCGAAGAGTCAGCGCGGGAGCAGGCGGCAGCGCGTCCTCGATGTCGAAGAGGTCCACGCCGATCGTCATGTCCTCGTGACCGAACGGCGAGTCGCCCCCCGCGTGGCCGAAGTTCGCGACACTCCCGTTGGGAAGGACGAGCATGTAGGGCTGATACAGGCTCGGCGGAAGGCCGTCGACGGGCGTCCAGTTCATCCCGTCGTCGTTGGAGACCGAGTAGGGCTTGTTGCGACGGGCTCCGACCAGGACGCCGGACCGCGTGCGGACGATGGTCTCGGGGACGAAGCCCCCCTGCGGGTCGGACTCCGGGTCGGGCGGGGCACCCCGCTCGATCGACAGGAGGGATCCGTTCACGTACCCGTCCGGTGTGTGGCGAACGAGCTGCCGGGCGACGGGGGTCGCCTGCACGTCACCGGCCACGAACAGCAGAGAGCCGTCGCCGCGTTCGACGACGTCGTATTCATGCGCGCCGACGCCGGGGAGGACGTAATGGGGCTCGCTGAACTCGCGGCCGTCCCGGGTCGTGAGGAAGAAGGTCTGGATCTTGCCGAGATAGGTCTCCCCGGGGAACATCGTGTTGCGCGTCGGCCGCTCCTGGTCGGCACCCCACGGGGTTCCGTAGAACGACGCCAGGATGATGTGGGTGCCGTCGGAGAGTCGGCGCGTCCGCCAGAGGTAAGGGCTCGTCCCTCGGAGGATGGGCGGACGGCTCGTCCACGTCGTGCCGCCGTCGCTGCTCTCGCGCACATCGATCTCATCCGCCCATCCGGTGCGCGCCGCGTTCGCCCTGCGCACCTCCAGACCGACGATCCGCCCATCGGGGAAGCCCAGATTGGTGAACGCTCCCTGATCGAGGGGCGATCGTCCCGTCTCCTCGTACGTCTCTCCGTCCCGCGTGCGCAGGTAGACGCGCTCATGCACGAGATGGGGGCTGGCGAAATCGATCGCTCCGTACGAGACGGGGGTGCCGGCCGCCTCGCCCATCTCGAGCGTCGGCTTCTCATAGTGGGGGTTCTCAGCCTGGATCGTCTCCTTGAAGGAGACGCCGACGCTCCCGTCGCCGTAGTCGAAGGCGGTGACCCACGCCGTGAAGCCGGGACGCACCGCGGGCACGTAGACCTGGACCCTGCGCGCGTCGACGTGTCCAGAACGTGATGTGTGCCGCATGGATCCTCCTTGTTCGACCGCTCAATGAGACCCGTCTGTCGGTGCCTCTTCGCGACGGAGGAAGTCTATGCGGACGAGTGATCGAAAGTGACAATAAGTCGATCAAAGTTGGGGTAAGTTGTCACTAATCATCAGATCGGGTGTATCCGGCACCCAGGGAGCCGAGGTGAGAATGACCATCTTCGGAGATCCGAGCGCCCCGCCGAACACACTCGTCGCGCTGGCCGAGGCCGAGGTCGAGACGGGCACGACGGCGGGACCAGGACGGCTGAGGCGTTCGTACCGATACGTGCGCAAGCACTGGTTCACCTACCTGCTCGTTCTGCCCGGATTGATCTTCCTCCTCGTCTTCAGCTATGGCCCGATGTACGGACTGCAGCTCGCGTTCAAAGACTTCAGCGTGGCGAAGGGAGTGTGGGGGAGCCCGTGGGTCGGGCTCGAGCATTTCCAGCAGATGGCGGCGGACCCGATCTTCTGGAACGCGCTCGGGAACACGATCGCGATCAACTTCTGGAACATCCTGTTCGGGTTCACCTTCAACATCCTCCTCGCTCTCCTGATCAACGAGTTGCGACTGAAGTGGCTCAAATCGAGCGTCCAGACGCTCGTCTACCTCCCGTACTTCCTGTCCTGGGTGGTGTTCGCGGGTCTCATCGGCGCGTTCCTGTCCTTGTCCAGCGACGGAGGGGTCATCAACTCGATCCTCGCGGGCGCCGGGCTCAAAGAGATCGACTTCCTCAGGTCGCCTGAGCTCTTCCAGCCGATCCTGGTCGTCTCGAACATCATCAAGACGGCCGGGTACAGCTCGATCATCTACCTCGCCGCGATTGCGAGCGCGAATCCGGCCCTCTATGAGAGCGCGGCGATCGACGGAGCCAACCGCGTGCAGATGATGTGGCATATCACGCTGCCCCGCATCATGCCCAGCATCGTCGTGCTCCTGATCCTGCAGCTGGCCACGCTCTTCCAGTCGAACTTCGACCAGGTGTACAACCTCTACTCCAGCTTCGTCTACAGCACGGGCGACGTGCTCTCGACGTACATCTACCGCACGAGCCTGGGCGGCGGCGGAAACTTCGAGCTCTCGACCGCGGTCAACCTGCTGTTCAACGTCGCCGGTCTCATCATCATCGTCTTCGCGAACCGCATCGTGAAGCGCCTGGACGTCATGGGGATCTTCTGATGGCACGTACACGCACCCTCGTCCATGCCGACGGCACACCGGTGCGGGTACGGCGGCGACGGCTCATCCGCTTCAACCTGTTCGACGTGTTCGTGGTGCTGTTCACGGTCGCCTTCGCGCTCGTGTGCTTCTACCCGATGTGGTACGTCTTCCTCGCGTCCATCACGCCCTACAGCGAGTTCATCCAGAACCAGGTCATGCTGTGGTTCCCGCGCACGATCGACTTCCATTACTACGTCGCGGTCTTCTCCACTGACGCGTTCGCGAACGCGCTGTTCATCTCGGTCGCGAAGACGGTGCTGGGAACAGCGCTCTCGGTGCTCGTGACGTCGATGATGGCGTACGCGGTGTCGAAGACGCACATCAGAGGGATGTCGGTCATCAACGCCCTCGTCGTCTTCACCCTCCTCTTCTCGGGAGGTCTCATCCCGGAGTACATGCTCTACCGCGACCTGGGGCTTCTCCAGACCTTCTGGGTGATGGTGCTCCCCTCGGTGCTGAGCGTCTTCTACTTCATCATCATGCGCAACTACTTCGCTTACGCGGCCCCCAAGGAGCTGGAGGAAGCCGCCATGATCGACGGTGCGAGCGAGTTCAGGATCTTCTTCCAGGTGATCCTGCCCACCGCGAAACCGATGCTCGCAGCGATCGCCCTGTTCATCGCTGTGTACCACTGGAACGACTTCTACAGCTACATGATGTTCGTGGGGAATCAGCCCGATCTGCAGCCGTTCGCGTGGATCCTGCGTCGGACGCTCGTGGATCCGTCTCTCATGAATCAGATCCGCACGCAGGCCGCAGGGGCAGGGCTGCCCGTTCTGCCGCCGATCGGCCTGCGGATGGCGACGATCATCATCGCGATGCTCCCCATCCTCCTCATCTATCCCTTCCTTCAGCGCTTCTTCTCGAAGGGCATGATGCTCGGAGCGATCAAAGAGTGACAGAAGTTGATCGAATATGATAGAAAATGATTGAAGTTCCGCTATTCCAATCATGTTCGATCTAGAAAAACCCGATATCCGGCGTTCGCCGGCGGGCATGACACAGCACAAGGAGCACTCCATGCACACAGCACTGCGGTGGGTGGGCGTTGCGACCGTGGGGATCGTGGCCATCGGCCTCGCGTCCTGCAGCGCGGGCAGCGACACCGGCAAAGTCACACTCACGTTCGCTCAGTTCGGGAACAGTCTCGACGACGCGAAGGGTCTGAAGGACGACCCGATCAAGGCCGCCATCGAGAAGGCGGTCGGCATCACGCTCAAGTACGACACGGGATCCGAGGGATTCGACGACCGCATGGCGACGGAGCTGGCGGCGGGCACCTCGCCCGACATCTTCCCGACCTGGGACGCGGATCGTTTCCAGAAGTGGGCCAAGGACGGCGCACTGCTCGACATCGCCAAGGTCGTGGACGCCGACAAGTCCCGCTATCCCGTGCTCGCCAAGGTGCTCGCCGACCCGCAGTACCAGGCGTACAACAAGCTCTACACGGGCGACGCGAACGCGGCGTACGGGATCTACGCGGTGTCGTCACTGCCATATCCCTCCTTCGCGGGCGTCCCGGTCTACAACCAGTCGATCCTCGATCGCTTCAACGGCGGCAACGTGCCGAAGACCATCGACGAGTTCGTGAACTTCACCGACGCGGCGGCCGCGAACGGCATCGCCGGGTGGTGGCCGCGCAACGACAAGCTGACGAACTGGACGGAGATCGACGCGACGATGGCGCTGCCGCAGGGCACGTCGATCGCCCCGCCGGCCAGCCAGACGTGGGCGGGCCTGATCCGCACGGGAGACGACACGTGGAAGCTGACCACCACGTCGCCGGAGAGCGAGCAGGTCGTCAAGCAGCTCGCCGCGATGTACAAGGCGAACGCGCTGGACAACGGCGTGGGTGTCAAGGGCGACTTCGACGACGCGTACGCCGACTTCGGCCTGGGGAAGATCGCATCGGTCAACTTCCAGTTCGGCTACCCGGGCCAGTTCCGCGACTTCTGGAAGACGGCGTGGCAGCAGGCCCATCCGGACAGCGCGAAGGTGACGGACCTCGCGCAGGGTGTTTCGCTGCAGGGAAGCGCCGGCTACCCGCAGATCTACCAGACCTCAGCGCCGATCGGAGCGTTCTGGGTGGTCCCCGCCACGACGAAGCACCCCGAGCGGGTCGTGGACCTGCTCGAGTACCTCGCCAGCCAGAAGGGGCAGGACACGATCTTCATGGGCATCAAGGGCAAGACGTACAACCCGGGCTCCGATGGGCAGCCGCAGTACATCGAGGGCGCATGGAACGCGATCAACAAGGCCTACGGGACCTCGGACGGCCGCGGCCAGTATGTCTGGTTCGACTACCTGTTCAGTGCCTCCTCGTTCATGACGCAGTTCCAGAGCAAGAGCTGGTTCGACTCCGTCACCCACCCGGTCGACCACTCGAGCCTGTGGGCGTCCGACACGGACAAGCAGCTCATGGAGCGGGCTCTGACGACGATCAAGAGCTTCTCGGACAAGGTCGTCGTCACGCTGCCCGACTACTACAACCTCCTCGTGCTCGATCCCAAGGCGACCGAGATCCAGACCAAGCTCAAGGAGATCTCGAACCGCTACCTCGCCGCTTTCATCGGCGGGCAGATGGACATCGACTCGGGCTGGCCGAAGTACGTGGCCGAGTACAAGGCCGCGGGAGCCGACGAATATCAGAAGATCGTGAACGCCGCGGTGAAGGCCGCGAAGAAGCTGGGCAAGTAGCCCATCCCCTCCGGCGCCGTGGGGACGTCCCCACGGCGCCGGACCGACGAACGGAGTGATCGCGATGGCAGCCGAATACACCACCCGCACCCGGGAGGAGGCGAAGCTCCTCTCGCCCCGAGTCGCCGGCATCCTCTCCGAGTACCACTGGCGCCGGGTCTTCCAGCAGTTCGAGTGCCTGATGAGCGACAGCGACCACGGGACGAAGGGCGTGGAGCCGCCCATCATCCCCTACATCCCTGCGGCGCGCCGCTCGATCGTCTACTACGGCAATGGCGAGAACGGCTCCTACAACCATCACAACCAGATCGCACGATTCAAGGGCCTCTACCGGTTCGCGTGGTCGAACGGCCTGCGCAACGAGGAGGACGCGGGACAGCGGGTGCTGATCGCCTCCTCCCCGGACGGACGGGTGTGGAGCGACCCGGATGTGGTCGTGGACATCGACGAGAGCGCGAGCGAGTGGGCCCACAACTGCGTGGCCATGCACGCCACCGAGGACATGCTCTACATCGTCGTGATGACAGAGGAGACCGAGCACGACGAGAGCGCCGTCGGCATGCGCCGGATCAACCCGGAGACGGCCTACGTCGACCTCTACGGCTCGGCCGACGGCGTCCATTTCGAGAAGGTCTTCTCGTACGGGTCCGACATCAAGTGGATCTTCGAGGCGCCCCGGCTCACGGAGGAGGGCCGCCTCCTCTGCGTGTGCACCACGCGCAGCCAGGGACCCGCGATCCTGCTCTGGCCCGGGGACGACCTCCTCGCCCAGCCCGAGTTCATCCGCGTGCCCGAACCGGAAGGCGCCTCGTTCCCGTACGGGGAGAGCACCTGGTACCAGCTCGATTCGGGGAGGATCGTCGTCTTCTGGCGGGACGAGGGCGCGTCCTGCCGCGTCTACGTCAACCACTCCGACGACGGCGGCCGCACCTGGAGCACGCCCGTGCTCTCCGACATCCCGGACTCGATGTCCAGGCTGTATGCCGGGCGGCTCAGCGACGGGCGCTACTACCTCGTCAACAACGCCATCCCCACGCTGCTGGATCGACGTCCTCTCATGCTGCTGCTGAGCGACGACGGCGTGCAGTTCGACGACGTCTACATGGTGAACGACTCGCCGGTCGAGATGCGCCGCAAGGGACTGCTCAAGATCAACGGGCACCAGTACCCCTGCTGCCTCGTCGACGGGGACCGCCTCCTCGTCGCGTACGACGCCAACAAGGAAGACATCATGTGCGAGGTGATCGACACCACGTCGATCCCACGCCGCACGCCCGACACCGCGAAGGAGGAAGACGCATGACCACCATGACCGACGAACAGCCCACGGAGAAGCTGAGCGATCCGAGCGGACGGGGCCGTGTCGACGGCTACCGCATCATCTTCCCGCAGCGTCAGCACTCCTACACCGAGGAGGAGATCGCCGCCGTCGTCGACGTGATGCGCAACGCGGAGGGCCAGACGCAGGGACCCTACCTCGAGCAGTTCGAGGCGGACTTCGCCGCCTTCATCGGCGCGGACCATGCCTTCGGGGTCTCGAACTGTACGAATGCGCTCAAGCTCGCAGGGATCTTCTCGGACATCGGACCCGGTGACGAGGTCATCGTCCCGGCCTATACCTACTGCGCGTCCGCGATCCCGTTCGGCGACCTGGGCGCGACGATCGTGTGGGCCGACATCGACCCGAAGACCTGGACGATCGACCCCGAGGACCTGAGGCGCAAGATCTCGCCGCGCACGAAAGCGGTCGTCGCCGTCCATCTGCTCGGCATCCCGTGCGACATGAAGGCGATCATGCCGATCGCTCGCGAGCACGGGATCAGGGTGATCGAGGACTGCGCCCAAGCGATGGACTGCACGATCGACGGACAGCACGTGGGCACCTTCGGCGACTTCGCGTGCTTCAGCTTCCATGCCGCCAAGACGATGACCACGCTCGGCGAAGGCGGGATGTTCATCGTGCAGGATCCCGAGATCGCGAAGGCCGTGCCGGGCATCCGGCACAACGGGCTGACGGCGTTCACCGGTGCACGCGAGCGCTACTGGGTCCCGGCGATGAGCAACGTCGACGAGTTCTGGCCGGGCCAGTGGCCCCAGAACTTCTGCATCGGCGAGGCCCAGTGCGCGCTCGGGTCCGTGCAGCTGCGCAGCATCATCCCCAACAACGAGATCCTCATCGAGCAGGACCGGAAGATCCGCGCCGCCCTGGCCGATGTGCCCGAGATCAGTTTCCCCGAGATCCTGCCCGGTCACCGTTACGTGGTGCACCAGTACGTTCTGCACTTCGACGGCTCGGCGTTCGGACGCAACCGCAACGACCTGCTCGATCTGCTCACGGCGAAGCACGGCGTGCGGGCGATCGTGCAGTACCACCCGCTGTACCGCTATCCCTTGTTCACGAAGCTGGGCGCCGCCGAACACGACTGCCCCGTACTGGAGACCTGGTGGGACGACTCGTTCTCCCTGCCGTGGTGGTGCGGTGTGTCCGACGAGGAGATCGCGATCATGACCGATGCGATCAAGGAGTCGATCGCAGAACTGAAGTCGGCATGAGCCTGACCGGGATCATCGTCCCGCTCGTGACCCCGATCGCATCCGACGGCGGGGTCGATCACGACGCCGTCGTCCGGAACGCGGAGCGCGTCCTCGCGGCGGGCGCCCATGGTCTCTACCTCTGCGGCGGTACCGGCGATGCGGCGCAGCTCTCGGCGGCGGAGCGTCGCCGAGTCGTGGCCGAGACCGTGCCGGTGGCCGCGGCATCAGGTGCGAGCGTCATCGTGCACGTGGGCCAGTCCACGCTGGCCGACGCCCGGAGCCTGGCGGACCACGCCGCAGAGGCGGGGGTGGACGCGATCGCCTCCGTGCCGCTCCGGGCGCCGTGGGAGCGATCGGTCCGCTACTACCGGGAGCTGACGCAGGCCGGCGCGCCCGTCTTCGTCTACCACATGCCTCCCGCCGGATTCGCGGCGAGCTTCGACGAGCTGGCCGAGGTCCTCGCCCTTCCCGGTGTGGCCGGTGCGAAGGTGAGCGACTGGAATCTCTTCCTCCTGCGGCGTCTGCTCGACGGATTCGGCGGGGGAGTCTTCTACAGCGGGCTCGACGAGATCCTCGGCTCCGGTCTGTTGACGGGAGCGCACGGCAGCATCGGCACGTGGTCGAACCTGGTGCCCCGCTTCTACGCGCGGGTGTGGTCAGCCGTGCGCGCGGGCCGGGCCGACGAGGTCCTCGCTCTCCAGACCGAGTGGCAGCGGTTCCTCGCCCTCGGGTGGCGCGGCGATGTCATCGCCGCCTTCGAGGCGCTCATGGCTGCGCGCGGGTACGCCCGTGCCTGCTTCCGCGTCCCGTCGGGCGCCTCGGCGGTCCCGGCCGCCACGGTGCGCGAGATGGTCGCGCGGCTCGATGAGATCGAGGCCCTCGGCCACGAGGCGGAGGCCGCGGCGTGAGCGGGCACGACCGTGCCGATCGGGTCGCGCTCGGCGCGAGCGGCATCCAGGTCTCCCGCGTCTGCCTGGGGACGATGACCTTCGGTTCGCCGGTCGGATTCGCCGACGCGGTAGCCCTCGTCGCTCATGCCCGCGATCGTGGGGTGGATTTCGTCGACACCGCGAACATGTACGAGGGCTACCAGCGCACGGCGGGATCCGCCGGGGGCGTCGCCGAGGAGATCGTTGGCGCCGCGATCGCCGGCGCGCGCGACAGCTTCATCGTCGCGACGAAGCTCGGCATGCGCGTCGGGGCGGACCCGTGGGACGAGTTCACCTCTCCCGAGGCCATCCGCATCCAGCTGGATAGGAGTCTGCGCCGACTGGGCACCGACTACGTGGACGTGTACTACCTCCACCGCGAAGACCCGCTGACACCCGCCGTGGAGATCGTCGCGGCGCTCGGTCGCGAGCTCGCCGCCGGCCGCATCCGCGCGTGGGGTGTGAGCAACCTCGGAGCGGCGGCGTTCGCCGAGATGGTCGCGGCCGCGGATGCGCTCGGCGTCGCGCGGCCGGCGGTATGTCAGCCCCGCCTCAACCTCCTCGATCGTTCGGCGCTCGACGCGCTCCTGCCCGCGTGCGCTGCGGCCGGGACGTCGGTCGTGCCCTATCAGGTGCTCGCGGGAGGCCTGCTCACCGGTAAGTACCGTCGCGGGTCTGCGCCCCCCGAGGGGAGCCGTGCGGCCGACAAGCCGGAGTGGGTCGCCGAGATCGACGAAGGCACGCAGGGCGAACTCGACTCCGCCGCTGCACAGGCCGAGAAGGAGGGGATGACGATGGCAGCCCACGCTCTGCGCTGGGCGGCCTCCCAGGCGGGCGTCGCCAGCGTGCTGATCGGCGCGACCCGGGCCGATCAGATCGACGCGGCCGTCGAGGCACTACGCTGACCGCGATCCGCACCACCAGGAGCAACGACATGAGCGACCTTCACCCCACGGACCCCGTGCCCGGAGTCCACATCGCGGCGGGCGCGGCGGACTGGCAGATCTTCTCGCGGGATGACGACGGCGCGGCCACGATCCATCTCTCCGGAGTGGCACGGCCCGCCCGGATCAGTCCCGAGCCGCCCTTCTCCTTCACGTCCACGTCGCCGGACGGCGTGGCCGTCTCTGCGCGGGTGGTGTCGGAGTCCGACGGGGGAGCGGTGGTTCCCTGGTCCAGGACAGCGTGCGCGGCGGACCTCACCTGGGAGATCGACCTGCGCGTGCCCGCTGGTGGGACCTACCGCATCGAGACGCAGCTGCATCAGGACGGGGGCGACGGGTACACGCTGACGCGCGGAGACGTGGTGCGCCATGTCGGCGTCGGCGACGTGTATCTGGTGCTGGGGCAGAGCAACGCCGCGGGCCGTGCCCGCGATCAGATCGAGGACGAGCCCCGGATCGGCGTCCATCAGTACCGCGCCGACGGGACGTGGGGCCTCGCGGCGCACCCGCTCAACGACCCGCGGGGAGCGGTCCATCGCGGACACGTCGAGAACCACAACACGGGTCACTCTCCGATGCTTCACTTCGCGAAGCGCCTGCAGCGCGAGACGGGCGTTCCGGTCGGCCTCGTCGTGGCCGCATTCGGCGGTGCGCCCCTGCGCTGGTGGGTGGAAGGAGGGAATCTGGCGCCCCTGAGCAACAATGCCGTCGACATGATCGAGGCGAGCGGGGCGACGCCGCGCGCCGTGCTCTGGTACCAAGGCGAGGCGGATTGCTTCGAGCTCACCGTCGACGACTACGCCGAACGCTTCGGCATCTTCGTGACCCGGCTGCGGGAGCGCGTGGGCGACCCCGCCCTCCCCTTCTTCACCGTGCAGCTGAACCGCTGCACGATGGAGGTCGAGGATCCCTCCGCTCAGGACCGCGCATGGGGGATGCTGCGCGAGCAGCAGCGGCGCGCGGCGCATTCCTTCCCCGGCGTCCACGTCGTGCCCTCCGGCGATCTCCCGCTCTACGACTTCATCCATCTCTCCTCGGCGGCCAACCTCGCCGTCGGAGAGCGGCTGGCGGACGCCGTCGGCGCCGAGCTGTTCGACGGGGCCCGGGCCTGGCGGGCGCCCGAGCCGGTGGACGTGCGCCGTGGCGGTGATCGCGTGGTGGAGCTCGAGTTCGCGCCGATCCTCAACTGGATCAACGACTACGGGCTTCCGGCGTCGCGGTGCCCCTTCGACGTGGAGGATGAGGACGGGGTGTGCCGCGTCGTCGGGTGGCGGGTGGACGGCGATCGAGTGACGCTCGAGCTCGACCGCGATCCCGGCCCCGGGGCGGTCGCGCACGGGATGTGGCGGATGGATCACGGCGGCGTCATCCCGGCGGATTGCACCCGCCTCCCGTTCCTGTCGTTCTTCGCCGTCCCGATCCGATGAGCTACCTCTACTCGCTGCGGTTCGCCGTGGACCCGGGCCGGACCGAGGCCTACTCGCTCGAGCAGCTGCCCGAATACGTGCGCGCGGCCCGTATCGACGATGTGATGGTCTTCGCCAACGTGGAGGAGCTCAACACGGGCCATACGGACCTTCGAGAGCGCGCCGTCTTCCGCGACCTCGCCGAACGCACGGCGACGGTGGCTGCGCGGGCGGACGCCTCGATGTCGCTGAATCCGTGGCACACGGTGATGCACGGCGACTACGGGAAGCGGCTGCGCGAAGGACAGTCGTTCCGGCGCATGGTCGATCCGCGCGGGCGCGTCGCCGACCTCGTCGTCTGTCCGCGAGACGAGGCGTGGCGTACCTACCTGGCCCAGCTGTACGAGTACTACGCGTCCGCGCGACCCCGCTTCCTGTGGGTCGAGGACGACTTCCGGTATCACAACCATCCTCCGCTGTGGTGGGGCGGCTGCTTCTGCGACGAGCATCTCGCCGAGTTCTCGCGGCGTGCGGGTCGACCCCTCACCCGCGAAGAGTTCGTCAGCGGGATGCTGCAGCCCGGCGAGGTGAGCGAGTTCCGCGGCATCTGGCTCGACACCGCGCGCGAGGCGCTCGAGGAGACGGCCGCGGCGATCGAGCGCGCGGTCCACGCGGTATCGCCCGGCACGCGGCTCGGTCTGATGACCTCCGTGCCAGCGGTCCACGCCGCGGAGGGCCGGCACTGGGCAGAACTGCTGGGGGCCCTGTCCGGCGAGCATCCCCCTGCTGTGCGGATCCATCTGCCCGCCTACTCCGAGACACGTCCGGCGGAGTACCTGACCGCGTTCCACCTGATCGCCGATCTGCACAGGGCTCTCCTGCCCGCGACGGCCGAGATCTATCCCGAGCTGGAGAACTTCCCGTACTCGCGGTTCGCGAAGTCATCCGCATTCCTCCGGTTCCAGCTGCTCAGCGCGCAGGTCCTCGCGCTCGACGGGATGACCCTCGACCTGTTCGATCTCAATGGCAACGGCATCGTCTGGACCGAGGGGTACCAGGATGCTCTAGCGGCGACGAAGGACTACCTGGAGCGCACGGCGCCCGTATTCCGGGAGACTCGCGGGGGCGTCGTCGTCCTCGTGGATGAGGATTCCTCGGCGGCACTGCACACGTCGAGCGGTGCGGAGATGACCGAGCTCTACCCGCGGGAGGGGTTCTTCGCCGGCCTGCTGGGCGCCTACGGCATCGCGTTCCGGTTCTCGACCGACTCCGACATCGCAGGGGCTGTGGTAGCGGTGTCGGGTCAGCTGTTCCGCACGATCGGTGTCGAGAGGACGCGCGCGCTGTTCCTCGCCAACCGGCTTCTCCTCGACGCCGAGGCAGTGGACACGCTCATCGACATGGGACTGGGCTCCCTGGCAGGGGCGGAGACGCTGGCCTGGAGCGCCGGGGATGCCGGGGCCGTGACGTACGAGGAGGCCGTCCGAGATGCTCCGCTGCTCGGGAGACCCGCGGCCCGCGCGTCGGTGCTCCTGATGGGTGCCGACATCGCGCAGGTGACCTACGTGCCCGGACGGTCGAGAGCCCTCACGACACTCCGCGCGCCCGGCCACGAGGACCGCGGGACGGGGCATGCGATCGTCGACGACCGCGTCATGATCGTCCCCTTCGGACGCATCGACGCTCTCGCCGGACTGGTGCCGATGGTGCGCACGACGCTTCGCCAGGAGATGATGCACGGCGTCCTCGACGCCTGGCGCGCGGACGTCGTCCGGGTCGAGGGCTGCGCGGATGTGGCGCTCTACGAGTACCGAACGAGCGACGAGCTGCTCCTATACCTCGTCAACGCCTCTCTCGACCCGGTCCCGCGGCTGCGGCTGCGTCTTCCGTCCGCGAGCGCGGTCTCGCGTGTGGCGGCCGATCACAGCGACCGCGGCCGCACCTCACCGGAGTTCGTGTTCGAAGGCGGCCGGCTCCTCGTCGAGACGACGATGGCGCCCCTCGAGTCCGTGCTGATCCGCATCCGCTGATCGCAGCCCCGGTCACCACTCGGCGAATGCGCCGTCCGCGTGACGCCACACCGGTGTCCGCCACGCGTCGTCTCCGCGACGGTCCGCGGCGCGCACGCGGCCTTCGTCGATCGCGATCCCGAGACCGGGTTCGGTCAGGAGGGAGACGTGTCCGCCGACGAACCGCAGCGGCTCGACGTCGACGAGATAGTCCAGGACGTCCGCCCCCTCGTTGTAGTGGATGCCCACGCTCTGCTCCTGGATGAGGTAGTTGGGCGTGGAGAATCCCACCTGCAGACAGCTGGCGAGGGCGAGGGGGCCGAGGGGGCAGTGCGGGGCGAGTTGGACCCCGAAGACGTCGGCCACTGCGGCGATCTTGCGCACCTCGGTGATTCCGCCCGCATGGGAGAGATCGGGCTGGGCGACCGCGATGCCGGCCTCGAGTGCCGGCAGGAAGTCGGATCGGTGGTAGAGGCGCTCGCCGGTCGCCACGGGAACCGACGACGCGTCGACCACCGCGCGCAGGAGCGCCGAGTTCTCCGGTACGACCGGTTCCTCGATGAAGAGCGGCCGGAGGGGTTCGAGGAGGACGGCGAGCCGGCGCGCGTCGGGCAGGGAGATTCGGCCGTGGAAGTCGATAGCGACATCCCGGTGCGGTCCGAGGACGTCGCGGGCGGCTGCCGCGCGGGAGACGACGGCGTCCAGCTCGGCGGACGAACTGAGATGGGTCGCCCGTCCTCCCGCGTTCATCTTCACGGCGGTGAGGCCGGACTCCACACGCGCCTGGATGTGGTCGGCGACCTCCGACGGATCGTCACCGCCGACCCATCCGTAGACGCGGATGCGGTCGCGGACGTGGCCGCCGAGGAGACGGTGCACGGGGGCGCCGAGGGACTTCCCGGCGATGTCCCACAGCGCCTGGTCGATGCCGGCGACGGCGCTCGCGAACACCGGACCGCCGCGGTAGAAGGTGCCCTTGGTCATGACCGCGTGGAGGTCCTCGATCCGCCGGGCATCCGCGCCGACGAGGAGTTCCGCGTGCTGCTCGACCGCTCGGCGGACGACCTCGGCGCTCCCTTCGAGAGAAGCCTCACCCCAGCCGACGACGCCGTCATCCGTCTCGATTCGGACGAACAGCCACCGCGGGGGGACCAGGAACGTCTCCACTCGGGCGATCGTGTTCATCGTTCTCCGTCTCCCGGGCCGAGCCCGTCCAGTCCCCAGGTGCTGTCGAAGGTCCTGATCGCGGTGCCGATCGCGACAAGTTCGGCCCCCGCCGCCAGGAATCGAGCGGCGTTGGCCTTCGCTATCCCGCCCGTCGCCACGAAACGGGCCTCCGGGAAGGGGCCGTGCATCGCCGCTATCCATGCGGGCCCGAGCTCCGCGGCGGGGAACGCCTTGAGCCACGTGAACCCGTGGGCGAGCGCGCGCTGCACTTCGGTCGCCGTCGCGACCCCCGGCAGGTGCGGGATGCCGGCGTCCTGCGAGGCCCTGGCGACCTCGGTGTCGAATCCCGGTGCGACCGTGAACGCCGCACCGTGCGCCCGGGCGCGCCGGAGCCTGTCCAGGGAGGTGACAGTTCCCGCGCCGACGGGCAGGCCGCGCTCGTGACCCGCGTCGACGGCGGCCGCGAGTGCATCCTCACCCGCCCTGTCCTGGATCGGCACCTCCACGAGCCGGGCGCCCGCATCCCACGCGAGGTGGCAGAGGCGCACGGTCTCGGAGACGTCGAAGCCCCGCAGGATGGCGAGGATCGGAGAATGCTGCGCGGCGTGCGCGAACAGGCTCATCATCATTCCCCGGCTCGACCCCGCCCGGGCCGCAGAGACGCCAGTGCGGTCGGGTCGGCGGGATGGTCCGTGAGGCTTTCCAGGACCAGCGCCGCGAGCGCGTGGCCGCGTCGGAGCCGTTCGCCGGCGGCGCCTTCCGGGTCGTCGAGCAGCGCACTCAGCCATCCGGCGGCGAAGGCGTCGCCGGCGCCCACCGGCTCGATGACCTCGACCGGCCGAGGTGCGAGCGCGCTGCGCTGGAGACCGCGCCACTCGACGGCTTCGCGGTCGTCGTCGCGTATGACCAGATGCTCCGGGTCCGGAATGAGGGCCCGCAGGTCGGAATCGGTCCGGCAACCCCACAGGCGTTCGGCCTCGTCGCGCCCGACGAAGACGATGTCGCTGCCGCGGGCGAGTTCCAGGAGCGCTGCCGCGGCTCCGTCGCCGGTCCACAGAGCGGCCCGATGATTCACGTCGAACGAGATGCGTGCTCCGAGACGGCGAGAGCGCAGGAGTCGTCCGGCGAGGTCGCGGCTGGAGGGAGAGAGCGCGGCGAGCACGCCCGAGAAGTGGACGATTCGCGGCAGCGGCAGGAGGCGGTCCGCGTCGTCCGGACCCATGCGGCTCGCCGCGCTGCCGGTGCGGTGGTAGCTGACGCGGGTGACCCCGTGCTCGCGAGCTTTCGTGTACAGGCCCGTCGGCGCACCGGGCAGGTGGGAGATCCGGGACACGTCGACCCCGGCGTCGGCCAGATCGGCGACCACACGGCTGCCCCACGCGTCGTCGCCGACCGCGCTCAGGTGGGCGACGCGGTGGCCCAGCCTGGCCAGGTGGGATGCCACGTTGGATTCGGCGCCGGCGGTGCTCACGAGCAAGGTCGTCGTCGTCGCCACCCGGGCGCCGTGCGGCGGCGTCAGCTGGACGAGGGTCTCGCCGACCGTGATGACGTCAGGGCCGATCGGTCTTTCCCGCACGTCGGGCACGGAGGCCGGCATCAGGTGTGCATCCGGGTCGGATCGACGCAGGACCAGAACGTCTCCACCAGCCGTCCTGCTCCGTCTCGCAGGTCACCCGTGGACACCGAGACCCCGTCGGGCAGCTCTGTCATCCCCGTCTGCGGGTCGACGTAGAAGATGTCCGGTTCGAGTCCGTAGCGGTCCAGCAGGAGGTGCACCAGATCACGCATGGCGAACACGCGCACGACGGCATTCCCGATCGCGCCCACCCGGACCGCTCCGGCGCGCTCGAGCAGGAGCCCGGCACGCGAGAAGTCGTGTTCGTGCTCGTACTCCCGTCCGTCCTCGGTGGGGCGCGGCTGGTAGTCGGCGAGTGTGGCCCGGGTGAGCGTCCCGTCCGCGCCCCGGATGCGCACGGCGCGCGCGACCACGTGGCGGTCCGGGATCTGCACGAGGTACTCGCCGAAGTGGAAGCTCGTGCACGACGTGTACGTCAGGCCCAGGAGGACGATCTTGGTGTCGAGGGCGAGCAGCCGCCCGAACGTGGAGAGCATGTCGAAGACGGGGAGGGCGGGGTCGGTCTCGACGACCTGGGCGGCGCGTGTTCCCGCGGCGGCGAAGCTGTGGCGATAGGCGGTGCTGCGCAGCGCGCCTGGCATCCCGCGGATGGCCTCGCTGATCGCGCCCATCTCCGACCGGTCGCCGAGCGGGTCGATCACGGGATCGGCATCCACCTCGTGCCGGAAGGTGAACGCCGGTGCGACAACGGTCCCCGCCGGACCCACGGCGTCCTGCAGGGAATGAGCGATCGTCGTCGCGCCCCCGTCGACGTCTCCGAACGGCCGGAGCGCCGAGTGCACGAGGATGACGTCGCCGTCGGCGATGCCGCACTCGCGCAGCGCGTCGACGGCGGTCTCACGAGTCACGGGAGCGGGGGTCGGCGAGTCCACGGGGGATCCTCTCGAGGGGGCGCGTTGGCGACGCGATAGTGACAACAATATGATTGAAACTGATTGTAAGTCCGCACGCAAGATCAGTTAGGTGCAAGTGTGACGAGAGAAGTCCGCGCCGAGGGCGGCGCGCCCCCGCGTATCGGCGTGGCCGTCCCCTTTCCGTCGGAGTTGGTTGCCCGCCTCGCTCGACGGGCGGACGTGGAGGTGGCCTACACGCCGGATCTCCTCCCCGCGAGCCGATTCCCCGGCGACTACGCGGGGGAGCCCGGCTTCGCGCGGACCGCCGCCGATCAAGCACGATTCGACGCTCTCGTGGACGGCGCCGACATCCTGTTCGGTGTCCCCGACACCTCTCCCTCGGCGCTCGCGCGAACGCTGCGCGCGAACCCCGGCCCGCGGTGGGTGCACACGATGGCTGCGGGAGGGGGCGCGCAGGTCCGGGCGAGCGGGCTGACCCCGCGCGAGCTGCGCGGGGTGCGCGTGACGACGTCCGCCGGCGTGCACGGGAGAGCTCTCGCAGAGTTCGCGGTGATGGGTCTGCTCGCGGGGCTCAAGGATCTCCCCGGACGTCGCGCCGACCAGCGCGAGCGCCGCTGGCCGGAACGCGCACCGGTTCGCCAGCTGCGGGATGCGTCGGTGCTGATCCTCGGGACGGGGGGTGTCGGCACCGCCGTCGCGGAGACGCTGCGCGCGTTCGGCTCGCGCACGATCGGCATCGCACGCCATCCGCGCGAGCGGGCCGGATGGGACCGGATCGCGTCTTCGGCCGAGCTGCGCGCGATCCTGCCCGAGGTGGACGCCGTCGTCTGCGCACTCCCGGAGACGAGCGAGACGATCCGCGTCTTCGACGCCGAGGCGATCGGATGCCTGCGGCCCGGCGCCGTCTTCGTGAACGTCGGCCGCGGGTCCACCGTCGACGAGCATGCGCTGGCGGCCGCGCTGACCGACGGCAGGGTGGGATTCGCGGCACTGGATGTGTTCGAGCGGGAGCCGCTGCCGGCCGACAGCCCGCTGTGGGGGATGGATCGGGTCCTCATCAGTCCGCACACCGCGGCGTTGGATGCACACGAGGAGGAGCACATCCTCGCCCTCTTCGAAGACAACCTCGACCGGTTCCTCGCCGGAGCACCGCTGCGCAACGAGATGGATCGGGAGCTGTTCTATTGAGCGTGGGCGCCCGGCGACCCCGGCGCCGAACCGGATCGGCGTGAATCCCTACCTCGCGGTGCTCCGTGCACCGTCGGTGGCGCTGCTGCTGGTCTCCCAGCTCGTGGCCCGCCTCCCCGCCGGCATGGTGACGATCGCACTCCTGCTCCACGTCGAGCAGTCGACCGGCTCGTACGCGAACGCGGGGGTCGTCGTCGCCGTCCTGTCGGTGGGCCAGGCCGCCGCCGGGCCCGTCGGCGGTCGAGCGGCGGGGCGATGGGGACCCCGGGCGGTGCTGATCGTGACGACAGTGACGACGTCCTGCTCGCTCGCCGCCGTCGCAGTGCTGCCGGAACTCGTGTCCCGGCCTCCGTTCGCCGCCTTCGTCCTCCTCGCCCTCGTGGCCGGAGCCAGCATGCCGCCCGTGCAGCCGACGGCGCGCACGATCTATCCGACGCTGGTCGCACCAGAGCGGGTGGCATCCGTTCTGGCGTTGGACGCGTCGCTCCAGGAGGTGATCTTCGTCGTCGCGCCCGTCGCGGCGGCCTTCGCCGCCGCGGCGGCCGGTGGGGCCGCCGCCGTGCTGCTGACGGCGGCGGTCGCCCTCGTCGGCGGGATGTGGTTCGCGCTCAGCGGTCCGGTCCGGCGTGCCACCATCCCCCGCGGCGGTCGCGCGGTGGGGCGGGTCCTGCTCCACCCGGCGGTCTGGCCCGCGGTACTCGTCGGGCTCCTCCTCGTCGCCGGGTCGGCCGCCGTCGAAGTCGCCGTCGTCGCGGCCTTCGCATCCGAGCCGCCGCTGTCCGGCGCGCTCCTGGCCGTCTATTCCGTGAGCAGTCTCATCGGAGGTCTGGTCTTCGGGGTGCTCTCCGTCCGACGGTGGTCCTTGGTGCGCAGCCTGCTCGTGGTGGCGGTGGGGCTCGCGCTGTCCGGAGCGGTGGCGGACTTCTGGTGGATCGGCGCAGCGTTGTTCCTCGCGGGGCTGGGCGTTGCGCCGGTCTTCGCGCTGACCTACGCGAACGTGTCGACAGGCGTCGGGCCCGCGGAGTCCGCGGAGGCCTTCGGGTGGGTGGGGACCGGTGCACTCATCGGCGCGGCCGCCGGCGCCGCCGTCGCGGGGGCCGTCGTCGAGAGTGCGGGCGCGCATGGAGCGTTCGCGGTCGCGGCGTCCTTCGTGGTCCTCGCAGTGATCCTCACGACAGCTCTCACCGTCCGCGACGCCCAGCGCCTCCGTCAGCGGGTCGGACCGCTGTAGCGAAGCGCACCCTTCCGCCCTCGCCGAGCGGTGTCAAGGGGATGCCACCGGCTGCGGCCCCGACGTAGGTTCGGTTCTCGCCCGACGATCGTCGCGCCCATCCCCCCCCGTCGAAGGAGCGAACAGCCATGACCCGCATCGGATACACCCTGATGGGCGAGCAGAGCGGACCGCGGGAGCTGGTCGGGTACGCCCGGGCGGCCGAGGAGGCCGGGTTCGACTTCGAGGTCGCGAGCGACCACTACTCGCCGTGGCTGACGACCCAGGGGCACTCGCCCTACGTGTGGTCGGTGCTCGGCGCGGTCGCGCAGGCGACCGAGCGGGTGGAGCTGATGACGTATGTGACGTGCCCGACCATGCGGTACCACCCCGCGGTGGTCGCGCAGAAGGCCGCGACCATCCAGCTCCTGTCCGACGGCCGGTTCACCCTGGGGCTCGGCTCCGGCGAGAACCTCAACGAGCACGTCGTGGGGGAGGGCTGGCCGTCGGTGGACGTGCGGCAGAACATGCTCGTGGAGGCGGTGCAGCTCATCCGCGAGCTGCACACGGGTGGGCTCGTCACCTACGAGGGCGAGTACTTCCGCGTGGACTCCGCGCGGATCTGGGATGCACCGGACGGCGGCGTGCCGATCGGCATCGCGGTCTCCGGCTCGGAGTCGATCGAGCTGTTCGCGCAGCTGGCCGACCACATGATCGCCGTCGAGCCGGAGCAGGACCTCGTCACCGCGTGGGATGCTGCGCATGCGGGCTCGTCGCGGAAGATCGGCCAGATCCCGATCTCCTGGGACCCCGATCTCGACGCCGCGGTGCAGCGTGCGCACGAGCAGTTCCGCTGGTTCGCCGGCGGGTGGTCGGTGAACGCCGACCTGCCGACGCCCGCCGGGTTCTCGGCCGCGAGCCGGTTCGTGCGTCCCGAGGACGTGGCGTCGTCGATCGCGTGCGGACCCGACCTCGACCGCCTCGCCGCGAGCATCGACCCGTTCCTCGAGGCCGGCTTCACCGACATCGCCCTCGTCCAGGTGGGCGACGAGCTGCAGGAGCGATTCCTCGCCGAGGTCGCCGAGCCGCTGCTGGAGCGGATCCGCGCGCGGCTGGGCTCCTGACCTCGGCTCAGTCGGCGTTCGCGACGAGAGGGCTCGCGTCGAGCTGGGCGAGGAGCGATGCGACGTCGTCGTAGACCGCGACGGCCCCGGCGTCCCGCAGCTGATCGGCGCTCGATCCTCCGGTCAGCACGGCGACTGCGGTGACGCCCGCCCGTCCCGCCGACTCGATGTCCCACACCGCATCGCCGACCATGATCGCCTCGGATGCCGCGGCCCCGGCCTTCTCCAGCGCCCTGCCGACGACGTCGGGGGCGGGCTTCGCGTCGTCGACGTCCTCGGCCGACGTGACCGCGTCGACCGGCTCGTCCAGGTCGAGCACGGCGAGGAGGGCGTCCAGCTCCTCCTGCGGGGCGGATGTCGCGAGCACCACCGTGAGCCCCCGGCGGGAGAGCTCGCGCAGCAGGTCGCGGGCGCCGGAGATCGGACGCAGGCGATCCGCCATGTCCGCGTACAGCCGGGCGTGCTCGTCCTTCGCCCGCTCCTGCAGGGCGTCGTCGTCGCCGACCAGCTCCGACAGCATCCTGCTCGCGTCCATGCCGATCCCGCGATGGATGCGCCACACGTCGACGGGGTGGTCCACGGCGACGAGTGCTCGGTCCCAGGCGTCGACGTGGAGGTAGTTCGAGTCGACCAGGGTGCCGTCGATGTCGAAGAGGACAGTGGTGATGCGCGGGGAGGCCATGCCGACAGTGAACCAAGTCCGGTGCGCCGCCGTCAGGGGGTGGCGCGATCGCGCGCGATGTGATGTATCGCCACACGGTCCCGCGCGCAACCCCGTTCGGCCGCGGCGCGGGCGTGCGTACCCTCGACGACATGTCACGCGACCAGTACACCTTCACGAATCCCGCAGAGCTCTACGCCGACTTCGAGCCCGAGAAGCAGCACCAGCCCGAGCCCGGACTGGACGCGACGCTCACGCCCAAAGCCGACCTCGGCGAGGAGACGTATCGCGGGACGGCCCGGCTCGCGGGCCGCAAGGCGCTCATCACCGGTGCGGACTCGGGCATCGGCGCCGCCACCGCGATCGCCTTCGCCCGCGAGGGCGCGGACGTGGCGATGTCGTATCTGCCCGAGGAGGAGGAGGATGCGGCGCGCGTCGCCGACATCCTGACCGACGCGGGCGCCACGGTCGTCGCCATCCCCGGCGACCTGCGGGATCGCGCGTACTGCCGCGACCTCGTGCGGCGCGCGGTCGAGGGCCTCGGCGGTCTCGACATCCTGGTCAACAACGGCGGGAAGCAGGTGTTCAACGACGACCTGACCACGCTCGAGGACGACCAGTTCGACGACACGTTCACGACCAACGTCTCCGCGATGTTCTGGATCACCAAGGCGGCGCTGCCGCACCTCGTCCCCGGATCGGCGATCATCAACACCACCTCGATCCAGGCGTACAGCCCGTCGGAGATCCTCGTGGACTACGCGTCGACGAAGGCGACGATCAACACGTTCACGAAGGCGCTCGCGCAGCAGCTCGCGCCGAAGGGCATCCGGGTCAATGCCGTCGCGCCGGGGCCGATCTGGACGCCGCTCCAGGTGTCGGACGGCCAGCCCCAGGAGAAGATCGCCGAGTTCGGCACGCAGACGCCCCTGGGCCGCGCGGGACAGCCGGCCGAGCTCGCGCCCGCCTACGTCTTCCTCGCGTCGGCCGAGTCGAGCTACGTCATCGGGGAGACGCTGAACGTCAACGGCGGCTCGCCCACCCCGTGACGGCGGTCCGCCGGGGATCGGCCGCGGTCTAGGCTGTCGCGGTGAGCAGCGCGCGGGACGAGGGTCCGTTCTACCACGGCACGAAGGCCGACCTGCGGGAGGGCGACCTCCTCACGCCCGGGTTCCGGTCGAACTACCGGCCGGAGGTGGTGATGAACCACATCTACTTCACGGCGCTCGTGAACGGAGCGGGACTCGCTGCGGAACTGGCGGCCGGTGAAGGGGATCCGCGAGTCTACGCGGTCGAGCCGACGGGGGAGTACGAGGACGATCCCAACGTGACCGACAAGAAGTTCCCCGGCAACCCGACGCGCTCGTACCGCAGCAGCGCGCCGCTGCGGGTCGTCGCCGAGATCGCCGACTGGCCACGACTGCCGCCCGAGGAGCTGGCGGCCTGGCGCGCGCGTCTCGCCGCGATCCTCGACGACGAGCGCGGCGAGATCATCAACTAGCATCCCCGCGCGATCCCGGCCGCCCCGCCCCGGTCGTCCTCCGCGGTGCGAGAGTGGAGGCATGACTGCGAGCGACTCCGCCACCCTCGACCTCAACGGTGCCGACGTCTTCTACCGGACGTTCGGGTCTCCCGAGCATCCGCCGCTCGTTCTGGTGCACGGACTCTACGGCGACGCGGTGACCGTCGCGCCCCTCGCCGAGCGGCTGTCCGACCGGTTCCGCGTGATCGCCCCCGATGCGCTCGGGCACGGCAGATCCGCCCGGCCCGAGGGCTTCACGCTCGCCGACCAGGGCCGGATGCTGAACGCCCTCGTCGCGGCACTGGGCTACGACGCCGCGGCCATGGTCGGCATCTCGATGGGGTCGTATCTGACGGCGCAGGCGGCGATCGACGAGCACGCGCGCGTCGCGCGACTCGTCCTCGTCGTCAGCAAGGCGCACGGCACGACCTCCTCGTCGGTCGCCTACGCGAAGCGGATGGGCTTCGATCTCGCGGCCGCCTCGCCCGATGAGCTCCTCGCCTTCATGTCCGGGGCGATCTGGTCGCCCGACACCACCCCGGAGCGCCGCGCCGAGATCATGGCGCGGATCGGCGAGCAGACCGAGGCCGTCGTGCTCTCGCCGGCGGAGCAGGCGGCGGTCGAGCGTTCCCTCGCCGGGTTCGATCTGCGTCCCGATCTGCACCGCATCGCCGTGCCCACGCTGGTGATCTCCGGCAAGGACGACGGCCTGAACCCGCCGTCGTCGGGTGAGGAGCTGGCCCGCGGCGTCCCCGGCGCCCGCTTCGAGGTCTACGAGCACTCCGGTCACATGCTCACGTTCGAGGAGACCGACCGCCTCGTCGCCGACCTGCAGTCGTTCCTGCTCGACGACTGACGCCGTCCGACGGCGCGGCCGGGCATGACGGACTGTTACCCCGATGGATGCCGCCGCCCCGCGACCGCTCTACTCTCGGCCGTGTGGACGTGGCCCTGTCGGGTCGCGCCGCCACGCCACCCGACAGGAAGGAGCGACCGATGGTGTCGTCGCCAGAGACATCGACGCGCCCCGCGGGCATCGACCCGAGGGGTCCGCGCGTCGCGGCCGGCATCACGGCCGTGCTCCTGCTGGTCGGGGTGTTCCTCTCGCTGATCGGGACGGCCGTCGCCCCCGAGAGCACGCTCGTGCAGCGCGTGACAGATCCGGCGTTCCTCCTCCTCCTGCTCGTCATCGATCTGCTGTTCGTGTGGGGATTCACGTCGCCGCGGACCTGGCCGTGGGCGGTGCTGTTCCGCGCGGTGATCCGCCCTCGCCTCAGCCCGCCGGCCGAGCTGGAGGATCCGCGCCCGCCCCGCTTCGCGCAGGTGGTCGGGTTCATCGTGGTCCTGATCGGGGTGCTGCTCCACGTGGCGGGTGTCCCGTGGGCGCTGCCGATCGCGGGCGCCGCGGCGTTCGTCGCCGCGTTCCTCAACTCCGCGTTCGGGTACTGCCTCGGCTGCCAGCTCTACCTCCTGTTCGCCCGTGCGGGGCTCATCCGTCCCCGCGGCGGGCTGCTGGGCGCCTGAGGCAGCCGAGCGTGACGATCGCAGCCCTCGTCGGGAACCCCCGCGCCGCATCACGCACCCGCGCAGTCGCCGAAGAGCTCGTGCGGCAGCTGGCCGCACGCCTGGGGCTGGAGGCGGAGGCCACGATCGATCTGGCGGATCACGGTGCGGCGCTGTTCACCGTGCCGGAGCCGACGATCGACGCCCTCACCGATCGGGTGGCGGCGACGGAGATCCTGGTCGTGGCCAGCCCGACATACAAGGCGAGCTACACGGGTCTCCTCAAGGCGTTCCTGGATCGCTACCCGACGCGCGGCCTGGCGGGCGTCACCGCGATACCGCTGTTCACGATCGGCTCGCCCGCCCACGCGCTCGCGGTCGAGGTGACCCTCCGCCCTCTGCTCGTCGAGCTCGGGGCCAGCGTCCCGACCTCCGGGATCGCCTTCCCCGTCGGCGAGTTCTCTGATCGGGCGGAGATCCTCGCGTCCTGGATCGAGCAGGAGTCCGCCGTGCTCGATCGGCTGCTCACGCGATGACGGTGCGGCCGGCCTCGCCCACGCGGGACGGCGTCCGCACCGCCGCGAACCGCGTGTGGCGCCGCAGCGCGAACCCGAGTCGCTCGTAGACGGCGATCGCCCCGACGTTCGTCGCCGCCGCGTGCATCAGTGCTCGGTCGCCGCGTTCGCGGATGTGGAAGGCGACATCGAGCACGAGTCGCGATGCCAGGCCCTGGCCGCGGTATTCGACGTCTGTCGAGACGGCGCTGATCTCGGTCCATCCGTCCGGGTGGAGTCGCTCCCCGGCCATCGCGACGAGCCGGCCCTTGCGTCGGATGCCGATGTAGCGGCCGAGCTCGTGCGTGCGGGGACGGAACGGGCCCGGCTGATTCCGCTCCACGATCGCCATCATCTCGTCGGCGTCGCCCGCGCCGAGCACGACGACCTCCTCATCGGGCACGGGGCGCAACGCCTCCGTCTCGATGAGCTGCACCCCGTCTCCGCCCCCGATCTCGGTCCATCCCGCGGGCAGACTCGCCTCGAGCCCGGAGAGACCGACCTCCGCGCCGGGGCCGACGAGGTCGGCGAGGGCGTCCCACACCCGCGGGTCCTCCCACGACCGCACCGCCACGAACGGCGCCACGTCCTCGGGGTAGCGGCGGACGAGGTCGTCTCCGATCGCGAACGACGCGTGCGGTCCGGTCAGGGCGTGCCAGGCGGGGTTGTCCAGGACGGCGGTCTCCTGCGGCGAAGGGTGGGACATAGGACGGGCCTCTCTCTGCCTCTGCGTCTGGGGGGTGAAAGCGCATCCGCGGTCGCGGCATTCCGTCACGCGGGCGACAGGTCCTTCGCGAGACAGAGCAGGAGAAGGTGCGCTCGTACTCGGGCTCGCTCTCGTGCGCGGACGTCCGAGCCACCTGCGCCACCTAGGGCGCGCTCGCTCACCCGTTCGGGTGCAGATCGGCGACGACGACCGCCGCGATCCGGCGACCCCACGTCGCATAGGTGCGCTGACTCAGTTCGTTGACGGCGTCCAGAGGGATGAGCGTCGTGGTCGTCTCGGCGCAGATCCGCCGGGTCTCCGCGTCCAGCACCTGCGCGTGACGTCCGGCGACGCGGCGTGCGAACGGTGGGAGGGTCCGGGCCAGGCGCACACTGGCGGTGGTAGTGACGAACACCGCGCGGGTGTCCGAGCCGGGCAGAGTGCGAAGCAGGCCGGCCATGCTGCGAGACCAGGAGCGTCGTGACGTCAGGCGGAGCGCGTCGGACGTGGCGAGCATGACGACGATGCCGTCGTAGCCATCGAGATCGATGTGGGGGAGGCGTTCGAGCGTGGACTCGGCCGACGCGGCCGGCCACGCCTCGACGGTCACAACGACACCGCGCGCCATGCTCTCGGCGAGGTGGCGGGCCAGGTGACCGGCGACTCCCAGCTGCTGCGTGAGCACGCCGTATCCCGCCGCGGGCCCGTCGCCGAGGAGGAGGATCCGGGCGGGCTCGGGACCGGGGACGCCCACCACCGACTCCCCGTGCGGGTAGCACCACGTCTGCAGGCCTTTCGTCCGCGCGCGGAACCAGGCTCGGAACACCGGCCTCAGCAGGACGTGCGACGACGCCAGGAGGCGCGTATAGCGATCCATCGCCCGCCCTTCCTCACCTGTGCTCATCGACGGTCCTCACGGTAGGCAACGAGCCACGTGTCCGATATCCGCAGAACGCCGACCATCGTCCGATCTGCGCGACCCGGCCGCACTCTCTCGGGCGGTGCTTACAATCGCCGGGTGGATGCGCGCACGGGCGAGATGTTCAGCGCGGCCCGCGTCGTCTCGTGCCGGGATGTCGACGACGCGCGAGCCGCGCTCGGCGACGTGTTCCTGCCCGTCGACTTCCCGTCGGCCACGCGCTCGGGAATCGTCGACATGCAGCTCAACGCTCTGGCGGTCGGCCGTATCACCTGCGGATTCATGCGATTCGGGGAAGCGGTGCGAATCCACACGGCGGAGGCCACGAACTACCACATCGACATCCCGGTGCGTGGCCGAGCGAGGATGCGAGCGGCGCGGGGACCTCTGGTCCAGGGCACGAAGGACAAGGCGGGGATCTTCATGCCAGGTCGCCCGGTGGAGATCGATTGCGAGGAGGAGTTCGCCCAGATCTCGCTCATGGTCCCGCGCGATCAGCTCCAGCTCGAGACCGAGAATCTGGTCGGCATCGCGCTGACGCGGCCGCTCGAGTTCTCGGCGGAGGTCGACCTCACGACGTCCGGTGGCCGCACGATGATGCAAGCCTTGTGGATGATCGACGAGGCCTCGGGCCAGAGCAACGGCATCCTCGCCCATCCGCTGGCGGCGCAGCGTCTCGAGCAGGTCCTGCTCCACGCCCTGCTTCTCGCCCAGCCGCACAACTACTCCGCGGCGCTCGCGGGCCGCACCCCGGTCGCGGGAGTGCGGCCCGTCGCGCAGGCGGTCGATCTCCTGCGGAGCAGCCCCGACCATCCTTGGACGGTGACGGAACTGGCGGCCGCGGTCTCGATGAGTCCGCGGGCGCTGCAGGAGGGGTTCCGCCGCGCGCTCGACACCACGCCGATGTCCTATCTGCGAAGCCTGCGGCTCGAACGGGTGCACGAGGAGCTGGCGTCAGCCGAGCCGGGGACGCGCAGCGTCACCGAGGTGGCCGCGCGCTGGGGCTTCGCGCACCTCGGCAGGTTCGCCGCGGCCTACCGCGCGGCGTTCGCCGAGCAGCCCTCCGTGACCCTGCGGTCGACGCGAACGCGGTGACGGTACGGGCGGATGTCGACCGCCGCGGCTAGCCTCGGGGAGGGGAGAGAGGTCACGATGAAATTCCTGCTCACGTCCGGCGGCATCACCAACGCCAGCATCCAGGCGGCCCTCGTCGACCTGCTCGGCAAGCCGATCTCGGAGTGCTCGGCGCTCATCATCCCGACCGGCATGCATCCGTTCCCGGGCGGAGGGACGGGCGCGTGGCAGGCCGTCTCGGGGGCCTCGCCGCATCCGTTCGTCGGTCTCGGCTGGAAGGAGATGGCCCTCCTCGAGCTCACCGCGCTGCCCACCGTCCGCAGGGAGAACTGGGTCCCGGCGGTCCAGCAGGCGGACGCGCTGCTCGTCTGGGGCGGCGATGTCCTCTATCTGTGCCACTGGATGCGGGAGTCCGGGCTCGCGCAGCTGCTGCCGATGCTCGAACGCACCGTCTATGTCGGGATGAGCGCGGGCAGCATCGCGGTCACCCCCGTCAATTGCGACGCGGAGTTCGATCTCGCCTTCGTGCCGGACGACAGTGACATGGGGCAGGATGCCGGCACGGCGCTCGGGCTCGTCGACGTCACCCTGTACCCGCACCTCGACAACCCGGAGATGCCCGACACCACCGCCGCGAACATCGAGGCGTGGGCGTCGGGCGTCCCCGTGCCGGTCTACGCGATCGACGACGACACGGCGCTGCGGATCGTCGACGGACGGGTGGACGTCGTCTCCGAAGGGACATGGCACCTGTTCGGCGGCTAGCCTCCGCGGCCGCTCGCGCGACCCTCTTCAGGGGCGCACGCGGACCCGGCGGCCCTCGAAGCCGACGACATCGCCGGTCGTGAGCTGCCGTCCACGTCGACGATCGATCTCGCCGTTCACCGTCACGAGCCCGTCGGCCACCACTGCCTTCACATCCCCGCCGGAATCGACCAATCCCGCGAACTTGAGGAACTGCCCGAGACGGATGCCCTCGCCCCCGATGGAGACGTCGTCGATCGGATCAGCGTTCGCCATACCCGAATGCTAGGCGCCGTCCGGTCCACCGCGGGCATCTGAGACGCTCCTTAGACGCTGCGCCAGACAGTGGACGCATGGCGTTCCTCACCTCCCTCTCGGGTTTCGGGCTGTTCGCGCTCGTCATCGTCGCCCTCCTCGTGTTCGTCGAGAACGGCCTCCTCTTCCCCTTCCTCCCCGGCGACAGTCTCGTCTTCGCTGCCGCCGTGATCGCTGCGGCGATCGGCGTCAACTGGGTCCTCGTCGCCGCGATCGCCGCGATCGCAGCCCTCGCGGGAGGTGAACTCGGATTCCTCCTGGGCCGTCGATACGGTCGGCGGCTCTTCCGTCCCGGTGCCAAGGTGCTCAAGGAGAAGTACCTCGAAGACACCGAGCGCTTCTTCGCGCGCTGGGGGAGCCTTGCGCTCGTACTCGCCAGATTCGTGCCCATCGTGCGAACCTACGTTGCGCCTGCCGCTGGGATGACGACGATGGCGCATCGAGCCTTCGCGTTGTGGAATGCCGTCTCCGCGGTGCTCTGGGCTGCCGTCCTCGGCTACGCCGGTGCTCTCCTGGGTTCGATTCCATGGGTGGCGGCCAACATCGAGTGGATCATGCTCGGCATCATCCTCCTCACCATCGTGCCCATCGTCCTGGCCGCGCTCTCGAGGCGGAATCGGGCCAAGGCTGAAGGTGTGCCGCGGGCCTAGACGCATCGTGCCGTCGCCTGCTGTTCGTCGCCGCTCGGCCCGCACGGCGCTCAACTGCGAAATCGGCACCAACGAGGTGGCCGCGGCGTCGCTCAGACACCACAGCGCCGCCGACACCGACCCGACGGACGTGCGTCTTAGCCGCGCCTGAGAGCTCCAGGGAGAAGCTCGTCACGAGGAGGTGCTCGTGCCCGCCGCACCGCGTGACATCCGGATCAGCCTGATCGACATCTCGCTCCGATCGGCCGCTCGATGGGGGCTCATCTTCTCGGGCTGCCTTGCCGCCGTGCAGACGTTCGGCGTCGCGCTGCTGTGGCTGGCGCTGCTCGCCACGGGCACCTTCTCCGCGTGGGACACCGGCTTCACGGCCGCGACGGGAGGCGTCTCCCACGTCGCCGCGGTGGTGAACCTCCCGGTGACGTTGCTCGTCGCGCTCGTGATCGGCGCCGTCGAGACGGTGGTCGGTGCGGGAGTCGCGGTCTGCATCGCCCTCGTGTTCCGCCTGGCATCACGGCTCACCGGCGGGCTGCTGCTCGGCTGGCGCGAGGATGGTGGCAGCGGTGGCCGTCACCCGTGACGGTCGGTGGGACGGAAGGAGAGGAGCCGCGGTCTCGGGATGGGGACCGTCGCCCTCGTGGGGATCACGCCGAGAGTGTCGCGGCGGACTCGAAGCGCTAGGCGCCGCGCACGCGCGCAGGGTCGGGCGCGGTCGAACCGGGAGAGACCTCTGCGTCGTCCGCCTCTGCGTCCGCCTTCGCGCCTCCCGACGCCGCGCCCGTGGGGCCGCGGCCGTCGACGTACGGCGACGGTTCGGGGCCGTCGTGCCGGATGCTCTGGACGACGAGAAGCGTCACCCCGATCGCGATGAGGGCGAACGAGGCCCAGATGTTGGCGGGGATGCCGAAGGCCGCGTTGCTGGTCGGGTCGATGCGGATCGCCTCGAGTCCGCTCCTGCCGAGTCCGTACCAGACCATGTAGAGACCCATGCTCCGCCCCCACTGCAGGGTCAGGCGTCGCTCCAGCAGGACGATGAGGAGGGCGCCGGTGAGATTCCAGATGATCTCGTACAGGAAGAGCGGGTGGAAGAGCGTCCCGGCGGGCGTGCCCGCCGGGTACATCGGCGCGTTCGGCGAGATCTCCAGTCCCCATGGCAGTGTCGTCGGAAGACCGAACAGCTCCTGGTTGAACCAGTTCCCGAGCCGGCCGATGGCCTGCGCGACGAGGAGCGCGGGGGCCAGGGCGTCGACGAACGCCCAGAAGCGCAGACCCGTGCGTCGGCAGGCGATCGCGATGCCGACCGCGCCGCCGATCATCGAACCGTAGATCGCGTTGCCGCCGTCCCAGATGGCGAACACGTTCCACAGGTTCGCGCCCGGGTAGAAGTAGTCGCCGACGTGCGTGAACACGTGATAGAACCGCGCGACGACGATGCCCAGCGGAACGGTCCACAGGGCGATGTCGACGGTGGTCCAGGGCGACACCCCGCGGCGTCGGAGTCGCCTTTCCGTGATCGCGACGGCGGCGATGATCCCCGCGATGATGCACAGCGCGTACGTGTGGATCGTCAGCGGACCGAGCGAGAAGCTCGCCCAGCTGGGGTCAGGGCTCGGAATGGCGGAATCGACGATCATGGGCGTCCGATCAGGAGGGGGGCTCGCTCATCCTAGACACCTGATCTTTGCGGGAGCCGAAGGGAGGGGTCCTCGCGCAGAGAACCACGTCGAGCGGAGCGGGCGCACGACATCGTGGTAGCGTATCTGCATATGAACGCAGATAGGCAGGGATGCGGTGCGTCGCCGGAGAGCCAGTACGTCGAGCTGGCGGTCGAGGTGTTCGGGATGCTGGCGGACGCGACGCGGGTGCGGATCATCCTCGCGCTCGGGGAGTCGGGTGAGCTGTCGGTGAACCATCTCGCGGACATCGTGGACAAGTCGCCCGCGGCCGTGTCGCAGCATCTCGCGAAGCTCCGACTCGCGCGGATCGTGGCCACGCGCCAGGACGCGCAGCGGGTGTTCTACCGCCTCGAGAACGAGCACGCGTCGCGCCTGGTCGCGGATGCCATCTTCCAGGCGGAGCACTCCCTCGGCGGGACTCCGCGCCACCACCATCGCGATCGCGCCGGCGAATGACCGATCACGATCACCAGCACGCACACGAGCACGAGCACGAGCACGAGCATCCGGGCGGCGTGAAGGGGTTCCTCTACAGGCTGTTCGTGCCGCACACGCACGATGCGTCCGACTCGATCGACGACGCGCTCGAGGCGAGCTCCGCGGGCATCCGCGCGCTCAAGATCAGTCTGGTGATCCTGCTGGCGACGACCGTGCTGCAGGCGGTCGTCGTCGTCTTCAGCGGCTCGGTCGCGCTGCTCGCCGACACCGTCCACAACTTCTCCGACGCGCTGACGGCGATCCCGCTGTGGGTGGCGTTCGTGCTCGGCCGCCGCGCGGCGACCCGCCGGTACACGTACGGCTTCGGGCGGGCAGAGGACCTGGCCGGCCTGTTCATCGTCTTCGTCGTCCTGCTGTCCGCTGTGGTCGCGGCCTGGCAGTCGATCGATCGCATCATCCACCCGCGGCCACTGGAGAACCTCGGCTGGGTGATCGTCGCGGGTGTCATCGGTTTCCTCGGCAACGAGGCGGTGGCGATCTACCGCATCCGCATCGGTCGACGCATCGGCTCGGCGGCGCTGGTCGCCGACGGCGTCCACGCGCGCACGGACGGCTTCACCTCTCTCGCGGTCGTCATCGGCGGGATCGGGGTGCTCGCCGGGTTCCCCCTCGCCGATCCAATCGTCGGCCTCATCATCTCGGCAGCGATCTTCGTCCTGCTCATCGGCACGATCCGCAGCATCGGACGACGGCTGATGGACGGCGTCGAGCCCGAACTCGTCGATCGGGTCGAGCACGCGCTGCAGCATGTGCCAGGGGTCGACCGCATCGAGCGGGTCCGCCTGCGCTGGGTGGGGCATCGGCTGGAGGGGGACGCCGTGCTGGTCCTCGACCCGGCGGCCGCCGCGTCCGTGTCGGCGGAGGCGGTGCGCCGCGTCCGGGACCACGTGCACAACGTCGATGACTTCGTCATCGCCACCCGCAGCGGGGCTCTGGCGACCGGTGGGCACGAGGGGCCCCGATAGATCGTCAGGCTCATCGCGTCGCGATCTCCTGCGCAGGTGGCGGGGAATCGACGGGACGGCGGGAGTTGAGGGGAATCCGAGGGCCCGCCAGGCGTGCGTCCGCGGGATGAGGACTCTCCTGGGCGACGACCCTCATCACCGGTGCGCGCTGCGCCCGCGTTGAGAGTGTCGCGCATCCGATGCGCTCCGGGCGCGCTTTCGCCGCTGTGCTGCTCCAGATCGCCGGCGAGGCTGCTCGACGTCTGCTTTCCGCGTTCACCGCGGCTGTACGACTGTCCCGGTTGCTAAATACCCCCGGGGGTGTATTATGGATATACCCAAGGGGGTATCTGTCGAGGAACAGGGGATGCGGCCATGTGCAGCAGAGTGACGTGTGCGGTGTGCGGCAAGGCGACGTGGACCGGCTGCGGCCAGCACGTGGAGGACGCACTGTGGGGCGTCCCGGAAGACGACCGCTGTCCCGGCCACGACGCGGCCGCTGCCTGAGCGGCATCTCCCATCCGACGGCGGCGTCTGCCGTCGACCATTGACCACGAGACACGAAAGGACCACATGGCTACTCGGACTGTCACCATCGAGGGATTCGGCGATGTCATCGAGCAGAACGACATCGTGTTCGTCGACTTCTGGGCCGCGTGGTGCGTCCCCTGCCGGATGTTCGCGCCCGTCTTCGAGGAGGCCTCGGACCAGCACCCGGATATCGTCTTCGGCAAGGTCGACACCGAGGATCAGCGCGAGCTCGCAGCGGGCTTCCAGATCCGTTCGATCCCGACGCTGATGGTGTTCCGCGAGGGCGTGCTCGTCTTCTCGCAGCCCGGCGCACTGGGCCCCGCTCAGCTGGATCAGCTGATCGACGGGGTCCGGAGCCTGGACATGCGGGCCGTGCACGCGGAGGTTGCTGCCGCGAAAGCGGTCGGGCAGGGGTCGGAGGTCGTCCGGTGAGGATCGTGATCGTGGGGGGTGTCGCGGGTGGCATGAGTGCCGCCGCGCGTGCACGTCGCCTGGATGAGACCGCGGAGATCGTGGTGTTGGAGCGAGGCGCGCACGTCTCGTTCGCCAACTGCGGGCTGCCGTACTTCGTAGGCGGCGACATCGAGCAGGAGCGTTCGCTGCTGGTGCAGACGCCGGAGACCCTCCGCGCCGCGCTCGCGCTGGACGTGCGTACGGGGAGTGAGGTGACCGCGGTGGACACCGCGGCCAAGACGGTCACGGTCCGCACCGCGGACGGCGGTTACGACCTGGCCTATGACGCGTTGGTGCTCTCGCCGGGCGCGTCGGCGCTGCGCCCGCCGCTGCCCGGGCTGGACTCCCCGCGGGTGCACACGCTGCGCACCGTGGAGGATGCGGTCGCGCTGCGCAGCGCGGTCCTCGACGGCGCGCGGCGCGCGGTGGTTCTCGGGGCCGGATTCATCGGTCTCGAGGCGGCGGAGGCGCTGGCGCACCAGGGGCTGGATGTGTCGATCGTGGAGCTCGCACCCCATCCCCTGCCCCCTCTGGAGCGCGAGCTGGCGTGGCTCGTGACCCAGGAGCTCGTCGGGCTGGGCATCGACGTCCGCACCGGCATCGGAGCCGCGAGCGTCGAACACGCCGATGATCTCGACACGGTCGTCCTGGCCGACGGCCGGCGGCTTCCCGCCGACATCGTGGTCCTGTCCGTGGGGGTCCGCCCGGACACCGCGCCGTTCGAAGCGGCGGGGATCGCGTGCGAGCGCGGCGCGATCGTCGTCGATGCCCACGGGCGCACATCGGCGCCCGCCGTGTGGGCGGCGGGGGATGCGACCGTGTCCGTCGACGCGGTCACCGGCATCCGCCGCCCCGTGGCACTGGCCGGTCCGGCGAACCGGGCCGGGCGTCTGATCGCGGACGACATCCTCCGGCCCGGGCGGGCGCGGGCGGTGCCACAGCCTGTCGGGACGGCGATCGTGCGCGTCGGCGAGCTGACTGTGGCGCTCACCGGCGCGAACCGTGCCGCGTTGGACGCCGCCGGGATCGCATACCGGACCCTGCACCTGCACTCCAACCAGCACGCGGGCTACTTCCCCGGCGCCGCGCAGATCCACCTCGTCGTGCAGATCCGCGCCACGGACGGTCTGTTGCTGGGCGCTCAGGCGGTGGGCACCGAAGGCGTGGACAAGCGCATCGACGTGCTGGCCACCGCCATCCGCGCCGGACTCCGCGTCCACGACCTGATCGACCTGGATCTCGCGTACTCCCCGCCCTACGGGCAGGCCAAAGACCCCGTCAACCTGACCGGGATGGTGGGGGAGAACGTGCAGAACGGCACGCTGACCCTGTGGTATCCGGAGCAGCTCGAGCAGGTGGTCGAGGAAGCGCTCATCCTGGACGTCCGCACGCGCGCCGAATACGTCACGGGCTACGTGCCGGGTTCGCTTCATATCCCACACACCGAGCTGCGTGAGCGACTCGACGAGGTCCGCGACGCGGCCGCCGGACGCCCGGTGCGGGTGATGTGCCAGTCCGGGGTGCGCTCAGCCATCGCGCACAGGGTGCTCACCCAGGTCGGCATCGACTCCGCATCGCTCTCGGGCGGAATGCTCACGCTGCGCGCGTCGCTCGGCGAGCGCGAGCGCGACACCCTCGCGTACGGCGATGCGCTGCAGTATGCATAGATCACGGGCCGTCTGCCCAGGCAGCCGGTCACAGCGTGTGCTGGCGGGGCTGGGGTCCGTGTTCCTCGGCGCGTTCGCTATCGGCGTGCTCGACCAGCCCTGGGCGGCGATCCCCGCGGGCGGGGCCGCGGGGATGTTCGCTGTCGGCGCCCTCACCGGCTGGTGCCCGGCTCAGCTGCTGGCGCCGCCGGTCGTCTCGCCGCCGAACGCGATCGGGTACGCCGAGGCGCGCCGGCCCATCGTCATCCACTCCTCATCCCGAAAGGGCGAATCATGATCAACACGAGCGACCCCGATGCGCACAAGCGCATCGTCAACCGGCTGCGTCGCGCGCGCGGGCAGCTGGAGGCCGTGATCGCCGCTGTCGAGGACGGCCGATCCTGCCGGGACATCGTCACCCAGCTCTCCGCGGTCTCCCGCGCGCTGGACCGTGCAGGCTTCGCGATCGTGTCCGCCGCGATGAAGGACTGCATCGCCGACCCGGATGCGGCGCGCGACCAGCAGGGACTGACCACCGAAGAGCTCGAGAAGCTCTTCCTCATGCTCGCCTGACCCCCGACCACCGAAAGAGGAAGCACCCATGTGTTCTGCAGTCACCTGCCGCCGATGCGGGAAGACCACCTGGTCCGGATGCGGACAGCACGTCGACCAGGTCATGCGGGGCGTGCCCGTCTCACAGCGCTGCGCCGGCCACCAGGGCGAGAGGAGCGACGGCTTCTTCGCCAGGCTCTTCGGCCGATGACCGCACCGCGCACCCGCCCGGTCGTCGTGCACGTGTGCGCTGTCCCGGCAGACCTCGACCGCGCGGTGGACTCCGGGCCCGCCTCCAAGGGCCGCGCCACGGCCAGGTGCTTCCCGGCCCGACCCGTCGATCGCGCCGATCGTCGGTGGAAGGTGATCAGTCGGCCGGCGGAGCCAGCCGACGCCCAGAGACCCGGATCAGCGAGATGAGAGCCGCCACCGCGGCGATCACGGCGAGCGTGGTGACCGCGACGTGGAAGCCGGACGGGCTGGACTGATCCACCTCCCCGGCCGTCCCGAGAGTGTACGCCGCGGCTGCCACTGCGACTCCGAGCGATGTTCCCAGGCCGCGTGTCATATTCAGGACCGCGCTGACCATTCCGGCGTGATGGGGCGGCCCGGCCGCCGCGACCGTGGCGTTGTTCGCCGGGGTGAACAGCCCCAGACCCACGCCGACGAGAAGGAGCGCGACCCCGAGGCCCCACAGCGGGAGCGGGAGGATCGCGGTCGTCCCGAGCGCGACTGCTGTCACCCCCATCCCGGTCGCGGTCGGCAGGGTGGGGCCGAACCGATCCGCGATCCTCCCGGCGACGGGGGCGATCACGCCGAGAGCCGCGGGCAGCACGGTCAGCACCAGTCCGGAGGCGCCCGGCGTCAGAGCCAGGCCTTCGACGAGGAAGATCGGGAACACGAACAACACCCCGAACAGGACGAGGTAGCTCAGCAGCCCGGTGATGATGCCTTTGCTGAACACGGCCGACCTGAACAGGGCGAGGTCCACCAGGGGGTTCGTCACGCGATGCTCGATCAGGACGAACACGACCATCAGGATCACGCCGACAGCCAAGGCGATCAGGGTCTGCGGAGCGAGCGCCTGGCCGCGGGAGGCGGCGGTCAGCGTCCACAGCAGCAGGGCGATGCCCGGCATGAGGGTGGTCAGCCCGCGCCAGTCGAGCGGCGCGCGGGGCGCCTTCGCGCGGGTCCGCGGCAAGAGGAACCAGGCGAGCGCGACGCCGATGATCCCCGCGGGGATGTTCACGAAGAAGACCCACCGCCACCCGCCGAGGCCGACGAGCAGACCTCCGACGGTCGGGCCGAGCGCGAGGCCGATCGCCTGCGCCGCGCCCTGGATCCCGATCGCGCGGCCGAGAGTCCGTGACGGGATGTTGGTACGGATCAGGGCGACGCTGTTGGCCTGCAGCATGGCGGCGCCGATCGCCTGGAAGACGCGAGCCACCAGCAGCCACTCGATCGTCGGCGACAGACCCGCACCCACGGAGGACAGGGTGAAGAGGACGAACCCGTAGGTGTAGAACAGTTTGCGGCCGAACATGTCCGAGATCCGCCCCACGGCGCCGATGGTCCCCACCAGCACCAGCAGGTACACCAGTGCGACCCACTCCACCTGATCGATCGTCGCGTTCAGGTCCGCACGCATCGCCGGAATGGCGACGGTGACGATGCTCGCATCCAGCTGACCCATGAATGCTCCGACGCACACGGTCGTCACGATCAGCCAGGGAGCCCGGAGCGAAGCCCGCACGCGCGCCGGTCGGGGAGCCTCGTAGAGCAGCCGGCGCATCCAGGCGGGACTCGGCTCAGAATGTTCTGTCACAGAACAAGTCTAGCATTGTGCATTTCCGGATAGCATGTCCTCATGTTGGCGACGGAACCGGCGTGACGCGCGTGGCCGCGGAATCGAGCCCGAGCGACGCGTGGGCGCTGACGGACATCATCACCCGGCTGCGCCGCAGCCTGCGTGCCAGCGTCCGCGCAGAGCTGCCCTGGGAATCACTGCCGATGGCACAGGTCGAACTGCTGCAGAGACTCACCGATGAACCCGGACTCGGCGTCAGCGAGCTGGCCGAACGGCAACGGCTGGCGCGGAACACGGTGAGCAACCTCGTTCAGCAGATGGTCTCCGATGGGCTGCTGGATCGTCGGGGCCGGGCCGACGACCGGCGCGCGGTCGTATTGACCCTCACCCGAGCCGGGCATGAGCGACTTTCCGCCTGGCAGCAGGCCAACGCGCGCCGCGTGGAGGAGGCCCTCGAGGATCTGGATGAGGCGCAGCGGTCCGCCATCGCCGCAGCCCTTCCCGCCCTGCGGTTCTTCGCTGCCGGACTGGAGCGACACGGCGAACTGGAAAGCGAGCGACCGCCGGCCCCGACCGAGGAGATCTGAGGCGCCGATGGCATCGACGCGACGGCGGGAGTCGAACCCGCAACGCTCCCGGTTATGAGCCGGTGCCCGGAACCGTCCGGATCGCCGCGATGGGTCCACCGTAGCCAGGCGCCGCCGTGGATTCGAACAGCGTGACCTCGGGTTTCGCTCTGTGTCCGCCGGTGACGCGACGGATGCCATGACCCGGTTCACACAGTCGCGGCGAACGCCCGCAGCTGCGCGACGACGAACGCGTGGTCATCGGCCTGCGGGAGGCCCGAGACCCCGACCGTCCCCACGACGCCGACCCCGGCGATAGTGATCGGGAAGACGCCGCCGTGCGCGGCGTAGCGCGTGGGGTCGAGGCGGGCGGAGGTGTCGAAGTCCTTCCCCTCCGCGCGGAACGACAGCCCCACGCCATACGACGACCGGCCGTACCGACGGGCGACGCGGGTCTTGCGCTCCAGCCAGCCGTCGTTGTCGGCGCTCGATCCGGGAAGGGCGGTGTGGAACACCCGCGCCTCGCCCAGGGTGATGCCGATCACGATCGGGAGCGCCGCCTCGACCGCGGCCTCGCGCATCCGCGAGCCGAGCGCCCACGCGTCGTCGAGGTCGAAGCGGGGGAGCACGAGGTCGCGCTCCTCTCCCTCGACACGGTCCAGGATGCTGCGGGCTTCGGCGTCGGCCATGACGGAAGCGTAGCGACCCGCGGTTCGCGACCGAAACGTGATCCCCGGAGCCCGGATCCGGCGGAAACGACCGGATGCCACGCCGTAGGCTCGGCTCATGACGACGGCGACCAGGCGAGGCATCCTCGCCACGGTCACCGCGATCGTCCTCGTCGCCCTCGGAATCGGGGTGGGTGCCGTCGTCGGCGACGCGCTCGGCATCAGCGCGACGCCGTCGCGGCAGATGTCCCCCGCCGCACCGACGGTCCCGGTCGCCGCGGCCCCCGTCGTCCCGCCCGCGCTGGTCGTCCGCGCGCCCGACACGGTGCGGATGTCGACGGCGATCGACGAGCTCGATCAGGCCGAGGCATCCGTCGCCCGCCGGTCCGGCGCCGCGACCCTCACGGTCACGGCGGGGTCGGGAGACGCCGCCGACGACTCCTACACCCTCACCGGCTCGGCGAGCGCTCTGCGGATCGAGGCCGCGAGCGAGACCGGCGCGGTGCGCGGCGTGTACGACCTCGCCGCACGCATCCGCGCAGGGCGGTCCGTGGCGGAGGGCCTCGGCGAGAAGGTCACCTCGAAGCTGCCGTTCCGGATGGCCGACCTCGGCGCCGTCGGAGTCCAGCCGGATCCGGCGCAGTGGCGGAGCGGGACCGACTACTCGCACGCGTCCGGTGCGTTCGAGGATGCCTACCTGCCGCGCGCGCCGTACGTCGACGCGACGGCGCTCGCGAAGGACTACGCCGACTGGGACACCTACCTCCGCCACATCCTCGCCGACGGCTACAACGCCGTCGCCTGGCCGGGCTTCATCGAGTACGCGGAGTTCGCCACGGCGGGCGTGTACCCCGCGGGCGACGAGCACATCGCCCGCGCGAAGGCTCTCCGCGAAGCGTTCTCACCGTTCTGGGATCGCGCGAAGGCGCTCGGGGTCAAGGTGTACCTGCGCACCGACATGCTCGCCCTCACGCCGGCGCTCCACTCGTATCTCGAGCGCCGCTTCGGCTCCGACACCGAGGATCCCGCGCTGTGGAAGGTCTACACCGACGCGCTCGACGAGCTCTATGCGCAGGAGCCCGGACTGTCGGGCGTGCTGATCCGCATCGGCGAGGGCGGCAGCATCTACCAGACGCCCGGCTTCGACTACTACTCGGCGATCGCGGTGCGCAGCGTCGCGGGGGTGCGGGCGATGCTGAAGGGATTCCTCGCCGAGGCCGAGGCATCCGACCACGAGGTGATCTTCCGCAGCTGGAGCGTCGGGATCGGCGATGTGGGCGACATGCACACCGACCCGGCGTCCTACGAGGCGGTGCTGAAGGGGATCGACTCGCCGAAGCTCATCGTCTCGACCAAGTACACCCAGGGCGACTTCTACAGCTGGCTGCCGCTGAACGCCACGCTGGCGGTGGGCGACCAGCGCCGCATCGTCGAGTTCCAGTCGCGGCGGGAGTTCGAGGGCTTCGGCGCCTTCCCGAACGATCTGGGCGCGGAGTTCCGATGGGCGATGCAGCAGGCGCTCGCCGCGGATCCGCACATCGAGGGCGTGTGGGCCTGGACCCAGGACGGCGGGCCGTGGCGGGCCGGCCCGATGTCCCTCTACCTCAAGGCCGGGTTCTGGCAGCTGTACGAGGCGAACACGATGCTCGCCGCGGCGATCGCCCGCGATCCGGCGGTGGACGTCGGGGCCGTCACCCAGGACTGGATCCGGCGCTACCTCTCCGACGATCCCGCGACGGTGACCGCGATCGCCGACGCGATGGCGCTCTCGCGCGACGCGATCAGGCAGGGCCTGTACGTGCAGCCGTTCGCGGAGCAGAGCGTGAAGGCCATCGGTCTCGAGCCGCCGCCGCAGATGTGGCTGTTCGAGTGGGACATCCTCACCGGCGACTCGGCCACTCTCGACGTGATGTCCGCGATCGTGGGCGACCGGCGCGACGAGGCCGTGTCCGAGGGCGAGGCGGCCGTGCGCACGGCGGAGAAGATGCGCGACCTCGTGGCGCAGACGGATGCCGCGACCTGGCACTCGGCGGACCTGCGCACCGCGTTCACCTCGACGATGGACTACGAGGTCGACACCCTCCGGCTCCTCTCGGCGTACCGTGCGATGTTCCTCGCCCAGGCGGCCTGGCACGCCACGCTGTCCGGCGACGCGTACGCCGAGTGGCAGGCGGCGCGGAACCTCTACGAGAAGCGGGCGGCCGCCCACCTCGCCGCCTACTGGGGCGACCTCGACCACCCGGCGTGGAACCTGACCGCCGCGGCACTCGGCGTCCAGCGCGCAGACCGCGACCTCGCCATGTCGTGGCTTGCGCGGGTGCTCCTCGTTCTGGCGCTGGCGTGGAGCGTGATCGGCGCGCTGTCGGCGCGCACGCGGCTCGTGGGCCGGCCCGGCGCGGCCGCGGCGCGGGCGTCCTGGATCGCCGCGATCCGTCCGTGGCGCGCGCGCGAGTCCACCCTCGGAATGCTGAGCCTCGACCGCTGGCTGCTGCTCATCGTCCCCGGGGCGCTGCTGGTGGCGACACGGGCCGTGCAGACGTCGTTCCTCGGGTGGGCGCAGCTCGCCGCCGTGCTCGGCGCGTGGGTCGTCTTCGTGCTCGTCGTGCGGCTGCTGATCGGGCGGCGCTCGCCGTGGCCGGTCATCGCGGCCGTGGGCGGCGTGGTCGTGATCCGGTGCGTCCTGACCCTCGTCGCGCTCTCCTTCACCGGCCCCGGCGGGTACTGGTACGGATTCTGGACCAGCCCGGTTCTGCGCACCCTCTACATCGCGATCGGCTTCGCGTTGTTCGTCTGGGTGTTCGTGGCCGCCGGGTGGGCGCTGTCCGCGCAGGTCGGCGCGCGGCGGGCCACCGGCTTCGTGCTCGCGGGGGTCGGTGCCGGTCTCGCCGTCCCTGCCGCCGTCGTCGGCGCGATCGGCCTCGAACGCGCCCTCACCGCCTGGAACGACCAGCTCGGCCTCCTCCCGTGGGGCCTGGCGCGCATCCTCGGCATCACGACCTATCTCGAGATCCCGGATGACACCGCGTGGTGGGCGGCGGCGCTGGGCCTGCTCGTCTGCGTCGTGGGCGTGACCCTGGCGCTCGGGGGACGACGACGCTCCCGTGCGCTCTGACTCTCGCGGAGCGCGACGCCTGCGGTGTCGGCGCCCGCGCCTAGACTCGTAGCGACATGACCGAAGCCTCCACGCCCATCATCGTCGGCGGCGATCGCGGCCCCGCGCGTGCCTCCGGTGACGGCGTCCGCGCCGACGAAGACCTCCTCGAGGGCCTCAATCCGCAGCAGCGCGAGGCCGTCGTCTATCGCGGCCCGGCCCTGCTGATCGTCGCGGGCGCAGGCTCTGGCAAGACCCGTGTGCTCACGCACCGCATCGCGTCGCTGCTGCGCAACCGCGAGGCCTGGCCGAGTCAGATCCTCGCGATCACGTTCACCAACAAGGCGGCGGGCGAGATGCGCGAGCGCGTCGCCCAGCTCGTGGGCGACCAGTCCCAGGGCATGTGGATCTCGACGTTCCACTCCGCGTGCGTGCGGATCCTGCGCCGCGAGGCCGAGCAGTTCGGGTTCACCAAGTCCTTCACCATCTACGACTCCGGCGACTCCCGCGCGCTCATCAAGCGCCTGGTGAAAGAGCACGAGGCCGATGCGTTCGGGCACACGCCGGGGAGCGTGCAGAGCCGCATCTCCAAGCTCAAGAACGAGCTGTCGGATGCCGAGACCTACGCCCGCTCGGCGAACATGAGCGACCCGGCCGAGCGCAAGTTCGTCGAGGTGTTCGGCGATTACCAGCGCGCGCTGCAGCGGGCCAACGCGTTCGACTTCGACGACCTCATCGCGCAGACCGTGTACCTGTTCCGCGCCTTCCCCAAGGTGGCCGACGTCTACCGCCGCAGGTTCCGTCACATCCTGGTCGACGAGTACCAGGACACGAACCACTCCCAGTACGCGCTCATCCACGAGCTCACCCGACCGGTCGTCGGCGCCGCCGCGGAGCCGTATGCCGCGGGCGGCATGATGATCTTCGAACCCGAGCACGCCCCGGAGCTCGAGGCCGCGTCGCTGACTGTCGTCGGCGACTCGGATCAGTCGATCTACGCGTTCCGTGGCGCCGACATCCGCAACATCTCCGAGTTCGAGCGCGACTACCCCGGCGCCAAGGTCGTGCTCCTGGAGCAGAACTACCGCTCGACGCAGAACATCCTGAGCGCGGCGAACGCGGTCATCAGCCACAACTTCGACCGCAAGGAGAAGCGACTGTGGACCGACGTCGGCGCGGGCGAGAAGATCGTCGGCTTCACCGGCTACTCGCAGCATGACGAGGCCCAGTTCGTCGCCGACGAGGTGGACGTGCTGCGCCGTGCCGGCGTCGCCTACTCGGACATGGCGGTGTTCTACCGCACCAACTCGCAGTCGCGTGCACTGGAGGAGATCTTCATCCGCGCGGCGATCCCGTACAAGATCATGGGCGGCACCCGCTTCTACGAGCGCGCCGAGATCAAGGACGCCCTGGCGTATCTGACCGTGGTGGCGAACCCCGCCGACGAGCAGGCGGTGCGCCGCATCCTGAACAAGCCCCGCCGCGGCATCGGCGACGTGACCGAGACGGCGATCGCGCGCTACGCCGAGAGTGAGGGCATCACGTTCCGCGACGCCCTGGCCAACGCGTCGGCGCTCGGCGTGGGGCCGAAGATCCAGGCCGCGATCGCTCAGCTGGACGCGGTCCTCGCCGAGGCGACGGATGTGATGCTGCCGGCCACGGGCGAGCTGGCCCCGTCCACCGCCGTCGCCGAGGGGCTCGCGCTGCTCCTCACCAAGGGCGGCTACCGCGACGCGCTGCGGGCGAGCCGCGACCCGCAGGACGAGGCGCGGCTCGAGAACCTGGACGAGCTGGTCGCCGTTGCGCGCGAGTTCGCCCGCAACAACCCCGAGGGCACGGTCGTCGACTTCCTCGCCGAGGTCGCGCTCGTGTCGGACGCCGACGACCTCGAGGACGCATCGGGATCGGTGTCGTTGATGACGCTGCACACCGCCAAGGGGCTGGAGTACGAGGCCGTGTTCATCACGGGCGTGGAGGAGGACCTCATCCCGCACCGCATCTCGGCGGGCGAGCCCGGAGGTCCGGCCGAGGAACGGCGCCTGTTCTACGTCGGCGTCACCCGCGCGCGCCAGCGCCTGTACCTGTCGCTCGCGATGACGCGCGCCCAGTTCGGCGAGATCTCGGTCGCGATGCCGAGTCGCTTCCTGCAGGAGGTGCCGCCGGAGCTCATCGACTGGCGGCAGTCGCCCGGAGACGTCAACTCGCGAGGCGGGTCGCAGTCGCGCGCCCTCAACGCGAGGCCGGGCGCGCGCGGCGGCGGCTGGGGGCCGCGCCGGCACGACGATCCGCCCGCCCTCGCCCCGAAGTCGACGTCGCTTGACCGCTTCCCCAACCGCATCCCCGCCAAGGTGCGCGACAACGGCGACATGGAGCTCGCCGCGGGCGACCGCATCCGCCACGAGGACTTCGGCGAGGGCCGAGTCGACGCGGTGACCGGCGAGGGGCCGAAGCGCGTGGCGCACGTGCGCTTCGACAAGGTGGGCGCGAAGAAGCTCCTGATCAAGATCGCGCCCATCGAGAAGCTCTAGGCCGGTGCCGTCTCCTCGGTGCCTGCGTCGCTCGGGGTCGGAACCTGCCCGGTGAGCAGGAGATGGTGCAGCGCCAGCCGCCGCAGAGCCAGGATCACCGGCTCGTAGAGCGCGGTGCCCAGAATGCCATAGGTGGTGGCCTCCGCCCGGGTGAGCGCGGCGATCGGCACGACCTCGAGAGTCGCGAGCTCGCCCACCGCGTCGGAGTAGCGCCGCAGCGTCGGCTCGTCCCAGGGCAGCCCGGCATCCTCCACCGCCCGGATCGCGGTGTCGAGCTGGCGCACGGCCGCGTAAGACGGGTCGTACGTCAGCCCGGCGAGTGCGATCGCCGCCCGTGCGCGCCGGTCGTCGTCGTCGCCGTCGAGCGGCGCGGGGATCTCGGCGTAGGGCGGCAGGGCGTTCACGGCGAGGTGCGCCGTCTCCGAGGGGCTGTCGAGCGGCGCGTCGATGAGATCGAGGATGTCGCGGACACGCACGAGCGGCAGTCCGCGCACACCCGCGAGCGCGCCGATGAGGCGCAGGCGGTCGAGGTGGGTCTCGTCGTACTCGGCGCTGGTGGCGGAGGTGGCTTCGCCGCGGGGGAGCATCCCCTCGCGGATGTAGAACTTCAGCGTCGCGACCGGGATGCCGCTGCGCTCGGACAACTCGGAGATCTTCATGTGTCTCCCTCGGGGGGCAGGAGTTGCGTGCACCTTCGTCGTACCGTGCCGGGACGCCCCTTGTCCAGCACGAGGATGGGCACCGCGCCCTCCGAGTCGGGCGTGCTTGCGGGTTAGGCTGGCGCGATGGCACTCTTCTCGCGTCGCCCGAAGCCGTCCGACGCCGCACCCGGGACCGACGCCGCCGACACCTCCGACCCGGCAGGCACCGCAGAGTCCGAGGCTGCGGCACCCCTCACGGACGCCGCAGCAGACGAGGCGGCGGTGCCTCAGGTCGGCATCTCCACCTCGTCCTTCGGCGGATTCGGCTCGACACAGGTCGAGGCCGCCCCGGAGCCCTCCGGCGAGGCGCCCCCGCCGGAGGAGTCGCTGCCGGGCCTCCCCGACAACGTGCTGCTGCGCGACGCCCTGGCGGCCCTCGACGAGGATCCGGACGCCGCGCAGATCTTCAACGTCGCGCGCCAGCTGCTGCAGGGCAACGTCTACCTCCGGGTGAAGGGCGACGCGCAGGCGCTGCTCCGTGCCGGTGAGGATCTCCCGCTGGCCGTCGCCACGCGCGACGACGGCCAGTTCGTCATGCTCTACAGCGGTGGTGTCGCACTCGCCGAGGCGGTCAACGCGGACGGCGACACGCAGACGTCCGCCATGGGGCAGGCGATCCAGACCGTGCTGCAGTACGTGCTCCGCGGCGAGTTCGCCGGGGTGGTCATCGACCAGTCGTCCGCACCGGCCAGTGTCGTGCTCCCGCGGGCCCTCATCGGCCGCGCGGTCGAGGAGATGGACCCCGAGCTCACGCTGAAGCACCTCCTCGCGGCGCCCCGCACGGATGCCACGGCCGCTGCCGTCGTCGAGGCGATGACCACGGCGCCGCTCTGGGTGGCCGTGAACCGGGCCTCGGAAGAGGATGCCTGGGGTGTCGCGGAGTCCCACACGCCCGCGGGCGAGCGCATCCTCGACGTCTTCTCCCATCCGCTCGAGGTCGTGGCGCTGGGGCGCGGTGACCAGCCGACGCCCTTCACGGCCGCGCAGCTGGCGGCCGCCCTCGCCTCGGACGCAGGACTGTCCGGAGTCGTGCTCGACCCGGGCGGCCCATGGATCCGGCTCACGCGGGCGCAGCTCGCGCCCGTCCTGGAACTCGCGGAGTAGTCGCACACTAGGCAGGTAAACTGCGCAGGTAGACTGTATAAGTGCTAGTCTGGCGGTGTGAGTGAGATCGATGACACCGCTGCCGCCCTGCGATCGGCGACCGCCCGGCTGACGCGTCGGCTGCGAGCCGAGGGCGGCGCGTCCGACTTCACCCCCTCGCAGGTCGCCGTGCTGCGACGGCTGCTCGAGTCCGGTGCGGCCACGACGTCCGAGCTCGCGCGGGCCGAAGGCGTCCGGCCGCAGTCGATGAGCGCCACCATCGCGTCGCTGGAGGCCGCGGGGATCATCGGCCGCCGGCCGGACCCGAGTGACGGCCGCGCCACCCAGGTCTTCCTGACGCCCGATGCCGAGCGCGACATCCTCGGCCATCGTGCCGCGAAGCAGGAGTGGCTGGCGAGCGTGATCGCCGCCCGGCTCACCCCCGCGGAGCAGCACACCCTCGCCGACGCCGCGGCGCTCATCGAGCGCCTGCTCGCGCCCTGATCCCGACCCATCCATCTCCTGAGGAGTCACCATGCCCATCACCGCCCTCGACCCCCGTACCGCCCTCGTCGTCGTCGACCTCCAGCGCGGCATCGCCGGCTCCCCGGCAGCTGCACCCGTGGTGGCCGGCGCCGTCCGCCTCGCCGATGCCTTCCGCGCGCAGGGGCTCCCCGTCGTGCTCGTGAACGTCACGGGCGGTGCTCCCGGCCGCACCGAGCGACAGCGCCCGAGTGCGCCGAGACCCGACGGATGGGATGAGCTCCTGCCGGAGCTCGGGGACGGCATCCGGGTCACCAAGCGGACCTGGGGCGCCTTCCACGGCACCGATCTGCACGAGAAGCTCACCGCAGAGGGTGTGACCCAGGTCGTCATCGTCGGCATCGCCACATCGAAGGGCGTCGAGTCGACGGCCCGCGCCGCACACGAGCACGGCTACCACGTCACGGTCGCGACGGACGCGGTGGCCGACGGCGACCCCGAGACGCACCGCACCTCGATCGAGCGCATCTTCCCGGCGCTCGGCGAGACCGGCACGGTCGACGAAATCCTCCGGCTGCTGGCGGCGACCGCCCGGTGAGCCTGCGCACCGCGAAGACGACGGAGCGCCCGTTCCCGGCGCGATTCGTCGCCCCCCTCCTCTGGGGGTCGTCGCTCAACCCGGTCAACTCGTCGATCATCGCGACGTCGCTCGTCGCCATCGCCACCGCCTTCGGGGTCAGCGCCGGGCAGACCGCGACGCTCGTCGCCGCGGTCTATGTCGCGAGCGCCGTCGCGCAGCCGGCGATGGGGCGCCTGGGTGCGCAGTTCGGCGCCCGTCGGGTGTTCCTCGTCGGGCTCGGCATCGTCACGATCGCGGGGGTGGTCGGAGCGTTCGCCCCCACGTTCGGGTGGCTGATCGTGTCGCGTGCGCTCATCGGCATCGGCACCGCGGCCGGCTACCCCACCGCGATGGCCCTCATCCGCGCCCGTGCGGACGAGGCCGGCACGGGCATCCCGGGGAGCGTCCTGGGCGGAATCTCCATCGCCGCCCAGACGACGGCCGCGCTCGGACTCCCGCTCGGCGGCCTCCTCGTCGGTGTGTGGGGATGGCCGGCGGCCTTCGCCGTGAACATCCCGCTCGGCATCGTGGGCATCCTGATGGCGGTGCTGTGGGTGCCCGCCGATGCACCGCGCGAGCGCACGCCGCTGCGAGGCCTGGTCGGCGCGCTCGACCTGCTCGGCATGGCGCTGTTCGCCGCGGCGGTCATCACCCTGATCGCGTTCCTCACCGATGTGCGCCACCCGGAGTGGGGGTACCTCGCCGGCTTCGTCGTGGCGGTGGCCGCGCTCGCGGTGTGGGAGCTGCGTGCCGCGCACCCCTTCATCGATCTGCGGATGCTCGGACGCAACCGCCCGCTGGTGCGCACCTACCTCCGCCAGGCGCTCGCGCTCATGGCGTCGTACACGGTGCTGTACGGGTACGTCCAGTGGCTCGAGGAGGGCAGAGGGCTCCCCGCGAGCATCAGCGGGCTCGTCATGCTGCCGATGAGCGTCGTCGCCGCGGTGGGAGCCGGCGTCATCTCGCGGCGCGCACTCGTCCGCGGTCCGCTCATCGTGAGCGGCGTCGGGATCATCCTGGGTGGCGCGGCTCTCACCCTCGTGAGCGGCGGGACGAACATCCTCCTCCTCATCGGCCTCAGTCTCGTCTTCGGCGTCGTCATGGGCATGACGTCGACGAGCAACCAGGCGGCGCTCTACACGCAGACCACCGCCGAGCAGATCGGCGTCGCCTCGGGGCTGGCACGGACCGCGAGCTACCTCGGCGCGATCTTCGCCTCCGCGCTCATCGCGCTCGCCTTCCCCGGCCACGCCACCGACTCCGGCCTGCACACCGCCGCCTTCGTGATCGTCGGGGCCGGCGTGGTCGTCCTCCTCCTGGTGCTGCTCGACCGCAGACTGCCCTGGCGCGGGCACTGACGGCGGACCCACCCCCGGCCCTCCGGCCGCCCGTCAACCAGTCGCAGATTCAGGAGAAATCGCGCTCCACCGCCGTCGGCAGCCCGATCAGGACCGATTCTTCCTGAATCTGCGACTACTCGCCGTCCTTTTGCCGCCCGGATACGGTGGGCTCATGGCCTCCGAGCGCATCACCCTCACCGTCCCCGGACCCCACGGCGACCGGGAGGTGGGGGTGTCGAGCCCGAACCGGGTGATCTGGCCGGAGCTCGGCATCACCAAACAGGAGCTCGCCGAGTACCTCATCACGGTGCGGGAGCCGTTCCTCAACGCGAACGGCGACCGGCCCGTGTCGCTCGAGCGGTTCCCGGATGGCGTCGGGGGCGAGAGCTTCTTCTCGAAGAACCCGCCCAAGGGCGCCCCGGACTACATCCGCGCCGAGACGGTCACCTACAACAGCGGCCGGCGGCATCCGCAGCTCGTGCTGACGGAGATCGCGCAGGCCGTATGGGCGGCGCAGATGAACACGATCGTCTTCCACCCGTGGGCGTCGCTCACCGCGAACACCGACAACCCCGTCGAGTTGCGGATCGATCTGGACCCGCAGCCGGGCACCGGGTTCGCGGAGGCGGCCGCCGTCGCCCCCGCGCTGCGCGAGGTCCTCGCCGAGGCGGGGCTCACGGCCTGGATCAAGACGAGCGGGAGCCGCGGCATCCACGTCTTCTGCCCGATCGAGCCGGCGTACGAGTTCCTCGACGTGCGTCACGCCGTCATCGCGGCGGGGCGCGAGCTGGAGCGCCGGATGCCGGACCGGGTGACGATGAACTGGTGGAAGGAGGAGCGCGGCGAGCGCATCTTCATCGACTTCAACCAGGCCAACCGGGACCGCACGATGGCGGGCGCCTACAGTCCGCGGGCCCTCCCGGGTGCCACGGTCTCGACCCCGATCGCATGGGACGAGCTGGCCGAGGTGGACCCGTCGTCCTTCACGGTGCGCTCCGTCCCCGAGCGCCTGGGCTCGGTCGGGGATCCCTGGGCCGGCCTCCTCGACGACCGGGGGAGCATCGACACCCTGCTGGAGTGGTGGCGCCGCGACCTCGACGAAGGCCTCGGCGAGCTGCCGTTCCCTCCCGAGTTCCCGAAGATGCCGGGCGAGCCGCCGCGCGTCCAGCCGAGCCGCGCCAAGAAGCCGGAGGCGTGAACCCCTACTCGAGGACGCGACCCACGTCGAAGGCCGACACCGCGTCGAGCTGGTCGTACGTGCACGACGCGGGGTCGCGGTCGGGGCGCCACCGCTCGAACTGGACCGTGTGCCGGAACCGATGCCCCTCCAGTTGGTCGTAGCGCACCTCGAGCACCCGCTCGGGACGCAGGCGCACGAAGGAGGAGTCGCGGTCGGCTGCGGAGAACCGGGACTTCTCGCCCGCCCCGGTCAGCGCGTCGCCCTCTTCGTCGCGCTCCACGAGGGGAGCGAGCTCGTCGACGAGCTCGAGGCGGCGCTTGTCGCTGAAAGCCGACACCGCGCCGACGTTGAACAGCCGCCCATCGTCGCCGTACAGCCCGACGAGCAGCGAGCCGACTCCGGCCCCTGATCTGTGGATGCGGTAGCCCAGCGCCACGACGTCGGCCGTGCGGTGGTGCTTGATCTTGAACATCGTGCGCTTGTTCGGTGCGTAGGGCTGCGCGAGCGGCTTCGCGACGACGCCGTCGAGCCCGGCCCCCTCGAACTCCGACAGCCAGCGGCGCGCGAGGTCGGCGTCGTCGGTCGTGCGGGTGACGTGGATCGGATGCGGCAGCCCGCCGAGGAGGTCGACGAGCTCGGCGCGGCGCACTTCGAACGGCTCGGGCTGCAGGTCGCGCTCCCCACGAGCGAGGAGGTCGAACGCGATGAACATCGCGGGCGTCTCCTCGGCCAGGCGGTTGACGCGGGATGCCGCGGGGTGGATGCGCTGGGTGAGCGAGTCCCAGTCGAGCCGCTGTGCGCCGGGCTCGCCCTTCGGGACGACGACCTCGCCGTCGAGGAGGCAGGGCTCGGGCAGGAGCCGTGCGAACGCCTCGACGAGCTCCGGGAAGTAGCGCGTCAACGGCTTGGCGCCGCGGCTCCCGATCTCGACCGACTCGCCGTCCCACGAGACCAGCCCGCGGAAACCGTCCCACTTCGGCTCGTAGCTCAGGCCGCCCGCGACAGCGTCCGGCGCCGGCACCTCGGGCACGGACTTGGCGAGCATCGGCGCGGGGATCTCGTACGACATGCGTCCATCCTGCCCCCCGGTGCCGACAGCCGCAGCGTCGCGGCATCCCGTCGCCGCATCCCGATCCCGTCGTGATGTACGAAATCGCGGAGCGGCGCTCGATCCTCTCGGAGTTTCGGGCTCGCGGACGGCGTGCCCTGCGCGGGGATCCGCGAATTCGCACGCCCGCGCACAGCCGCACGCCCGCACGTGCGCGCGCGCACGGCCGCACGCTCAGGCGAAGGCGCTCATCCCGGTGATGTCACGGCCGATCAGGAGCGCCTGCACGGACTCGGTGCCCTCGTAGGTGTGGATCGCCTCGATGTCGGCCATGTGCTGCATGACGGCGTTCTCGAGGAGGATGCCGTTCCCGCCGAGCAGGTCACGCGCGGTGGAGGCGATCCGGCGGGCGGCGCGCGTGTTGTGGTACTTCGCGAGCGACGCCTGCGTGGGGCGCAGTCGCCCGGCGGCTTCGAGGTCGGCCATCGTGCGGCAGTACAGCTGCATCGCGGTGAGCTGCTCCAGCATCTGCGTCAGTCGCTCCTGCACCATCTGGAACTTCGCGAGCGGCTTGCCGAACTGCACCCGCTGCTGCGCGTACGCGAGCGCCGCCTCGTAGCAGGCGGTGGCGTGGCCGAGCGCCGACCAGGCCACGCCGGAGCGGGTCGAGTAGAGCACGGTCGAGGCATCCTTGAAGCTCCTCGCCCCGGGGAGGACCGCGTCGAGCGGGACGCGCGCGTCGTCGAGCACGATGTGGGCCTGGTGGATGCCGCGCAGCGATGCCTTCCCGCGGATGACGGTGCCGACGTACCCTGGCGTCTCCTGCTCGACGAGGAAGCATCGGACCGAGCCGTGTTCGTCCGCGCCCTCGTCGTCCACGCGCGCCCACACGAAGGTCACGCCGCCCGAGGCGCCGTTGCCGATCCACTTCTTCGTGCCGCGCAGCACCCATCCGTCGCCGTCGCGGCGCGCCGTGGTCTCCAGCGACACGGAGTCGGAGCCGTGGTCGGGCTCGGTGAGCGCGAACGAGCCGAGCACCTCGCAGCGGGCCAGCGGAACCAGCCAGCGATCCTGCTGCTCCCGGCTGCCGAAGAGCGCGAGCGTCCGCAGCGCCAGCCCGCCCTGCACGGCCAGCACGGTGCCGAGCGATCCGTCGCCGCGGGAGATCTCCATGTTGACCAGGCCGGCCGCCAGAGGGGACAGCCGCGTCAGCGCCGGGTGGTCGATCCCGTCGACGACGAGGTCGAGCTCGCCCATCCGCCGCGCGACGTCGAGCGGGTAGTCCGCGGTGTCCCACGCGTCGACCATGCGATCGCGGACCTCGTCGACGTACGCCTTCGCGCGGTCCCACGCGGCGCGGTCGGCGTCGGAGAGGTCGGCGAACACCGCGTAGTAGTCGGTGTCGAGCCGCGCCGTCACGTCGTACGAGGAGACGCGCTCGCCCGGAAAGGACGACTCGGGAATGCTCATGGGATGCCTCGTTCCGGACCGTCAGCGGCCCTCGGCAAGGGTAGCGCGGCGACATCGAGTGTCGCCAGTCATGAGACTCGGTGTCGTGCGCCGGAGACCCGCCTCAGCCGGGCAGCTCGGAACGGAGCCGCCGCGCGACCTCCGCGGCAGGCATCCGCCGGGGGAACACCGCGACCACGACGTCGTCCGGCGCCGAGATGCCGGGGTCGTCGGGCAGCACGCCGAAGCGTCTCATCGCGTCGTCGAGCGCGTCCCTCAATACCGAGGTCGGCACGCGCTTGGAGCCGCGGATCAGCCGGCGGAGCACGTGGTTGTGGATCGCCGTCACAAGCGCCGCGAACCCGACCGCGTCGAGGGGGTCGAGACCGGGGAGGGCCTGCCGCAGGTACTCGTCGAACAGGCGCTCGTAGCGGAAGACCGCGACGATCTCGCGGTCGCGCAGGGCCGGAACCTGACGCACGACCGTGTAGCGTCGCCGCGCGAGCTCCGGGTCGGCGGCGAAGTGCCGGAACACCTTGACGGATGCATCGCACACCGCGGCCCACGGGTTGTCGTGCGGCTTCGAGAGGTATTCGCGCAGCATCCCGAGGAGCTCTTCGTGGTCGGCGAAGACGACGTCGTCCTTCCCGCCGAACTGGCGGAAGAACGTCGAGCGCGAGACCCCGGCGGCCTGCGCGATCTGCTCCACCGACGTCGCCTCGAAGCCCTGCCGGGCGAACAGGTCCAGCGCGGCCGCGACGACGGCATTGCGTGCGGCGGACGCGGAGGGCGCGGTGCTCATACGGGAAGCGTAGCCGTGGCAGCGGCATCCGGCCGGCGTCGCCGTCGCACGGCGTCGTTCAGCGGGAGGTCAGGGTCGTTCAGCGGGCGGTCAGGAGCGCGCATCGGGCGGTAGTAGGCTGAGTGATTGGTCGATTTATCTCGACGTCGAGACGTTCTCTCGCCTCACAGCCCCTCATTCGCCACAGCGAAGGAAGCCACGTGGATCTTTACGAGTACCAGGCACGCGATCTTTTCGAACAGTACGGAGTGCCGGTCCTCGCCGGCATCGTCGCGGACACGCCGGAAGAGGTGAGGGCGGCCGCCGAGAGGATCGGCGGCGTCGTCGTCGTCAAGGCGCAGGTCAAGGTGGGAGGCCGCGGCAAGGCCGGCGGCGTCAAGGTCGCCAAGACCCCGGACGAGGCGTACGAGGCCGCGAAGGCGATCCTCGGCCTCGACATCAAGGGCCACGTCGTGAAGCGCGTCATGGTCGCCGCGGGCGCGCGCATCGCGCGCGAGTTCTACTTCTCGGTGCTGCTCGACCGCGCCAACCGCTCCTACCTGTCGCTGTCGAGCGTCGAGGGCGGCATGGAGATCGAGCAGCTCGCGGTCGAGAAGCCGGAGGCGCTCGCCCGCGTCGAGGTCGACCCGCTGGAGGGCATCACCCCGGCCAAGGCTCTCGAGATCGCGAAGGCGGCGAACTTCGAGCCCGGCCTGGCCGAGAAGGTCGCCGACGTCTTCGTCACGCTCTACGACGTGTACAAGGGCGAGGATGCGACGCTCGTCGAGGTGAACCCGCTCGTCGAGACGGAGGACGGCGACATCATCGCCCTCGACGGCAAGGTGTCGCTCGACGACAACGCCGAGTTCCGCCACCCCGGGCACGCCCTCCTCGAGGACAAGGCCGCCGCCGACCCGCTCGAGGCCAAGGCCAAGGAGAACGACCTCAACTACGTCAAGCTCGACGGCCAGGTCGGCATCATCGGCAACGGCGCGGGACTCGTCATGTCGACGCTCGACGTCGTCGCCTACGCCGGTGAGAAGCACGGCGGGGTGAAGCCCGCGAACTTCCTCGACATCGGCGGTGGCGCCTCGGCCGAGGTGATGGCGGCAGGCCTCGACGTCATCCTCGGCGACCCGCAGGTGAAGTCGGTGTTCGTCAACGTCTTCGGCGGCATCACGGCGTGCGACGCCGTCGCCCGCGGCATCGTCGGCGCGCTCGCCGAGCTCGGCGCCACCGCCTCCAAGCCGCTCGTGGTGCGCCTCGACGGCAACCGGGTCGAGGAGGGACGCGCCATCCTGCTGGAGGCCGCCCACCCGCTCGTCACGCTCGCGGCGACCATGGACGAGGGCGCCGACAAGGCCGCCGAGCTCGCGAACGCCTGAACCCGCCGCATCCGGAAAAGGACTAGAGAAATGTCGATCTTCCTCAACAAGGACTCCAAGGTCATCGTCCAGGGCATCACCGGCGGCGAGGGCACCAAGCACACCGCGCTCATGCTCAAGGCCGGTACGCAGGTCGTCGGCGGCGTCAACGCGCGCAAGGCGGGCACCACCGTGCTGCACCAGGACAAGGACGGCAACGACGTCTCGCTCCCCGTGTTCGCCTCCGTCGCCGAGGCGATGGCGGCGACGGGCGCCGACGTGTCGATCGCGTTCGTCCCCGCCGCGTTCACGAAGGACGCCATGATCGAGGCCATCGACGCCGAGATCCCGCTCCTCGTGGTGATCACGGAGGGCGTGCCCGTGGGCGACTCGGCCGAGGCGTGGGCCTATGCGAAGAGCAAGGGCAACGCGACCCGCATCATCGGGCCGAACTGCCCCGGAATCATCACTCCCGGCGAGTCGCTCGTCGGCATCACGCCGGCGAACATCACCGGCACCGGTCCCATCGGCCTCGTGTCGAAGTCCGGCACCCTGACCTACCAGATGATGTTCGAGCTGCGCGATCTGGGCTTCTCGACCGCCATCGGGATCGGCGGCGACCCGATCATCGGGACGACGCACATCGACGCGCTCGCCGCGTTCGAGGCCGACCCCGACACGAAGGCGATCGTCATGATCGGCGAGATCGGCGGCGACGCCGAAGAGCGCGCGGCCGACTTCATCAAGGCGAACGTCACGAAGCCTGTCGTGGGCTACGTGGCCGGCTTCACCGCGCCCGAGGGCAAGACCATGGGCCACGCCGGCGCCATCGTCTCCGGCTCGGCCGGAACCGCGCAGGCGAAGAAGGAGGCCCTCGAGGCCGCCGGCGTCAAGGTCGGCAAGACGCCGTCCGAGACCGCCGCCCTGATGCGCGAGATCATCGAGTCGCTCTGACCTGAACGAGCGAGAGGGGCGGATGCTGCGGCATCCGCCCCTCTCGCGTGTCCGCGCCGCGCGTCGGCTGGCGCCGTCATCGCCGCGAATGCACGACTTCGTGTCGAGTGGACGACCTCCTGTCGCTGCTAGGTCGTGCACTCGACGGTAAGCCGTACACTCGCCGGCCGGACGACGGCCCCTGGCTCGCCCTAGGCTGGAGGTATGCCGCTGAACGGGGAGTACAAGCCGAGCACGTCCGAGTGGGCCCGGGTGCAGGCCGAGAGGTTCGAGGAGAGCGCGGGCGCCGAGGCCGCCGAGCTGCGCGGGAAGCCCATCATCGTGCTGACGTCGGTCGGGGCGAAGACCGGAGCGCTCCGCAAGACGGCGCTCATGCGCGTCGAGCACGGCGGACGGTACGCCGTGGTGGCGTCGAAGGGCGGGGCGCCGAAGGAGCCCGCGTGGGGTGCCAACCTCCGCAGGAACCCGCACGTCGAGCTGCAGGACGGCGCCGTGCGCAAGGACTACACCGCGCACGAGGCATCCGGGGCCGAGCGCGAGGATTGGTGGGCGCGCGCAGTCCAGGCGTGGCCCGACTACGCGACCTACCAGACCAAGACCGACCGTCGCATCGCGCTCTTCATCCTCGAACCCGTCGACTGACCGGACGCCCCGAACCCGGTTCAGCCGCCGAGCAGCGCCTCGATCGGGCCGCGCGCGAAGTAGATCACGAAGCCCGCGGCGACGATCCACAGCAGCGGGCTGATTTGGCGCGCCTTGCCGGACAGCGACCGGATGATCACCCAGCTGATGAAGCCGGCGCCGATGCCGTTCGCGATCGAATACGTCAGCGGCATCACCGTGATCGTGAGGAACACCGGGATGAGCGCCGACAGATCGGTCAGGTCGATGTGGCGGATCTGCGACATCATCAGCGCACCGACGATGACGAGCGCGGCCGACGCGATCTCGCTCGGCACGATCGAGGTGAGCGGCGTCAGGAACATGGCCAGCAGGAACAGGACCCCGGTCACGAGGTTCGCCACGCCGGTGCGCGCACCCTCCCCGATGCCGGAGGCCGATTCGATGAACACCGTGTTCGACGACGCCGAGGTCGCGCCGCCCGCCACGGCGCCGACGCCCTCGACGATGAGGGCCGACCGGAGGCGCGGGAAGTCGCCCTTCGCGTCCGACAGTCCGGCCTCCCGGGCGAGACCCGTCATCGTGCCCATCGCGTCGAAGAAGTTCGTGAACACGAGCGTGAAGATCAGCATGACGCAGGCGAGCACGCCGATCCGGCCCCAGCTGCTGACGACGTCGACCTGACCGACGAGGCCGAGGTCGGGCACGCTGAACCACTGCGACGGGAGCGCCGGAACCGCCAGCGACCAGCCGTCCGGGTTCTTCGCGCTCTTCGAGCCGAGGTGCCAGATCGCCTCGACGATGATCGCGACGACCGTTCCGGAGAGGAGCCCGATCAGCAGGGCGGCCTTGACCTTGCGGGCCATCAGCACGCCGGTGAGGATGAGCGTCAGCACGAACAGGAGCGTCGGGACGGTCGCTATCGAGCCCGACTCGCCGAGTCCGACCGGCGGCGAGCCGACGCCCGTGGCCGTGACGAAGCCGCCGTCGACGAAGCCGATGAACGCGATGAACAGGCCGATGCCGACGGTGATCGCCGTCTTCAGCTCGAGCGGGACGGCGTTGAAGATCATCCGCCGCAGGCCCGTCGCGGCGAGGATGACGATGATCACGCCGTTGATGAGGACGAGGCCCATCGCCTCGGGCCAGGTGAGCTGGCCGACGACGCTCACGGCGAGGAACGAGTTGATCCCGAGGCCGGCCGCGAACGCGAACGGCAGTCGCGTGATGAGCCCGAAGAGGATCGTCATCGCTCCGGCGGTCAGCGCGGTCACCGCCGACACCTGCGCGAACTGCAGGGAGTGACCCGCGACGTCCTTGCCGCTGGAGAGGATGATCGGGTTCAGGATGACGATGTACGCCATCGTCACGAAGGTGACGATGCCGCCGCGCACCTCGGTTCCGACCGTGGATCGGCGTTTCGTGATCTCGAAGAACCGATCGAAGCCGTTCTGCGGCTGCGGCTCGTCTTCGGTCGTCTTCTCGGCAGACGGGGCTGTGCTCATCGGGGACCTCCGGGTCTCGACGTTAGCGGTCCGGGCGCGATGTTCCCAGCTTTCGTTCAGGAACGGTCCGGATGCCGCGGCCGGGCGTGGCTCTGCGCGGCATCCTCCGGTCGCCTGGGTAGGGTCGGTGAGGCATGCATCGCCTCCTCGTCGCCCTCCTCGCCGCGCTCGACGCCGTCATCGCGGCGGCCGTCGGCGTCGCCGCCGCGCTCGTCCCGCTGACGCTCCTCTGGGTCTTCGGGCTCGGGACCCCGGTCTGGGCGGCGCTGTGGCCGGCGTCCGCTGCGGTGTGGCAGGCGGGGCACCTCGTGCCGCACGCGATCAGCCTGCCGGCGGCCTACCTCGCCTCCGCCGGAGTGCCCGCGGACGCGGCATCCTTCACCCTGTCGCTCGCTCCTCTCGCCTACGCTTCGTTCACCGCCGTCTTCGCGGCGCGGTCCGGCCGCCGCGCGGCGCGCGCCGGCGCGTGGGTCACGGGCGTCGTCAGCAGCGGGGCCGTGTTCGCCGTGCTCTGCGCGCTCGTCTGGCTCACGTCCCGCACGACGATCGACGCCGTGCACGGCTGGCAGGCGGTCCTCCTCCCCACCATGGTCTTCCTGCTCCCGGCGCTCGCGGGCGCCGTCTCGGCGGCATGGAGCGACGGCGATGACGGGGTCGTCGATCGCCTGCACGATCGGATCGACCGCCTGCCCGGCGTGTGGCGCGACCTGCCGGCGCTGGCGGTGCGCGGAGCGGCGATCGTGCTCGTCGGGCTCCTCGGGGTGGGCGCGGCCGCTCTCGTGCTCGCGCTGCTGGTGCGCGGAGGAGAGGTGATCGCGCTCTACGAGGCCGGGAACATGAACGCGGTGGGGGTCGTCCTCGTCTCGCTCGGCCAGATCGCGTATCTCCCGACCCTCGTGATCTGGGCGATGTCCTTCGTCGCCGGTCCGGGCTTCGCGGTCGGTGCCGGCACCGCCGTCTCCCCGTCCGGCACGCAGCTCGGCGTGGTCCCGGGGATCCCCATCCTCGGCGCGCTGCCGGAGTCGACGCCGTCCTGGCTGCTGGTCGTCGTCATCCTGCCGATCGCCGTCGCCGCGTTCGCGGGTTGGGCGCTCCGCTCGCGGCTCGCCGCGTCCGGTGATCAGGATGCCGTGGGTGCCCGGCTCGCGCTCACCGGTGCCGTGGCGGTGCTCTCCGCCCTCGGGGCCGCCCTCCTCGCGGTGCTCGCGTCCGGCTCGATCGGGCCCGATCGTCTGGCGCAGACGGGACCTGCCCCCGGCCCTGTCGCTCTCGCCGTCGGGGTCGAGGCGCTCGTGGGCGCCGGCATCCTCCTCATCTCGCCGCGTCGGCAGGACGACCTGCCGACCGCGGCGGCAGACGTCCCCGCTCCCGTGGCGACCGTCGAGAACCCCCTGCCGGTGTGGCCGCCGATCGGACGCTCCTCCTTCGCCGACGATCTCGAAGGGGCGGCGACCCGCACGCCGCGTCGGGCGGGGCGCGGCAGGGCTGCGGACGAGGACGGACGCGAGACCGCGCCGATCGAGGCGGACCTCGTGGGCGGGCTGCTCGGCGCCGACGCCGTCGGACGTCCCTATCCGCCCGGGTCGCCGATCGCCGACGAGACCGAGACCGCGCCGATCGACCCCGGCCCGCTGTCCGGCGGCGCGGGTCACGACCGGACCGCCGATCCGGACGCGGACGGCGACGGCGACGGTCGCCGGTAGACTGAGCGCGTGCTCTCGGTCGCCGTCCTCATCTCCGGAGCCGGCTCGAACCTCCGGGCACTCCTCGAGGCGGCGGACGCCCCCGGCTTCCCCGCCCGCATCGTGGTCGTCGGCGCCGATCGCGAGGCCGATGGGCTGCAGCACGCCGAGGACTTCGGCATCCCGAGCTTCACCGTTCCATACGCCCGCTTCGCCTCGCGCGAGGAGTGGGGTGCGGAGCTGGATGGGCAGCTCCGCGTGTGGCGACCGGATCTCATCGTGCTGAGCGGTCTGATGCGCCTGCTCCCGCCGTCGGTCGTCGACGCGTGGTCCCCCCGCATCGTGAACACCCACCCCGCCTACCTCCCGGAGTTCCCCGGAGCGCACGGGGTCCGCGACGCGCTCGCGGCGGGCGCCGTCCAGACGGGCGCCAGCGTCATCGTGGTCGACAACGGCGTCGACAGCGGTCCGATCCTCGCGCAGGAGCGCGTCCCGGTGCTTCCGGACGATGACGAGCACACCCTGCACGAGCGCATCAAGCCCGTCGAGCGCCGACTGCTGATCGATGTCGTACGACGCGTCGCGACCGGTGAGCTCGACCTCGCCGGCGCATCCACCCCCCGCTGAACCGAATCAGGAGTCCGCATGGCAGGCCCTCGCCACGACCCGTCCCTCTACCGCGAGCGCGATCTGGTGCCGATCCGTCGAGCGCTCGTGTCGGTGAGCGACAAGACCGACCTGCTGGTGCTCGCCGGGGCGCTCGCCGGCGCGGGCGTGGAGATCGTGTCGACGGGGTCGACGGCGTCCACGATCCGCGACGCCGGGTTCGCGGTGACCGACGTGGCGGGCGTGACCGGCTTCCCCGAGTCGCTGGACGGGCGCGTCAAGACGCTGCACCCGGGCGTGCACGCCGGGCTCCTCGCCGATCTGCGACTCGAGGACCACGAGCGGCAGCTCGAGGAGCTGGGCATCCTGCCGTTCGAGCTCGTGGTGGTGAACCTGTACCCGTTCGTGGAGACCGTGGCCTCGGGGGCCCAGGGCGACGACGTCGTCGAGCAGATCGACATCGGCGGCCCCGCGATGGTGCGCGCATCGGCCAAGAACCACGCGAACGTCGCGATCGTGGTCTCACCCGAGTCTTACCCCTCGATCGTTCAGGCTCTCGAGCGCGGGGGCACCACGCTGGTGCACCGGCGCGAGCTGGCGGCGCGCGCGTTCGCGCACACGGCCGACTACGACCGCGCCGTGGCGACCTGGTTCGCGGAGGAGACACTCGCCGACGAGGACCTCCCGCAGCACCTCACGATCCGGGCCGAGCGCCTCGCGACGCTCCGCTACGGCGAGAACTCCCACCAGCGCGCGGCGATCTACACGCGCGTGGGCGGACACGGCATCGCGCAGGCCACTCAGCTGCAGGGCAAGGAGATGTCGTACAACAACTACGTCGACGCGGATGCCGCGCTGCGCGCTGCGTTCGACATGGTCAAGCCGGCCGTCGCGATCATCAAGCACGCGAACCCGTGCGGCATCGCGGTGACCGCGCCCAATGCGCTCGACCCGATCGCGAGCGCCCACCTGCGCGCCCACGAGTGCGATCCGGTGTCGGCGTTCGGCGGCGTGATCGCGGCGAACCGCACCGTGACGCTGAAGATGGCGGAGAACCTGCGCGACATCTTCACCGAGGTCATCGTCGCTCCGGACTTCGAACCGGAGGCCCTCGAGCTGTTCAAGCTCAAGAAGAACCTCCGCGTCCTCCAGCTGCCGGCCGACTGGAAGCAGGAGCCGATGGACGTGCGGCTCGTCTCGGGCGGACTGCTGCTGCAGGATGCGGACCGCTTCCCCGACGACATCGAGTCGGTCGCTGCCGGCTGGCAGCTCGTGTCGGGCGAGCGGCCCTCCGCCGACGAGATGCAGAACCTGATCTTCGCGTGGAAGGCGTGCCGTGCGGTGAAGTCGAACGCGATCGTCCTCGCGAAGGCGTCGGCCACGGTCGGCATCGGCATGGGCCAGGTGAACCGGGTCGACTCGTGCCGGCTCGCCGTCGAGCGGGCGGGGGACCGCGTGGTCGGGTCGGTCGCGGCATCCGACGCGTTCTTCCCGTTCTCCGACGGCCCTCAGGTGCTGATCGACGCCGGCGTCTCGGCGATCGTCCAGCCGGGTGGCTCCGTGCGCGACGACGAGACGATCGCCCTCGCCCGCGAGCGCGGCGTGACGATGTTCTTCACGAACGAGCGGCACTTCTTCCACTGATCGGGCCGCCCTCGCCCCGGGCGGGGTTCAGGTCGTGGGGCGGCCGTACGCCTCGAGGAATCGCAGCCACACCTCGCTGACGGTGGGGTACGGCGGCACGGCGTGCCAGAGTCGCTCGATCGGCACCTCGCCGACGATCGCGATGGTGGCGGAATGGAGCAGCTCGGCGACCTCCGGACCGACGAAGGTCGCGCCGATGAGCACGCCGCGGTCCTCGTCGACGATCGCGCGCGCCTGCCCGGTGTAGTGGTCGGCGTAGGCGGAGGCGCCGGCCACCCAGGAGAGGTCGTAGTCGAGCACGCGGATGCGGCGGCCCGCCTTGCGCGCGGCCGCCTCTGTCAGCCCCACCGAGGCCACCTCGGGGTCGGTGAACGTGACCTGCGGCACCGCGTCGTGGTCGGCGGTCGCGACGTGAACGCCCCACGGCCGGTCGTCGACGCGGCGGCCGAGAGCGCGTGCCGCGATGACGTCCCCGGCCGCGCGCGCCTGGTACTTGCCCTGGTGCGTGAGCAGCACGCGGTGGTTGACGTCGCCGACGGCGTACAGCCAGTCGGTGCCGGTGACGAGCATGGTGTCGTCGACGTCGAGCCATCTGCCGGCCTCGAGCCCGATCATCTCGACGCCGAGGTCGAGCGTGTGCGGAACGCGGCCGACGGCCACGAGCACCTGCTCGGCGCTCACGATGCTCCCGTCCGACAGCACCAGCTCGGCGCCGCCGTCGTCACGTCTCGCCTCGGTCGTCTCGACGCCGAAGCGGAGATCCACGCCGAGTCCTTCCAGAGAGCTCCGCACGAGGTCCGACGCGAAAGGCTCCATGGCGTCCAGCAGGCCGGCCCCGCGCACCACCATCGTCACCTCGGTGCCGAAGCCCGCGTATGCGGTCGCCATCTCGCAGGCGACGACACCGCCGCCGATGATGGCGAGCGACCTCGGGATGTCGTGCGCGCTGGTGGCGTCGCGGCTCGTCCACGGCTCGATGTCGCGGAGCCCGGGGATGTCGGGAAGGAGCGCCGCGCTGCCGGTGCACACGGCGACCGCGTGCGTCGCGGTGAGGTGCGTCACCGTGCCGTCGGGGGCCTCGACGACCACCTCCTTGGGGCCGGTGAAGCGCGCATGGCCGCGCACGAGGTCGATCCCCGCGCCCTCGACCCACGACACCTGGCTGTCGTCGTTCCAGTCGTGCGTGATCGCATCGCGTCGTCGCAGGACGCCGGCGACGTCGAGTCGTCCGGTGACGGCCTGCTTCGCACCGTCGAGGTCGCGAGCGGCGCGGAGCGATGCGGCGCTGCGCAGCAGCGCCTTGGACGGCATGCACGCCCAGTAGGAGCACTCGCCGCCCACCAGCTCCGCCTCGACGATGACCGTCGACAGTCCGCCTTGCGCGGCCCGATCGGCGACGTTCTCGCCCACCGCCCCTGCGCCGATCACGATGAGGTCGTATTCGCGTGCCGTCATGTCTCCACGCTACGGCCTGCCGGCGACAGGGGGGAGGGGGTCACGTGGCCGCGCCGGTCGCCACCGCGATGGCCGATTTCCGCGAGCCGATGTCGCCGGAGCGTGTCAGGCTGAACAGGTGAGCAGCCAGGGCATGACATTCGACGAGCGCTACCGCGTGATCGAATCCCGCGACCCGCGCTTCGACGGGCAGTTCGTGACGGCGGTGCGCTCGACCGGGATCTACTGCCGGCCGAGCTGCCCGGCACGGACGCCCAAAGCCGCCAACGTCACGTTCTACCCCACCTCTGCCGCCGCGCACGAGGCCGGCTACCGGGCCTGCAAGCGCTGTCTCCCGGAGGCGGCGCCCGGCTCGCCGGCGTGGAATCTGCGCGGCGACGCCGCGGGTCGCGCCATGCGCCTCATCGCCGACGGCGTCGTCGAGCGCGAGGGCGTGCCGGGCCTGGCCCGGCGTCTCGGCTACTCGTCTCGTCACCTCGGCCGCATCCTCACCACGGAGCTCGGCGCCGGCCCGCTCGCCCTCGCCCGCGCGCATCGGGCTCACACGGCGCGCCTGCTCCTGGTGGGCACCGACCTCCCGGCCGCCGACGTGGCGTTCTCGGCCGGCTTCGCGAGCATCCGTCAGTTCAACGAGACGGTGCGCGAGGTGTTCGGGATGACGCCGCTCGAGCTGCGTGCACGGCGGAGGGCGCCGCACGCGGCGTGGACGACGGACCCGGGGGCCATCGACCTGGTGCTCGCGCACCGAGGTCCTCTCGACGCGGCGGGTCTGTTCGCGTGGATGTCGGCGCGTGCCCTGCCGGGCGTCGAGGTCGCGACCGCGTCGTCCTATGCGCGCACGCTGTCGCTCCCCGGCGGCCCCGCCTGGTTCCGGATCCGCGCCGAGGGCACCCGGATCCGCCTGGAGTCGCGACTCACCCGCATGAGCGATCTGCCGTCGCTCGTCGCGCGGGCGCGGCGGCTGTTCGATCTCGACGCCGACCCGACTGCGATCGACGACGCGCTCGCACGTCAGCCCGAGCTGGCGGCCGCGGTCGCGGGCACCCCCGGCATCAGGGTGCCGGGGGCCGTCGATCCGTCCGAGATGCTCGTGCGCGCGATGGTCGGCCAGCAGGTGTCCGTCGCCTCCGCCCGCACCGCGCTGTCGCACCTCGCCGCCGTCCTCGGTGCGGAGGTCCCCGAGCACGAGGGGACCGATCGCCTCTTCCCCTCGATGGCGGCGATCGCCGAACGCGGGCACGAGGTCCTGCGCGGCCCCGCGGCCCGCATCCGGGCGATCACCGGCGCGGCCGCGGCGATCGCGGGCGGCGACCTCGACCTCAGCGCGGGCGACGACGGCATCGCCCAGCGCGCGGCCCTCCTGGCGCTCCCCGGGGTCGGCCCGTGGACCGCGGACTACGTGCGGATGCGGGTGACGGGCGATCCCGACGTCGTCCTCCCTGGCGACGTCGCCGCCCGGGCGGGCGCGGCGGCCCTCGGCATCCCCGCCGACCCGGCCGGGCTCGTCGCGTGGGCCGCCCGGGTGGCGCCATGGCGCAGCTACCTCACTGCGCACCTGTGGCATGCCGCTCCGGTGCGTCCGGCACGCGCCCGCCCGGCTCCCGCCCCGAACCCGATCCCGAACCAGACCCCGACCGAGGAGCAGATCCGATGACCGCGATCGTCCAGACCATCGACACCCCCGACGGCGCGTTCACCGTCGTCGCCGACCACCGGGGCCGCGTGCTGGCGTCCGGGTGGACGGCGGACGTCGGCGCAGCCGTCGACCGCATCCACCCGCGCCTGCGGCCGTCGACCGTCCGCGACGGCGAGACGGATGCCGCGGCCGCCGCCCGCGCGTACTACGGCGGCGATCTCTCGGCCATCGACGACGTCGCCGTCGTACAGCAGGGCACGGCGATGCAGCTCGCCGGCTGGGCGGCCCTCCGCCGGATCGAGCCGGGTCGTCCCCTCTCCTACGCGGAGTTCGCCGCACTGCTCGACCAGCCCTCCGCGGTCCGCGCCGCGGCATCCATCTGCGCGCGCAACGCGCCGGCGCTCTTCGTGCCGTGCCACCGGGTGCTCCGCACCGACGGGTCGCTGGGCGGATTCGCGTGGGGCCTCGAGGTCAAGCGGAGCCTCCTCGACCGCGAGGCGACGCGGACGCCGCAGCTCGTCGCCTGAGCCGACGGCAGTGGTCGCGCCACCTCCTCCGCTCCCCGCGAGAATGGAGGGATGAGCGGATCGATGCGGGCTGTCGTGTACGACGCGGTGGGTGAGCGGCCCGGGATCCGCGAGGTCCCGCGCCCGGAATGCCCCGCTGACGGCGCGATCGTGTGGGTCGAGGCGACGGGTGTGTGCCGCTCCGACTGGCACGCGTGGCGCGGGCACGATCCGGTCGCCCTGCCGCACGTGCCCGGGCACGAGTTCGCCGGAGTCGTCGCGGTCACGGGCCCCCTCGTCCGGGACTTCGCGGTCGGCGCGCGCGTGACGGCGCCGTTCGTGAACGGCTGCGGCCGCTGCGAGTGGTGCGCCGCCGGTGACGCGCAGGTCTGCCCCGACCAGACCCAGCCGGGCTTCACGCACGCCGGGTCGTTCGCCGAGTACGTCGTCGTCCGCGCGGCCGACCTCAACCTCGTCGCCCTGCCCGACGGGGTGGATGCCGTCACCGCCGCCTCGCTCGGCTGCCGCTTCGCGACCGCGTTCCGCGCGGTCACCGCCCACGCGCGCGTGCGCGCCGGAGACGAGGTCGTGGTGTTCGGATGCGGGGGAGTGGGTCTGTCGGCCGTCATGGTGGCCGTGGCGCTGGGCGCGCGGGTGACGGCGGTGGATCTGTCCGACGCCGCCCTGGAGCGCGCCCGCGAGCTCGGCGCATCCGTCACGATCCGCTCGGGTGACGCGTCGGAGGAGGTCCGCGCCGCGACCGGCGGCGGGGCCCACGTCTCGATCGACGCGCTCGGATCGGCGGCGACCGCGGATGCGGCCGTGCGCAGTCTCCGGCGCCGTGGTCGTCATGTGCAGGTCGGGCTGATGCTGGGGGCTGCGGCCTCCGCGCCCCTGCCGTGGGACCGGGTGATCGCGTGGGAGCTGGAGGTGTACGGATCGCACGGCATGGCCGCGGCCGACTACGGCCCGCTGCTCGAGCTGGTCGCGTCGGGACGGCTCGATCCGTCCCGGCTCGTCGGCTCGGTCGTCGACCTCGATGGCGCCATCGACGCGCTCGTGGGGATGGACGGCCCGCAGCCTGCGGGCATCGTCGTCGCCCGGCCGTGAACCCCGCGGGGCGGATCTCCGACTCGGCCTTGCTTTCAGCAAACGCCCAGGGATAGGCTGGAGGGCTGTCGCCTCGAGGTCCGCCGCGGACGACAGACACTGTTCCACGATCCGAGGAGGAAGCCATGTACCAGGCCGTCGTCACAGCCAAGCCGGTCGCCTTCCTTCCGATCGCCGGCGAGGCGCACGTCTCCCAGGGGTAGACCCGGACCCGTTCCGATCGCGGACAGACGTCCGCCTGCTTCCGTCCAGACCACTGCCGTCCGGCGTCCTCCGGCGCCCCCCTTCGCGTCGCCCTGCGCGGCGTCTCCGCCGTCCGCGGCATCCGCAATCGACCCCGCAAGGATCATGAGCTCCTCGTCAACGCCGAGACTGTCCACTCCCCAGGCTCTCGCCCGCCTCTACCCCTTCGTCAGACCCGTCCTGCCGCGCATGGTCGGCGGATTCGTCGTCGCGCTCCTGGCCGCCGTGATGACGCTGATCATCCCGCTCGTGCTGCAGGCCACCGTCGACGGTCCGATCGCCTCGGGCGACATCTCGCTCATCGTCTGGGCGTCCGCCGGCGTGCTCGTGCTCGGCGTCCTGGAGGCGCTGTTCGTGTACCTGCGGCGCGCGTTCGTGCTGACGCCGGGCACCGCCGTCGAGTACGAGATCCGCCAGCGCTTCTACCGGCGCCTCCAGCGCCTCCCGGTCGCCTTCCACGACCGGTGGCAGTCCGGTCAGCTGCTGTCGCGCATGATGCAGGACATCAACCTGATCCGACGGTGGCTCATCTTCGGTCTCATCCTGCTCGTCGTGAACGTCCTCACCGTGCTCCTGGGGACGCTGCTGCTGTTCCGCTGGCACTGGGCGCTGGGCGTCACGTTCCTCGTGGTGTCCGCGCCGCTGTGGTGGTTCGGGTACCGGTTCGAGCGCAACTACGGCACCCTCGCACGGCAGAGCCAGGATCAGGCCGGCGATCTGGCGACCGCCGTCGAGGAGAGCGTCCACGGCATCCGCGTGCTGAAGGCGTTCGGGCGGGGCAAGCACGCGCTGCAGAAGTTCACGCGGCAGGTCGAGTCCCTGCGCGCCACGGAGCTCGGCAAGGCGCGCGAGGTCGGCGTGCTGTGGTTCTGGCTCGAGGTCGTGCCGATGATCGCGTTCGCCCTGTGCCTCCTCCTCGGCATCTGGCTCGTGAGCCAGCGCCAGATCACCGTGGGCGAGCTGTTCGCGTTCTTCGCGATGGGCACGGCGCTGCGGTGGCCGCTGGAATCGCTCGGGTTCCTCTTCTCGTTCCTGGTCGACGCCCGCACCGCGACCGACCGCGTCTTCGAGGTGCTCGACGAGGAGAACGACATCGTCGACCCCGACGAGCCCCGCACGATCCCCGTGCCGAAGGGCGAGCTCGCGTTCCGCGGTGCGCGCTTCCGGTATCAGGATGCCGCGGAGTCCGAACGCGACCTCCTCGACGGCATCGACCTGGTGCTGCGGCCGGGGGAGACGATGGCCCTCGTGGGTCTGACCGGGTCGGGCAAGACCACCCTGACGACGCTGCCCACGCGGCTGTACGACGTCACCGGCGGATCGGTGGAGCTCGACGGCGTCGACGTGCGCGACCTCCGCCTCGACGAGCTGCGCCGGCACATCTCGATGGCCTTCGAGGACGCGACGCTGTTCTCGGCGTCCGTCCGCGACAACGTGCTGCTCGGCCGCGACGACCTCGACCCGCGCAGTCCGGAGGCGCAGGCCGTCCTGGACGAGGCGCTCGAGATCGCGCAGGCGCACTTCGCGTACGAGCTGCCCGACGGCGTCGAGACGGCGGTGGGCGAGGAGGGCCTGAGCCTCTCCGGCGGTCAGCGTCAGCGGCTGGCGCTCGCCCGCGCGGTGGCGGCGAAGCCCGCCGTGCTCGTGCTCGACGACCCGCTGTCGGCGCTCGACGTCGACACGGAGGCGCTCGTCGAGGCGGCGCTGCGGCGCGTCCTCGCCACCACCACCGCGCTCATCGTGGCCCACCGTCCGTCGACGGTGGCGCTCGCGGACCGCGTGGCGGTGCTGGAGGCCGGCCGCATCACCGCGGTCGGCACGCACAGCGACCTGCTGCGCGACAGCGAACACTACCGGCACGTGATCTCGAGCCTCGAGGCCGACGATCTGCGCCAGCGAGAGAGGGAGGTGAACCTGTGAGCACCGTGATCGGCACCCGCGGGGAGGACCGCCACGACTACACGAAGGCGGAGAGCCGCGCCATCCGGCGCCGTTCGCTGCTGCTGCTCGGATCGCTGATCCGGCCGATGCGCCCGCTCGTCGTGCTGACCGCGTCCGTCGTGGTCGTCTCGACGGCGCTCCGCGTGCTGGGGCCGTCGCTCATCGCGTACGGCATCAACACCGCGCTCCCGCGCGCCGTGCAGTATGCGGACTGGATGCCCTCGTTCGCGGTCACGATCGCGTACATCGTCACCGGTCTCATCGGCGCGGGCCTCATCGGCTGGTTCGTGGTGCTCTCGGCCCGGCTGACGCAGGCGATCCTGATGGATCTGCGCACGCGCATCTTCCGCCACACCCAGCGGCTGAGCCTCGAGTTCCACGAGACGTACACGTCCGGGCGGATCATCTCGCGCCAGACGAGCGACCTGGAGTCGATCCGCGAGCTCCTGGACGGCGGTCTGAACCAGCTCGTCCAGGGTGCGCTGTATGGCGTCTTCACGCTCGCCGCGCTCTTCCTCCTCGACTGGCAGAGCGGTCTCGTCCTCATCGCCATGGGGATCCCGCTGACGTTCCTGATGCGCTGGTTCTACCTCGAGTCGCAGAAGGGCTTCCGCGAGTCGCGCGTGGTGAGCGCGCGCCTGATCGTCCAGTTCGTCGAGACGATGACCGGCGTCCGCGCGGTGAAGGCGTTCCGCAAGGAGCGCCGCAACGACGAGGAGTTCGGCGAGATCTCGGCGGACTACCGCCGCGTGAACCTGCGTCTCGTGAAGCTCTACGGCGTCTTCGACCCCGGCCTCATCCTGCTCGCGAACATCACGATGGCGGTCGTCCTGGTGTGGGGCGCGTTCCGCGTCGTCGACGGCACCCTCCTCATCGGCAGCCTGCTCGCCGCGGTGCTGTACGTGCGCAACTTCTTCAGCCCGCTGGAGGAGGTGGCGATGTTCCTCAACTCGTACCAGTCGGCCACGGCCGCGCTCGAGAAGGTGTCGGGCGTGCTGGAGGAGGAGCCGACCGTCCCGGATCCCGGCACGCCGGTGGACCTGTGGACGGCGCAGGGGCACATCCGCTTCCAGGACGTCGAGTTCGCCTACGGGTCGGGTCGCGTCATCCTGCCCGACTTCACGCTGGACATCCCGGCGGGCGAGACCATCGCCCTGGTCGGCACGACCGGGGCGGGCAAGTCGACGCTGGCGAAGCTGGTGTCGCGGTTCTACGACCCGACGCGTGGCACGGTGAGCCTGGACGGCGTGGACCTGCGAGACCTCCACCCGAAGGACCTGCGCCGCGCGATCGTCATGGTCACGCAGGAGGCCTACCTGTTCAGTGGGACGGTCGCCGACAACATCGCCCTCGGCAAGCCCGACGCGACGCTCGACGAGATCGAGGCCGCCGCGCGCGCGGTGGGGGCGGATGCCTTCATCCGGGCGCTGCCGGACGGGTACAACACCGATGTCAACAAGCGCGGGGGCCGTGTGTCGGCGGGGCAGCGTCAGCTGATCTCGTTCGCGCGCGCGTTCCTCGCCGACCCCGCGGTCCTCATCCTGGACGAGGCGACGGCCTCGCTCGACATCCCGAGCGAGCGCCAGATCCAGGATGCGCTCCAGACACTGCTCGCCGACCGCACCGCGATCATCATCGCCCACCGCCTGTCGACGGTGGCGATCGCCGACCGCGTGCTGGTCATGGAGCACGGCCGGATCATCGAGGACGACGCGCCGGACGCGCTCATCTCCGGGACGGGCAAGTTCGCGCAGCTGCACAGTGCGTGGAGGCAGTCCCTCGTGTGATCCGCGGCGGAGTCCCGCGGGCGTCGAGGGCGACGGGGCCTCGGGTGGGGGAGGGGAAACCGAGACCCCGCCGCCGGTCCGCCCGGGGCGCCGGTGCGACGCCGGGAGAGTCCGGGGAGCGGGATGCCGCGGGCTAGAGGCCGATCTCCGCGATGACCTCACCGTACTCGGTCTCGCCCACCGGGGTGAAGCCGACGCGGTCGAAGAACGCCTGCGGTCCGCCCTGCCCGGCTTCGTAGATGACGTCGACGTGGTCCATGCCGCGCCGACGGGCCTCGGCCAGCAGCTCGTCGACGGCGAACCGGCCGACGCCGCGGCCCTGCTCGTCGGCGTTCACATTGATGCGCCACAGCACGGAGCGGAAGTGCTCCTGCGGGAAATCCGGATCGAAGTTGGCGCTGACGAACCCGACGACCTCATCGCCGTCGAGCACGACACGCTGCCACGATGTCTGGGGATTGACCACCGTCGCCGCGACGCCGTAGCTCACCGGCGAGAGGAACTCCTCCTGGCCGGGCTTGAGCGACATGTTGTTCACCGCGACGATCGTCGACGCGGACAGTTCTTCGAGTCGCAGCTCAGCCATGGTAGACAGGCTAACGCCCCCGCGCGCCGCGCGGATACGTCGCGCCGATCCCTTCACACGGAGTTCATCGTTCCCCCGGGCGCGCGCCGCAGCGCGACCGGACCACGAACGCGAGAGCCGGGGCGGGGCTCAGGTATCTTGATATCGAGACAAATCTACGGTCTGAACGGAGACACCCAGGTGACCGATTCCACCATCATCTACACCCACACCGACGAGGCTCCCGCGCTCGCCACGGCATCCTTCCTCCCGATCGTGCAGGCGTACGCCCGCCAGGCGGAGGTGTCCGTCGAGACCCGCGACATCTCACTGGCCGGTCGTATCCTCGCGGCCTTCCCCCAGCGGCTCACGGTGGACCAGCAGGTGGGTGATGCGCTCGCCGAGCTCGGGGGCCTCGCCACGCTCCCCGAGGCCAACATCATCAAGCTCCCGAACATCTCCGCCTCGATCCCGCAGCTGAAGGCGGCGATCACCGAGCTGCAGGGCCAGGGCTACGACATCCCCGACTATCCCGACGAGGCGACGACCGTCGAGGAGAAGGACGTGCGGGCGCGCTACGACCGCATCAAGGGCTCGGCCGTGAACCCGGTGCTGCGCGAGGGGAACAGCGACCGCCGCGCGCCGCTCTCGGTGAAGAACTACGCGCGCACGCACCCGCACCGCAACAAGCCGTTCCCGGCGGGCTCGAAGACGCGGGTGGCCACGCTCGGCCACGACGACTTCAAGGCGAACGAGAAGTCGGTCGTCATCCCCACCGACGACGTGCTGACCATCCAGCACGTCGCCACGGACGGCACGACGACCACCCTGAAGTCGGGGCTGAAGGTGCTCCCCGGCGAGATCGTGGACGCGACGTTCCTGTCGGCCGCCGCGCTGGACGCGTTCCTCGCCGAGACGCTCGCGACCGCGAAGGCGGAGGGCGTCCTCTACTCGGTGCACCTCAAGGCGACCATGATGAAGGTCAGCGACCCGATCATCTTCGGCCACGTCGTGAAGGCCTACTACGCCGACGTCTTCGACCGCTACGGCGACAGGATCGCCGCCGCCGGACTCACGCCCAACGACGGCCTGGGTGCGATCCTCGCGGGCCTCGGCGGCGTGGAGGGCGGCGAGGAGATCGCCGCCGCGATCACGGCGGCGAACGAGCGCGGTCCGCGGCTGTCGTACGTCAACTCCGACCGCGGGATCACGAACCTGCACGTCCCGTCCGACGTCATCGTGGACGCGTCGATGCCGGCCCTGATCCGCAACGGCGGCAAGCTGTGGGGTGCCGACGGCTCGGAGGATGACACGCTCGCCGTGATCCCCGACTCCTCCTACGCCGGCGTGTACCAGGCGACCATCGACGACGTCATCGCGAACGGCCCGCTGGACCCCGCGACGATCGGCTCCGTCTCCAACGTCGGCCTCATGGCCCAGGCTGCGGAGGAGTACGGCAGCCACGACAAGACCTTCGAGATCGCCGCCCCCGGGCGGGTCCAGATCCTCGACTCCGAGGGCGAGGTGCTCATCGAGCACGAGGTCGAGGCGGGCGACATCTGGCGCGCGACCCAGACCAAGGACATCCCGGTCCGCGACTGGGTCAAGCTCGCCGTGGCGCGTGCCAGGGCGACCGGGGTGCCCGCGGTGTTCTGGCTCGACGCCAACCGCGCGCACGACGCGCAGCTCATCGCGAAGGTCGCGACGTACCTCGGCAAGCTCGACACGAAGGGTGTGACGACGACGATCCTGCCGCCGGCCGAGGCCGCGCGGTACTCGCTCGCCCGCATGCGCCAGGGGCTCGACACCATCTCGGTCACCGGCAACGTGCTGCGCGACTACCTGACCGACCTGTTCCCGATCCTCGAGGTCGGCACGAGCGCCAAGATGCTCTCGATCGTGCCGCTGCTCGCGGGCGGCGGCCTCTTCGAGACGGGTGCGGGCGGCTCCGCCCCCAAGCACGTGCAGCAGCTGCTCCAGGAGAACTACCTGCGCTGGGACTCCCTCGGTGAGTTCTTCGCGCTCGCCGCGTCGCTCGAGCACTACGCCGGCTTCACCGGCAACGCCCGGGCCCAGGTGCTCGCCGACACGCTGGATGCGGCGACCGGCACGTTCCTCGAGGAGGACAAGTCGCCCGGCCGCGCGCTCGGCACGATCGACAACCGCGGCAGCCACTTCTACCTCGCCCTCTACTGGGCGCAGGAGCTGGCGAAGCAGACGAGCGACGCCGCCCTCGCCGCGACCTTCGCCCCGGTCGCCGAGGCGATGGCCGCCGACGAGCAGAAGATCGTCGGCGAGCTGCTCGCGGTCCAGGGCTCGCCGGTCGACATCGGGGGCTACTACCGGCCGGACCCGGCCAAGGTGGCCAAGGTCATGCGCCCCTCGCCCACGCTCGACGCGATCGTCGACGGCCTGGCCTGACGTCACGCGCGAGAGGGGGCGGATGCCGCGGCATCCGCCCCCTCTCGCGTCAGCGGCCCCGTGCGGGGCTCAGGTGTGGCGGGCGAGGAAGGCCGCCTGCGCGAGCCACTGGTCCGACTGGCCGCCCTCGTGCTGGTTGTGGGAGTAGACCTCGATCTCGTGCGGACCGGCATAGTTGTTGAATGCGGCGTACACCGTCGAGGGCGGGCAGGTCTGATCCATGAGGCCGACCGAGAAGAGTCCCGGCGCGGTCGCGCGCTTCGCGAAGTTCACGCCATCGAAGTAGGAGAGCGTGTCGAAGACGCGCTCCTGCGCTCCGCGATGAATGGCCAGGTAACGCACCATCTCGCCGTACGGGTCGGTGTCGGTGAGCCCGATCGCGCGCTCGAAGTGACAGAGGAAAGGCACGTCGGGCATCGCGGCGACCAGTCCGTCGCACAGGCCCGCCGCGGCGAGCGTGATGCCGCCGCCCTGGCTCCCGCCGGTGACCGCCACCCGGGCGGGATCGACCTGCGGGAGTGTGCGGACGGCGTCGACGGCGCGCACGGCGTCGGTGAACACCCTGCGGTAGTAGTACTCCGCGGGGTCGTGCACGCCCTTGGTGAGGAAGCCGGGGTGGGCAGGGCCGGAGCCGTGCGGGTCGGGGGTGTCGCCTCTGCTCCACGTCGACCCCTGCCCGCGGGTGTCCATGATCAGGTAGGCACGTCCCGTCGACGGCCAGGGGAGTCGCTCGGAGGGGAGGCCGCGGCCGCCTCCGTAGCCGACGTATTCGACGACGGCCGGCAGCGGCTCTTCCGCACCGGCGGGCACCATGAACCAGGCCTTGATCGGCTCGCCCGCGAAGCCCGGGAACGTCAGGTCGAACACGTCGAACGAGGAGAGCGGCGTGGCGACGGGTGTCATCTCCACCTCGCCGCCGGCGGCGCGGGACGCGGTGAGCGTCTCGTCCCAGAAGGCGTCGAAGTCGGCGGGTTCGCGCACGTCGGGCCGGTAGGCCTCGAGCTCGGGCAGGCTCAGGTCGAAGCGGGGCACGCGTCAACGATACTGGGCGCGCACTCCGCTCCCGGTCAGTACTGGACGCGGACCTCGGTGCCGATGGGCGCCCAGTAGTAGACGAACTTCGCGACGTCCAATGGCATGTTCACGCAGCCGTGGCTCATCCGGTGACCGAAGTTGTGGTGCCAGTAGGCGCCGTGGAGAGCCTGGTCGCCGTTGAAGTACGAGACCCAGGGCACGTTCTTCGTGCAGTACGGCGCACCCGGGAAGCAGCCCATGTCCTGGATGTAGACCTTCGCGAAGATCTTGAAGTTCCCGGTGATCGTGTCGTGGCCGGGCAGCCCCGAGGAGATCAGGTAGGTGCGGAACACCTTGCCGTCCTGGAACAGGGTCGCCGTCTGGGTGCTGAGGTCGACGACGATGTTGCGCGACACCTTGGTGGTCGTCGCCTTCGCGATCGTGACCGGCAGCGCGTACACGCCGTTGCCCTTCGCCAGCTGGGCGGCGAAGGCGGAGGCGATCCCGGACGTGTCGCCGAGCGTGCGGCCGTCGAGCGCCGTCGTCTCGGTGCTGAGCACCTTGCCCGCCGTATCGGTGACGACGGTGCCGTTGACCGGAGCCCGGTTCACGGCCTTCGCGAGCGTGTCGACCGTCTTCTGGATGACGGCCGTGTCGGCGTCGATCGAGATCGCGCCGTCCGGGTGCGTCGACAGCGTCAGCCAGGATGCCGCGACAGCCGGGGCGACGGGGACGGTGCGCTCGCTCCCGACGTAGAAGCCGACCGTGCCGAGGAGCTTGTTGAGCGATGTCGCCGTGGTCTGCGCGTAGGCGGTGGTCGTGGCGGCTTGGACGGGCGCCGTCGTCGGGGTGAGGCTGACCGTGCTCTCGCCCTTGGCGAACGACGTCTCGATCGCCGTGGCCAGAGCGGCGAGGTCGACGCCCTTGCCTTCGACGGCGGGTGTCACGACGTAGGTCGAGGACGACGCCTGATAGGTCACGCGGGCATTCGTCGGGTCGGTGTAGAGATCGGGCAGGACCTTGCGCAGCGCCGCGTTCGCCGTCTCGGGGTTGAGGGTGATGGAGGCCGGGCGCGATTCGGAGAACCAGCCGCCCACCTTCCACATGGGGTGGTCGGCGTATGCGGCCTCCGCGAGTGAGCGCGCGTCGACGGAGGCGCCCAGGTCGGCGCCGGTGAGCGTCGCGTCCACTCCCGCGGCGGACAGCTCCACGGTCGTGTGGGCGAGCCGCGACTGGATCGCCTCGGCTGCGGCCCCCGCGGTCATGCCGCCGACGGGAACGCCGGCGACGGCCGTGCCGGGCGCGATGAGCACGAGCGATGCGGCCACGACGCCGACGATCGCGACCGCGAGCGGCGTCCCGATCCAGAGTGCGAGGCGTCGCTTGCGCGGTGCGGGCGCGGTCGGAGCCCACGCGTAAGTGACCTCTGGCCCTTCTGGCGCAGAGGTCGGCGCATCCTGAGCGCCCGGTGTGGTCCCCGAATCGGTCACGTCATACCCCCCGACGGTGATCGTGCCCCTAATGGTAACCGAGCGGGATACGTGCTATGGGCAACGTTCGCATCACATTCGGCGCTGCCGGCGCGTGTAACGCTTTTGTAAAGGACCTGTTCGAATTGCGTTTCGGGGCTTGCGGGATGTTTGTTCGTAAGGTCTACTAACAAACATGTCTGCATCGGAAGTGCAGCGACGCTCTTCCTCCCTCGAGCCGTCGCACCCCACCGGGGGTCCCGGTACGCACGCGTTCGGACCGAGCAGGGCGCTCCGCCAGGGCGCCAAGGTCCTGCCCGAGCACGCCCGCGGACACAACCGCGCGCTCGTCCTGCAGACGCTCTTCCACCAGGGCGCGATGAGCCGCGCCGACCTGTCGCGCGAGACCGGGCTGACCAGGGTCACGATCTCCGACCTCGTCGCGGGGCTCATCTCCGACGGCTTCGTCGCCGAGAAGGGGGTGCGGGAGACCACGCGCCCCGGGAAGCCGGCGATCCTCGTGGATCTCGACCGCGACGGGCATCGCATCGTGGGACTCGATCTCTCGGGCACGGACTCGTTCGTCGGCGGGGTCCTCACCCTCGACGGCGACATCGTCGTGCGACGCGAGATCGCGCACCCCGGGAGGGACGGCGACGTCGTCGCGGCCGTGGTCGCCTTCGCACGCGAGCTGGTCGCCGACTCGCACGCCCCCGTGCTCGGCGTCGGTGTCGGGACCCCCGGCATCGTCGACGACCGCGGTGTCGTCCTGACGGCGCCCAACCTCGGCTGGACCGGGTTCGATCTGCGCGGCGTCCTGGGCGATGCCCTCGGGCTCCCGGTGGTGGTCGCCAACGACGCCAACGCGGCCGTGCTCGCGGAGTACACCTTCGGCGGCGCGGGCGACGACGTCCTGTTGGTCAAGGTCGGACGCGGTGTCGGGTCCGGACTCCTCTCCGGCGGCCAGCCCATGGTCGGCAGCCGCTTCGCCGCGGGCGAGATCGGCCACGTGACCGTGGCCACCGACGGCGGTCCGGTGTGCTCCTGCGGCAAGGTGGGATGCCTCGAGGCCTGGATCTCGGTCCCCTCGCTCACCGCACGCCTGGACGCGACGGCCGACGGCGACGCCCGGCGCAGCATCCTCCGCGATGCGGGCGAGCGGCTCGGCATCGCGCTGGCGCCCGTGGTCGGTGCGCTCGACCTGTCGGAGGTCATCCTCTCCGGCCCCCCTGAACTTCTCGACGGACCACTCGCCACCGCGACCGCCGAGACACTCCGCATCCGGACGCTCGCCGAGGTACACGACGGCATCAGGGTGCGCATGACGGAGCAAGGCCAGGACATCGTCCTGCGCGGCGCGGCCGTCATGGTCCTGTCGGGCCAACTCGGGGTGTCCTAGGGCACTCCACCATTCCCCCCCCGGATGGGTCACCCGACTCATCAGAACACCCAGAGAAGAACAAGGAGAGACAATGCGCACATCACGCATGGTCGCCGTCGGCGCGGTCGGCATCGCCGCCGCCCTCGCGCTGAGCGCGTGCTCGAGCAGCGGAACCGGCGGTGGCTCCAGCTCGGGAGCCCCCGGCACGATCGGGAAGGTCGACGGCAAGGGCCGTACCCTCACCGTGTGGGCCATGACCGGCGACCTGTCGGACGGGACGCTCAAGGCGATCAACGACGAGTTCAAGAAGCAGACCGGTGCCGAGGTCAAGGTCCAGACGCAGCAGTGGACGGACATCGCGACCAAGATCACGACCGCCCTCGCCACCAGCACCCCGCCGGACGTCCTCGACATCGGCAACACCCAGGTCGCCACCTTCGCCTCCAGCGGCGGCCTCGCCGACCTGACGGCGTACAAGGACGCGTTCGCCCAGGGCCAGACCTGGCTCGGCGGCCTCGCCGACCCGGCCACGATCGACAACAAGCTCTACGCCGTGCCGTCGTTCGCCGGCGCGCGCGCCGTCGTGTACAACAAGCAGGTCTGGGCCGCCGCCGGCATCACCGCGGCACCCACCACGTATAACGAGCTGAAGGCCGACCTCGACAAGCTCAAGGCGAAGAACTCGTCGGCCGACTTCTCGGCCTTCTACCTGCCCGGTCAGTACTGGTACGCCGGCATGCAGTGGATCTGGGATGCCGGTGGCGACATCGCGACCCAGGACGGCGGGAAGTGGAAGGCCGGCTTCTCCTCCGACGCGGCGCAGCAGGGTCTCACCGAGTGGAAGGCGTTCCAGAACGCGTACTCGTCGAAGGCCAGTCAGACGCTCAACACCGACAAGCCCGACCAGGACCAGGTGTTCGCCGACGGCAAGGCCGGCGCGATCATCGCCAACGGGTGGGAGATCGGCTCGATCCAGAAGGCCAACCCGAAGCTGACGAACGACGTCCTCGGCTCGTTCCCGATGCCGGGCGTCTCCGGAAAGAACCAGCCGGTCAACCTCGGCGGATCGGACTGGGGCATCGCGGCGAAGAGCAAGAACCAGGACCTGGCCCGCGTGTGGGTCAAGATCGCCGCCAGCCCCGACATCCAGAACACCTACGTGTTCGGCAAGGACGGCTGGATCCCGAACAGCGTCGAGGGCTCCAAGTCGGCCGTCGACGGGGGAACCCTCTCGGACCTGCAGAAGGCGTTCTTCACGTCGGCGCAGAACTCGAAGGCCACGCCCGCCTCGGGAAACTGGGCGTCGCTGGAGGACCCGGGGATGAAGCAGTTCTTCCAGTCGATCGCGTCCGGCAGCAAGTCGCCGGCGGATGCCGCCAAGGCGTGGGACTCGACCGTCGACTCCACGCTGAACCAGTGACCGACCACGACTGACGGAACACCATCGCCATGAGCACCTCGACTGCGACGCTTGTCGCAGGCGAGGGTGTGGCCGCCGCCTCCGGAAAGGGGCGGCGGCCACAGCCCCCTCGCCGTTTCAGCCGACAGTCGCGCTTCGCGCCGCTGTGGCTCCTCTCGCCCGCGGGAATCGTGATCGTCGCGCTGATCGTGGCGCCGATCCTCTTCCTCGTCTACACGTCGTTCACTGACTTCAACCAGCGGACGCTGTTCACGGGCGAGGTCAACGGCGTCGGGATCCAGCAGTACGTCGACACCTTCACGAGCCCGCAGTTCTGGTCGTCGACGGTGCTCACGATCGGCTTCACGGTCGCGCTCGTGGCCGGCAGCATGGTCATCGGCGTCGGCGTGGCGGAGCTCCTCACGCGCCTCGGGACCGTGATGCGCTACATCGTCACGATCGTGCTGATCTTCGCGTGGGGCATGCCCAACGTGGCATCCACCCAGGTGTGGAACTGGCTCTTCCAGCCCGGCTACGGCGTCGTCAACTGGATGCTGACCCAGCTGCACGTCTTCGGCGATCTGACGAACCTCTCCTGGTCGAACAACACGGTCCTGGCGCTGTTCAACATCTGGATGCTCGTGGTGTGGCAGGCCGTCCCGTTCATCGCCCTCACGACCTACGCGGCGCAGACGCAGATCGACACGTCCCTCATCGAGGCGGCGCGGATCGACGGCGCCGGCGAGTGGCGCATCTACTTCTCCGTCGTGCTCGACTACCTCAAGCCGACGCTCCTGCTCATCATGGTGCTGTCCATCATCTGGGATTTCAACGTCTTCAACCAGATCTGGCTCGTCACCCAGGGCGGGCCCGACAACTCCACCGCCACCCTCGGCATCTGGACCTACCTGACCGCGTTCAACACCTTCAAGATCGGCTTCGGGGCCGCGATCTCGGTCGTCACCACCATCATGCTTCTCATCCTCAGCGGCTTCTACATCCGCAGCCTCCTGCGATCGGGGGAGGACCTGTGAGCGTCACCGCCACCGCGCCCTCCGGCCTCGCGGCTCCCGTCGCGCCCGACCCCGCCCCCCGGCGGCGGCGTCGCCGCACGCGCCACGTGTGGGCGAACGTCATCGCCGTCGTCTTCAGCATCGTGTGGATCTTCCCCGTCTACTGGATGGTGAACACGGCGTTCAAGCCCCGGCCCGAGGTGATGACCCCGACGCCGCAGTTCCTGCCCGTGCACCCGACGTTCCAGAACTTCGTCGTCGCCGTCACCCAGACGAGCTTCCTGCAGAACCTGCTCAACAGCGTCATCGTGGTCGCGGGGGCGGTGGTGTTCGCGCTCGCCCTGTCGCTGTTCGCGGCGGCCGCGCTCAGCCGTTTCCGGTTCCGGGGACGCCGGACGATCATGGTCGTCATCCTGGCGGTGCAGATGCTCCCCGGGACGGCGCTCCTGATCCCGCAGTTCCTGATCTTCAACAACCTGGGGCTGCTCAACTCGTACGTCGGGCTGATCCTCGCCTACGTGGCAGCGGTGCTGCCCTTCTCGATCTGGACGCTCCGCGGCTTCTTCGTGACGATCCCGGTCGAGGTCGAGGAGGCGGCGATGGTCGACGGCGCCGGGACGTGGCGGATCCTGCGCAGCATCCTGTTCCCGCTCGTGGTGCCCGGGCTCATCTCGACGAGCATCTTCGGGTTCATCACCGCCTGGAACGAGTACATTCTGGCCTACACCTTCATGAAGGACCAGGCGATGTACACACTCCCGATCTGGCTCGTCTCCTTCTCGTCACCGGTCACGGGTACGGACTACGGCGGACAGATGGCGGCGTCGGTGCTGTTCGCTCTCCCCGTCGTCGTCTTCTTCCTGATCATCCAGCGTCACCTCGTCGCCGGCATGTCCGCGGGGGCGGTCAAGGGCTGATGCGCGGGCACGGAATCGCCGCCCTCTGCCGGGAGGACGGCTCATGAGAGTGGGACTCGACGTCGGCGGCACCAAGACCGACGCGGTGGCCGTCGACGACGCCGGCGCCATCGTCGCACGCGTGCGTCTCGCGACGGGCTGGGGGCCGGAGGCCGTCGCGCAGGTCGTGACGGACGCCGTCGCCGCCCTGGCGCGCGAGGGCGCCGACATCGCCGCGATGCGCTCGGTGGGCGTCGGGATGCCGGGCCAGGTCGAGCCCGGCACCACGCGCGTGCTGCACGCCGTCAACCTCGGGGTCGCCGAACTCGACCTCGCGGCCGTGCTGGAGCCCGTGCTCGGGGTCCCCGTCGGGGTGGAGAACGACGTCAAGGCGGCGGCGCTCGGCGCCTTCGCCCTGCACGCGGACGCGTCCGGGGTGTCGCGTGACGTCGCGTCGCCGCTGATCCCCGGCGACGCCATGGCCTACCTGAACCTCGGAACGGGCATCGCCGCCGGGGTCGTCGTGGACGGCGAGCTGTGGCGCGGAGGGCGCGGCGCCGCGGGAGAGGTCGGCCACATCTCCGTCGATCCGCAGGGGCCGCGGTGCCGCTGCGGCCAGCGCGGCTGCATCGAGGCCCTCGCGGGCGGCGCCGCCATCGCCGAGCGCTGGGGCCGGCCCGGCGCGCTGCCGATCCGCGACATCTTCGACGCCGCCGACGCCGGCGATCCGCTCGCCCGCCGACTGCGCTCCGAGCTCGCCGCCGGTGTCGCCGCCGCGGTCCGCGTGCTCGTGCTCACGGTCGATGTGGATGCGGTGATGCTCGGAGGCGGGATCACCGCGCTCGCCGACCGGCTTCTGGCGGATGTCACCGCCGAGCTCTCTGCCAGCGCGGGAGCCTCTCCGTTCCTGCGCTCGCTGCATCTCGCGCAGCGGGTGGTGCTTCTTCCGTCCGGCTCGCCCGCCGCCGCCTTGGGAGCGGCGCTCATCGGTGCACGCCGGGCGGGCGACCGCGCGACATCGAGGTGACGCGCCCGTCCGGTCATCGCCAGGTGAGCGGCAGCAGCAGATCCCGGCTGAGCGGAGCGAGGGCGAGATCGTGCCCGCCGCCGGCCTCGGGCTTGCCGCCGGGCTGCATGAACATCTCTGTGCCGCGCTTGCGGACGACCAGCGCCCATCCGGCGGAGTCGGTGACGACGGCGGCGGAGACCCGGATCGCCGGGCTCACGGCGTGAAGACCTTTCCGGGGTTGAGGATCCCGAGCGGATCGAACACGCGCGCGATCTCCCGCTGCAGCCGCCACTGATCCTCACCGATCTCGTCGACGAGCCAGCGGCGCTTGAGGATGCCGATGCCGTGCTCCCCGGTGAGCGTCCCGCCCAGTCGCAGCGCGGAGCGGAAGAGGTCGTCGGCGGCATCCCAGATCCGCTGCGGCACCTCCTCGCCCTCGAAGATGAAGTTCGGATGCAGATTGCCGTCGCCGGCGTGCGCGACCGTCGGAATCGACACCGCATGCTCGCGCTCCACGCGGGCCACCTCGTCGAACATCGCGGCCAGGGCGCTGCGCGGGACCGCGACATCCTCGATGAGCGTGGTGCCGAGCCGCTCGAGTGCGGGATGCACCGACCGCCGGACCTCGAGGAGCCGCTCACCCTCGGCCCGGTCCTGCGCCACGGCGACGGTCCCGCCGCCGGCTTCCAGCAGGGCGATGATCTGTTCGGCGTCGACTCCCGCTCCGGGCCCGTCGGTCTGGACGGTGAGCTGAGCGGTCTGGGGCGCGGGCGGTTCCATGCCGAGCAGGGCATGGACCGCGGCGAGGCTCGCCGGGTCCATCAGCTCCATGATCGCGGGCTGCACGCCGGATGCCGTGACCGCCGCCGAGGCCTCCGCGGCGGCCCGCACTCCGGCAAAGGTCGCGGTGATCGTGCACACCTCGCCGGCGACGAGCCGACGCAGGCGCAGGGTCGCCCCCACCACGACCCCGAGGGTCCCCTCGGATCCGATGAACAGCGCCGTCAGGTCCAGTCCCGTGACGCCCTTCACGCTCCGATGCCCGAGATGCAGGAGGCGACCGTCCGCCAGGACGACGTCGAGACCCAGGACGGCGTCGCGCACGACACCGTACTTGGCGCAGAGGAGCCCTCCCGCGCCGGTCGCGATGTTCCCGCCGACGGTCGATATCGCACGGCTGGCAGGATCTGGGGCCCACCACAGCCCGTGCTCGCCGAGCGCGGCGTTGAGCGTGGCGTTGATGATCCCCGGCTCGACGACCGCGAGCAGATCGTCCGGGCGGATCTCGAGGATGCGGTCCATGCGGCGCAGATCGAGCGCGATCTCACCCGCTCCGGTGTTCGCCCCGCCGGCGAGACCCGTCCCCGCGCCGCGCACGACGACGGGCGTCCGTGTCGCCGTCGCGATCCGCATCGTCGCCCGGACATCCGCGACGCTGTGCGCATGCACGACCGCGAGCGGGACCCCCGGCGCGGAATGCCCGGACTGGTCGGCGCGCGCCTCCTCGAGCGCAGCGACCCCGGTGTCCACGCGGTCGCCGAGTTCGGCCCTCAGCAGACCGGCGACCTCGGCCCCGGCGACCGTGGCCGGAGCGTCGCTCACGCGAAGCGCTTCCGCCCGGCGACGACCCCGCTCACGATGGCGACGAGGGCGAACACCAGCCCGATCCAGGTCAGGCCCATGCTCCACAGTGCGATCGTCGCGCCCGCGAAGACCAGCAGCTCGATGACGGCGCGCACATACGGGTGCACGTGCAGGACGGCGCGGGGTGAGACGAACAGCGCCCACAGCAGGATGCCGACCACGGGGGTGCCGATGCCCATCACGATGTTCCAGGGGAACGGCCAGGCGGCGAAGCCCCAGAAGGCGAAGGTCGCGAAGGCGAAGAGCTCGCACGCGAACACCAGCAGGTCCGCCGCCGAGAGCGCCGGACGCGTCCCCGGCTCAGGGGTGACGGACGGGGTGTGGGACATGATCCCAGTCTACGGCGAGGCCACTTGCTCCCACGCCGCGATGATGTCGGCGAAGTCGAACAGGTCGTGGAGATGGACTTGGAGGGGAGTCTGCGGGGCGAGCGTGTAGAGCACGGTGAGCGGCGCGTCCGTGATCAGGTCGGACAGGGTCGGGTGCAGGACGATCGTGCCCGTGCCAGCGCCGTCCAGCGTGACGGTGTCGGTCGGGTCGGACCCCAGACGCGTCTGGACCTCGGCGCCCGGGGAGCCGGACATCGGAACCGTGACGGTCAGCCGGCCATCGACGAACTGCACGGTCGCCGCGCCCAGCGTGGGGGCGCCGGACGGGGTCGCCGGATCCGTCGGGGTGGGCGTCGGGGTCGGAGTCGCGCTCGGGCTCGAGGTGGGCGTGGGCGTCGGAGTGGGCGTCGGCGTCGGCGTCGGAGTGGGCGTCGGGGTGGGGGTCGGCGTCGGCGTCGGAGTGGGCGTCGGGGTGGGGGTCGGTGTCGGCGTCGGAGTGGGCGCGGGGGTCGGGGTGGGTCGCGTTCCGGGAGAGGGCTTCGTCGGCGCACTCGCGATCGGACGCGCGCTCGGGGGCGCCGGGACCTGCGGAGCGAGCGTCGGCACATCGCTCGGGCGGGGCGACGCGGTCGGTATCGCCGTCGGGGTCGGGGTGGCCGATGGCGTTGTCGTCTCGACCACGGCGGGCCCCGCGGCGTCGAGGCGCTCGGTGCTCGTCGGGGCGCGCAACGCGGCGGGCACGACGACCGCGGCCACGACCGTCGCCGCCACCAGCGCGCCCGCGGTGATGAGCGCCGTCAGCGTGCCGGTGCCGACCACGGCTCCGCCGACACCGACGCCCGCCGATCCGGTCCCCGCCGCCGTCGGTCCGGCCGCCGCGGATCCCGCCGACGAGGTCGTGCCGCCTCCGCCCGCCGTGCCGCCGGACGCGACCACGGCGCCGGGGGCGATGCCCGACGGCATCCCGGCCATCGCCGTGAGGGGAGCGCCACCGCCCTGCACCGACGCGAGGTAGGCGGCGCTGGCCCCGATCCCGATCGTGAGCGGCAACAGGATGAGCACCAGCCGGCCGGAGACCTCCCTCGCCTCCGAGGCGACGATCGCACAGCGGGCGCAGTCGTGGAGGTGCTTCTCGATCTTCGCCAGATCGCGCTTGCCCAGGTTGTTGCGCGAATAGGCGCCGAGGCGTTCGATCGTCCACTGGCAGTCGGAGCCGTCTTCGACCGACTTCAGGTGCGCCTGGATCCACGCCTCACGCAGCCCCTCTCGGGCGCGGAAGGCGAGCTGTGCCACCGCGGTCGCGCGCAGGCCGAGCAGCGGAGCGATCTCGCCCGGCTTCATCTGCTCGATCTCGGTGTACCAGAGCACCTCCTGCCATCGGGTGGGCAGGCTCCGGAAGGCCTGATGGGTGAGGCTGCGGTCGAGTGCGTCGTCGGCGGCGCGCTCGGTGGAGGACGGATCCGCCACCGCTTCCCACTCGTCGACGGCGGTCTCGCGTCGCGAGCGCCCCCACGCCGCCGCCGTGTTGCGGATGCTCGTGAAGAGGTACGCCCGGAAGGAGCCGGTCGGGCCGCCGCCGCGCTGGATCGACTGGAAGATCCGCACGTAGGCCTCTTGCACGAGATCGTCGGGGTCGATGCTCGACGTGACGGACCGCGCGACGCTCATCCCGGACGCATAGTGCCGGCGCCAGAGTTCGCCGAAGGCCGCGCTGTCGCCGGTGCGGGTGCGCGTCACGAGGTCGGCGTCGGCCGTGTCGTGCAGCATCGCCGCGTCGTCGGCGTCGTTCGGTGTCATCTCGGGTTCCTCCAGGCGCGCGGAGAGTGCGCCACCTATAGAGATGCGTCGACCGGGATCTCATGACGCAACTTCCCCATTTTGGTGGCCGGGTGCGGCGACCACCACCCGATCGTGGGTTTCGCGGGCCCTTTCCCGGCGGTTTCGAAGCGACTTCGGAGAAGTTCTCAGAAGTCGCGTAATGGATGCCTCGGACCCGCGTCTCATCGGTGTGACGCCTCACTCCACCGGGGGGGCTGGAGGATCAGGCGCCGACGGTCGTCGGGGGACGCGCCGTCGACGGGTGGGGCTCGGAAGGATCTCGGGGGAGGGACTTCCGGGCCTCCCCGCATCCTCAGCTCGCGGCGCTCGCGTCGGCCCAGGGGATCTCCGGCGAGCGCGTGAACGCGATGCCCGCGGCGGCCCACAGTGGCCCGAGGCGTCCGACCCGCTCGCTGAACGACGCCCATGTCCGCGCTGTGCTGTCCGTGGGGGCGGGGGACCACGCGATCTCGGCGGCGGAGGCGATCCGCGGGAAGGCCATCGCGTCGATGTCGCCCGCGGTGCGGACCAGCTCGGTCCACAGGGGTGCCTCGACGCCCAGGATGTCGTCCGCGCCCACCCCCTCGATGAGGGTCGCGGGCTCCCACGCGTAGGAGCGCTCGACCGTCGTCACGCCGTCGGCCCACGTCAGGCCCGGGCCGTCCGTCGTGGACTTCATGTCGAGATAGGTCGTGTCGGCGGGGGAGAGGACGAGCTGCGAGCCGCGCCGGACGAACGACCGCGCACGCTCGTCGGCGATGCCGTCCGGCGTCCGGAGGCCCCAGTACTGTCCGACCGTGTCGTCGCAGATGCGCGCCGCGGCCCCCGCCTCGTGCCACGTCATCGGGATCTTCCCGAGGTCCGCGACGATCCGCGTGGCGCGCTCCATGAACTCCGCGAAGTCCTCGGGGGCGGTGCCGAGGCACTCGTCGCCGCCGATGTGGAGGTACGGCCCGGGGGTGAGGCGGGCGAGCTCCCCGAGCACGTCGGCCAGGAAGTCGTACGTCGCCTCGTCGTGGATGCGCAGCGACGAGAATCCCACCGCCAGCCCGGTGTAGGGCACGCCGGCGGCCGGTATCCCGCCGCCGAAGGCGTGGACGACCTCGAGCACGTGGTCGGTCACGACCGGCGCCTCGGCGAGCTCGGGATACGCGACCCCCACCGCGTGGGTGTGGCCGGGCATGTCGAACTCGGGGACGACGGTCATGTGTCGCTCCGCCGCGTAGGCCACGATGTCGGCGTAGTCGGCGGCCGTGTAGAACCCCCCGGGGTCGCCGTCGCAGGAGGTCACGGACGCGCGGGCGGTGAGCTCCGGACGCGAGCGCAGGTCGAGCCGCCAGCCCTGGTCGTCGGTGAGGTGGAGGTGCAGGACGTTGAGCTTGAGCCCGGCCGCGCGATCGATGAACGCCTTCACCGTCTCGACCGGGTGGAAGTGCCTCGCGACGTCGAGCATGACGCCGCGGTACCCGAATCGGGGCGCGTCCGCGACGGACGCGGCCGGCAGCGACCAGCCGTCGTCGTCGCGGGCGACGAGCTGACCGAGGGTGAGCATCCCGTAGAACAGCCCTGCGCGGTCGCGCCCCGCGATCACGACTCCGTCCGCCTGCGCCTCGATCGCGTAGGACTCGGGGTCGCCCGCGGCCACGAGGCGGAACTCGATGACACCAGGGCCGGTGCCGTCGAGGGTCAGCCCGGTGCGGGCTCGGAGCATGCGCGCCGCGGCGGCCGAGGCATCCGCATCGCCGGTCACGGACGTGCCGTCGCCGAGGCGGAACGGCTCGCCGCTGCGGATCTCGATCGAACGGGGGTAGGGGACGAGCGGGAGGTCCCTCGTCGGATGAGGCATGTAAGGAACACTAACAAATTAAGTCGTGCCCCGACAAGGACGAGGACCGTGGCCGGCCGCGTCATCCGTTATGCTCGGGGTGTCGCGACTGGCGTTGAGGTGGTTACCACCGGGAAGCGACCGACACGGCATTCGACCGTACGCCTGGGCCGATGCGGACTTCCCTTTCCGAGCCGATGTCGAGGAGATCCATGACCGATCCGTCCTTCAACGCCCCCCTGTCCGAGGTCGATCCCGAGATCGCCCAGGTCCTCGAGCGCGAGCTCGAGCGCCAGCGCGGCTATCTCGAGATGATCGCCTCCGAGAACTTCGTGCCGGTGTCGGTGCTGCAGTCCCAGGGGTCCGTCCTCACGAACAAGTACGCCGAGGGCTATCCCGGCCGCCGCTACTACGGCGGCTGCGAGGAGGTGGACGTCGCGGAGGAGCTCGCGATCGAGCGCGCGAAGTCCCTGTTCGGCGCCGCGTTCGCAAACGTCCAGCCCCACTCCGGCGCGACGGCCAACGCCGCCGTCCTGCACGCGATCGCACGACCGGGCGACACCCTCCTGGGACTGTCGCTCGACCAGGGCGGCCACCTCACCCACGGCATGAAGATCAACTTCTCCGGTCGGCTCTACGACATCGTGGCGTACGGCGTCGACCCCGAGACGTCCGTCATCGACATGGACGAGGTGCGCCGGCTCGCGCTCGAGCACAAGCCGAAGGTCATCATCGCCGGCTGGTCCGCCTATCCCCGGCAGCTCGACTTCGCCGCCTTCCGGGCCATCGCGGACGAGGTCGGCGCACTGCTGTGGGTCGACATGGCGCACTTCGCGGGTCTCGTCGCCGCCGGACTCCACCCGAACCCGGTGCCGCACGCCCACGTCGTCTCGTCCACCGTGCACAAGACGATCGGCGGCCCCCGTTCGGGCTTCATCCTGACCGACGACGCGGAGCTCGCCAAGAAGATCAACTCGGCCGTCTTCCCGGGCCAGCAGGGCGGTCCGCTCATGCACGTCATCGCCGCGAAGGCGACGGCGTTCAAGCTCGCGGCATCCCCCGCGTTCCGTGAGCGTCAGGAGCGCACCCTGCGCGGCGCACGGCTCGTCGCGGACCGGCTCGCGCAGCAGGACGTGAAGGATGCCGGCATCACGGTGCGCTCGGGCGGCACGGACGTCCACCTCGTGCTCGTCGACCTGCGCGACGCCGAGATCGACGGCCGCCAGGCGGAGGACCTGCTGCACGACATCCACATCACCGTCAACCGCAACGCCGTGCCGAACGACCCGCGGCCGCCGCTCGTGACCTCGGGACTGCGGATCGGCACGCCGGCGCTCGCGACGCGCGGATTCGGCGACGCGGAGTTCACCGAGGTCGCCGACATCATCGCCCTCGCGCTCCTCCCCGGCGCGGATGTCGCGGCACTGCGCACCCGCGTCGCCGCGCTCACCGCAGCCTTCCCGCTCTACCCCGGCCTCCAGCAGTGACCGGCCCCCGCTCTTGCGGGGAGATTTACCTACATACATAGTGATATGTGCGGCGTCGACATGTCCGGAGACGTCGCGCTGAGAGGACGACGATGATGACGGCAACGAAGCTGGACGGGGTCGCGACGGCAGCGGCCATCAAGGCGGAGCTCGCGGAGCGCGTCGCGGCGCTCAAGGAGCGCGGGATCACCCCCGGAATCGCGACCGTGCTCGTGGGAGCCGACCCCGCGTCGCAGCTCTACGTCGGCATGAAGCATCGGCAGTCCGAGGCGATCGGGATGAACTCGATCCAGGTCGAGCTGCCCGCCGATGCCACCCAGGAGCAGGTCGAGGAGACGATCGACCGGCTCAACGCCGATCCCACGTGCCACGGCTACATCGTTCAGCTGCCGCTGCCGAAGCACCTCGATACGGATGCGATCCTCGAGCGGATCGACCCCGCCAAGGACGCCGACGGGCTCCACCCGACGAACCTCGGGCGCCTGGTGCTCAACGTGAACGCGCCGATCACGACTCCGCTGCCGTGCACGCCCCGAGCCGTCATCGAGCTGCTCATGCGCAACGACTACGACCCGAAGGGCAAGCACGTCGTCGTCGTCGGTCGTGGAGTGACCATCGGGCGGTCCATCGGGCTCCTCCTCACGCGGCGCGAGATCAACGCCACCGTGACGCTCACCCACACCGGGACCGTCGACCTGCCGTCGTACCTCCGGCAGGGCGACGTCATCGTCGCCGCGGCGGGAGTCAAGCACCTCGTCCGTCCGGAGGACGTCAAGCCCGGTGCCGCCGTCCTCGACGTCGGCGTCACCCGTGAGGACGACCCCGAGACCGGCAAGTCCAAGGTGTACGGCGACGTCGCCCCCGGCGTCGACGAGGTGGCGGGATGGCTCTCGCCCAACCCCGGAGGCGTCGGGCCGATGACCGTCGCGCTCCTCATGACGAACGTGGTCGAGGCCGCGGAGCGCGCTGCGGGCTGACGCGGGGGTCGCCGCGGGAGGCGGGATGCCGCGGGGCGGCTGCGCGGGACGCCGCGGGGCGGCTGCGCGTGACGGCTGCGCAGGATGCCGCGGGGCGGCTGCGCGTGACGGCTGCGCAGGATGCCGCGGGACGCTGCTTCCCGCGGCCGCCTTCGGCGGGCGCCCGCCAGGCCCGGGCCTGCAGCGTCCCGCGGCATCCTGCTCCGCCTTCGGCGGGCGCCCGCCAGGGCCGGCGCGTACCGTTCTCAGGATCTGCGGACGTCCGGTCCCAGGGTGAACGGCGGAATCACGCGGAGGCGACAGTGGGCGGGGCACGCGCATCCTGAGAACGGTACGGCGACGCGCCCGCGACGTCAGGAGCCCGCGAGGCCCGCGGCGGCCTCGGCAGCGGCGAGGGCCTCGAGCGCACCACGCGTGGGGGCGACGGCCACCAGCCCGCGGTAGAGCTTCACGAGCGCGGCGCGGTCGACCTCGCCCGTGCGCACGCGGTCGCAGTGGACCGACTGGATGGCCGCCTCCAGCTGGAAGCGGCCGAGCGGATCGCCGAGCGACGCCGCGCGCCGGAGCAGCGCCTCGCCCTCCGCGATGAGCGCGCGCGACCAGAGCGCGGTGTCCTGTTCGTCGAGAGCGGGCCACGGATCGCCGACCCGTGCAGGCGCCCGCGACTGCGCGAACGTGAGCAGCGCGGCGAGCCCCCACGCCTCAGCATCCGTCTCGAGAAGCGCGGCCGTGAGGACCGCGAGCCACCGCGCCTCGTCCGCGATCGACTCCCGGATCCGGTCGCGCTGCGTCAGCCAGTCGATGGCGTAGGCGCCGTAGATCGCCTCGAGGACGGCATCCACTCGCGCGGGCATGCCGGCACGCGCCGGCACGACGAACGGGATGCCGGCATCGCGGATCTTGCGCTTCGCCCGTACGAGCCGCTGGGCCATCGCCGCCTGCGGCACGTCGAACGCATCCGCGATCCGCGCGGCGTCGAACCCCAGCACGGCCTGCAGCATCAACGGCGTGCGGACGGCAGCGTCGATCGCGGGGTGGGCGCACACGAACAGCAGCTCGAGGCGGCGATCGGGGATGGCGTCGGGGTCGAACAGGTCGCGCTCGTCCGCGGTGTCGAGGTCGCCGAGCGGCACGCTCGTGCGCTGCGCGGCGGAGCGCAGGACGTCACGCAGGCGATTGCGGGCCACGGCCAGCAGCCATCCTTCCGGGTTGTCGGGCACGCCGGCGTCCGGCCAGCTCTGCAGCGCACGCTCGAAGGCGTCGCCCATCGCGTCCTCGGCGAGTGCCAGATCGCCGGTGATCGCGGCGAGCACCGCCACGAGACGGCCGAACGAGGTGCGCGCCGTGCGTTCGGCGACCGCGCGCACCTCGTCGGCGCTGGTCATCGGGCGCCGGGAGCGCCCTGCCACGCGCCGTCGGCGAAGTGCGTGGCGCCCGGGCGGACCTCGACGGCGCCCCATTCGACGGACGGCGCCCGCCCGGCCCAGTCGAGGGCGGCGTCGAGGTCGGGCACCTCGATCACGAAGGTCCCGCCGAGCTGCTCCTTCGTGTCGGCGAACGGACCGTCTTGCACGAGCAGCTGTCCGTCGCGGTGGCGCACCGTGGTGCTGGCCGACGACGGCTGCAGCACCTCGGCGGAGAGCAGCACCCCGGCCGCGTCGAGTGCCTTCGCGTACTCGTCGAAGGCGCGCATGCCCTCGGCGATGGCGTCCGGCCCGAGCTCATCGGGCGACATCTCGGGGTAGTGGAGGAGGAGTGTGTAGCGCATCGTGCGTTCCTTTCGGTCGAGGCGGATGCCGTCACTCCCATGACGATCGGAGCGCGGCCCGATCGACACCTCAGCCGTTGCCGAGTTCGTCCAGCATCCTCCGCTGCTCTTCGGTGAGTCCGTCACGGAGCTCGCGACGCCCCGACTGCTCGGTGGCCGACGGGGCGGCTGCGGCATCCGTCACTGTTCCGCCTGTCGCCCTGTCGTAGATCGCACCGGCGCGCGCCTCGACCCGGTCGTCGATCGCGTCGTAGATGATCCAGGCGATCAGGAGGGCGATCGGGGGCAGGACCCAGCCCCAGAACCAGCCCCTGACGTCGACTGCGGAGAACCACACCACCAGGAGCCACACGATGAGCTCGACGACGAAGACGACGCCGAACTGCACGAGCTTCTCGCCCAGCTTCGTGCGCTGATCCGCCGACTTCGCCGCCATGCCGCGGAACATCCTCGTGATCAGCGGCTTCAGCCAGATGGTGGCGGCGGTGAGGATGACGGCGCCCCACAGCGCCGCCCAGCCGACGCGCACGCCGGGGAGCAGCCCCATCAGCAGCAGCACGACGACGTCGAACACGTACAGCGAGACGAACCGGACGATCCACTTCCTCATGCGCTCAGCCTCCCACACCTCGTCCGCAGGTTCATCGGTCGCACGAGGCCGGAATCCGGGGCGAACCGCCGTCCATTCCGGCGTTCTGCGACCGATGGGCGAGTCAGTAGGAGGCGCGAGGTTGGGCGGGGGTGGGGGCGGGGACGAAGCGGGCCGCGAGGGCCTCCGAGCCGCGCGCGAGGAGGGCGACGTCGGCGCCCACCAGGATGAAGGCGGCGCCGGCATCGAGGTACGACTGCGCGATGGCCGGGTCGAACGCGTTGACGCCGACGGGCTTTCCCGTCCCGCGGACGGCATCGAACGCACGCAGGACGGCGGCGGTGACATCCGGATGCGTCTGCTGTCCGAGCACGCCCATGGATGCCGCGAGGTCGGAGGGGCCGACGAAGACCCCGTCCACTCCGTCGACGGCGGCGATCGCGGCCGCCGCGGCGACCCCGGCGGACGTCTCGACCTGGACGAACACGGACACGTGCTCGTCGGCGTTCTCGAGGTAGCCGTCGACGCGGTTCCATCGCGCCGAGCGCGCCAGGGCGGAGCCCACGCCGCGTCGGCCGCGCGGCGGATAGCGCACCGCCTCGACGACCTCGCGCGCCTCGGCGGCCGACGAGATCATCGGGACGAGGACGTTCTGCGCCCCGAGGTCGAGCACCTGCTTGATCGCCACGACGTCGCCGATCGGCACCCGCACGACGGGCGTGACCGGGTAGGCCGCCACCGCCTGGAGCTGCGCGAGGGTCGACTCGAGGCCGTTGGGCGAGTGCTCCATGTCGATGAGGATCCAGTCGAGGCCCGCGCCCGCGCAGATCTCTGCGACCAGCGGGCTGCCGGAGCACACCCACATGCCCGCGAGCGGTCGGGATGCCGCGGCCAGCGCGTCGCGGAAGGTCGGGGCTAGACGAAGCGGCATGCGATCGTTCCCATCGGTCCATAGTCACAGAGCACGTCGTCGCCGCGCGAGACCCACATGGGCCGTGTGAATGAGCCGGCGAGGATGAGCTCGCCGGCTTCCAGGCGCTGACCGTGCTGATGCAGCTTGTTCGCGAGCCACGCGACGCCCGTCGCGGGGTGGCCGAGCACGCCCGCCGCGACGCCGGTCTCCTCGATCTCGCCGTTGCGCGAGAGCACTCCGGGCACCCAGCGCAGGTCGATCTCATCGGGGTGCATGGGGATGCCGCCGAGGACGATGCCCCCGTAGGCCGCGTTGTCGGCGATGGTGTCCACGATCGTGCGGCCCTCGAGCTCGATGTGGGAGTTGAGCACCTCGAGCGCCGGGATCACCCGCGAGGTGGCGCCGAGGACGTCCTCCCGCGAGCAGTGCGGGCCCTCCAGCGGCGAGGAGAGCTCGAACGCGAGCTCGACCTCGATGCGCACGTTGGAGAACAGGTCGACCGGGATCGCGTCGCCGTCGTGCCAGACGGTGTCGTCGAACATCACGCCGTAGTCGGGCTCGGTGATGCCTGTCGCCTGCTGCATGGCCTTGGAGGTCAGCCCGATCTTGCGGCCGACGAGCCGGTGACCGGCGGCGGCCTTGCGCTCGCGCCAGACGCCCTGGATGGCGTACGAGTCCTCGACCGTGGCCTCGGGATGACGGGCCGTGATGCGCGGGATCATCCCATGGGTGCGGTCGGCCTCGGCCAGCTCGTCGGCGAGCTGTGCGATCACGTCGGGTGGCAGCATCCGGATCCCCTCGTGCGGTTCGATTCGCGGCGGCCGGGTCAGAGCTGGTTGCCCAGCTTGTACTCGCCCTGCTTGTACTCGGGCATCGGCTCGTCGTCGTCGGGACGCGTGTACGAGAAGCCGTCGGCGCCGATGGTCACGGCCATCTCGCTCGCCTCGGTGCGGGCGAGGACCGGCTGCGGGTTGCCGTCCAGGTCGAGCACGAGGGACGCGTCCGTGTACCACGACGGCACGACCGGGTTGCCCCAGAAGTCGCGGCGCTGGTTGTCGTGCACGTCCCACGTGACGACGGGGTTGTCGGGGTCGCCGGTGTAGTAGTCCTGCGTGTAGATCTCGACGCGGTGGCCGTCGGGGTCGCGCAGATAGAGGTAGAACGCGTTGCTGACGCCGTGCCGGCCGGGGCCGCGCTCGATGGCGTCGGAACGGCGCAGGGCGCCCAGCTTGTCGCAGACGGCGAGGATGTTGTGCTTCTCGTGCGTCGAGAAGGCGATGTGGTGCATGCGGGGTCCGTCGCCGCCGGTCATGGCGGTGTCGTGCACAGTGGGCTTGCGCCGCATCCAGGCCGCGTACACGGTGCCCTCGTCGTCCTGGATGTCCTCCGTCACGCGGAAGCCGAGGTCCTGCATCCACTTCACGGCACGCGGAACGTCGGGAGTGACCTGGTTGAAATGGTCGAGGCGCACGAGCTCGCCGGGCGTGTGCAGGTCGTACCGCCAGGACAGGCGCTCGACGTGCTCGGCCTGGTGGAAGAACTCGTAGGGGAAGCCGAGCGGGTCGACGACGCGCACCGAGTCGCCGATGCCCTTCGTCCAGCCTTCGGGGCGTCGCTCGACGCGGCATCCGATCTCGGAGTAGAACGCGACCGCGCGGTCGAGGTCCTCGGGCGTGCGCACCCGGTAGGAGAACGCGGCGACGGCCGCGATGGGACCCTGCCGCAGGACGAGGTTGTGGTGGATGAACTCCTCGGTCGAACGCAGGTAGATCGCCTCGTCGTCCTCCTCCGTCACGTACAGGCCGAGGATGTCGACGTAGAACACCCGCGACGCGGCGAGGTCGGTGACGACCAGGTCCATGTAGGCGCAGCGGAGGATGTCGGGGGGTGTCGCCTGAGGCGTCGGCGCCGGATTGTCGGTGTGGATCGGGGCCTCCTGCGAGACGTAGAAGCCGGAGGAGGTGAGGGTCTTGCCGTCGTGGGTGCTCATATCGCGTCCTTGCGTTCAGAGGGGTGAGGGTCAGGCCTTGCCGAAGGTCGGGTTGTGCACGGCGCCGAGGGTGATGTGCACGGCCTGCTGGTCGGTGTAGAAGTCGATCGAGCGGTAGCCGCCCTCGTGGCCGAGGCCCGAGGCCTTGACGCCGCCGAACGGCGTGCGGAGGTCGCGCACGTTGTTCGAGTTGAGCCACACCATCCCGGCCTCGACGGCCTGCGCGAAGTTGTGGGCGCGCTTCAGGTCGTTCGTCCACACGTAGGCCGCGAGGCCGTACTTCGTGTCGTTGGCGAGGGCGAGCGCCTCTTCGTCGGTGTCGAAGGGGGTGATGGCGACGACCGGGCCGAAGATCTCCTCCTGGAAGATGCGAGCGTTCGGTGCGACGTCGACGAAGACGGTGGGGGCGACGAAGTTGCCCTCGTCGAAGCCGTCGGGGCGGCCGCCGCCGGCGACGAGGCGTCCCTCGGTCTTGCCGATCTCGACGTAGCTCATCACCTTGTCGTAGTGCTCGGGGTGCACGAGGGCCCCGACCTCGGTCGCCGGGTCGTGCGGGTAGCCGACTTTGACGCGCTTCGCCTGCGCCGCGTAGCGCTCGACGAACTCGTCGTACACGTCCCGCTGCACGAGGATGCGGCTGCCCGCGGTGCAGCGCTCGCCGTTGAGGGAGAACACCCCGAAGATCGTCGCGTCGATCGCGGCATCCAGGTCGGCGTCGGCGAACACGATCGCGGGCGATTTGCCGCCGAGCTCCATCGACAGTCCTTTGAGGAAGGGCGCGGCGTTCGCGAAGATGAGCTGCCCGGTGCGGCTCTCGCCGGTGAACGAGATGAGCGGCACGTCGGGGTGCTTCACGAGGGCGTCGCCCGCATCCTCGCCGAGTCCGTTGACGAGGTTGAAGACGCCTTTCGGGAGCCCCGCCTCCTCGAAGATGCCGGCCCACAGGGATGCGGAGAGCGGCGTGAACTCCGCGGGCTTGAGGACGACGGTGTTGCCGGTCGCGAGGGCCGGGCCGAGCTTCCACGACTCGAGCATGAAGGGCGTGTTCCACGGCGTGATGAGGCCCGCGACGCCGATCGGCTTGCGGTTGACGTAGTTGATCTGCCGCCCCGGGACCTTGAACGTGTCGTCCGCCTGGGCCACGATCAGGTCGGCGAAGAACCGGAAGTTCTCGGCGGCCCGACGCGCCTGCCCGAGCGCCTGGGTGATCGGCAGGCCGGAGTCGAACGATTCCAGCTCGGCGAGGCGGGCGTCGCGCGACTCCACGATGTCCGCGATGCGGTGCAGCACGCGGGAGCGCTCGCGCGGCAGCATCCGCGGCCAGAGCCCGTCGGTGAACGCGCGGCGCGCGGCGGCCACGGCGCGGTCGATGTCGGCCTTCCCGCCGGCCGCGGCGCGGACGTACACCTCGTTGGAGACCGGGTCGAGCACGTCGAACGTGTCGCCGTCGACCGAGTCGACGAACGCGCCGTCGATGTAGTGGCGGATGCGGTCGGGCAGGTCTTCCGGAACGTGCCCGGTCCGAGCGGTCGTCGTGGTGTCGGTCATGGATTCCTCCGGTGGATGGGTCAGAGCGATACGCCGGTGCGGTGGCGGGCGTCGAGGAAGGCGTCCAGCGTCCTCCAGCGGTGGTTGCGGGCGGCCAGCTCGATGTCGAGCGGGTCGGCACCGGTGCGGATGAGGTCGACGATGTCGGCGTGCTCCTGCACAGAGTGCTGGGCACGGTCGGGGACGATCGCGAACGTCGAGTCGCGCAGCCCGGCCAGCCGCGTCCAGCCGCGGTGCACGAGGTCGAGGATGTGCGGGTTCGGGCAGGGCTCGAACAGCACGGCGTGGAACTGCTGGTTGAGCGTGGTGAAGGCGTGCGGGTCGAAGTGCTCGAGGAGACTCTGCATCCGGCCGTTCACCTCGAGCGCGCGGTCGAGATCCGCCGTGGTGAGCATCGGCGCGGACAGCGAGGTGGCCGAGCCCTCGACGAGTCCGAGCGTCTGCATCGTGAACACGTACTCGTGCTCGTCGACGACGGCGACGCGCGCCCCGACGTTGTGCTCGAACGTGACGAGTCCCTCCGCCTCGAGTCGGCGGATCGCCTCGCGCACCGGGACGACGCTCATCCCGAGCGCCTCGGCGATCGGTCCGAGCACGAGGCGGTAGCCGGGGCCGAACTCGTGGCGCGAGATGCGCTCGCGGATCCACGCGTAGGCCTGCTCGGACTTGCTCGCCTGCGCGGCGTCGTCGATGACGGTCCCCGTCATCGCTCCCGCTCCTCGTACCGTGCGCGCCACTCGGCGTTCATCGGGAAGAGCCCGTCCACGGGATGCCCGGCCGCGACCTGCTGTGCGATCCAGGCATCCTCCTCCTCCTGGGCGAGGGTCGCGTCGACGACCTGCTCGACGAGGTCGGGCGGGATGACGATCACGCCGTCGCCGTCGCCGACGATGATGTCGCCCGGCTGCACGGTGGTGCCGCCGCATCCGATCGTGACGTCGACGTCCCACGGCACGTGCCTGCGCCCGAGGACGGCGGGGTGGGCGCCGAGCGCGTAGACCGGGAGGCCCAGCGCCGCGACCGTGTCGTAGTCGCGCACGCCGCCGTCGGTGACGATGCCCGCGGCCCCCGCGGTCTGTGCCCGGATGGCGAGGATGTCGCCGAGCGTGCCCGAACCCGCCTCGCCCCGCGCCTCGATCACGATGACCTCGCCCGCGCGGACGCTGTCGAATGCGCGCTTCTGGGCGTTGTATCCGCCGCCGTGGGTGCGGAACAGGTCTTCGCGGCCGGGGACGAAGCGGAGCGTCTTCGCGATGCCGACGAGCTTCGCCTCGGGGTGCATCGGCCGGACCCCGTCGATCGTGACGTTGTCGAGACCCAGCTTCCGCAGCTGACCGGAGAGGCCGGCGACCGGTGCCCGGCCGAGCTTCTCGCGCAGTTCGGGGGAGAGCGTGGGCGGCGTCTCCGCGGCGGGCAGTCCTGCGGCCCCGCGAGAACCCCACGCCTCGGCGCGCTGCGTGTCGTCGACGGCGGGGAGGGAGCCGACCTCGGGGTCGTACTCCGCGTCGCCCTGCACGACGGTGGTCGTGAGGCGGCCCGAGCTCGGCGCGCCCTCGGTGGTGGGCGCATCGACCTCGACCTCGACGACATCGCCGGGCGCGACCACGGACGACCCGGCGGGCGTGCCGGTGAGGATCACGTCGCCCGGCTCGAGCGTGAAGTGCTGCGACAGGTCGGCGACGAACTGCGCGAGCGGGAAGATGAGGTCGGCGGTCGTGTCGTCCTGGACAAGGGCGCCGTTCACCCACGTCCGCAGCCGCAGCGTGCCGGGATCGATCGTGCGTGCGTCGATGAGTCTCTGACCGATCGGCGTGAATCCGTCACCGCCCTTGGACCGGACGTTCGAGCCCTTGTCGATCGCGCGCAGGTCGTACAGCCCGAAATCATTCGCGGCGGTGACCCACGCGACGTGGCCCCAGGCATCGGCGAGGGCCACGCGGCGTGCGGGTCGGCCGATCACCAGCGCGATCTCACCCTCGAACGCGAGGAGCTCGGTCCCGGCGGGGCGTTCGATCGTGCCCCCGGATGCCGCGACCGAGCTCGACGGCTTGAAGAAGTACGAGGGGGCTGCCGGACGGCGTCCGCGCTGATCGGCGCGGGATGCGTAGCTGAGGTGGACGGCGACGACCTTGCCGGGGCGTCCGGGGAGCGCCGCGAAACGCGCGTCCGCGGCATCCCTGATGTCGTCAGTGGTCATGAGCTCCCTCGCTCCGAGTCCGTGCGCAGTGGCATCCTTGCGTCGTATCTCAAATCGTATATGATTCCACTGGACCCGGGCAAGTGTCCGCGAGAGGATCGGCCGGGAAGACAGGGACGTCGACAGCGACACAGGAGTCACAATGCAGTTCCATGACCACGGCTACGTCTCCGGGGATCCGCGAGTCCTCCCCGCGGCCGGTACCGGGCTGGATCGCCCGGCCGACCTCCCCGACGAGGTCGACGTGCTCGTCGTCGGGTCGGGGCCCGCGGGCATGCTGCTCGCCGCACAGCTGTCGCAGTATCCCGACGTCACCACGCGCGTCATCGAGCGCCGGGACGGCCGGCTCGTCGTCGGCCAGGCCGACGGCATCCAGCCGCGCAGCGTCGAGACGTTCCAGGCCTTCGGGTTCGCCGAGCGCATCGTGGCGGAGGCGTACAACATCGGGTGGATGAACTTCTGGGGGCCCGACCCCGAGCACCCGGGCGACATCATCCGCACCTCCCGCACCGAGGACTACGCCTTCCAGATCAGCGAGTTCCCGCACCTCATCGTCAACCAGGCGCGCGTGCTCGACTACTTCGCCGAGGCCGCCGCCCACGGGCCGGCGCGCATCGCCCCGGACTACGGCGTCGAGTTCGTGGGCCTCAGCGTGGACGACGACGGTGACCACCCCGTCGAGGTACGCATCCGGTACCTCGCGGGCGACCGCGACGGCGAGGAACGCGTGATCCGCGCGCGCTACGTCGTCGGGTCCGACGGGGCGCGCAGTGCGGTCCGCGAGGCGATCGGCCGGAAGCACGTCGGCGACATCTCCTCCCACGCGTGGGGCGTCATGGACGTGCTCGTGAACACGGACTTCCCGGACTGGCGGATCAAGTGCGCGATCAACGCCGAGGCGGGGAACATCCTGCTCATCCCGCGCGAGGGCGGCTACCTGTGCCGCGTGTACGTCGACCTCGGGGCGGTCGCCGAGGACGACGACCACCAGGTGCGGTCGACGCCGGTCGAGGCGATCATCGCGAAGGCGAACGCCATCCTGCATCCGTACTCGCTCGACGTGAAGCAGGTCGCCTGGCACAGCGTCTACGAGGTGGGTCACCGCGTCACCGACAAATTCGACGACGTCGAGGTCGGCGCCGACCAGCCGCCGCGGGTGTTCCTCACCGGCGACGCGTGCCACACGCACAGTGCCAAGGCCGGTCAGGGCATGAACGTCTCGATGCAGGACGGATTCAACCTCGGCTGGAAGCTCGGGGCGGTCGTCACCGGGCGCAGCCCCGCGTCGCTCCTGGCGACCTACTCGGCCGAGCGGCAGCCCGTCGCGCAGCAGCTCATCGACTTCGACCGCGAATGGTCGAGCCTGATGGCCCGCAAGCCCGAGGAGATCTCCGACCCCAAGGAGCTCGCGACCTACTATCTGGCCACCGCCGAGTTCCCCTCCGGCTTCATGACGAAATACGGTCCGTCCGAGATCGTGGCGGATGCCGCACACCAGGGTCTCGCCGAGGGATTCCCGCTCGGCATGCGCTTCAAGAGCGCCGAGGTCGTGCGGGTGGGGGACGGGAACGTCGCGCACCTCGGGCACCGTGCGACGGCCGACGGGCGCTGGCGGATCTACGCCTTCGCCGATGGGCCCGCCGCGGGGGAGGCATCCGCGCTCGCCGACTGGGCGGAGTGGTTCGCGAGCGGCGCGGACTCTCCCCTCGGCCGGTTCACGCCCGCCGGCGCCGACATCGACGCCGTGTTCGACGTCACGGCGATCTACCAGCAGCCGTTCGAGGACGTCGACATCGCCCGCGTGCCGGGGATCTTCCTCCCGAAGACCGGTCCGCTCGGTCTCACGGACTGGGAGAAGGTGTACGCGGCGACGCAGTCCACGCGCGCGACGGCGTCGATCTTCGACGAGCGCGCGCTGTCACGCGACGGAGTGGTCGTCGTCGTGCGACCGGACCAGTACGTGGCCGCGGTGCTGCCGCTGACCGCGACCGACGAGCTGGCCGCGTTCTTCGCCGGCGCTCTGCTGCCGCAGAACTGATCTCCCTACGAGTTCACGCGGATGATCTCCTGCTGGTACGGGGCGATCACCCGCGGCGAGACCCGGCAGTCGAGGAGCAGGAACGGGCGTTCGTCGGCGGGGGTCGCCGTCCAGGCCGCCAGGCGGTCGAGGTCGACGATCGACCGGACGACGACGCCCTGGGCTCCCACCGCCGCAGCGAGGCCGGCGAAGTCGACCTCGGGGATCAGCATCGGCCCCTCGGCGAGTCCCTTGAGCCCGTACAGGTTGATCTCGGCCGCGTAGGCGCCGTCGTTCCACACCACCGCGAGGCCGCGGCCGCCGGCGACCCGGACGGCGGTCTCCAGGTCGGCGAGCGCCATCAGCCCGCCGCCGTCGCCGGTGGTGAGCACCACCGTCGACTCCGGGCGGGCCATGGCCGCGCCGGCGACCGACGGGAACCCGAGGCCGATCGACTGGTACGCCGTCCCGATCATGATCATGCGGTCGGGCGAGGCGACCGGCCAGTACATGTTCGCCCAGCCGATGAAGTGTCCGCCGTCTGAGACGACGACCCGGTCGTCGGGGAGCAGCTCGCCGATGCGCGCCGCGACCGTGCGCGGGTCGAGGCGTCCGTCCGCGGCGGTGCCGTCGCCGCGCTCGCGCGCCGTCAGGGCGGCGATGTCGATCGACTCCCGCCATCCGCTCGGCGCGGCGCCCAGGGCGTCGAGCTCGGCCACGAGCGCGGATGCCACGACCGCCGCGTCGCCCCGGATGTAGCCGCCGACGTGCGGGTGGGTCGCCGCCGGCGCGACGTCGACCTGGACCACCCGCGTCCCGGGGGCGAACAGCTCGCCGAAGCGCATCGTGAACGGGTTGAGGGAGGCGCCGAACACCACCGCGACGTCGGCCTCGCGCACCAGCTTCATGGCGCCCTCGGCGCCGAAGCCTCCGCTGACGCCCAGGTCGTACCGGCCGTCGGGGAAGACGCCACGGCCGAGCGCGGTCGAGGCGGTGACGGCACCCGTCGCATCGGCAAGTGCGCCGAGGGCGTCGCCGGCTCCGGCGAGCCAGGCCCCGCGCCCCGCGAGCAGGAACGGATGCCGGGCCCCGGCGAGTGCCCGCGCGAGATCCGTCACCGCGGCCGCCGCGAACGGGCCGACGGGCTGCTGCGGGCGGGGAAGTGCCGGGTCGGGCGCCGCGGGCACGGGTCCGGCCTCGAGGGCCGCGACGTCGTAGGGGATCGCGAGCACGGTCGGGACGCGGTAGGCGAGCGCGTGCTCGATCGCGATGACGGTCGTGGCCGCGGCATCCGCCCGCCCCACCGTGTACGTGCGGGCGCCGACCGCCGACGCCAGCGCGATCTGGTCGACGTCCCACGGCCGCGGTCCCGACGTGGGCTCGTCGCCGACGACGAGGACCAGGGGGATGTGCGCCTGCACGGCCTCCGCCAACGCGGTGAGGGTGTTCGTGAAGCCGGCACCGTACGTGGTGGTGGCCGCCGCGATGCGGCCGGACGCGCGGTAGTGGGCGTCGGCGGCGACCACGGCCCCGGCTTCGTGCCGGACGGCGGTGTACTCCGCGGAGGTGCCCCGCGCGAGCGCGTCGAGGAAGTAGGCGTTGCCGTTGCCCATCACGCCGAAGACGTGGTCGAGGTGGGCGGCGAGGGTGGTCGCGACGTGCGCGGAGACGGTGGGCATGGGAGTGCCTTTCGAGACGGAACGGAAGCTGTGCCGTATGTGTCTCGCGCGCCGCGGTCGTCGCGGCGGCTGCGTGCCCCTTTTCCGAGCACCGGCGGCTCGCCCCGCCGGACGTGCCCAGTATAGGAGCCGCCGCGTCGGCGGGCGTCGGCGGGCGTCGGGGTGCCGGCGTCGAGGCGGTCGCGCCGCGCCGCCGATGTCGTTGAGGGGCGGCAGGATGTTCGCATGCATCTCGACCGCTTGCGCGCCGAGCGTCTGCGCTCGCACCGGCTGAGCGCCCCCGCGACGGACGTCGTCGCCGCCGCCCGGCACATGCTCGCGACACAGGCGCAGGAGTTCTGGGGCGGCCGCTGGGCGCTCGCCGCGCGGACGCGGGGCGCCGTCGCGCTCCGCGACGTGGACGCCGCCTTCGATCAGGGCGACCTGGTGCGGTCGTGGACGATGCGGGGGACGATCCACGTGATCCCTGCGCGCGATCTGCGGTGGGTGCTCTCGGTGACCGGCGACCGTCAGCTGCGCGCGGCGGCGGCCCGGCATCGCGGGCTCGGGCTCGATGCCGAGACCCTCGCACGCTGCGAGGCGGCGATCGTCGGCGCCCTCGGCGGCGGTGGGCGGCTCACGCGCGCCGAGCTGTTCGAGGTGCTGAGCGGCATCGGGATCGACCCGAAGAACCAGCGCGGCGTGCACGTGATCTACGCCTTGGCGGTCACGGGCGTGATCTGCCAGGGCCCGGTGGTGCCGCGCGAGGGCGGCCCGACGCGTGAGCAGTACCTCGTGCTCGCCGACGAATGGCTGACGGCGTCCGATGCTCCGGGCGATCCGCTCGCTGAGCTGTTCGTGCGCTACATCGACGGCCACGGCCCGGCGGGCGCGGCGGACTTCGCATGGTGGGCGGGTCTCCCGCTGGGGATGGCGCGACAGGCGGCCGAGGCATCCCGCGATCGGCTCGTGGAGGTCGACGAGGGGCGGTTCGTGGCCCCCGTGCGACCCCGCCGGAGTGCGGCAGCGCCCGACGTGATCGCGCTTCCGCCGTTCGAGGAGTACTTCCTCTCGTACGCCGACCGGTCGACGGTATGCGCGCCGGAGTTCCTCTCCGACGTCGGGCCGGGCTCCAACGGAATCGTGCGGCCGATCATCGTCGCGCGCGGCGAGGTCGCCGGGGTGTGGATGCACTCGACGGCCGTCGGCCGGCATCGCGACGACCCGGTGCCCGCCCTCCTCGCGCCGGACGCCGCGACCGATGCGGAGGTCGCGGCCGCCCTCGCCCGATACGCCGCCTTCATCAACGGCTGAGCCGCCGGATCGTGCGGCGCGTGCGAGGCCCGTGCCACACTGACACCGTGCCGGCCTCCGTCCCGTTCCGCCGTGGCCGCCGCACCGTCGTCGGCGGTGTGGCCCTGCTCGTGGTGCTATACGTCGTCGTGGTCGTGCTGTACGCGGTGAGCGGCGACGTCGGGGGTGTCACGCGGGGCGATCCGGACGGCGAGCACGTGCAGCTCGATGTGCAGCCGCAGTTGGTGGACGCCGCCGGCAACCGCATCCCCGCGACCCTGGAGGTGCGTTCCGGCGGCCGGCTCGACCCGGACAACCTCGAGCTCGACACGCTGCCGGTGCTCTCCAGCGACCTCGAGCTGCTCGTCACCGACACGGACGGGAGCCGGACCGTGACGTTCCCGGCGAACCAGGTGCTCTCCCCGGTGAGCCTGCGGTTCATCTCCTCCGGCGAGATCGAGGTGTGGCCGTTCGACACCTACACGGTCAAGACGACGATCGTCGCGTACCGGACGGTGGCCGGTCCGCCCGAACGCCTGCCGCTCCAGGTCTTCCCCACCGGCCACGTTCCCGGCTGGACGATCACCGCGACCTCGGAGAAGGTCGGCGCGGTCATCTCGACCGACGCCGGCATCGAGAAGGTCGAGTCGTTCGTGATCACGGCGCACCGGTCCGGGGCGACCATCGCCTTCGGCATCGTGCTCCTCGCGCTCATGGTGGCGATGCCGGTGCTGGTGCTGATCGTTGCGGTGACGGTGTTACGCGGACGCCGCAAGGTCGAGGCATCCTTCATGTCGTGGATGGGCGCGATGCTGTTCGCGACCATCCCGCTGCGCACGTTCCTGCCCGGATCGCCGCCCATCGGGTCGTGGGTGGACTTCACCGTCGTGCTGTGGGTGATCGGCGCGCTCATCGTGGGCCTTGCGATCTACGTGGCGGCGTGGCTGCGGTGGTCGGGCCCGGGTCCCGCCCCTTCTCCCGCGCCCGCGGCGTTGGATTCCGTCGCGGATTCAGGAGAAAGCGGCCCGGCGTCGGCGCCCTGAGCATCTCTCGGCGCGTTTCTCCTGCATTTCCGACACCATCGCCTGTGCGGGCGCCGCACAGGCCTCAGCCCTCGGCGTGCCGGTCCAGGAAGGCATAGACCTCGCCGTCGTCGACGCCCGGGAACGCGCCGCGGGGCAGCGGGCTGAACATCTGCATGTGCACGCGGGCGCTCGGCCACGCCTTGCCCTCCCAGCGCGCCGTGACATCGCCGGGCGGGCGGCGGCAGCAGGACTCGTCGGGGCAGGTCGAGACAGCGCGTTTCTGCGTCTCCCGCCCGCGGAACCACCGTGCGTCGTCGAAGGGCACCCCGACGCTGATCGAGAACTCGCCGTCCGACGTCGTGCCCGTCTGCGTCGAGCACCAGAACGTGCCCGCCGGTGTGTCGGTGTACTGGTAGTGCTCCGTGGTGCGGTTGTGCGCCTCGAACGCGGAGCGGGCGAGGAACTTGCGGCACACGATCTGGCCCTCGACCGCGCCCGTGACGTCCATCGGGAGGGGCAGCTCGTCGTTCTCGTACACGCGCGAGATCGCCCCGGACCCGTCGACGCGCAGGAAGTGCAGCGACATCCCGAGGTGATGCGTGAGGAGGTTCGTCATCCGCATGCCCGCCGCCTCGTGGGTCACACCGAAGGCGTCGCGGAAGTCCTCGACCGCGAGGTTGCGGTCCTTCTTCGCCTGCTGCAGGAACGCCACCGACGCCGTCTCGGGCATGAGGCAGCACGCCGCGTAGTAGTTGATCTCGAGGCGCTGCTGGAGGAAGTCGGCGTAGTCGGTCGGGCGACGGTGCCCGAGGAGGCGGTGTGCCATGGCCTGCAGCGCCATCGATCGCAGGCCGTGACCGCCCGGGATGGATGCCGGTGGCAGGTAGATGCGCCCGTTCTCGAGATCGGTCACCGAGCGGGCGGAGTGCGGCAGGTCGTTCACGTAGAGCAGCTCGAAGCCCAGCTGCTCGGCCATGATGCTGACGGTGCGGTGGGTGAGCGCGCCGCTGACGTGGCCGGCCGACTTCAGCTGCTTCTCGGCCAGGCGCTCGATGTCGGGGAGGTAGTTGCCGCGCTCGCGCATCCGCAGCCGCAGCTCGGTGTTGGCCCGGCGCGCCTCCTCGGGCGTGGCGATCGCCTCGCGCTCACGACGCTGCAGCTCGCGGTGCAGCCCGAGGATCGACTCGAGCGTCTCGTCGCTGGTGCCCTTCGTGATCCTGATCGGTGCGATCCCGAGCCGGCGGAACACGGAGCTCGCCTGCGCGCGGTCGAGCTCGATCTCGAGCGCGGCGCGGTGGTTCGGCGGCTCGGTGGACAGCAGCTCGGCGACCTCGGTCCCGGTGACCCGCGCGATCTCCTGCAGGAGCGAGAGCTTGGGCTCGCGCTTGCCGTTCTCGATGAGGCTCAGGTGGCTCCCGGCGACGCCGACGGCGGCACCGAGCTCGTCGAGCGTCATCCCGTTCTCGACGCGGTGATGGCGGATGCGGTGGCCGAGGGTCGTGAGCTCGACAGCGGAGGGCATTCCTTGAGCATAACGAAAGAATCGCAACTCTTTACGCCCCGAATATCGGAAAGTGGAACTCTGGTGCGGCGAAAGTAGGAGGACGACCAACGAAAAGGAGCGACCATGGCACTTGCCGAGACCTTCACGCGACCCGCCCCGCAGGGCAGCCGTCCCGTCGAGGCCGTGGCAGCGTACGGCCGCCGCCCGTCCTTCACCGGCGCGGGCATGGACGCCCTCGTCGCGTGGGTCGACGGCGTCGCCGCGCTCACGCAGCCCGAGCGCATCCACTGGGTCGACGGCTCACGCGCCGAGAACGACGCCCTGCTGCGCACCATGGTCGCCGACGGCACGCTCATCAAGCTCAACCCCGAGTGGCGTCCCGGCTCGTACCTCGCCCGCTCCCACCCCGGCGACGTCGCCCGCACCGAGGCGCGCACCTTCATCGCCTCCGAGCGCGAGGAGCACGCCGGCCCGACCAACAACTGGGCCGCCCCCGCCGAGATGCGCGCCACGATGGACGGCCTGTTCGCCGGCTCCATGCGCGGCCGCACGATGTACGTCGTCCCGTTCTCGATGGGCGCTGTGGGCGGCCCGCTCTCGCACATCGGCGTCCAGATCACCGACAGCCCGTACGCCGTGGCATCCATCGGCATCATGACCCGGGTCGGGGATGCGGTCACCGAGCTCATCGCGGACGGCGCGCCGTGGGTGAAGACCGTGCACTCGGTCGGCGCTCCGCTCGCACCCGGCGCGCAGGACGTGCCGTGGCCGTGCAACGACGAGAAGTACATCGTGCACTTCCCGGACACCCTCGAGGTCTACTCGTACGGCTCGGGCTACGGCGGGAACGCCATCCTCGCCAAGAAGTGCTTCGCGCTGCGGATCGCCTCGGTGATCGGACGCGAAGAGGGGTGGCTCGCCGAGCACATGCTCCTCATCCGGGTGATCGACCCGAACGGGAAGGCGTACCACGTGGCCGCCGCGTTCCCGTCAGCGTGCGGCAAGACGAACCTGGCGATGCTGCGGCCGACGATCCCCGGCTGGCGCGTCGAGACGCTCGGCGACGACATCGCGTGGATCCGGCCCGGCGAGGACGGCCGCCTGTGGGCGATCAACCCGGAGGCCGGCTTCTTCGGCGTGGCGCCGGGCACGGGCGAGTCGACGAACGTCACCGCCGTCGAAACGCTGTGGGGCAACACGATCTTCACGAACGTCGCGCTGCGCCCGGACGGCGACGTCTGGTGGGAAGGCCTGACCGACGAGGCTCCGCCGAACCTCGTCGACTGGGAGGGCAACCTGTGGACGCCCGCGTCCGGCCGGCCCGCGGCACACCCGAACTCCCGCTTCACCGTGAGCGCCGCGCAGTGCCCGCAGATCGCCGACGACTGGGATGCCCCCGAGGGGGTCCCGCTCGACGTCATCCTGTTCGGCGGACGCCGTGCCACGAACGTGCCCCTCGTGGTCGAGGCCACCGACTGGACGCACGGCGTGTTCCTCGGGTCGAACATCTCTTCCGAGCGCACCGCGGCCGCGGAGGGGACGGTCGGGGAGCTGCGACGCGACCCGTTCGCGATGCTGCCCTTCTGCGGCTACAACATGGCCGACTACTTCGGCCACTGGCTGAACGTCGGGCAGAAGCTCCGCTTCGACCGGGCGCCCCGGATCTTCCAGGTGAACTGGTTCCGCCGCGGCGCGGACGGCCGGTTCCTGTGGCCCGGGTTCGGCGACAACTCGCGCGTGATCGACTGGATCATCCGCCGCGTGAGCGGGTCGGTCGGTGCCGTGGACAGCCCGATCGGCCGCCTGCCCCGCACCGAGGACCTCAACCTCGGCGGGCTCGACGTGCCGGAGCAGGATCTGGACGAGCTGTTCGCGGTCGACCCGGAGTCGTGGGCGCGCGAAGCCGACCTCACCGAGGAGTTCTACGCGACGTTCGACGGACGGATCCCTGCGCCTCTGCAGGCTGAGCTCGCCGCCCTCCGTTACCGCCTGAAGGCGGCGCGGCAGGCCTGACCCGGGGCCGGCGGGGGCCGGCCGGCGCGCGTTCCCTGGTCTGCAACCGGCGCGCGGCGGCCGGCCCGTCCGTTCCGGTGCCGGTGTCGGCGCGCCCGGGTGGGCGGTGGGTGCCGCCGGGTTTCCGTCCCGCCGCGTACCGTTCTCAGGAACGCCGCGCTCCCGCGGGCCGCGGGGCCGCGGATTGGCGCGGGCGGGCGGCTGAGACCCCGGGTGTTACTCCTGAGAACGGTACGGCCGCGGCCAGGTTACGCCCGCGTCGGGGCGGCGCGCCGCCACCGTCGCGCGCCGCCGGCGTCAGCGCTGGCGTCAGACCAGCAGCTGGTGCCGGGCCAGGTCGCGGTACAGAGGCGTGGAGGCCACGAGCTCGGAGTGCGTCCCCTGGCCGACGACCCGGCCGCGGTCGAGGACGACGATGTGATCGCTGTCGACCACTGTCGAGAGCCGGTGGGCGATGACGACGAGCGTGCGCCCGGCGGCGACCGCGTCGATGGCGTCGCGCATCCGCTGCTCGTTGAGGCCGTCGAGGGACGACGTCGACTCGTCCAGCAGCAGGATCGGCGGCGCGACGAGCAGGGCCCGCGCGATGGCGAGGCGCTGGCGCTCGCCGCCGGAGAGCATGACCCCGCCCTCGCCCACCGGCGCCTCGAGACCGAGCGCGCTTCGTTCGAGCACGTCGGTGAGATTCACGGCGTGCAGCACGCGCTCGCAGTCCGCGTCGGATGCCTCGGGGGCGGCGAGGCGCAGGTTGTCGGCGATCGTCCCGGCGAGAGTCGGGGCGTCCTGCTCGACGTACCCCAGCTGGGCGCGCAACGCGCGGCGATCCAGGGCCCGCACATCGGTGCCGTCGAGGAGGATCGCGCCCCCGCTCGGGTCGTAGAAGCGCTCGATGAGCGCGAGCGTCGTGCTCTTGCCCGCGCCCGACGGGCCGACCAACGCGACGCGTGCGCCGCGCGGAACGGAGAAGGACACCCCGCGCAGGACCTCGCCGTCGTGCAGGTCGGCGGCTGCGGCATCCGGCTCGTCGGGGAGCGTGGTCGCCGCGGTGTCGACGTGCGCGGACTCCAGCACGGCGAGGGCCTCGGTCTCGGCCCGGCGGCGCGCCTCGACGACCGCTGCGGGGTAGCGGAAGCGTACGTCGCGGAACTCGATCGCCGGCACGGTCTGTTCCGCCGAGGCGGCACGGTCCGTGGTCGGGGCGGCGTCGGCCACCTGTGCCGCGATCTCGACGTCGTCCTGCGTCTCGGTGGGGAGGTCGAGGATCTCCTGGATGCGGCCGAGCGCCCCGAGCGCCTGGTTCACGGACGTGATCGCACCGAAGAACGAGCCGAGCGGCGCGATGAGCATGAACAGGAACATGACGAAGGTGACGAGGGCGGCGATCGTGATCGCCCCCGCGGCGACGCGGAAACCGCCGACGCCGAGCACCACCAGGAGCGACACCTGCAGGGCGATCCCCGCGACGGGGACGACGAGCGCGGACACCTTCGCGATGCGGACGCCGATGCGGTAGGTGTCGGCGGCGAGCTCGGTGACGGCGGCCTCCTCGCGGTCGCTCGCCCCCGACGCGCGCACGGTGCGGATCGACCCGACCGCGCGCTCGACACCCGAGGCGAGCTCGCCGACCTTGTCCTGCTGCTCGCGCGTGGCCTTCCGGATGCGCCCGCTGAGCAGCACGACGCCGACGACCGAGAGTCCGATCACGACGACGATGAGCGCGAGCAGCACCGGATCGATGACGGCCATGGCGACCAGGGCGCCCACGAAGATGAGCGAGTTGCCGATCGCGTCCACGAAGCCCTGGGTCAGCACCGCGTACAGCAGGGTGGTGTCGGTCCCGACCCGGGAGACGAGGTCGCCCGTGCGCCGGGCGTCGAACTCGCTGATCGGCAGGTGCAGGATGCGTGCGATCAGCTTGCGCCGGCTCGAGTACACGACCGCCGTCCCCGTGCGCTGCAGGAGGAAGTGCTGGAAGCCCGACAGGAGCGACGACACCACGACGAGCCCGACGATGGCCCACACCAGCATCCCGAGCGGGGCGCTCTCCTGCACGCGCGCGATGACCTGGCCCACGACGAGCGGCTGCGCGAGGGTCGCGACGGCGCCGAGGATGCTCAGCACGATCACGACGCTGAGCACGCGCTTGTGCTCGAAGACGAAGGGGAGGAGCTGACGCAGGCTGGCGCGCGGACCCTCCTGCGGAGTGCGCCGCCCGCGGCGCCGGGTGGTGGGCGAAGACATGGGGGTACCTCGGTTCGGGTGAGGGGTCACCTTCGACCGTACTTCTTGTGCACGGCCTGTCGGCTCACACCGAGGGCGTCGGCGATCGCGACCCAGGAGTATCCCAGGTTGCGGGCGCGGCGCACCTGCTCTGCCTCTGCGCGGGCGAGGTCCGCCTGCGCACGACGGACGCGTCGCAGCTCGGCGAGCGGCTCGCCTCCCTCGACGGCGCCGACGGCGGTGTGGATCTCGTCGCTCACGGGACTCCCTTGGTGACGGATGCCGCGGGCGCGACGTCCGGCGTCAACCTTAGTTGACATGCTTCGGGTGTGTCAACCTTGGTTGACGTGGCAGCGGTGCGGGATCGCGGCGTGCCCGGACGGATCGCGAGAGCGCCGTCCCGACCGGGGCCGGGACGGCGCGTCCGCGTGGTGGCGCTGTGGTTCAGTGGTTCATGGCGTTGAGGGCGTCGGGGTCGATGGTGGCGATGGAGCGGGTGTCTTGGAAGGCGCGGAT